>Ga0066388_100000177_pt1 | contig 25390 bp, 20 predicted proteins | sample PanSoiMetaGPlot6_FD_64539 | JGI IMG/M metagenome (GOLD analysis project Ga0066388, IMG submission 64539) | Tropical forest soil microbial communities from Panama analyzed to predict greenhouse gas emissions - Panama Soil - Plot 6 (Hybrid Assembly) | ecosystem: Environmental > Terrestrial >...
CGGTGGGCACGCGCGCGGCCGCCGGGGACACGGCGGCCAGCCTCGCGCGTCCGACGGGCGCGGCGCGCAACGCCGTGGGCAGGAGGGTCACGCCGGCCGCACGCACGAGCCGCACGGCCAGCCCCACCGCCAGGAAGGACAGGCGGCTGCTCCCGGCGAGAGCCCGAGTCACGGGCGCCGCCCGAGGCGCGAGCATCCGATGGAGCGGCGCGGCCGGCGCCGTCTCTGAGTCCGAATCGGCCGCGAATTCCCATACCCCAGGAGGATTCCATGCGCCGGACGTCGCCACCCTTCATCCTCGCCGCCCTGCTCTCCCTGATCCTCTTCGGGTGTTCCCCCAAAGAGCCGGCCGATCCCGCCGCCCTGCGCACCACCTTCGCCTCGGAGAATCAGCGGTTCATGGCCGCGTTCGCGCGACGCGATCCCGGAGCCCTCGCGCAGCTCTACGCGGAGGACGCGCAGGTCTATCCTCCGAACGCGGCTCCCGTGGCGGGGCGCCCCGCGATCCAGGAGCTGTGGCGCGGCTTCCTCGAATCCCCGGTCGGACGGATCGAGCTCACGACCACGGAGGCGGAGGGCTCGGAGCTCTCGGCGTGGGAGACGGGGCGCTATACGCTCTTGGGAGCGAACGGGAGCACGGTGGACGAAGGGAAGTACGTCGTGGTGTGGCGCCGCCAGGGAGACCTGTGGAAGATCTACCGCGACATGTGGAGCTCGAACATGCCCGCCGCGGCGCCGGCGACGCGCGATACGACTCGGTAAGGCGCTACTGGAGCAGGCCGCAGGGCGAAATTACCCGTAGCGCCCCGGATCGAGCGCCGCGACGTCGATCGAAGGGGTGCGGCCGGAGAGGATCTCCGACACGACCTTTCCCGTGATCGGTCCTTCGCTCATCCCCATCATCGCGTGCCCCGCCGCGATCGTGACGTTGCGCCAGCGCGGCGCGCGTCCGACGTACGGGAGCCCGTCGGGGGTGCACGGACGCAGGCCGCACCACGGGGTCACCCCCTGGAAGTCCTCCATCCGGAACGCCGGGAAATAGGTGGTGAACGACCGCGTCAGCCCGCGGATGCGCGGGGGGTTGATCGTGAGGTCGTACCCCGCCAGCTCCATCGTGCCCCCCACCCGCAGCTCCCGCCCCATCGGCGTGACCGCGACCCGCGCCTCCTGGAGAATGAAGCAGTGCCGGGGAAGCTGGCGGGGCGCGTCGAGCGTCATGCTATAGCCCTTCCCTGGCTGCATCGGCAGCCTGAGCCCGAGGCTCCGGCAGAGGAGCGGTGTCCAGGACCCCGCCGCGACGACGAACTCGTCCCCCCCGACCTCCCCGTCCGAGGTGATCGCCGCGCGGACCACGTCTCCTTCACGGCGCCATTCGCGCAACTCGGCGTTCCAGACGAATTCGCCCCCGCGCTCCCGGACGAGCCGCGCGAGCGCCGCGACGAAAGCCTGGGGCCTGAGATGCGCGTCGAGCGGATAGTGGACGCCCCCGAGCACGTCGAGGGTCACGTCCGGCTCGAGGGCCGCCACCCCCGCCGCGTCCAGCACGTGGGCGGGCATGCCCAGCTCGCGGCAGCGCTCGGCGAGCCGGGTCTCCTCCTCGAGGCCGCGCTTGGTCCGCACCAGCATCAGGAGCCCTTCGAGGGTGAGCCCGAAATCGTTCTGGGTGGATCGGGCCAGCTCCTGGTAGAGCGCGCGGCTCGCCAGATTCAGGTCGCGCAGGAGCGGCGCGGCCTTGCGCGCGCGCTCGCGGTCGGACGCGCGCCAGAACTGCCACCCCCACGAGAGGAGCTCCGGGTCGAAGCGCGGCCGCACGTAGAACGGGCTCTCGGGGTTCCCCATCCACTGCACCGCCTTGCCCACGATTCCGGGCGCGGCGAGCGGCACGAAATGGCTCGGAGAGAGGAATCCGGCGTTGCCGAGCGAGCAGCAGTCCCGGTCGGGGCCACCGCGCTCGACGACCACGACGCGGTGCCCGCGCTCGAGGAGGAAGTAGGCACAGCTCAGGCCGACGACCCCCGATCCGCAGATCACGACGCGCCGCGAGGCGGTCACAACCGCTGGAGCTCCGGCGGGGCCGCGATCAAACGACCCTGTTCCCGCGTGAGCACCGGCGCGTAGAGGGCGCGCAGCTCGCGCCTCCACCACGTCCCGGTCGCCTCGCGCGTGGACGCGTCCGTGAATCGGTAGTCGTAGACCACGGCACGAATATAGCGCGGAGGGGAGCGAGGAAACGGATTCTTTGCGAGCAGGTCGAGCACCGGCTTCGAGCCCTGGAGCAGCTTGTCGCTGAAGCTCAGGAACCAGAGCTCGCGGCGGTAATCGCCCAGCGCGGCGAACCACATCTGCCAATCCACGCGTGGCATGTGCGGCTCGACGAACCCGGGACGCCGCTTCGGATCCCCCGCCTTCCAGCGAAATTCGTACGGGCGCCACACAAATCCGTCGTCGCTCCCCTCCACGATGATCTCGGGGCGCTCCTGGGTCATCACCGCGAAGAGCCCGTAAGGATTCACGAAGCGGAACTGCGTCACGCGCGCGTACACCGGCCCGATCGGCCCGAGCCACAGAACAGGAGCACGCAGCGCGCCGAAGAGCGGCACGAGGCTCAGGAGGAAGATCCCGACCAGGACCGGACGGCGGAACCACGCCGGCCATCTCCATCGCGGAGCCGCCCCGAGGCTCCCCCGCCAGTGCTCGGGCCACACGCCGTCGTCCAGGAGGAGCAGACACAGCGCGAGCGTGAGGAGATTGAAGAAGCCGTAGTTGCCGGTGAGCGCGATGATCGTCTGGAGCAGCGCCACGAGCAGCGCTCCCGCGAAGCGGATCCGCCTCGGCGCGAAGAAGAGGAACGGCACGAGCCCCTCGATCACCAGCGTGGCGCCGGTCATCGCCCGGAGGACGACGTACGGGAAGTGGTGCACGTACCAGGCGGTCCAGGTCGGGAGCGGCTGCGTCTCGAAGTGGACGGTGAGCGCGGTGAGGTCCTTCCAGGACGGATCGCCGCTCGTCAGCTTCACCGCGGCCGACGAGAGGAGAAGGCGGAAGAGCAGCCAGCGCAGGAGACGAAGGGGGGCGCGCTCCGGCGGCGGGTCGGCGGCGGGACGCGACCGGAGCGCGAGCGGCGCCAGGAAGATCGCGAGAAATCCGGTCTCGAGCAGCAGGCTGTCCCACTGAAACCATAGGAATTCGCGGCAGACGGTGGCCAGCGAAAGGTAGGCGACCCACGCCACGATCAGCGCCGCGGAGGGTACGAGGCCGACCACGAGCGCCACCGAGGCCAGGACGCCGGCTCCGCACAGCCCGTTCAGAACGAGGTCGCTCGAGCCGAGCCAGCAGAGGGTGGGCGCGTACCAGAATCGCACCGGACCCAGGGAGGAATCGGCGAGCGCCCCGAGGAACTCGCGCGCAGGAAGGATCCCTTGGCTCCCGATGAGGCCGGCGAGCTGCACCCAGAGCGAGAGGAAGGCGATCGCGTAGATCACCCCCAGCACGCGCAAGAAGATCCACGCGGTTAGCCGCTCCCCCGGGGGAATCAGGTGCTGCCCCCAGATCGTATCGGTGAGCTTGGCGAATGCGGGGCGGCGGCGCGCGATGAATCGGTAGACGTGCTCGGTCACGGCCGCGAAGCCGGGGACCTTGCGATAGCACCAGAGGAGGATCCCTCCCCCTGGGGCGTACGCCTGGGAGCGGAAGACCGCCTCCGCCCCGCGCGACCACCGGCCGCCGGGCTCCAGGAGGTGCACGGCCTCCGCGAAGGCGCTCTCGGGTATCTCGGGGTGCGCCCCGGCCGCCTCCTGAAAGGTGGCGTACTCCACGCGATCCCCGGTCGCGCGCGACCAGCGCTCGACCCAGCGCCTGCAGAATCCGCAGGTGCCGTCCCAGATCAGGAGCGGTTTGGGCTCGGGTCGACCGGGCTCGTCGGACATGGCGTACCATGATATCGGGTGTCGCGCCTCACGGAGGGCTCGATCGAACATGAGAACCAGCGCCGGCCTCCTGCTCTACCGCCACCGCGGCGGCACGCTCGAGGTGTTACTCGTGCATCCGGGAGGGCCGTTCTGGGCCAAGAAGGACGCGGGCGCCTGGTCGATCCCGAAGGGAGAGGTGGACGGCGAGGAGAGCGCGCTCGAAGCGGCCAAGCGCGAGTTCGAGGAGGAGACCGGCTTCGAGCCCCCCGGAGGAAGCTACCGGCCGCTCGGCGCGCTCCGTCAGAAGAGCGGCAAGAACGTCGAAGCCTGGGCCGTGCGCGGCGACTGCGACGCCGCGGCGGTCCGCAGCCATACGTTCCGGGTGGAATGGCCACCGCGCTCGGGCCGCGAGCGGGAATTTCCCGAGATCGACCGCGCCGCGTGGTTCGCCCTCGAGGAGGCATCGCGCAGGATCCTCCCCGGGCAGCGCGGCTTCCTCGACGCGCTCGCGTCCGCCGCCCCGGGGGAGGAATCGGAGCGGGCATGAAGAAGGCCCCGGGAGCCAGGCTCCCGGGGCCCCGATCCCCTCGACGGGATCTTCAGCTTTGGACGGACGCTTTCTTTCGCGTGCGCGACTTGATCAGGATCTTCTCCTCGATCTTCGGAACGATGTCGAGGAGCTCCCGCGTCTTGGCGAGCAGCACTTCGGGCTCGCACGGCTTCTCGAGCAGCGCGTTCACGCCGAGCGCGCGGATCCGTTCCTTGTAATCCCGATCTTCGAGCCCGGTCATCACGAGAATGGGGATACCGCTCGTGTGCGGCGACGCCTTCAGCGCCTTGAGCACGGAAAACCCTCCACCCCCCGGAATCAGGAGATCGAGCATCACGAGCTCCGGCTCGAAGAGGTCGATCGCCCGGATCGCTTCCGGAGCGGTCGTGACCGAGCGGACCTCGAACCCGGCGCCCGCGAAGCGCACCGTGAGGCAGAGGGCCACGTCTTCGTTGTCTTCCACGACGAGAATCTTCTTCCGCATGACTGTCTCCTGCTCGGCTCGGGTCCGGAACGGCCGCCGTCCCTGGCCCTGCGGCACTCGCGTGACCGTTGCAAGGAATGTGCATTCGCGGAAGAACCTGGGTTCTGGCCGAGATGCGACGATGTAAGTCACGTGACAGCAGTGCGATGTGGGCGTAAATTCAGGGAAAGTACGCAGCCGTCTCGACTCGATCCGTACGGAACCGGTACTCCACCCCAGGGCATTCTGCGAGGCGCGCGTCACTGCCGCAGAAGCTCGAGCTGCCACACGTCGCGTCCCGCCCGGCTGAGAAACGGCTGGAGCGCCATCCGTCCGGTCTTTCCGATCGAGCGCTCGAGGAAGTGGAGCTCGGCGAATTTCGCCTTCACTTCGTCGTCGAGGGGGACGACGACCCCGGCGGAGCGCGCGATCAGGACCCCTTTCGCGCGCAGCGCGAGCTCCGCGTGGACGCGGAGCAGGCAGAGCATGTCGGCCACGACCGGCCCCGGGAAACGGTGGAGCGAGGAGAGGTACCTCCCCAAGGGGCTGTCGGTGATCGCGCCGCTCTCGATCGATTCGAGGAGCTCGATGCCGGTGTCGAAGCTCCGGCCGAGCCAGTCCGCGGTCGCCCGCTCGCTCTGCTCGAACACCGTCACGATGAAGAGGGGCATGGAGACGAGGAGCACGCCGGTCGCGACGAGGGGGCTCAGGACGACGTAGTTGAAGAGCGCGTGGACCGCGGCGGCCAGGGCGTAGCCCGGCAGGAAGGCGTCCAGGCGCGAGACGCCCCGGCGGTCGGAGAGCGATTTCGAGACGATCCCGAACGCGGCGGTGGTCGACCCGTGCATGATCGCGGTCCCGAGACCGCGCACCAGCCAGAGTCCGATCCCGAGGTCTTGGAGCGCCTGCGCGTAGTAGAGGTTCTCCGCGAGCGCGAAGCCTGTCCCGGCGGCGAAGCCGAGGATACCCGCGTCCACCATGAAGCCGACCCGGGACGCGCGGATCAGCCACACGACGAAGATCCCCTTCGCTCCCTCCTCGACGAGCGGAGCGATCCAGCGCCGGACGACGTCGGGGTCAACCCGTCCCCCTTGGAGGAGCGCCACGTGGATGGCGTAGCAGGCGCTCGCGGCCAGGACCCCGGCGCCGATCCCGGTCAGCACGGCGGGACGGGTGACGAGCTTGTAGCTGTCCATCACCATGAGGGCGAGGAGGAAGAGCACGACCGGCACGAGGCCGACCGCGAGGCTCAGCGCGCCCATGGCGATCTCACAGGATCTTGAGGGAGACCATCCACGCGTCGCTCGTCGCCGCGCGCCGAACGAACGCGCGGGCGTAGCCGAACGAGAGCGTGAGCGGCTGCTGCACCAGCACCGTGAGCCGGAGATCGGCCTGCGCCCCGGCGGTCGCGGCGGTGGTCTTGAGATCGGCGCGATCGAGGTTCGTCAGGAGTCCCCCGGCGAAGAGCGAGGTCCGGAGCCACGTGGCGTAGAACGCGGGAGTCCCCGCCCGGCGGAAGCGCAGCGGAGGAAGATTCCAGTCGAGGAGCGATTTCGTGAAGCTCGTTCCGCCAATCGCGTCGAGCTCGGTCCCGGGGAAGCTCGACGGCTCGCGATACCGCTTCGGATCCTGGTAGTCGATCCAGTTGTTCCCGAATCCTCCGAAGTAGAAATTCGCGAACGGCTCCTCGTGGTCTCCCGGTGAGATCCCCGCGGCGGAGCGGAGCCAGAGCGAGGAATGCCCGAGCGGAAGCGGCGCGCCGAGATCGAGGGCCGCCACCCCGTGCGGGAATCCGCGCCAGGCGCCTCCCCCTTCCCCTCGGAAACGGACCGTGTTGGCGCTGAGCGCGACCTGCCACTTCACCCCCTTCTCCGCTTCCACCGCGCCCAGCGACCCGCGCAGGTTCCGGTACGCGAGAACCCCTTCGGTCGCGACGAGCTTGTCGAATCCGGGGGAGATGGCCACGTTCTGCGCGTCGGGCAGGACTTCGAGCCCGCCGTACCCGGTGGCGTGGATCGAAAGCTCGAGGGTCCGGGGGGTGTCGAGAATCAGCGTCTGCTTGATCCCGACCCCGGCCGAATATCCCTTCCGTCCGACTTTCGTGGGACCGACGAGGTCGTAGAAGCTGGCCGCGTTCCACTTCGCGGAGGCGGACCATCCCTCGTGCTGGTACCCGGCGCTCAGGTGCACCCGCTCGTCCCGGTCGAGCCGCGTGGCCGGCGTGTACGACGCAGAGAGGTCGACCGCATTCACCGTGACCGGATCGGAGAAGTTGAGCCGGAGCCCGTAGGCGGCCGAGCTCTTGTAGCCCTCGACGATCGGATACATCGACGCGAGCCCGAGCCGGGTCCAGGCGTGGTAGGCGCCCTGGTACTGGGTCAGCGTGTCGAGGTTTACGCGCTGCGGAGAGGGCACCATCCACTGTTTCACGACTGGGTGCCGCTCGGCGATCTCCGCCCCGAGGAACGTGATGGCGCTCACGTCGCTCACGGGCGCCGGGGAGATCAGCGCGGGCGTGAAGCCCTGCCCCGTGTAGCGGAAGACGAGCGTCGTGTCCGCGGCCACGGGGAGCGGGCGGAAGAAGCCGGTTTCGCAGTTGCTGACGACGCTCATGGAATCGCCGCCGAGGTCCCACCGAAAGATGTTCGATACCCCGGTGGAGTAGGAGCTCCCGTAGAGGTACTTCCCGTCGGGGGAGAACACGAAGCTGGTCGGGATCGAGGCGCCGAAATCGTAGAGCGTCTTCGAGGTCGTGTCGGCCCGCTCCACGAGCGCATGCGTGTCCCAGAGGCGGAGCGTCTGCCGCCCGCTGACCTCCGCGAGCGAGCCGCTCATCGTCTTCCCGTCCGGAGAGAGATCGATGTCGTAGAGATCCTGGCCGAACGGCCAGGAGTAGACCGACATGTAGTCGCGGTACGGATACGGGATCCGAACCAGCGTGGAGATTCCGTTGAAGTGGCGGATCCCCCACAGGGAGCGGTCCAAGCGGTTGTAGACGATGTCCCCGATGCGGGCGTTCCGCATCAGCACGCGGCTCTTCCCCGTGTCGGGGTCGACCTCGCAGAGATCGCGCCATTCGTTGTTGTCCGCCGTGTAGAAGAGCTTCCGGTCCACCGGGTCGTAGGCGAGCGAGCAGACGAAGTAGAGGGCGGGCCCCTTCACCTCGCACAGATTCCGGATCGGCCCTCCGTCCAGCGGGATCGCCGCGATGGACGCGACCGCGCCGGGGTGGTCGACCGCCGCGAACACCGTCCTCGAGACCGAGTCGAGCACGGCGCGCGAGACGGACCCCAGGGCGCTTGCCGAGAGATCCCGGTACGGGGTCGTCGGGTAGCGGCGGATCGAATCGAGGTTCGCCTGCTGGAACCCACGTTCCCACGCCACCCAGTCGCGCCACGCATGGGAAAGCGGGATCCCGTACACCCGGTGGAACTGGGAGGCGAAGTACCGCTTGCTGCCCGGAGGGCGCGAGACCCACTGCACGAGCGACTCGGGAGAGTAGCGATAGGCGAGGTAGCTCATGAACCGCGTTCCGTAGAGGTAGGAATTCACTCCCACCTGGAAATCGACCTTCGTCCCTTCCGACTCGAGACCGAGCGGGTCGTAGAAGCGGCTCCCGTCGCGAACCATGGAGCGGAACACCATCTCGTCGTACGGACCCTGCGCCCGCCCGAGGCCGCCTGCCATCCAGGTCTCGAGGAAAACCGCGATCCCTTCGTGGTACCACCGCGGGGCTGCCCGGCGGGGCAGGCAGAGGAAGCTGTAGACGATCGATTCGGGATGCTCGTTCGTCTCGCGCACTTTCCCTCGAAAGAGCGAGCGAAAGAATCGGTCGGCTCCCGCCGCCTGGTCCAGCGCCACCACATGGACCACCTCGTGATTCATGGTGAAGTTGATCCGTTCGTTCGACGGTCCGGTCTCGTAGACGAAGTTCACCGGCGCGATGTGGACCATCATGCTGTTGCGGGGATTCACCCAGACGCCGGCGTTCCCGAAGTCGGAGAAATCGTCGAGGATCACGTTCACCCGCTCGGACGGTTGGTAACCGAAGAGCGTCTCGTGGAAGCGCAGCGAATTCTCGAAGCAGCGGGACGCATAGGGAGCGAGAAAGGAGAGAGTCGCCTTGTTGTAGACGAGGCGCAGGTCGCGCGTCTCGAGTGTCCAGAGCTGCGCGGCCGGGCGGCCGTAGGGGATCACGAGAGCTGCGATCGCCGCCAGGACGACGGCTCGGAGGCGCATCGGGACTCTTCCTTCGGGACGCGAAGAACGAGGAGACCCCGCGATGCCTCCGCGGGATCTCCTCGATGGGCTTCCTGGGTTTCGGATGTTACTCGTTGATGGCCTGCGTGACCACCTTCTGCGCTTCGCCGGTCGACCCGAGCTTCCGGAACTCGTCGCTCGCGATCAGCTGGCGGAAGTTCGGATCCTGCACGAGCTGACGAAACATCGGCTCCGCGACCAGCTTGCTGTACTCGGGATGCTGCGCCGCCATCTTGTCCAGGGCGTCGGTGGCCGCGTTGGCCTTCTGGAGCTCGCCTGCCGTCAGCGTCTTCTGAGCCTCGCCCGTAGTGTTCGTCTTCTGGGCCTCGCCCGTGGTGTTCGTCTTCTGCGCGTCGGCCATGTGGGTCCGCTGCGCGTCCGGATTCGGCGCCAGGGTCTGCCGCTGCGCGTCCGGATTCGGCGCCAGGATCTGCCGTTGTCCGTCCGGGTTCGGCGCCAGAATCATCCGGTTGAACTCATCCCGCGTCACGAGCTTCCAGAAATCCTCGCGCTTGGCCATCTTCCGGAACTCGGGGGACGCGACCACCTTGTGGAACACGTCGCTCTGCAAGAGCTCCTGGATCTGCGGGTCCTGGAGGACGACGTCCTTGTCGGTGATCTGGGTCGCCTGATACCGCTTGGCGGTCCCGATCGAGCCTTCGAACGACCCCTTGGGCGGGATCAAGCCGGCAAAGTAACCGACCGCGATTCCCGCGACCGCCACCACCGCGAGCCCCACGAGAATCCTTGTCCCCTTCATGGTGACCTCCTTTGCCCGACCTGCCGCGGGCGCTACGGGTGGTTTCAGTCCACCGCTTTGCTCTGCACGGAACTACAAAGGGAATGACGAAAGGTTGGGCGATTTCTGGAGATGCGCGGCGATTCGTCTAGCGCGCCGCCTGGGTCCGGAGCGCCCCCCCGAGCGCTCCCCCCGCCGTGCGTACGTCGATCCGAACCGAGGACGCTGCCCCGGCTTGGGGCGTCAGGTAGAGAAGGTAGCCGCTCTCGCCAGCTCCGAGCACTCGGATCGAAAGACGTCCCGGCACGATCGAGACGTCGTTCGCGGCCCCCTTCTCCTGACGCAACCCGGCCGCCGAGAACGAAGGACCGTAGTCGAGTACGATCTGCGTTCCCACGGGCGCCGCGCACTCGATCTGCGCGACGAGCCCGCCGGCGGACTCGAGGGTTCGAGCGGTCACGGTACCGCTCGCCCAGTGGAGCTCCCTGCGGTCCACCGGGGTCATCCGGCCCGCGTCCGGGGGCATCATCGCCCCTGAAGTAACGCTGGAGGAGGGCCGGGTCGAACCCGAAAAGTCGCCGCGAAGGAGAACGAGCGCGATCACACCGCAGGCAGCGCCGGCCGCGAACGTGTAGGCGAGCCGGAAAGCGGGCCGCTTCCGGAAGGCGGCCCGAAACGACTCGAGCCATCCACTCCGCACCGGCACCGACTGCAAACCACGAATCGCGCGAACCACGTTGACCTTGAGATCCGGAGGGGGCTCGACCATCGGCACCTGCTCGAGCGCCTGGAAGACTCCTCCCAGCTTGCGGTAGGCGTCCCGCGCCTCGCCGCTCGTCTCGAGAGCCAGACGGAGGCGCTCCGAATCTTCCGGCGACGCGATGCCGTCCAGTTTCTCGTTCATGATCCGAATGAGCTCGGGATTCGTCATAGCGCCGCGATCCCCCTCTTGATGAAGATATCGCTCAGGAGCTGCCGGGCCGTGTGGAGTCTCGATTTCACCGTCTTCTCCGGGATCTCCAGGACTCCGCTCATCTCCTGATATGAAAGCTGCACGAAGTGGCGCAGGATGATCACCTGCCGGTAGTCCGGCGACAGCTCGAGCAGCGCCGATTGAACCTGGTCCCCCAACCGATGCTGCGCCGCCTCCTCATCGGGACCGAGCCCTTCCGAAGGCATCCCTTCGTCCAGCGGCTCCGTCCTCCGCGCCCGGCTCAAATGGTTCAACGATTCGTTGATCATGATCCGGTACACCCAACTGAAGAAGCGGTGCCTCCGATCGAAGGTCCCGAGGTTCTGGTAGGCCTTGAGGAAGACGGTCTGGGTGATGTCCTTCGCGTCCTCGGCGTTGCCTACCATCCGAAGCGACACGTTGAAGAGGACCCGCTGGTAGCGATCGATGAGCGTCCCGAAGGCCCCCCCATCGCCTTCGAGGGACCGCACCAGCAGGTCTGCTTCATCCTCTTCGACCATAACTACAGGCGGGGCGGGCAAAGGTTGGTGGGAATCTTCGGGGGCGACTCATTCAATCGTGAGGACCTTGTCCAGCCCTGCGTAGGTGAAGATCGTCCGGATCCGCGGCTTGAGCCGCACCAGCTTGAGCGAGTGCCCGGCGTCGTGGAGCCTCTTGTAGCTCTCGACGATCACCCCGAGCCCGGCGCTCGAGATGTACTCCAGGTGCTCGAAATCCATGGTCGCCGGGCCGCTGACCGCGCGGAGTGCGGTGCGGGCCCGGTCCGCCTCCGCGGCGTCGAGGCGGCCCGCGAGCCGGATCCGGCCGTCTCCCAGGACCTCGATCTCGAACATCAGAGGGCGAGCCTCTTCGTGACCGTGATGACGGAACACCGGTCCCGGTACTCGTAGCTCATCGTGTCGGCCAGCTTTCGCGTGAGGTGGATTCCCAGACCGCCGGCCCGACGCTCCTCGATCGGCCGGTCGACGTCGACTTCGGGCGCCGCGGTGGGGTCGAATGGCTCGACACCATAGTCCCGGAGCCGGATGATCAGGTCCTTCCCTTCTCCCCCGAGGGCCAGGTCCACTTCAGGGCCTCCCTTCCCGTGCCGCACCATGTTCGTGAACAGCTCCTCGATGATCAGATCGACCGTGTACCCGTGCTCCGGGTCGAAGCCCCTGGAATCCAAATAGCCCGCTACGAACCGTGACATGGGCTCGAGCGAGCCGAGATCTCGCGGGAAGCGCCGCTCCATCATGCGTGGAGTTGCCCTTTCGAGCGCCTCGATGGATCCGGCGCAGCGTTGGAGCCAACCGGGAGAGATTGGGCTTGGAGCTTGCAATCTAGACGGTCTCGACAGGCGTTTCAAGGAGGAGAGGCGGATCGCCGGCGGGAGCGACCTGGCTACGTAAGCAGCAGTCCAATAAAGGGAAAACCCGGTCCCGTCCATGAAACGAAACGGCCAACGGAGCGTCAGAATACTCGGAATCCAGAGCTCCGGGCGAACCGATCGGTTCAAACGGAGTGTAAGATAAACAATGAAACGGCAACCGAAACCGGATGCTTGGGCGCTCGTCCGCGCGCCATGGATCTCGCGGGCAGTCTGGCCAATCGCTCTGTCTCTGCCTCATCGAACCTATCGTCTCCCTAGGTGGGCCTGGATCGGCTTCGGTCTGGGCGCGGTCTTCCTCGTCCTCCAGTGGGAGACCCACACCGGCTTTCTCGAGTCGCACATCTTCAGCCACTGGGCCCAGCGCCTCACCTACCACATCCAGCCCGGCCCCACGGAAGGAGTCGTCTTCCCCAAGGGCGGCCCCACGGACGTGCGGCGGGGCTACACGCGGATCCCCGAGTTCACCCGCAGGCTGGAGGAGCGCGGCTACCGGATCACCGAGCAGGCGCGCTTCTCCCCGGCGCTCGTCGCGGCCGCGCAGTTCGGGATCTCGCCGCCGTACCCGGAACAGCCGGTCGCCGGCTTGAGCATCGAGGGAGCGGACGGTGGGGACCTCTTCGAGGCGAACGCCAAGTCGGAGACGATCCCGAGCTACGAGGCCGTCCCTCCGATCGTTCTGCGATCGCTCCTCTACATCGAGAACCGCGAGCTGGACACGAAAGGCAGCCGGTGGAGCAACCCCGCGATCGATTGGGGGCGCTGGACGAAGGCGCTCCTCCTCTACTCGGCGAGCCGCCTCGGGTTCCCGGTGCGGCTCGAGGGGGGCAGCACGCTCGCGGTCCAGGTGGAGAAGTATCGCCACTCCGACGAGGGGCGGACTAGCTCCCCGGTTGACAAGATGCGCCAGCTGCTGACGGCGAGCCTCCGGGTCTATCACGACGGCCCGGACACCCGCGAGGAGCGGCGCCGGATCACCCTCGACTACCTGAACAGCGTTCCTCTGGGCGCGACCCGTGACCACGGCGAGGTCTTCGGCCTGAGCCAGGGCATCCGGGTCTGGTACGGGCTCGATCCGAACCGCGTGCTGAACCTGATCCGGAGCGGCACCCCCGCGCAGCGCGCCCGGTCGATGAAGCAGGTGCTCGGGCTGCTCTGCTCCGTCCGGGCCCCGAGCCGCTACCTGACCGAGGACCGGAACGCGCTCGAGCGGAGGGTCTCCGGCTACACCACGCTCCTCGCGCGGGAGGGGATTTACGATCCCGATCTCGCCCAGCGCATGTCGCGGCTCTCGATCCGCTTCGTGAAGACCCCGCAGCGCGTCCGTCCACGGACGGTGCTCCCCACCGGGAAGGCGGGGAACCGGATCCGTCTCGATCTGGAGCGGGCGCTCGCGGTGCGCAGCCTCTACGACCTGAATCAGCTGCACCTCGAGGTCGAGAGCACGATCGACGCCGGCCTCGAGCGCGACACCGAAGATCTATTAGGGAAGCTCGGCGACTCCGCCTTCGTGGCGCAGAACGGGCTCAAGGGAGAGCACCTGCTCACCCGCGGGAATCCGAAGCACGTCGTCTACAGCGTGCTCCTCTTCGAGCGGACGCCGCACGGCAACGAATCGCGCATCCACGCCGACAACCTGGCCGAGCCCTTCGACGTGAACGAAGGGGTGAAGATGGCGCTCGGAAGCACGGCGAAGCTCCGCACGATGGTGCACTATCTCGAGATCATGGAAGGGCTGCACAAGGACTACGCGATGCTGGATTCCGATGCGATCGCGAATTACGAGAAGCAGGCGCGCGATCCGCTCACGCGGTGGGCGTGCGAGACGCTGCGCGAGAACCCGGGGGCCCCGGTGGATTCGTTCCTGACCTGGTCGCTCGACCGGACCTACTCCGGCAGCCCGTACGAAGTCTTCTTCACCGGCGGGGGCCAGCACAGCTTCGTGAATTTCGATCCGGCGGACAATCACCGGAAGCTCTCGATCCGCGACGCGGCGGCGCGCTCGACCAACCTCGTCTTCGTGCGGCTCATGCGCGACATCGAGCGCTACCACGAGGCACGGCTCCCCTACGACGCCGACCGCGTCCTCTCGGGGGCCGATTCCCTCACCCGCGCGCGCATGATGAACGAGATCGCGGACGACGAATCCCGCGGCGCGCTCTCCCGCGCGTACCGCGCCTACCGCGGGCTCTCGCCGGAGGAGACCGTCGCCCGCCTGCTCGGAACGAAGGGCCACTCCCCGCGCCATCTCGCGATCGCGTACATGGCGTGGCATCCTGGCGCGGGGGCGGATTCGGTCCATCTCGCCGCGACCTCGGACTCGCTCGGCGCCTGGCTCGCGCGGTTCGGCGCGGCCACGGACCCGCAAGAGACCCCGGCCACGCTCCTGAGCCGCTACGGCGGGCCGTGGCTCGGCCTCGAGGACTACGCCTATCTCCTGGACAAGCACCCGCTCGAGCTCTGGTGCGCGGGCGCCCTGCTCCGCGACCCGAAGCTCTCCTGGGAGGACGTGTTCGCCCGGAGCGCCGACGCGCGCACGCTGTCCTCGGCGTGGCTCTTCCGGACCCGGAACCGGCACGCCCAGGACCTGCGGCTTCGCACGCGGATCGAGCGCGACGCGTTCGAGCACATGACGCCGTACTGGACCCGCCTCGGGTTCCCCTTCCGGTATCTCGTGCCCTCGTACGCCACGGCGATCGGAAGCTCCGCCGACCGGCCGGCGGCGCTGGCCTCGCTCGTGGGGCTCCTGGTGAACGACGGCGTGGACCGCGGCTCGGAGAACATCCGCCGGCTCGTCTTCGCGCCAGGGACGCCCTATCACACCGCGATGGAGACCAACCCGCCGCGCGAGCGGCGCCTCCTCAGCGCCTCGATCGCCCGAGCGGCTCGTTCGGTGCTGACGGGGGTGGTCGAGAACGGCACCGCGCGGCGCGTGAAGGGGATCTTCCGGGCGCCGGACGGAACGCCGATCCCGGTCGGGGGCAAGACGGGCACGGGGGACAATCGCTACGAGACCTTCGCGCGAGGGGGACGCGTGACGTCGTCCCAGGTGCTGAGCCGGACCGCGGCCTTCACCTTCTTCATCGGCGATCGCTACTACGGGGTGGTCACCGCGTCCGTCTTCGGCCGCGAAGCGGGGCAGTACGAGTTCACGAGCGCGCTCCCGCTGCGGGTGCTCGAGCTCATGGCGCCCTCGCTCACGCGGCGGTGGAACGCCCCGGCCGACGCGGCACAATACGTCCAGTCACCCCCGAAGCTACTTGAGCACCTCGACCTGAACGCGGCCCGTCCGGTCGAGCACGTCGACGCCCACGTCCCTCTCGTACCGGCGAATCACGAGGTCGACTGATCCCTGCCCCGCCCGAAGCTTGCGGATGATGACCTCGTCCAGGCAGCGCGGGAGCACCGGGTTCTCGAAGGAGACGCGCGAGCGCGCGCCGTCCACGCTCAACCCGAGACACGCCTGGAGCATCTGGAAGACCGATCCGGAGGCCCAGGCCTGCGGCGAGCAGGCGACCGGGTAGGCGGTCGGCCCCTCCCCCTGCCTCCGCTCGAATCCGCAGAAGAGCTCCGGCAGACGGCTCAATTCCAAGAAAAGCGTGGCCTCGAACATCCCCGCCAGGATCCGCATGGCCGACTCCTTGTGGCCATAGCGCGCCAGCCCGGCCGCGATGATGGCGTTGTCGTGCGGCCACACGGACCCGTCGTGGTAGGACATCGGGTTGTACCTGACTTGTCCCGAGGCGACGGTCCGCACCCCCCATCCGCTGTAGAAATCCTCCCGCTCGAGCCGCCGCGCGAGCCGCTCCGCGCGCGCCGGGGAGGCGATGCCGGTCCAGAGACAGTGCCCCGCGTTCGACGTGAGCACGCGGCAGAGGTGCTTGTCGCCGTCGAGTGCGAGCGCGTAGACGTCGAGGTCGTCGCACCAGAACGTCCCCTCGAATCGCTCGCGGAGCCGCCGGGCCAGGTCCGCGTAGTGCGCGCTCTGCTCCCCTTCCCCGAGCGCCGTCGCGAGCCCCGCCCCCTCGAGCAGCGCGCCGTACGCGTACGCCTGCACCTCGCAGAGGGCGATCGGCCCCTGGGCGAGGCGGCCGTCCTCGTGGAAGACCGAATCCCCCGAATCCTTCCAGCCCTGGTTGACGAGCCCGTTCGGCGATTTCCTGTAGTACTCGAGGAAGCAGTCCCCGTCGCGGTCGCCGTAGGTCGTGATCCACGCGAGCGCGAGCTCGAGGTTCGGCCAGAGCCCCCGGATGAACTCGAGGTCCCCGGTGCGCCGCGCGTACGCGCCCGCGAGCAGCAGGAAGAGCGGGGTGGAATCGATGCTTCCGTAATAGCGCCGGAACGGCACCTCTCCCAGCGCGGCCATCTCCCCGCGGCGCATCTCGTGGAGGATCTTCCCGGGCTCCGCGTCGCGCTCGAAGTTCTGCTCCTGGGCCTGCGTCTCCGCGAGGAAGCACAGGACGCCACGGGCGAGATCGGGATCGATCCAGAGCGTCTGGAGCGCCGTGATGATGCCGTCCCGGCCGAACGGGGTGCTGAACCACGGCACCCCCGCGTACGGGTAGGGACCAGAGCCCGTGTCGGTCAGCATCATGTGCAGGTCGGCGACCGAGCGGTTGATCCAGTCGTTGAACTGCTCGTTGGCCGTCGTGACGGAGCAGGCGGTGGTGAGCTCCTGCTGCAGCGACTCGCGCGAGATCCGCTTGACGTCGTCGTAGGAGACCGGTTTCCGGACGCCGCGGCCCTGCTCGCAGGCGATCGTGATCAGGTAGGTCGTCGTGGAGCGCGCCTCGAGGGCGATGTCCATCCCGAACTCGGAATCGGACACGCGGGTGGGCTTGGGGGAGCAGGTGACGCGCGTGCGCCGGATGACGCCGTCCAGTCCCTTGTACGAGAGCGTGACGCTCGCGTCGTCGACGACCGGATCGAACCTCCGCCCCACCGCCTCGCGCCTCGTCCCGCGGACTTCGAAGATGTCGGCGTAGTCCGCCTCGAACAAGCAGGTGAGATCGAGCCGGACGGGCTCCATGCCGTAGTTCGACACGCGTAGCTTCTCGTAACAGATCCCGTCCCAGAGCAGCTGCTCGCGCGCGATGTGGATGGTGCCGCGGGAGATCAGGACCCTTCCGTCGTGGCTCACGTCCGGATTCGTCAGATCGACCGTGAGCAGGGTATTGTCCTCGCTCACGCGGGAGCTCAGGAGGAGCGGGCGCTCCTGGCCGAGGAGGAGACCCAGGCGGGAGACGTAGCGGGTGCCTTCGTGGTAGAGCCCCAGCTCGCCCATGCCCACGGGAGCCATGTCCCCGAACCGGTCGAAGACGGCGAACGTATCGCCATGCTTCAGGACCCGGGTGCGGTCGTCGATCCTCGACGAGCTCGCGACGATGTAGTACTTGTCCTGCAGCCGGATGATATCCATCTGGAAATGATATCGTATCCGGAAAGCGCTTTCCGCGGGGTGCTGGTCTCCTTACAATTCAAGGACTTATGAGCGCTGCGAAGACCGACGTCGGCAATCGCGTCCGCCGGGCGCTGCACCGCGTGGCGCGGCGCCAAGTGCTGGGCCGCTACCTCTCGGACCAGACCCGTCCCGAAGACCTGACCCGCGCGGTCCGCGAGTATCTCGGCGAGGTGCCGATCGTCATCGCCTCGAACCGGGAGCCGTACCAGCACGTCCAGGGTCCTTCCGGGATCGAGGTGATCCGGAGCCCAGGCGGGCTCGCGTCCGCACTCGATTCGGTCGCCCGCGCCACCGGCGCGACATGGGTGGCCCAGGCCGCCGGAGACGCCGACCGGAGCGCGAGCGACGAGCACGGCCGCGTCCGGGTGCCCCCGGGAGACGAGCGCTACACTCTGCAGCGGCTCTGGCTCGAGCCCGAGGAGCGCGCGCTCGAATACAGCCGCTTCTGCAACGGCTGCCTCTGGCCGCTCTGCCACATCGTGTACGTCCGGCCGCACTTCGTCGCCTCGCACTGGCGCGCGTACCAGGAGGTGAACGAGCAGTTCGCGGAGGCGGTCCTCGAGTCGCTCGGTCCCAAGCCGGGGCTCGTCCTCCTCAACGACTACCACCTCGCCCTCTGCGCATCCTATTTGCGCGCGCGGCGCCCCGACCTCTCGATCATTCTCTTCTGGCACATCCCATGGCCCAATCGAGAGGTGTTCCGCACGCTCCCCTGGAGGCGGGAGCTCCTCGAAGGGCTCCTCGCCTGCGACCTCGTCGGATTCCACATCCAGTACCACGCGATGAACTTCATGGACACCGTCGCGCAGGAGCTGGAGGCACACCTCGATCACGAGCGCTTCGCCATCCGGCGCCGCGGGCGCAAGACCTTCGTGCGCGCGTACGCCATCAGCCCCGACGCCGCGGAGATCTCCCTCGCCGCCTCGGAGCCCTGGTCCGACCGGGTCGCGCGGGAGATACGCGAGTCGTTGGCGCTCGGAGACCGGAAGATCGTGCTCGGCGTCGATCGCGTGGACTACACGAAGGGGATTCCGGAACGGATCGCGGCGTACGAGCTGCTCCTCGAGACGCGCCCCGACCTGCGGGACCGCGTCGCGTTCATCCAGATCGGGGTGCCCTCGCGGATCGATCTTCCCGAGTACCAGGCGCTCGCGGCGGTGGTGGAGGAGCGGACGGAGCGGCTGAACGCGCGCTTCGGCGCGCCGGGGCGGCCGGTGCTCCATGTGATCTGGCGCAACCTCGGCTTCCGCGACCTGATTCCCTATTACGTCCTGGCCGACGTGGTCGTGGTGAGCTCGCTCCACGACGGGATGAACCTCGTCGCGAAGGAGTACGTGGCGGCCAAGGTGAACCTCGACGGGGCGCTCGTGCTGAGCCCGTTCACGGGAGCGGCGCGCGAGCTGGACCAGGCGATCCAGGCGAGCCCGTACGACACCGAGGTGTTCGCGGCGGCGATCGGCCGCGCGCTCGGGCTCGACCCCGAAGAGCGCGCGCGCCGGATGCGCAGCATGCGCGAGATCGTGGCCGGCCAGAACATCTACGACTGGGCGCGGAAGATCTTGCGGGACGCGAAAAGGCTCCATCTCGTGCCCGGCCAGGCCCGCTCCGGGGCCCGGTCTCAGGGCGCCCGATCCCGCCCCACGCGGTGACGCGAGCGCTGTTCGCTTCGGATGTCTGGCGGCGTCTGCGGCGAACCCTGGCCGCGCGGGACCGGCGCTTGCTTCTAATGCTGGACCTGGATGGGACCCTGGCCCCGGTCGCCCCGAAGCCGCATCTGGCACGACTTCCGCTGGAGACCGCGCGTCTTCTGGAGTCGGCCGCGGCCGCGGAGGAAGTGCGCCTGGTGGTCGTGAGCGCGAGGCCGGTGCGGGAGGTGAGGCGGCTCGTGCGGGTCCGCCGGGCGGTTCTGGTCGGGCAGTACGGCCTCGAGGGGCCCACGGCTCCGGCAGCCGCCGCGCGCGCCCGGTTCCGCCGAGGGGCGGCCCGGCTGGTCGGCCTGCTGCGGCCGATCGTCCGTAGGGTCCCCGGGGCGCTCCTCGAGCCCAAGGGCTATACCCTCGGGGTCCACTACCGCGGCGTTCCGGCGGCCGCGGCAAGGCGCCTGTTGCGCACGCTGCGGGCCGTGTCCGAGCGCGAAGCGGCGGACGAGGGGTTCGTGCCGGTGGCGGGCCGAAAGGTGGTCGATTTCGTGCCGGCGGGCTTCGACAAGGGCCGGGCGGTACGCGCGATCGTGTCGCGGCTCCGCCCGGACACGGTCGCCTATTTCGGCGACAGCACCGGCGACGAGCCCGCGTTTCAGGCGCTCCGCCCGCGCGACTGGCCGGTGCGCGTGGGCTTGGGGCACACCCGGGCGCGGTACCGGGTGGCGGGACCCCCGGGCGTTGCACGTTTTCTCGGCGCCGTGGCCCGGTTCCGGGCCGGCACGGCAGGATCCAAGGAGGTGGAACCGTGAGAGTCGAATGGAGCACCGTGCTTCCCCCCGATTTCGGGCAGCAGCTGCAGGACACCCTGACGAGCGTCTCCGGCGGCCTGCTCCTGTTCCTGATCGCGGTCGGCGTCTTCCTCGTGGGCTGGCTCCTGGCGACCCTCCTCTCGCGGGTCGTGCAGAAGCTCTTCTCGATGATCGGGGTCGATTCCTCCTACGCGCGACTGCGGCGCGACGGAGCTGCGGCGCCTGAGATTCCGCCGAGCCGCTTCGCGGGCTACCTCCTGTTCTGGGCGATCATCCTCGCCACCGCGGTCGTCGCGCTCCGGATCGTGGGGATGGATCTCGCGCCTTCGATCACGGCGCGGCTGCAGGACGTCGTGCCGCGCGTGCTCACGTCCGCCCTGGTGCTGCTCCTCGGAATTCCGATCGCGGTCGCGGCGGGCAAGATCATCGGCGCGCTCCTCGCCTCGACGGGCGTCCGTCTCGGGAGGCTCCGCTCGCAGGCGATCGTGACGGTGCTCGTGGTCTTCATGGTCCTCCTCGCGCTCGAGCAGCTCGGCCTTGCCGCCCAGCTCGTGATGGCGGTGGGCATCGCCGCGGTCGGCGCGGTCGGCCTGGCGCTCGCGCTCGCCTTCGGCATCGGATGCCGCGATCTCGCGCGCGACCTGGTCGTGGAATACCTGCGCGCCACCGACACGGAAGTTCATCCCGACCGTCCATGAACCCGGGCGCTCCGTTCCACTTCTCGACGGTCGCGCACCTCGAGTATCCGGCGGGTCCCGTCGCGACCGATTTCGACACCTTGCGCGAGGGAATCGCGACGGTGCCGGTGGAATCGCTCTTCTATCACACCACCCGGATCGCGGTCCGGCATCCGCGCGCCCAGGATCTTCCCGCGAACGACTTCGCGCGGTGGGTCGGCACCGCGCTCCAGGACGCCGAGACCGCCGAGCGGCTCGCGTTCGCGGGGGCGCAGCCGGTCCTCCCGCTTGAGGAGCTGCGCGCGTCGCTCCTCCGCATCCTGGACGACGTGGGCCATCGGAAGGAGCCGGAGCCCGCGAGCGAGGCGGCGGCGTTTCACTTCGTGACCGCGCGGAGCGTGAAGGTTCCGCTCGATCTCGAAGCCACCGACCCGGAGCTCATCTGCGAAGCCTGGCCGTACGTCGATCACGGCGCCGCGTTCTACCACCTGATCGAGGCGCGCGTGTTCGGCCCGGCGTCGGACGATCTCATCGAGTGGCTGAAGGCGAACGGAGGAAGGCGCATGGCGGAGGTCGCGGAAGACGTGCTGGGCGGAGGGATGCCGCTCCAAAGGCTCCAGCGCGAGATCGGCGGCCGCTGGCGCCGCGCCCTGATCCCTTCGCGCCTCGTGCGTGGAACGGAGGCCAGCGAGACGGAGCGGCGCGCGCATGCGCGCGCGGTCGTCGCGCGCTTCGCGGGACGCCTCCGCAAGGTGCCCGAGAGGCAAACGCCATGAACGAGACCACGCGCGCGCTCGATCCCGAGGCAGCTCCGGCGCCCGAATCCCCCCTCGCGCTTCCCATCCCGGCGCCGGGCGCCATGGACGGGTGGCTGCAGCACTATGAGACCGTTGTCGGCCCCGACACGCTCCGGGCGCTGGAAGCGCTCGCCAAGCGGCTCAAGGGGCACCGCATCGTCATGGTGAACACGACCAAGACGGGGGGCGGCGTCGCCGAGATCCTTCACCGGCTCGTGGTGATCCTGAACGAGCTCGGCGTGCCGACCACCTGGGAGGTCATGGAGGGGGACGACCGGTTCTTCGGGGTGACCAAGAAGATCCACAACGCGCTCCACGGACACGTCGCGCCGCTCACCGAGGAGGACCGCAAGGTCTACGACGAGCGGACCCGGATCGAAGCCGGGAAGCTCGCGCTGGACGGCGATCTCGTGCTGATCCACGACCCGCAGCCCGCGGCGTTGATCGGCCTCCGGCGCAGGCCCGGGCAGCGCTGGGTCTGGCGGTGCCACATCGATCTCTCGAACCGCGATCCCGACACCTGGGAATTCCTGCGCCCGCACGTGGGCGGCTACGACGCCTCGATCTTCTCCGCGATCGAGTTCGTGCCGCCGCTTCCGATCCCGACCTACCTCGTGCCCCCGTCGATCGATCCGTTCTCGGCCAAGAACAGCGAGATGGAACCGGAAGAGGTCGCGGCCATCCTCGACCGCTACGATCTCCCGCAGCGCGGACCGTGGGTCACGCAGATCTCCCGGTTCGACCGGATCAAGGATCCGATCGGGGTGATCGAGGCGTTCCGCATGATCCGGGCGCGCCGGAAGGCGAGGCTCCTCCTCGCGGGAGGCGGCGCGAGCGATGATCCCGAGGGTGCTGAGGTGCTCGCCGAGGTCCGGCAGCGCGCGGAGAAATCGCGCGATGTCACGGTCCTCGAGCTGCCCCCCGGCTCCGACCTCGAGATCAACGCGCTTCAGCGGGCGTCCACGGTGGTGATGCAGAAATCGCTGCGGGAAGGGTTCGCGCTGACCGTGTCCGAGGCGCTCTGGAAGCGGCGCGCCGTCGTCGCGAGCGCGGTGGGCGGGATTCCGTTACAGGTATTGCACGAGCGGACCGGGCTTCTCTCCCGCTCGATCGAAGGGGCTGCGTTCCAGACGATCCGGCTGCTCGACAACGCCGAGCTGCGGCGCGAGCTGGGGCACGAAGGGCGCGCGCACGTGCGCGACAATTTCCTCCACACCCGTGAGGTGCGCGACTACCTCGCCGTATTCACGTCGCTGCTCGAGTAGACTCGTCGCGGCGGCTCCCGGCCCGCTTCCGCTGGTGTGCGCGGCCACCTGGTGGTTGAGCCGCGAATGCACTCGTTGCTCGGTTCAATGCGGAGTCACGGGCCCTGGGAACCAGCCGCAGGTCCCGTGCCATCGGGCGACGGGACCCTAAACTGCCGCTCCGCCCAGGACAGATCGAGCGGGCCGCGGCAGACCGACCTACGGCTCACTCCACCAGGCGATGCCTCATCGCGTAGTAGGTGAGCTCGGCATTCGTTCTCATGTTCATCTTGGCCAGCACTCGGCTGCGGTACGTGCTGATGGTCTTCACGCTCAGCTTCAGATCGCCCGCCGCCTCCGAGACCGTCCGTCCCGATGCGAGGAGGCTCAGCACCTGGTGCTCGCGGTCGGAGAGACGATCGTGCGGCGCCTGACCGGGTGTGGCTTCGGCGAGGCTCTGGAGCCTCTCGGCGAGTCCGGGGCTCAGGCATCGGCCGTTCACCGACGCGGAATGCGTCCCTTCGTCCGCCTCGCCCTCCTTCGTCGCGTGACCGTTCGTGCCGCTCCGGGAAGACACCGAGAGCTCCGGAGCGGAGACCGCGAGAATGATGACGGGAAGATCGGGATGCCCGTTCCGCAGCTGGCGGAGCAGCTCGAGACCGCGTCCCTCCGGCTGGTTGATGTCGAGGACGACGACGTCCCAGCGCTCGTTCTTGACCTTGTCGAGCACTTCGGAAGCCGACGTGGCCTCTCCGGCGATGTGGATGGCCTGGGATTCTCCGAGAAGTTCCTTGAGGCCGCGGCGGACGACCTGATGGTCGTCGGCGATCAGGGGTTGAATCATCGAGGGCCTCCGTGCGGTTCGAGGGGGCCTGCGCCGTGGGGAGTCCTCGTGCGTCGGCGCAAGCCCGACCCGCGAAAGAGTGCGATATCCCTCGTAGGACCGTCTATCAGGACGATTCTGAATCGGGGGTCGGGGATTCCCCGACTCAGGACGGTCAGGGAGTCCGGCTCGCGGCGGCAACTCCAAGCCAGCGGAGGGCCTCGGCGTGGTCGGGCTTGAGGGAAAGACAGGTCTGCCATTCGCGGACGGCCGCGGGCCCATCCCCCTTCGCCCAGAAAATGGCTCCCCGGTTGAAGTGGAGCTCGGCGGCTTGGGACGGATCGATCCCCCGCTTCGCCTGGATCGCGAGCGCGCGGTCGGTCGCGGCGAGCGCCTCGTCGTAGCGGCGCAGATCGTAGTAGAGCACTCCGAGGCTGTGATACGACGTCACGTTCTCGACCCGCGCTCCGCGCTTCAGGAGCTGCTCCGCCTCGGCCCAGCGCTTCTGCTGCATCCGCACGTCGGCGAGATTGTTGAACACGCGAAAATCGCTGCTCTTCGTCATCGCGAAGGTCCAGAGCGATTCGGAATTCTTCCAGATGCGCGCGTAGCGCAGCGTCGAAGCCGCATAGGCCCCGGCGATTCCCACGGCGAGGACCAACGCGAGGACGATCCGTCCCGTGTGGCGCGTCGCGCCGCGCAGCCCGCCGATCGCGGCGAGGCCCGCGGCCACGAGCCAGCAGTATCCGAGCGAAGGCGCGTAGAGGTAGCGGTCCGCCATGTAGGTGACCAAGGGGAAGAGGACAGCCGGAAGCAGCGCAACGAGGATCCATCCGACCGCGAGCGTCTCCTCCCGGCGGCGGCGGGCGATCAGCCACGCGAGGATCGCGGGGAGCACGAGGAGTCCTGCGATGTTCCAGGCGATCTCGGGCGCACCCCCCGCGAATGGGGGGATGTCGTAGTCGGGGCTTCCCCCGCGCAGCCCGGTCAGGAGCCCGAGATAGCTCCAGACCGCGTGACCCTTGACCGCGGCGTAGCGCGCCGCCTCGTGGGCGTAGGCGGCGGTGGCCTTCACCTGCGCGCGGGAGTTGATCGTGACCAGCACCAGCCCGAGGAGCGCGTAGGGAACCTTCGTCAGGAGCGCCGTGCCGACCGAGGGGCGGGTCCCCTTTCCTCCCCGGAGGGGGAACGCGTCCCAGAGGAGCAAGAACAGCGGGAGCACGACCACGGTCACTTTCGAGAGGAGCCCCAGCAGGAAGAAGAGAACCGAGAGCGCGTAGGGACCCCACCGGGTGGATCGCCCCACGCGCGCGCGCAGGTACGCGCCGACCGAGAGCAGGAGGAACAAGGTCGAGAGGACGTCCTTCCGGCTCGACACCCACGCGACCGACTCCACGTGGGATGGATGGACCGCGAAGAGGAGCGCGGCGATCGCCCCGACGGCGAAGCTTCCGGAGAGCCGCTGTACGACGGCGAGCGCCGCGGCCGCGACGGCCGCGTGCAGGAGCACCGAGCCGAGATGGTATCCCGTGGGATCGAGCTGCCAGAACCGGTAGTCGATCATGTACGAGACGAGGTGCAGCGGAAGGAAGTTCGCGAAGTACGGATGGGTGAAGACGAACGCCAGATTCTTCGCCGAGAGCGCGCGGATCCAGGGATTCGAGACGACGTACA
>Ga0066388_100000178_pt1 | contig 25383 bp, 20 predicted proteins | sample PanSoiMetaGPlot6_FD_64539 | JGI IMG/M metagenome (GOLD analysis project Ga0066388, IMG submission 64539) | Tropical forest soil microbial communities from Panama analyzed to predict greenhouse gas emissions - Panama Soil - Plot 6 (Hybrid Assembly) | ecosystem: Environmental > Terrestrial >...
CGCAGTGAGTCCAGTTGATCGATACCACATTTGATACCGCCCAGATCGGCCGCACCGCCAGTAAGCTCGGCTAGCCTGTCAGAGCTCCCCTGGAGATCGCCCGCGTATTCCAGATCCAGGATTCCGATGCCACCGGCACGCTGAGCGGCCACGGCAATCGAGGGATCGAGTGCGGTCCCCGGGAAGTGGGCCGGAGTAAGCGCGATGATCCCCAACTTCGACACTTGCTCTGGCATCTTGTCCGCCTCAACGCCTCAAAACATTCCCGGACTCTGGAGTGAGTGTTTCCCTGCCCTTAACCAGAGCGCAAATGGTCACTTGTGAAGAGGCAACGCAACAGGATTCCCCCACTCAAACCCGGCAACGCTTGCTCTGACTTGTTTGCCAAGAAATTGCGAGCACCAGAGTATATAAACAATTACTCGCCCTTCCATTGGAGGCGTTTAAGACGGAAAGTCTGGAAGGGCAAGAGCAGCAAACCTTTATGCGCGGAAGGGCACAAATGTATATATCCGCCCGGCCCTTGCCGATCGGTTCTTGCATTGGCGCTCTTCAGACCACCAGCGTTTCCGTGGGGCTCCGCAATTCGTAGGTAACACCACGCCAGCTGATGCGATTGGTGGAAAGCGAATAAAGGGTCATGAAGGGCAGAAGGCAGTGTGCCAGCGGCAGCCCCAGGCAGGTCGACCAGAAAGAGCTTGATAGATTGCCGTCGTAGGCAGGCAGGACACGGCGCCAAAGCGCCTGGGCCCGGAAGAGCATGAGGATCTCGAAAGGGATGAGCAGGAGGGCGGACAAAGAAGCGGCAATCAGCGAGCGCTCAGAAGAGACCAGTCCATAAATGCCTACCGCCAGGAGCGCCAGAAGCCAGACTGCAGAAACAGCGGCCCGCAAGATGGCCCGTTGCCACAACTCAGGATAGTAAACCTTGGTTAATATCAGTTGGCGGTTGATCCACTCAAAAAATTCGCCCATGGTCGTATCCCCATGACTTGCCACCAGGCACTGGGGCACAAACTGAATCTTCAGACCGAGGCCCTTCACGCAAGCGGTCAGCGACAGATCATCATCGGCTGCCCGCTGCCATGCCTGCCCGACCTTCGCTGTCTCGAACGTGCTGCGGCGAACGGCCATGGCACCGCCCCAGGCAAACGATAAATGAGGATTGGCCAGCTCCCAGGCCGTCATCCGATTCCATAAGGAGCGCAAAAGCGAGGCACAGTCCTGCTTAAACGGCACATAGAAGCGATAGCCGGTGGTAGCCCCAATCGACGGATCTTGAAGCGGCGCGACCAGATGGCGCAGGAAATCGCTTCCGGCAATCACATCCGAGTCGACAAAAACCAGCACCTCCGCATCCGGCGAGACCTGCTGGAGCGCGGCAAGCTGGTTGTTGATTTTCTGAGCGCGCTGCCGATTGACGCCAGCAATCACCAGCCGGGCGGGAACCGACCGGGTGGTTTGCAAGATCTCTTGGAGCTCAAGACAGGCCGGATCGTCCTCAGATGCCACTGAAAACACCACTTCGAAGCTCGGCTGCCTCTCTCCGGGCTCAGACAGCTCCACCTTATCTGCGGCTGATCCACTATAGTCCTGGTCGAGAAGCTTCTGGATGTTCTCTCTGAAGCCGGCATCTAAACCTTTGCAGGGCAGAATCACAGCCGCCTTCGGGCACCAGGCTGCTTCTCCGCTCCCGAGCCGGTCCTCTACATGCCGCTTGAGGCGGCGAAATGAGACGACCTGGGAGATTGAAATTGCCAGCGTGGCAAGGACAAGGAGCGAGATGGCAAGCATGATTGGCAGGTGGACGGCCGGCGGCGACAGTATAATCTTTAGGCCCCGGGCCCGGCTTCCGGTAGAGCCAGCCCGGCTGTGAATGGTAAGCCCTGTTCGCGGTAACGTCCAGCGCAGGACAATGAGAAAGCTAATTTATAAATTATTCAGCACCCTCGGCTCGGCTGAGGCCAAGCGGCTAGAGGCTGCTTCCCGGAACCCTCGGGCGGCCCAGCTCTCCCGGTTAATGAGCATTGTCTCAAGAAACCAGGGCACGAGATTCGGCCGGGAGCATGCTTTCCGGTCGATCAGATCGGTGAGCGACTATCAGAAAGCTGTGCCGGTCCGCGACTACGAGCAGATAAGTCCCTACATCGACCGACTGGTGGCTGGCGAGAGCGGCGTGCTCACCGCTGAGCGGCCATTGATGTTTGCCCGAACGAGCGGCACCACCGGCTCACCCAAATACATCCCGATCACAAGAGCATATCTCGAGGAGTTTCGGCGCTCTTCCGTTGTCTCAGGCTATCATACCCTGGCGAACTTTCCGGGCATCGCCAATGGTGTCGTGCTCTCCGTGGCTTCGCCGGCCGAGGAGGGAAGAACGCCCGGCGGCTTACCGTACGGAGCAATCTCGGGCTTCCTGTTCTTGCATGAGCCGCTACTGATCCGCCAGCACATTTCTCCCATCCCCTATGACGTCTTCCTGATCAAGGACTGGGAAACGCGCTATTACACGCTCTTGCGTCTTGCCCTCGTGCTGCCGCTCAGCTGCATATACACACTGAATCCCAGCACGATAACCATGCTGGCCAGAAAGCTCAGGGAATACGGACCGGGGCTGGTAGCCGACATCGGCGATGGGACAATCAGACCGCCAGCCCGGCTTGCCCCTGAGCTTTTGAGGAAGCTTTCACCGCTATTGGGACGAGAGCGTGCCCGAGCGCTGGAGTTGCAAGCGCTGCTCGACCACGAAAACTTCCTGCCAGGACGGATCTGGCCCACCTTAAAGGTCATCTGCTGCTGGACGAAGGCTGCCGCCGCTTTCTATCTGCACGAGTTCCCTCGTCTTTTCGAGTCGATTCCCATATGCGATATCACCTACGGTGCCAGCGAGGGACGCGGTACCATCTTCCTAGGACCAAACAGGGAGCTGCTTTCGGTACGGTCTCACTTCTACGAGTTCATTCCCGAACAGGAGATTGACAGCCAGAGCCCGACGGTTCTTCTGCCCGATCAACTGACGCCCGGTGAAAAGTACTACATTCTCTTCACAACATCGGGCGGGCTTTACCGCTATCACATCAATGATGTCGTGCGGGTCACAGGCTTCCACAACCAGACGCCGCTCATCGAGTTTCAATACAAGGGCGGCAACATCTCATCGTTTACCGGAGAGAAGATCACCGAGCCCCAGGTGACCGAGGCTATGTCGGGCGCCCTGTCAGAGCTGGGCATTAGCGCCCGCTACTTCGCTGTTGTTCCGGAGTTTTTCCCGAGCCCTCACTACAGGCTTTGGATCGAGCCAGACTGGGACACGGCGCTGGCTCACCGACCGGCAGCCCAGAACGACCGGGCGCTGATCGATTTGGCAGCCCGATTTGACCGGAGGCTCGCCGAACTGAATATAGAGTATAAGTCGAAGCGAGAGTCCATGCGGCTCGATCCGGTGGTGACGGAGATCATTGCCCCGGGCAGCTATGAGCAGCTGCGCCAGGCTCTTTGCCAGCGAGGAATCGCCGACGCCCAGATCAAGCTCTCCCATCTCCAGCCCCGCGGTGAGACGTTAAAGTTCTTCCAGGAGCGGCTTATAGATCGCTCTGGCGAGCCAGCGCTGAAGGCCTGAGGGCCGCGCAGCTTGGTGACAGCTGGCGCCGCCCTATCCCTGGCCCTCTGCCTGCGCCAACGGCCCGCTGTCGCGCCGCGGGTCTCCATTGGTGAAGTCATAGCATCGCTCTTTCTCGCACCAGGCTATGAACTCGACCAGCTCATCCGGATCGTCGACAACCTTGAAGAGCTTGAGATCCTTGGGGGAGATCAGTCCGCGCTCCAGCGGTCCTTTCTCCAGCCAGGAGACCATCGGCGTCCAGAAGTCGGAACCGACAAGAAAGACCGGGAACCGCTTGATGCGGCGAGTTTGAATTAAGGTCAGTGCCTCAAAGAGCTCATCAAGGCTCCCATACCCGCCCGGCAAGAGAATAAAGGACATGGCGTACTTGACAAACATTAGTTTGCGCAGGAAAAAATAGCGGAAATCGAGGGAGATTGTCTGGTACCTGTTCGGCGCCTGCTCCTCAGGCAGACGAATATTCAGCCCGACTGAGGTGCCGCCCGCACGCTGGGCCCCCTTGTTGCCTGCCTCCATCACTCCCGGCCCCCCACCAGTAATGATGGCAAATCCCCGCTCAGCCAACTTGAAAGCGATCGTCTCAGCCAGCGCATACTCGGGATCCCCCGCTTTGCAGCGCGCTGAGCCGAACATGGAGACCGCCGCACCGACTCGCGACAGCGTGTCGAAGCCTTCAACTAGCTCCGCGAGAATGCGGAAGACACGCCAGGTATCACGGGCGGTGATCTCATCTATGACAAATTGCGACTCGATCATGACGGTTTCCTCGGATCAATGATTACCGCCTTGGCCTTCGGCCAGAGCACCTGCCGGTGCCTGTCCGCTGGTCGGCGGCAATCAAGTGGTAAAGAACAAAGTAAGAGCGTGATGGTCCGGCATCTGCCCGGTCTTCACCAGGGACTCCAATTGACAGAGCTGAACCTGCTTGGCGACAAGCTTTTCTAGCCCAAAACAGCGCGTACGCTCAAGGTCCTTCTCAACGACAAATGGCTTGGCATTCAACTCCGGCGCCAGCTTCCTTGCCAGATCGTGGAGCGGCAGCTGGCGGCGTTGCACACCCGGGCCGGAAGGCAAGGCGGCAAGCGTTCTGGCAGCCAGGGCCTTGACCGCTATCCACCTGGTGAGGGTGCTGTGCAGGGTAGCAATGATCGGGATCCCGCTCTGCCGCGAAGTCAGCTCCTCAAGACTTGACAGGGCCTTGTGCCGGTCCCCGCTTGCCCAGGAATCGAGCAGGGAGAAGACATGGGAATGATGGGCGCTCAGCTTAGAGACCACCGCGAGCGTGATATGCCTTTCTGGAAGCAAGAACGTGGCTGCCTTTTCAATCTCCATGGAGATCTGCCGGAGGTCAGCTTCCGTACTGTCCAGAAGAAACGTGACGGCCTGATCGTCGATGGTGGCGCCGTGGCGCCGGGCCTCTTTTTGGCACCAGGTCTCCAGCCTCGGGTTGTGACTACCGGCGAAATACTTCTCCCGTGGGAAATCCTCTATCTGGGCGTATTTGGCTACAATCTTGGCGGTCCGCAGAGTCGAATCGAAGTTGTAGGGGCAGGCAAACAGGAGGCAGGTATCGGGCGCCACCGCCGACAGTGCAGAATCAAAAGCCTCCAGGAGCTCTCTCTGCGCCTTGTCCCCCTGGGGCGATGCCCTATCCGACCCCTTGACCGCATCCGTGCCGGCGCGGGGCCTCTTCTTGGTGAACAGGTCGCAGCGCTCAAAAATGACCAGCCGCTTGCCCGGACCGAAGGGAAGCGTGGCGGCCGCGTCAATCACCGCGGTCAGATCGGGGCAATCCAGGCGGGCCAGATTAAAGGCTAGCCAGGCCGGATCGAGTAATTCCTCCTTCAGTTCATCGACGCGGCGGGAGAGCTGGAAATCCTCTTCTCCCGCCAGAACTAATATCGGCACGGCTCCACCTCCATCTCCAGTCTACCGGCCGACACAGCTATTTGCACGAGATCGGCTCTAATCTGCCTTTACAAGGACCGACCCGGAATAGCAGAGCCCCAGGCTGAAGTGAGCGCTCAGGCTGCTCTCAGGGATCAACCTTGAGGCGCTCGGCGGTGACTATAAAGTAGACCCTCTTGGCAATTGATGTGCAGGCATCGCCCATGCGCTCCAGGAAACGCGAGCAGAAGAGAAACTGGGCTCGCATCTGCGCCTGGGCTTGATCCTGCCCGCCCAGATCAGACAGGAGCCTTTTGCACAGGGAGTCGTGCAAATAGTCCACCCGGTTGTCCCGCTGCACAATCCCCTGAACCTTGTCAACAGCATCGCTGAGAAAGCACAGGAGGGCATCCTGAACCATGTGCTGGACCACGCCGGCCATCTCCGGGAGCTCTGGCGGAATCTCGATCTTATCCTCAGCCGCCCAGTATGCCATCTTGGCTACACGCACAGCGTGATCGGCTATTCGCTCAAACTTGGCAGCGATCACGGTTGCTCCCAGAAGAGTGCGAACATCCTGCGGGGCGAGGGCCTCCCGTTCAATCAAGAGAGCAAGGCACCGCTCCTCAATCTCCTGGCAGGATCGATTGATCAACTCCTCCTGCTCTTCTACAAAGGTCAGGTTGGCCTGCGCGTCCTTCTCCAGAAGCCGGGTGGTCTCACTGACGGTCCTGCCGACCAGCTGTCCGAGCCCCAGGACATCCTCTTTAACAAGCGTAATTGCTTCTGTCTTGACCATACCTTCTTAATGCCCCCGCCTCGTTGCCTGGTTGTCCTCTAATGTCCTTCAATAATCGCTTCCAGAAGCCTACCGCTCCAGCTTAGACCGTCCAGGCTATGGCTGCTTGACAGGACAGTTCAAGCGGTAGCCAGCGCGGTGAACTGTCTCAAGCAATCTCGGGTTCTTGGGATCTTCCTCCAGCTTTTGCCTCAGCCAGCGCATGTGCACCGCCACCGTCTTGGCATCTCCGGTGAAGTCCACGCCCCAAACTTCGTTGAGCAGAGTTTCCGTGGAAAGCGTTTTGCCCGGGCGCTGCATTAGCACCTTGAGCAGGAGGAACTCTTTCGGCGACAGATCCACCTCCCGCTCTTTCCAGGTCACCCGGCGGGCCTCCGGATCCAGCATCAGATCCCCGACAAGGATTGGCCCCTCCTCCGCCCCGCCTCTGCTGCGTCTCAGAAGCGCCTTCACCCTGGCCATCAGTTCAATCGTGCTGAACGGCTTGGAAAGGTAATCATCGGCTCCGCTTGCCAGCCCCTCGGCCACGTCAACCGGTCCAGCACGCCCGGTTAGCATGAGAATGGGGATCTCAATGGCGCGGGCACGTATGATCCTGCAGATCTCCGGCCCTACCATGTCCGGCAGCATCCAGTCGATGATGATCAGATCCGGGCTGGTTTGATCAAGACCGGCCAAAGCCGACTGCCCGGAGCAAAAAGCCACCGATTCAAAACCGTGACGCTTCAGGTTATAGGCCAGTGTCTCGACGATTGTTGCATCATCGTCGACAAGCATCACTCGTCGGGCAGCCAGGTTCATCTCCACGCTTCTCAAAATGGCGCGCACGGCCGGCCCATCCTCTGTGGACCGGGGAACTGCAAAACGAAAGTCGAGCCGCGCCGCTCCTCAGAAAGTACGCTTATCTTAGCACCGTGCAGGTCGACGATGTGTTTAACGATGGAAAGCCCCAGCCCGGTCGAGCCTCGCGAACTGGCCCGATCAACACGATAGAAGCGCTCAAAGATCTTGGGAATCTCGGACGCCGACAGGCCGATGCCTGTATCCTCTACGGCAAACGAGCCCGGATCTTGGCCAGACCTGATCCAAACCTGACCACCTTCAGGCGTGAACTTGAGCGCATTCTCCAGGAGGTTTAAGAGCACCTGATCCAGCTGCTCTGGGCTGGCGAATACCAGCCAGCCAGGCTCAATCTCCACGTGAACGCTCACCCTCCTCTCGCCAGCAAGCGCCTTCAGCGAGTCGACCGCATAAGCAGCCCTGTCCTCCAGGACATTCCACTGGCATCTCAGCTCATGCCGGGAGTCGGCCGCCTGCTCAATCGAGAGGAGGTCAACGACCAGGCGCTCGAGCCTCTCCACCTCCTGATTCGCCCGGCTGAGCATGCGCTTGCATGCCTGCGGATCATCTACCGCCCCATCCAGCAGCGTCTCGATCAAAAGTTTGAGGTTGGCAATTGGAAGCCTCAACTCGTGACTGGCTTCGGCAATCCAGGTCGATGCATCGCGGGCCGGCTCGTTCACTTGTCTTGCTGCCTGAATCCTGACCAGGGCGACTAACTGCAGGCCGACTTGCCCGGCCCTATTGTAGCCAGTTATTTGGCGAGAAGATCCGCTAGGATATCTAGCTCTGATGCTTTTTACCGGAGGGGCAAATTTGGGACCGCTCACCTTGTTAGTTTTAGATGGCTGGGGTGTCAGCCGTGAAAAGAAGGGCAACGCCATACTCGCTGCCCGCACGCCCAATTACCTGCAGATGCTTTCTCGCCTGCCCAACTGCCTTCTCGAGGCCTCCGGCGAGGCAGTCGGGCTGCCGCCCGGGCTGATGGGCAACTCAGAGGTCGGGCACCTGAATATAGGCGCCGGTCGGGTGGTCATTCAGAAATTGACCCAGATCAGCCAGACTATCCGCGACGGTACTTTCTTTGAGAACCCTGTCCTGGTGGAAGCAGCTGACAGAGCCAGAAAGAACAAGGCAGCGCTTCACCTGATCGGACTGGTAAGCGACGGCTGCGTACACTCCAGCCCAGACCACCTCGACGGCTTGATTGAGCTTGCCCACAAGCAGGAGGTCGGTGAGCTCATTGTGCACCCAATCCTGGATGGGCGGGACACGCCACCAAGGTCTGCTCGGCGCTTCATGCGCGAGCTGGAATCGAAGCTGGAGGGCCGGGGAAAGGTGGGCGTCGTTTGTGGACGATACTACGCCATGGATCGCGACAACCGCTGGGAGAGAACGGAGAAGTACTGGCGGGCCCTGGTTCTCAACGAGGGAATTCCGGCGACTTCTGCTGTCGAGGCGGTCGATCAGGGCTACGCCAGGGATGAGAGTGACGAGTTCGTCCTGCCACAAGTTGTGACACGCAGGGCGCTCAGCGACGGTGACAGCCTGCTATGCTTCAACTTCCGTCCGGACCGGGTTCGCCAGATCAGCAGGGCACTCACGCAGGCTGACTTCCAGGGCTTCAAGCGACCGGTCAGTCCAGACATCTACTACGGCTGCCTCACCGAATATGATACCACCCTCAGGCTGCCGGTCGCCTTTACCCCTGAGCAGCTGCCATCTCAGGACATGTCCATGACCCTGCCCGAGTTTTTGTCGTGCCACCACATCGGTCAGTTTCACACCGCGGAGACGGAGAAGTATGCGCACGTGACTTACTTCTTCAACGGCGGCAAAGAGGCGCCAAATGACGGTGAGGAACGGTTGCTCGTGCCATCACTGAAAGTGGCCACCTATGACCAGGCGCCGGCCATGCAGACACCCAGGGTCTGCGAGGTAGCCTGCCAGGCCATCTTGTCCGGAAAGTACCCGTTCGTCATCTTGAATTTTGCCAACCCGGACATGGTCGGGCACACCGGCGTGATGGCGGCAGCAGTCGAAGCGGTGGAGTCGGTCGATACCGCCTTTGCCAGGCTGCTGGAAGCAACCAGCCAAGCCAAGGGAACACTGCTTATCACCGCCGATCATGGTAACGTCGAGCAGATGATCGACTACCAGACCGGTGAGCCGCACACGGCCCACACCACCAATCCGGTACCGCTCATAGTGGCAGACTTCACGCAGGCACTGGGCAACGGAGCCCGGCTTGCGCCCGGTCGTCTTGCCGATGTAGCTCCCACCATTCTGGAGATCCTCAACCTGAAGAAGCCTTTAGAAATGACCGGAAGATCGCTAATTGAGCGCTGAACAGTGGACCTTAAGCGCTGTAAAGAACGAGCAGGTTAGAGCCTGTTAAAATGAGGCCGGTCAATCTGCTCACAGGAATCTGCCGGAAAGCGCCTCGATAACCGGCTTTTATTACAGCCGTTGCCCGCCGGCGCGGATCCAAGTGGAACTCTGATCAGGCATGAACCAGGTGAAATCCGATTCTCAAGCACTGGCTTTTCCTCCGGCCGCAAGGCTTTCGGTTCTGCCATCCTACATTTTCGCTCGCCTGGATGAGCTGAAGGCAAATGCCGTTCGCAGCGGATCCGAGCTTATCGACCTCGGTCTTGGTAACCCGGACGGAGCCACGCCAGAAGCGGTAATTGAAGCTCTTTCCCGGTCGCTTGTCGATGTGCGTACACACGGCTATCCCCCTTTTGCCGGGCGCACCGATTTCAAGGAGGCGATCGCGGCCTTCATGTTCAGGCGCTACGGCGTCAAGCTCGATCCGGCACACGAGGTCTTGCCGCTAATTGGCTCCAAGGAGGGGCTGGCCCACCTGGCCCTGGCTTACGTGGACCACAAGGATCTCTGTCTCGTCCCCAACCCATGCTACCCGGTGCATTGCCGCGGTCCGCTCTTGGCAGGAGGAGTGGTGCACCCTATTCCCTTGAAAGCCGAGACCAATTTCTTGCCGGATTTTGAGGCGATACCAATAGCTGTGGCTGCTCAAAGCAAGCTGTTGATCCTCAACTACCCGAATAATCCGACAGCGGCTATGGGCACTGACTGGGTGATGGAAAAGGCCATCGCGCTGTGTCGAGAAAACGGGATCCTGCTGGTTCACGATCTGGCCTACGGCGAGCTCTACTTCGGAAAACGACGCCCGCGCAGCCTGCTTGAGTTTCCTGGCGCCAAGGAGGTCGGAGTCGAGTTTCACACGCTGAGTAAAACCTTCAACATGGCCGGCTGGCGAGTCGGTTTCGTTGCCGGCAATCATCACGTAATAAGAACGCTTTATTCCTTGAAAACCAACATCGACTACGGAGTATTCGCCGCAATCCAGCTGGCCGGAGTTGCTGCCTTGGAGCTGCCCGACTCGGAGATCCAGGAGATAAGGGACACCTACAGGCAGCGTCGCGATCTGATTGTCAGCGGCCTGAAAGCGATGGGCTGGCCGGTCACCGTTCCTGAAGCGACGATGTATATATGGCTGGAAATTCCCCGCAGTCTCGGCATGACATCTGCTGAATTCGCCGAGGCTCTCCTCAGCAAGACCGGTGTAATTGTGACACCGGGAGTAGCCTTCGGATCGAACGGCGAGCGCTTTATCCGCATCTCGATGGTGGCACCACATGAGCGTCTCCAAGAGGCGCTGGACCGCTGGAAATCCTCCGGGCTTACCCCATAAGATGTTGCGTCAAATATTTACAAAGCCGATGTATCAAAATTTAGCCTTGATTTCCAAGTGGTTTGCTCACGGTAAATTTACCTGTTAGAATTGCGGCGGCCTCAGGTGGGTAACTGTTACTAATTTGCCTCTGAGACAAATCAGACCAAGTAAAACAAGGTCAATTTTCACTGGGTGCAGTAAAAGGAGAAGATCAAAGTTTATGACGGCGAAATTTCAAACAATCGCTCTTGCCGCGGCCAGCTTTGTCCTGGTGGCATCTCTGACCGCATGTGGCGGACCAGGTGGGGGTGGTGGCGAAACTCCATCGCCCGGTGGCACAACCGGAGCTACAACTGGTGGCGAGGCTGGTGCCGGTGGCACAACCGGAGCTACCACTGGTACCACAACTGGTGGCGAAGCCGGCGCCGGTGGCACAACCGGAGCCACAACTGGTACCACAACCGGTGGCGAAGCTGGTGCCGGTGGCACAACCGGTGGAACGACTGGTGGCGCCAACCAATAGCTGCCTGTTAGTCAGTCCGGTTAGTCGACGGGTATTCGTCGTCTCAAGCCAACCTCAGGGGTGGTGAGAGAGCAGTAGTGAGGCCGCTCTTTGTGATTGTGTCGCAGGGGGCGGCTTTCTCTATTGGCCAGAGCGGCCAGCTCCGGGAGTCGGAGTCAGTTCAGTTGAGGTCCGGAACTTTCCCGCTCTGCAGACAGTCCTTCTGGCAAAGGTGGGCGCTGCGGCTGCAGCCTGAGGCTCTGGCGGCGCCGGTTCTATTTCCCTTCAGAGACAGCTTGCGATGACAAACCAACCCCCCTTCCGGCCACGGCTCCACCGTTCTGCCCGGATCAGCGCCTCGGTCCTGGCTCTAACCGTCTTGTCCGCAGCCACGCTTGCCGTTCAGGGCAGAGAGGGCGGAGCGGGGAGCAAACCAGCTACCGACCGGTCGCTCATCCCGATTGCTCAAGCCCAGCCATACAACCCGGGCGCCCCGTACCAGAGGGCTTATGGACAGGCGCAGCTGCCGGCTCCCGCTGATCAAGGGCCAGCGGCCGGGGTTTACCCCGGGCAGCCAGGTCAGATCTTGCCCGGGCAGCCAGGCCAGGTCTTTCCCGGACAGCCGGCATTGCCCGGACAAGCCGGCCAGATCTTTCCCGGGCCAGCGTCGCTACCGTACGGACAGCCACCGGCTCAGCCCTATCCAGGGCAATCTCTCGGTTCGACCGAGCCGCTGCTTCAGGGTCGCTGGCCCGAGCCCGGACAGGGGCCGGTGATCGTCCCACCGATCTCGTTCATCGACGTCAACTCTGGCCGCTTCGGCAAGCTGGAGATTGACCTCGAGGACGGACAGTTCATGGACGGCGCTGTCGACAAACTGCACCTGACCGCCAAAAACATGGATCTGACCCAGGGGCAGCTGGCCTCGCTCGATGTTGATGTCAGGGGCGGGCATTTTCAGGACTTCACGATCGACAGACTGACCTTGAGCACTCAGGGTGCGCTCAACTTCGACAGCGGCGTTCTCTTCAATCACCGCATGCTCCAGTTCACAAGCCCGGCCCTGGCTCAGGTTACCGCCGTAGTTTCCCAGATGAGCTTGAACCGCTTCCTGAACGCACCAAGAACTTTGGACCGGCTGTCCGTGACAGCGATGAAGCGGGCATCCATCCTCGGCAATTTGCTGGGGCAGGGCGCCAACTTTGGTCTGTCCTTTACCTCAGCCAACCTGGCCCTGCAATCGAACAACCGCCTCAATCTATCCATGCAGACCCGGATCGGTGTCGGTCAGGTCGGCTTGCCGATTCCCTTTGAGCTGAATACCAAGCTCGGCCTGAAAGATGGCTGGGTAAATCTGTTTGACACACATCTGGCCACGGGCGGGCAGGAGATCTCCCCGGAGCTTTCAGCAGCGGTGGTCAACAAGGTCAACAGCCTATCGAGCTGGGGACAGAAATCGGATGACATCCACTTCACCTTTACCGACCTCAAGGTCGTCCCCGGCAACCAGTTCATTCTTAAGGGGACCGCCGAAGTGCGCCGACTGCGTTTTGGGCGGAACCAGGTCTGACCAGGCCGGAATCGGTGCTTGCTGACAGGCTCGCGGCTTGCCTTTCTGCGGTAAGTGCTCCTGCTTCGGTTAAAATAGCCAGGACTGGGTACAGAGTTGTCGCAGAGGTCCGGACGGTTGACCGGCGGCCAGAACGCCGAAGTCCTAGAAAGCGAGTTCCAATGCTCCGGCGGCGAGACAATCGGCAATGGGATCAGCTCCGACCAATAAAGTTCACACGAAATTTCACGAAAAATGCTGACGGCTCTGTGCTCGTCGAGTTTGGTGACACGCGCGTCTTCACGACCGCCAAGATAGACGAGCGAGTCCCGGCGTTTTTGATTGGCAAAGGGGAAGGCTGGATTACCGCCGAATACTCCCTGCTGCCAGGCTCCACGCTGGTCCGAACAGTTCGAGAGGTGACGCGCGGGCAGCCGTCCGGGCGCACCAGCGAGATCCAGAGGATCATCGGGCGCTGCCTGCGCGGCGTGGTCGACCGCCAGGCCCTCGGCGAGAGGACGATTACCATTGATTGCGATGTCCTTCAGGCCGATGCTGGCACAAGGGTGGCCAGCATTTGCGGCGGTTTTCTGGCGCTCTACGAAGCTCTTCTGAAGCTGCGAAAGGCCGGAGTTTTCGACGAGCTGCCAATCACAGAGCACATGGCAGCGATCAGCATCTGCCAGCTCAAAGGGCAGCTCCTCCTCGATCCCAATTATCATGAGGATTCTCAGGCGGAGATGGACAGCAATATAGTGCTCACGGAGTCGGGGAAGATTCTCGAGCTGCAGCTGACCTCTGAGTCAAAACCCTATGATTCGGCGAAACTTGACGATCTGGTGAGACTGGCGCGCAAGGGCGTCAAGGAGATCATCGAAATCATGTACGAAACGCTGGGCGGCCGCTGACGCTGACTTTGCAGTTCCGGTTGTAAAGCAAACTTAAATTTATCTTGGAAGCTGCTGACAACGTTGCCGATGCCATTAATATAGAGGTCAAGAGTTTCGATTTTCAATTAAGCCAGAGCCTTGAAACGCCGGGACCCCGCCGCTAGCTTCAATCCTATTGCTGAGACCTTCAGGGACGTATCGGCGTTGCAGCTGTGTCGCTCCTGGTGGCAGATTTTCTGGCGCATCCAGGCCCTGCAGGGATTTGCCGGTGCATTCCGGGTCTTTCCCATCGTCTGGACGATCATCTGGTCGGTCCGGGGTTTTGCTCGCTATCATGCGGCCGAGCACAGCCGCATGCAGTCCCAGCGGCAACGAGGTGGTGACCTGGAAGAGGCGGTGCTCACCGGTGCCCAGTTTGAGGAGTATCGGCGACTGGGTCGCTGGCTGCGTGAACAGCTGCACAAGCTCGGGCCGACCTTTATCAAAATCGGGCAGACGCTCTCCACCCGGGCAGACCTTCTGCCGCTGCCAGCGATGCTGGAGCTGGCAGCGCTGCAGGAGGAGGTGGAGCCCTATCCGACCGAGATAGCGCTTTCCACAATTGCGCGCGAGCTGGGCGGGCAACCAGAGGAGCTTTACGCGCACTTCAACCGGCAGCCGATTGCCGCCGCGAGCTTAAGCCAGGCTTATCGAGCCGTGCTCAACGACGGCAGAGATGTGGTGGTGAAGGTGCAGCGGCCCAATCTCCCAGCCATTATCGCCCGCGATGTGCAGGTGCTGGAGGCGGTTGCTGAGGAAGTCATGCGCTTTCCGAGCCTGTGCAGGCACACCGACTGGCCCGGCGTGGTCCAGGAGTTTGCCCGCACCACCTTCGAGGAGATCGACTACATACGCGAAGGACGCAACGCCGACCGCTTCCGCCACAACTTCCGCAGCAACGAGCGGATTTGTATTCCCAGGATCATCTGGCGGCTCACCGGTCGACGTGTGCTTACCATTGAGTACATTCCCGGCGTGAGGGTGACGGATGTCCAGACGATGGATGCCATGGGAATCGATCGCGATGAAATCACCACTGCTGGTGCCAACTTCTATCTCAGCCAGCTCCTGGAAGACGGCTTCTTCCATGCCGATCCGCATCCCGGCAACATCCGGATCATGCCGGATGGGAGGGTTGGCCTCTTCGATTTCGGCATGGTCGGTCAGGTGCGACCGGAGCTGAAGCAGCACCTGGTCAACTGCCTATTGCACGTAATTCAACGGCAATACCGGGAGCTTGTGGACGACTTTGTAGCCATGGGCTTTCTTACCGAAAATGTGGACCGGGAAGCGCTCTGCAATGAGCTCACACCGATTATCGATACGCGCTTCTCTCAGGGGCTGAATCGGGTTCGCTTCCGGCAGATGCTCTTCGACTTCTCGGATGTCGTCTACCGCTATCCGTTCCGCCTGCCCAGCGAGTTCACTTACATCATGCGCGCGCTATTGACGCTGGAGGGGGTGGCTTTGACGATCAACCCCGAATTCAACTTCATCGACGTGGCGGTGCCTTTTGCCCAGCGGCTGGTCCTTCGCACTAGCGGCGCCACGATTCGCCAGGCGCTTTTCAAGGAGGTATTTTCGGAAGGGCGCTTCAACGCGCATGCGGCCATAAATCTATTTAAGGCAGCTGCCCGGCTCTCCAATATCGGCGCCACCTTGACCTCGTCTGAACCCTGAGCCCGGCTCGGTGCTTGCTTTCCCTGTCACCCTGAGTTACCCTTGCGACGGCGTCCCCTGGATAACCCGGTGGCCAGATCTTCCCTGGGAAGAACCCCACTTATTGCCGGCTCAGGCTTAAGATTTGTTGCGTGGCCTGGACAGCTCTGGCATAAGATGGTGCTGAGCGGCCGCTGCCGACCGGGAGCCGGCAGCAAGCGAACTGACAGCGTTTGAAGGGAGCAAGATCAGTCAAGATGTCCTTAAGCCCCACCAGGCCCTCGCCACCTGGATTCGCCTGCGCCGATTGCGCCGGTCATCTGGAAACGGGCGCCAAGTTTTGCGGCAATTGCGGCAGCGCCATGGCGTCGGCCAGGGCACACCAAGGCTTGTCCGGCAATCTGGCTCAGGCGGCGCCCACCGTTCCCAACTTTGCACCGGTGGCTCCCAAACAGATCCGCGGCGGCAATCCAGCGCTCAAGGAGGAGAGAGCCAGGCTCATGGTGCTTCTGGCCAGAGAAAGGCTATTCCTTTACACACACTGGCTCCTGTTCACGGCGATCAACCTGATCGGCTTGTTCATCGCCTATCGGTGCTACATCGAGTACCTGGCGGACGAGATGACCAGGTTGATGATGGCCACCACGCCGTTGCTGTTCATCAACTGTATTGCCCTGATGTTCATTGTCCCGATCAACGGGACACGCAAAGAGATTGCCAGGCTCAAAGAGCGCCTGAAGTACATCAGGTTCCAGATTGAGTACAACCACCTGATCTAGACACGATCAGGCACCAGGCTGTGGGCAAAGGCCGATCATGAGCTCGCCGACAAACGACCTGATCAGCCGCTTGATTAACGATCAGCGCCTCGAGCCTGCTTGCGGCGGACGCCAGCGCAGATTTGGCCTGCGTGCCGCAAGCGCCTCGTCGAGCCTGGCGACTGGTGTATTGTACGGAGCGTTCCGCACCATATCCGGTGACTCCCTGGTTTCCTGATCGATTTTTTGCATGATCTCCACAAATTGATCAAGCGTCTGCCTTGACTCAGTCTCCGTCGGCTCGATCATCATCGCTTCCGGGACAACGAGCGGGAAGTAGACGGTCGGAGCGTGTGCCCCATAATCGAGGATCCGTTTGGCCATGTGTGTCGTTGTCACCCCGCGCTCCTTCTGCCAGACACCGGACAGGACAAATTCATGCATACAGGGCTGGTCATAGGGCAGGTAGAAGGTAGAACGCAGTCGCTCTTTCAAGTAGTTGGCGTTGAGAACGGCATCGCGGGAAACCTGACACAGCCCCTCGCGGCCGTGAGCCAGGATGTAAGTGAGGGCCCTGACCAGAATGCCAAAGTTACCGTAAAACCCTTTCACCTTGCCGATCGAATCGGGGCGGTCCCAGTCGAAGGAGTAGCGGTCTCCCTGACGCGAGACCACAGGCAGCGGCAGGAATCGCTCCAGCTTCTGGCGGACGGCAACCGCACAACCGCCGGGACCACCGCCACCATGAGGGGTGGAAAAGGTCTTGTGCAAATTGAGGTGGCAGACATCAAAGCCCATGTCACCAGGTCTGACCATGCCCATAATCGCGTTCAGATTCGCGCCGTCGTAGTACAGAAGGCCGCCAGCTTCGTGGACAAGTTTCTGGACCGTCTGTATCTCCTCCTCAAACAAGCCGAGCGTATTGGGATTGGTGAGCATGATGGCAGCGACATCCGGGCCAAGGACGCTCTTCAGCACCTGCGGATCGACATGCCCATTGTCGCCGGATTTGATCTCCACGACCTCAAAGCCAGCCAGGGCGGCGGTGGCCGGGTTGGTACCATGGGCGGTATCAGGAACGATCACCTTGTTTCTTCGTCGATCGCCCTGTGCTTCAAAGAATGCCCGGATCAGAAGCAGTCCTGTCAACTCACCGTGCGCGCCAGCAGCAGGCTGCAGCGTCACCGCCGGCAGTCCGACGATAGCTCCTATGTATTGCTCAAGGGTGAAGAGCAGCTCGAGGGCGCCCTGGATTTGCTCCTCGCTCTGGTAAGGATGCAGCTCGCGGAAGCCGTCAAGCGCTGCCATCGCTTCATTGACCTTAGGGTTGTACTTCATCGTGCAGGAGCCGAGCGGATAAAAGCCGGTGTCAATCGAATGATTGAGCTGGGAGAGGCGAACAAAGTGACGCACAGCATCCAGCTCGCTCACCTCCGGTAAGGCAAGCCGATCCCGCCTGAGGAAGCGCTCGGGAATGATGGCGCTCAGGGCCTTGTCGGGCACTCCAGGCTTGGGCACAAGCTGGGCACGGCGTCCCGCTTCCGACTTCTCGTAGATCAACTTTTCCATGGCTGACGGTCCTGACAATGAGAGAGCAAAGGTGTCTATGACCTCCGATTGTACCTCGCAGGCGAAATGCGGTTAATCCCCCTGATTTAATGCTCGAATATATCTTTCCAACCGCCCAGATCAATCTCGGCAATCGCCGGTAGGCAGCTGAAAAGGCGCTCCGCCAGCTGCAATCTCCCTTCCCGCTCCAGAAGCGCCCTGATCTCTTCGTAAATGGGAATGAGAACGCGCACATCGTTGGCCGCATACTCAAGCTGGGAGTCGCTCAGATCCTCGCGAGCCCAGTCGCTCATCTGATCGCTTTTATCCATCTCTAAGCCGATCAGCTCGCGCCCCAGATCCTTGAGGCTGTGTCGATCCGTGTAAGTACGGACCAGCTTGGAGGCAATCTTTGTGCACCAGATTGGCTCGACACAGGTTTCCAGGTAGTACTTGATTACGGCCACGTCAAAGCGGGCAAAGTGAAACAGCTTAATTACCGAGCGGGACTCCAGGAGGCGCTTCAGCCTGGGGGCGGACCTGCCGGTGTATCGTACGAGGCTGACTACACCCTCCTCATCACAAATCTGCACCAGGCAGAGGCGATCCCGTGGAATCACCAGCCCTCGCGTCTCGGTGTCGATCGCCACCAGCGGCTTCTTCAAGTAGTGCTCGAGCCGCTCCTCCGGCAGGTCACCGTGGAACAGGTCAGGCTTTCTCGGCTTCACCATCGTCTCTATTCGCAACGTGCTCACCCCTGTTGTCGAGCCGCTGCCGGGCGATTGGGCCCTACGGTCAGCCGCTGGCTAAATTATAAAGCTCGCCCACCACACGTACTGCAAAGTCTTGAAAACGGTTAAACTACGGTCATTTGGGGTACAGATATGTTGTCGGGGCAACAATTCGCGGTCCAAATCGGCACGGCTTGCTATGGGTGGCGGAAAGTTTAATCTCAGTCAGGCAGCCAGCTTCATCCTGGCAATTGTGGCCCTGGCAAGCCAAGTGATGCTCCCGGTGCTGTCTTTCCGGGTGCCGATTGGTGCTGTCGCCAGCCAGAAAAGATTGCAAGAATTCAGCGGCACCGGGGTCAGCCTGAGCGGCGAGAGCTACAACCTATCCTACGTCCCCTGGCTTCTCGATCTGGCCAAGGTCTTAGGCCGGGTACAGCCACAGCCCGGGTTTTATCTCCAGAACGAGCCGTTCTCCAACTACCCGGGCATCGATTTGAGATCGCTCTTGCTCAATCAGTCGAGCCCGTTACAGCTGCCGGAAGGGCTGTCCACCCCTGACTCTGGGCTCAAGCGCGGCGATAAGCAAGGTGGACCCACCCTTTCCTATCCGCCGCTGCAAAGCCCGGCCAACGCAGCTTCACAGTCCGCGCCCGCTGGTGACCCTGGACTGCCCAGGCTGGCTGTGCGTCCGATGGCTACTGAGGCCGGACCGATGCAGATGCCAGAGCCGGCCACCCAGGTCGCTAGCCCGGATGAGATTACTCTTTCGGTTAGCGGTCATGATCTGAACGCCCCGCCACCGGTGCTCACCCTGGACTTCCAGCAGCTCTCATCAGCGCTGACCATGCGAGGCAACGAGGAAGGCCAGACGGCCGGCACGGCGCTGGCGAGCCAGCCGATTATCGCCGTCAACGCAAGCCCATTTGCCTCCTCAGACAGACAAGCAAACAGAGGTTCGGGATTCATGCTCTGGACGTTGAAATCCGGTCCGCCAGATGGAAACCCGCTCGGCGGTCCCCCACCGCCTGCCGGTCAGAGGCAGCCCGGCGAAGCTCAAGCAGAGTTTCAGGGGACATTCGTTGCCTGTATGCATGGCACACGCTTCCAGTCGCTGGGCAGAACTTTGATAAACCTCAAAGAGGGACGAATCCTGGTCGGCAGCTCCGGGCATGATCCGGCCGAGCTAACCGTGGTTACACCGCTAGCAAGCGTCCGTATTAAGCCAGGCACAGCAGCCATTGTGGAAATCACCAGCAAGCCGCTCTTGCATGTTCTTGCCTTTGAGCCAAATGGCAACCCGGAGGTTGTGCTGACGGCCGGCCAGAACGCCGTGCCCAGCGCTGGTCGCAACGGCCCGGCGGATAGATTCCAACTGGCATCCGGCGAGGAGCTGATCCTGGGAAGACGCAGCTTTGTCGCCGATCGCTTGCACGGCCATCAAGCCGGAACGCTCTTGCCGGTGACCGACGACCTGGCAGCAACCCGGATGCGGGTTGATGTCCGCGAGCTAATCAGCAAAGACATCCTCTTCGACGCTGCCAACCCGGAGATCACTGCAGCACAGCGCGCTTGCCTTTTGAGCCTGAAAGAGCGCTTGCTTGGCCAGAGCCCGCCAGCTCCGTCCGCCAAGAGATAGGGTCGCCGCCGTTAAGCGCCGCTCGCTCGTCCTTGTCGTGAGGCGGCCTAATCGCTATCAGCCTGAGGTTGACAGTAGGCCTGGTCAAGGATCTCGGCCAGATGCAATACCCTTAATTTCAGCCCGGCAGCGCGAGCGCCCGCCTCCAGTTGGAGCATGCAGCCAGGATTGGTGGTGACAACGGTATCGGCGCCGCTCTCCTTGATCTTCTCCATTTTCCGCTCGAGCACCTTGAGCGACAGCTCCGTGTGGGTAAGATTGAAGATCCCGGCGCTGCCACAGCAGTGCTCGCCCTCCACCAGCGGGATAATCGAGATCCCCTCGAGCCGGGAAAGGAGCTCAGCCGGCGCCTCTCGAATTCTCTGGGCGTGAATGAGGTGGCAGGCGGCATGATAGGCCACCTTAATAGCCAGCGGTCTCGGTCTTTGCGAGAACTGTCCCTGGCTGAGGATCTCCGTGAGATCAACCACACGTGCAGCGAACTCCCGAGCCCGCTGGCTCCAGACAGCATCCTTCTCAAGAAGCTCCCCATAGCTCTTGAGCATGGCCCCACAACCAGCGGCCGTAGCTACAATCTGCCCGCTTTGCGACTGAAAGAGCTCGATGTTCCTCTTGGCCAGCTCGCAGGCGATGTCCGTTTCACCGGCATGAAATGCCAGCGCGCCGCAGCAGGTCTGGTCCGGCACCTGGACAATATTGCGTTGCGCGGTCAGAAGCCTCAGGCAGGCATGATTGACCTGGTTGTAAAGAATATCCATCACGCAGCCGCTAAAAAGCTGGACCTGTCCTCGCTTCTTCCCGGTAAGCCAGGACTGGCGAGGCAGCGGCACGTGCTCAGGAACTGGCGGCAAGAAAGACTGCCAGCTCCGCAGGCTGCCGATCAGGGTCGCTCCCGTCTTTCCCAGCCAGGGCAGGGCCGAAAAGAGCTTCTCACCGCCAGCTGACTGCCACACCCGCAAAAGCTTGCCCAGCATCTGGAGCCGCCTGTAATCGGGCAGAATTTGAGCGAAGGCAAAACGCATCAGCCTGCGCAGGCCGGGCGGGCGAATTTCGGCAAGCTGCGGTCGGGCCTGGTTGAGAATCTTCTCGTACTGGACACCAGAGGGACAGGCGGTCTGGCAGCCAAAACAACCCAGACAGGACTCCAGGTGCTCGGCCAGGCGCGGACTGAGCTCCTGATCACCCTGCTGCCACAGGTTCATCAGATAGATGCGTCCACGCGGCGATTCGGTCTCCCGCCCGGTAGCCAGGTAGGTCGGGCAGGCCGGCAGACAGATACCGCAATGAATGCAGGCAGAGAGAAGGGCCGGATCTATTGCCGGAGGCTGGCCTTGTGCCAGCGGCACCAGGTCAGACAGCGGCTGGCTCTCTGCCCTGGTCGATTCTGACCGGTCAGCCGCTTGGTCCGCCGGCCGGGAATCAGCCTGTTGATTTTCTTTACCGCTCACAATTGTCCCCCACTCTAGAGACTGACCAGCGGATTCAGGCATCTTTTCGGGTCAAAGCGTTCCTTGATTTGTTGCTTGAGCGCTCGCCCCTGCTCGTCCTGAACAGGCAGGGTATCTACACGAAAATCGAAATCGTCATCGCAGTATGCCACCACCAGCGGTTCAGCCCATCTGAGCGCGCAGGACTGAAGGAGCTGAAGCAGGTCGAGCATGGCCGGAGCACCGTCCACCATGACCTTCAGCCGCCCGCGGCCTGGGCGAGCCTGCCAGGATAGGTTTCGCCCCTCCTGCCCAAAGAATTGCCAGAGCTCCTCGAGCCGACCGGCCGGCAGGCAGATCTCGACTACTGCCCCGCTGTCGGCCGGACAGGGGGGTGAGAGCCGGCCGACCAGGCAAGCGCTCAGGTCCGACCAGACTCTATCGGCAAAGAGATCAGGCAGAACTGTTGCCGGCTCCAAGAGATCTCCGAGCAGTAGCTGGGCCCGCTCCACTACCTCACCGACCGCCGCTTCCTGCCCGTGCACCTGGATCAGGAGCACACCGAAGCCGCACCGCTCTGGCAAGATTGTTTCCTTGCTGTCGGAAGCCGGTGTCCCCTGCCTGTTCTTGATCTTATTCCACAAGCGGGCATCAGCCAGCTCCAGGCAGGAAAGCGGCAATCCTGATCTAAGCAGTTTGCCAGCTGCCTCCAAGAGGTGTCCAGGCTCGTCCACGGTCCAGGCGAGCGACCGGGCCGCTTGCGGGCGGGCAAACAGGCGCAAGCTGGCCTCCAAAATAACACCGAGCCAGCCGCGTGAGCCAACAAACAGCTTCTGCAGGTCGTAGCCGGTCACGTTCTTCACGACCTTGCCACCACATTTGATGATTTCCCCGGAGGCAAGCGCGACGCTCAGCCCCAACACCAGATCGCGCGGGCCCCCGAAGCCGTGCTCCAGGCAGCCACCTTCGCCGTAGTTAATTACGTCCGCGATCGTGCTCTCACCATAACAGGCAAAGGCTGGCCACCACTGGCGGTGCTTAGCCAGGATCAGATCCAGCTCTTGCATGGACATCCCACCCTCAACCGTGATTACCTGATCGTCCAGGCAGTGCTCGCGGACGCTGGCCAGGGCGGACAGATCGAGAAATGTCAGCGGCCCTTTAAGAGATCTGGTCGGCAGCGCCCCAGGGCGAGATGCAATCACGCCGATGCCTGCTTCTGAAGCTTCCCGGAGCAAGGAGCTCAGCTGCTCGGCCGTTTTCGGGCGAACATGAATCCACGGCGTTCCCGGCCCTTCATATCTGGAAAGCGCCTCACCAGCCGCTGTCAAGCTCGAGATGTCGGACTCGGACATAGATCTAATCGCGAGCCAGGAAAGCTATCCTCTTAAGCTTAGCTTACCGGGCGCTGCATAACCACAAGCGCTGCCTCGAGCGGACAAAAAGCCGCGAAAGCCTGGTATCCTGGCAGCGACAATGCCGAGGCAATTAAGCAAGTGGTCGACGGCGGGCAAGGGACAGAGCGGACACGCAGGCTGGTCGTGGTTTCAGGCTACTTTGGCTTTGGCAATCTGGGCGATGAGGCCATACTTGAGGAGTTAAGCGCCGAGCTAAAACAGCTAATCCCAGGCGATGACATCGTGGTCCTCTCCCAAAAGCCAGCGGCAACCAGGCAGCTTTTCGGGGTCAGCTCGGTGGATCGCTGGGACCTTAAGGCGCTTTGCGGGCTCCTGAAAAGGGCAAGACTGTTTATCAGCGGCGGCGGCGGTCTCTTTCAGGACACCAGAAGCGCCGGCTCGGTCCTTTACTACGGCTGCCAAATCATGCTGGCACACGCCCTGGGTGTGCCTGTGCTGATCTATGCCCAGGGGATCGGGCCGATCCGGGGAGCGCTAGCCAAAATGTTCGCCAGGCAAGCTTTCCGGCTGGCTAACCTGATCAGTGTCCGGGACACCGCCTCGCTCTCCATCCTCACCAGCTGGGGGCTCGCCGCTGAGAGGACCGCTGACCCGGTCTGGTGCCTCACGCCCACAGCGCTGCCGGAGAGCCTGGAGGAAGAGATGGGCAAGCTGAAAGCGAGCGAGCCGGCAGGATCTGCGCCGATCATCGGGCTATCGCTCAGGCCCAGCCCGCTAATCACGGAAGCCGATCTGGCTTGCCTGGAGAGATCACTGGCCGCCAGCCTGCCAGCAGCCTCACGATTGATCATCCTGCCGCTCCAGAAGGGGCCGGATACCCCGCCTTTGGAATACATCGGCTCGCGCTGGCAGCAAAGAGGGCGTCAGGCCGAGTTCATCGACACGGCCCACCTCGAAAGGCCCAGCCAGTGGCTTGCCCTCATGAGCCGGCTCGACCTCCTGGTCTCAATGCGGCTGCATGCGCTGATTATGGCCTTGAAAATGGGGGTGCCTGCAGTTGGCATCGCCTACGATCCAAAAGTTGCCCATGTCTTGATGGAGTTTGAGCAGCCAATCTTAAATCTCACCAAGGAGCGCTCAGAAACCGAGTGGACAAGTGCCCTGAAAGCTGCCTACCGGTCGCGGGCAGAGCTCTCGGCACGGGCAGTGGAAAGAGCCGAAGCTGCGAAAAATTTGGCTTGCCAGAACTTTAACCTACTAGCTAGAATTCTAGACATGCAAAGTGATCCATAGGCTCACCGCCTACCGTTTGGGCTTGTCCTGGGTGGGTGTCAGGCGAGCGGTCAGCAGGCACCACCCATAATGTCAACCTTGTCCGCCACCAACAGGTCACGTCAAAAAGTACTCGGTTATCCCGTCGATATCGTAGACGAGCCGCTGGCGCTGGAGATTGTCGAAACGGCCTGGCGTCAGGGCAAAGGTCTCCAGATCGTCACCCTGAACGCCGAGATGGTTGTAGCAGCCCAGCAGGACAGGGAGCTGGATCGGATCATTCGTCACGCTCACCTGATCATCCCCGACGGCTCCGGGGTCGTCTGGGCGCTCCGGCTGTCCGGACAAGCGATTGAGCGGCTGGCCGGCATCGACCTGGCGAGCGCGGCGCTGCATCGGGCAGCCATAGCCGGGCGGCCGGTAGCGCTGATCGGTGGCCGCCCGGATGTACTCGCCACCTTGGAGAAGGTCCTGCCCAAAGTTCACCCCGGATTAAAAATTGTAGCCAGTCACCACGGTTACTTCACTGCCGCAGAGGAGGAAGCTGTGGTCGATGAACTGGCCGGGTGCCAGCCCGAGCTTGTGCTGGTAGCGCTCGGGGTTCCCAAACAGGAGTACTTCATAGACCAGTGGCGCTCGGCGTTTCCGAAAGCGGTCATGATCGGTGTCGGTGGCAGCTTCGACATTTGGACCGGGTTGAGCAGGCGCGCCCCCCGGTTCATGCAAAGGCTGCATCTGGAATGGCTTTACAGGCTCATCAGTGAGCCCTGGCGCTGGCGGCGCATCGGCTCGGCCTTGCCTCGCTTCGGTTTGCAGGTGCTGCGCGACCTGATGCGCAAACCCAAGAAGCCCCGCTCCCCAGATCAATTCCCCGATTGATCGGCTGTCATGTTTTTCCGGCGACCGCTCAACAGGGCTCAGGTGCAGGCTGTCCCCTTGCCGCTTCTGGCCCATTTGGGCGATGCCGTTTTCGACCTTTATGAGCGAGAGCGGGAGCTATTCACAACTTACTCGGCACGACAGTTGCACGGCAAAGTTGTGGCGCGCGTCAGTGCGGGCGCGCAAGCAGAGCTGCTTGACTCGATCCTTGACCGCCTGACCGAGGCGGAACAGGATCTGGTGCGACGAGCGCGCAACCTCAAGCCGGCTGGCTACAAGCGGTCGGG
>Ga0066388_100000179_pt1 | contig 25331 bp, 18 predicted proteins | sample PanSoiMetaGPlot6_FD_64539 | JGI IMG/M metagenome (GOLD analysis project Ga0066388, IMG submission 64539) | Tropical forest soil microbial communities from Panama analyzed to predict greenhouse gas emissions - Panama Soil - Plot 6 (Hybrid Assembly) | ecosystem: Environmental > Terrestrial >...
TGGTTTTGCTGGTAATGCAAGTGTTGTTTTCCCAGGCTGCCTTTGTCTGAAAAGAAGTCGCACTTGACCTTTACGGAACTATAGGCAGGGTCGGGGGCGGCAAGGGAACCACCTGGCTGCGATGTGCCATTTTCGACTCGGTCCGCGTCACGGTGAATCTTGGCGAAAGGAAACCGCTTGCCATAGTTGTCCTCGTTTAGCTTGAGAGTCCACTTGTTGACGTCCTGGCCGGGTTCAAAGCCGCCTGGCTGGCTCTGTGCGCCGGCCGGGGCAGGGTTGCCTGGTGGGTTCTGGGGAGCGCCCTGCGCTAACGCCGGTCCCAATGAGATTGCTACAAGCGACAGCCACACCAGCATCAAAAGTGTTGCTGGAATTGGTCTGACTGCAATGTGGCTGTGTATTGACATGGACTGCGGCATCCGGGTCACTGTTTTTCTGGGTTTTGCCGGGGCGGCGGAATCAAATCTTGAGGAGAGTCTCCTTCGGCGGCAGGGGCAATTGGGGGAGGTGTCGTTGAAGGGGATATCGGATCGGTCAGTTTTTCAGAGGAAGATTTCCCTGGCTGCTTGCTGCCGGAGCCGGCGTCAGGCTTAGGTGGAGCAGATAAATTGGTTGCTCCGGGAACGCCGGGCAATGCTCCTGGGGCACCCGCTTTCGTTCCGGCCGCTGCCACCGGCGGGCTACCACTACCTGTGGTGCGCTTGCCTGAGCCGGTGCCGGCGGTGGCCACTCCAGTGGTAGAAACGGCGACGCTACCGTCCTTCAAATAACTCGGCGTAACGGCCGCCTGCTGCTGCAGGGTTTTCATTCCAGCCATGGCCAGTGTGGAGCTGACGGTGTTCAGAAGCACGATTGGTGCCTCCGGAGCCAGTGCCACTATCGGGGCTATCCCCGCCATGATCGACCCGATATTGGTCATGCTGAATTCATTGCGCACCACATTTAGTGCCGGATTGGGCTTGCCGCTTGACACGGGCGGTGCCACCGACGGCACTGCGCTGCCCGGGACGGTTGGAGCCTTCCCGCCTGCCGTCTTGCCTCCCGGCAGTCCGGGCGGCGTTTGAGGGCTTCGCGAGTCGGTGGGATTAGCAGAAGGAGGAGCCTTAACGGCTGGACTAATGGAGCCGGGGCTTATGGCACCTTGCGGTTTGCTGACACTGGCGATATCAGTCAGACTCCGGTCGGTGGAAGCGTCTCTTCTTACACCGCCAGCATTTTGAGCGCTGCCTGTGTCCCCTGCGGCACCAGTAGAGCCGCCTGTACTGCCTGAACTGCCGCTCCCTTTGCCACCACCTCCGCCGCCTGCTCCGGCTTTGTCGAGTACTTGCGACACCATCGGGCCGGGGTTGAAGTTAAATGGTTGAAAGGGAATGTACAACAGCAACACGAGAAAACAGTTATAGACCATCATCTCAGCGGGCGAGCCCGGATTAGGTTGCAGGAAGATGATGCGCTGCGTCATTACAGCCAGTATCACGCACCACCAGAAGCGCCAGAGCGAGAGCACCACCACAGCGTCGACCCAATTACTGAAGACCTTCTTGAAGAGACCACCAATTCCTGAAGGCCAGGCGAAGAAGCACGCCGCAATCGGGCCCAGCAGGAACAAGTAGCACATGAAGACAATTTGATAGGCGGTGAGAACATTCAACGCTGATGCCATTGCGAATGCGGCTCCATTAAAGCCGACTTGCATCACCGAGCTGAGCCAGAGCTGGTCTTCATTGATTACCTGCCCTTCAAGTTGACCTACTGCCTTGCCCTCGCCGGCCCCCTGACTGGCATTTATCGCCTGCGTGAACTGCCGGCCGAAGAGAAAATTCAATATACGCTTAAAGGCGTCGATGGCTGGGTTTCCGGATGGCGTGCCTAAAATGATCTCAATGTTGATGCCGGGCGTGGCTGTCTGGCCGGAGGGTATTTGATTGTTGGCGCCAGTAGGTATCCCGGCATCGGCAATTGGAGGGGTAGTGGCCGAAAGGTCCTTACTTTGTCCAAATACGAGAATTCCATTGTTCACGTGGGTAGGGTCTGGGTTGAATGTCTGTTCCTTTGCCCATTGGCTGAGAGTTGACTCTTGAATCCAGCCTTTTTCCGGCTTTGCCACTTCTTCGGCCATCACATTTCCGGCATCAATGCAGTAACTGACGATTAGTTGTGTCGATGGAATCAGGAAGATGGCAATCACGGCGCGGATGATGCCCGTAAACGGACTAATCGAGTCCTCACCAGTTCCCAAAATCGAGTGATCAACCAATCCCTTAACCTGAGTCAGAATTGCCCCGGGTAGCAGCAGCAGGAGTGCCATCGGTAGGAAAAGTTCCTTGTACATTCGCTGGACAATGTAAACCGCACCCTCGACACCTCCCTGCGCCCCGGCAGCTCCCGCATGCTCGTTGGCGACGTTGACCAGAGGACCCTGCTGAATCGTCTTAAAGGCAGATGCAAAACTCGATTCGGCTGCACCGCCCAGGCTGTTGGCCAGGGCAAGGGTTTGCATGTGACTCGAGTTGGTTTTGACCCACATCCAGCGCTCGGGATCAAACATGTGCTCGAGAAGCCGCTGCTTGTTCTCGCGGTCAATTAGCTGATACAGCGTATCGGACATCGGCAACCCGAACGTGGTAAGCAGCCCTGTATCCAGAGCTTCGGCATCGCGCGCGGAAGGTGGGGTGATTTCGGCCCGGTTCTGATCCTGCGCCCAGTTGAAGTGCGGGCTGACGGGACAGTGCTTGCCTGTTGGTGGACAGGCATCCGGAAGGCACTCTTCGGCACAGAAGAGCGGAACGCCATCTGTATCGCACGGCTTGTCATCCATTGTGCCCAGTCCGTCGGTGCACTTTCTGCGCACCAGTTTGTAAGCCTGATAGCTTGCGCTGGAGCCTCGTTCGGATTGGCCATTAACGACTTGGTCTTTGAGCCTTGCCGTGGCGGCAAAGTGATATCGCTTGCCGTAGTTATCTTCGATGTTCTTGAGCGTAACGGGGTTGGCGTCTTGTGGGTGAGCGGCAGTATTTTGAGCGACGGCCGCGCTGCCCGTGACGAAAACGGCAATGAGCGCAAGGACCAATAGCTGCACAGTCGTCAAATAACGGCTGCTCGGATCTACCGCTGGGTACGACAGGCACAGCATGGCTCTTGTGCTTCTCAAGAAACTGTCTCCCCTATGTAACTAGGTATACCCTAATAACAGGATCTTGTTTCCAAAGTATGACTCTTGCGCCGCAATCGTCCGCAACCAAAGTTCGCCGCAGGCGATTCGTGGGCGCTTGGGTTCGAGATTATCGGCCGTAATTTCGCACGTACAGGTTGGTCCCCACCGGGTTGAGGGTGACGCTGCCGGGCAGAGATGCCTCAAGCATCTGAGACTGAAGGTTGGCTGCGGTCTCGTCGAGCAGCCGGGCCTTCTCGGCGGCAATTTCTGCGGCTCGCTGCGCTTGAATCTGGGCGGTCCTACGTGCTGAGGCTTGCGCCGACGCGGCTTGCTGCCGAATCAAGTCGGCCTGAGCTGACTGCCCCGGCGTAAACCCGACCTGCCTGAAAAAGAACGGCTGGGCTCCAAAACGGGAACGTCTGAATCCGACCCCAAGCAAAACTGATGACCTGATGCTGGCTATTTCGGCCGCGGCATTGTCGCCTATGCGCTGCGCTTGAATGTCCCCGAGCCGCTGTTGAAAGGCGGCTTCTTGCTGCCCGGACCGCAGCAGTCTGCCGGTCGCCTCCTGTGCTTGCAGGCTGATTCTTACTCGCGCGTCGTTTATATCGCTGGCGGTGATAGAGCGGGTATCCACTGCCGTCCGTTCAGCGACTTGCCGGGGTGACTCCAAACCGTAGGCTTCCAGTGCTGCTTCACAATACGATGCGCAATCGCCACCGGGGTCAAGCGAGTAGGCCACACCATATTCACGTATGGCCTCTTTGTGGCGGCCCAGCTTAACGAGGGCATTAGCCCTATAGTAGTGGATGCGAGCGTCGTAGGGATTGGCCGCGCTTGCTCGCGTGAGGAGATTGACGGCGGTCTGGAATTTGCCCGCATTGTATGCCTTGACGCCCAGCTCGAAAGATCCGGCTGCCAATGCTGCCGGTGAGCCGAACGTAGTAGAAATGCCGATGCCGATACTAAGGATTACCAGCGCAACGTTGCGCAACTGCCAAGACATATACGAGCCTCCATCGACTGACGCAGCACAGTGAAGGCGCCCCGCTCTAACACCTTGCCCCAGAACCTGGTTGACCCTGATGACTGCAAAGTCGGAACGGATGTTCCCAGTGGGGATGGATTTAATGAAAACCGACCAGCAGACGTTGGTAATCCTGCCCGTTTCACCCACCACCCTGACCGCGATACAAGGCGCCAGCTATGCAATTGCACCTATGCCTGACACACTGCCGCTGACTCGGAACAAACTTACTACGGCAAGAAGTCGAATCCCATCCACCGTTTCGCATGCGCTTCGGGTCCACTCGCCGCGCTCGCGGCGCGCCGACCGCTATGACGCATCAGGCACGGTTACTGACACGCTTGATTATGCTGCACCTGATCTCATGATCATGAAGACAGGTCCCTGAACGTACATTTTTGCCGCAGCTCTTCTGTAGATATTCGATGATGTTGCTGTCAGAAACGGATTTCATGCTGCGTCCTTTCGCTCCTTCGCTCAGAAAGGACCGAAGCGTATGCTAATGTTGTGTTGAGGGAAACACGGGGCAAAGTTTGTGACGGGTACGCAATACCGCGTAGCTGATCTACGTTCCTATCTGGAGGACGGCTAATATGGGTCACGCAGATGAAGTCAAAGAAGCAGTGGAGAAGTCTGAAGAGGCTCATCTAAGAAGAACTGATCACATTCCGAAGGAAGTTAGCGAGAAATGGAGTAAGGACACTAAACCTGAGCAAAAGGCGAGCGACTTTATGAGATCGCAAATAGACAACCTGAAAATGGGGTTGTCTGCAGCAGATAAGGAAACCATGAAGGCAATTGTTGACGATATGGCGAAAGGTGACCTCACAAAAGCTGCTGAAGATTTGAAGAACGTCAAGCCTGAGCAAGCGGAAAAAGTCGCAAAGGCATTGGATAGTTATCTCAAAGACTTCGGAGTGCGAGTGCAGTATGACAAGGAATCCGGCGCCATTGAGATTGGCGTGCCTGGAACCGACAGTGATGGCACTCCCAGGAAAGCCGTGTGGAACGATTATCATGCGCACAAGGTGATGATTCCAATTGGCGTTGGCAAGGATTCTCCGGCGCAGGCTGGTAATGGGCAGGACTACTATCGGAAGCCCGTTACTCTCGAGGAGGTCAAGAAATGAGTGTAGAGCAGGGCACAAAGGGCGAAAAGAAAGACGAAGACGCTGCGAAGAGGCTCGAAGAAGTTACCAAAATGATTCAAGAGCAGCTAAAGAACGGTGTCAAACAATATCAGGACAAGAAGGCCAAGCTTGGCTTAATCAAGAAACCTGGTACGTAAAGCCTTTTGGTGTCATGAGGAAATGCGACGCCGTCATCAACAGATCACCTCTGTTGGTGCGGCGCCTGCACCTGAAATGACTTTGTTGACAGATCCCACTGGGACCGAGGGACAGACCTGGTCGCTTGGATTGTGCTTCGTGGACTGTCAACTCATTTTCACGTGTGATCGACCGATATACTGGTGTTTTGCGTGTCTGCCGATTCTTCGGCAGCAACAGACTCTTCAGCCTCTTCGTCCTCGTCGTCCTCGTCGTCATCGACGAAATAGATAAGAGCCAGATTGCTAGCGCCATGAGCGTCACTGTATCCGGGAATATGATCGAGTTCTTCGAAAACCTCTTCTCGCATGGCCTTCGTGCGCCGCTTTAGGTCGTCGACTTGTTCTATGGCATCGTCTTGCCTCATCTGATCAGCTTGCTGCTGCAGCTCACTAGAGTTTGACGCGCTGTCTGCATGCTGTTCAGTCTTGTTGTCTGCCATAACGATGTCCTCGCTTCGAATACGCGTTTAGTCTGTTTTGAGGCACTTATTTGAGGGGACCTTGCTCAAGGAGAATCGGACCAGAACGGGAGCCCTTCTACCATTATGGGACCAGGCAGGGTCCTGGACAAGGTCCAGCCTTTCCCGATCGGCTCCAGGGAGTGGCTCACCATACTCACGTATGGCCTCTTTGTGCCTGCCGTCAGTGCATTTGCCCCATAGTAATGAATACGCGCATTGTAGGGAGCATGCGCCGCTGCCTGAGTAAGAAAGAACGCCTATGCCAACGACAATTGGCAGAATTCGGGTACGCAACAACATGAGCGCTGCTGCCAGCGGAAAGACTCACTCGATCAAGTCGGGTGGAACATTTATATCTTGACCAGTGTATATTTTGTTCGGGTCCTCGATGGTTTTCTTATTGTGCTCGTAAAGCTTCTTTGTTGCCGCCGCGATCTCTTTGGACGTCGGCTCGTATTTGGGATCAGCTTTGTGTTGAATTCGAAGCACGTCAGCGGCAATCGCGGATAGCGTGTCACCATCTTGAACCTTATAAGCCGAATCTTCCTCTTTCATTGGATTGACGAATTTCCTACCGCTCGGAGCTCGGTAAGAGTAAGTATCATCGTCTATATATCCTTCGTGAACTCCACTGGGGTAATCTGTCGAGCTAGGAGCTGTTCCCTCTATGGGCTCAGTTGTGACAGACGCGTCAGAGGCATTGTAGATCTGCTCTGTTCCTGTATCGTTATCTTCTATAACCAGCTGATCCGTAGATGCCTTTACTGCCAGGTGATGTTCTTTCCCTGCCTGGTCCGTCCATGTCTTTCCGTCTTTGGAACGCAATTCGGTCCCGTCTGGTAGGGTTACTACTCCGCTGGAGACGTTCCCTTGCGCGTCGTAGCTCAGGCTGGCTTCTGGTTTGCTATCTGGACCTGCAAAATAGGTGACCCGGTCATTCGTGTCAGCGGTCATCTCGTAACCGGTGTTCTTGTATGTGTAATCCTTACGGCCATCATAATTGCGTTCAGTCACTGTATAGTCAGAGCCCTTTTCCGCGTAGGTCAGATCCCCGCTCCCTGGTTCGTCTACGCTGACGGTTCCCTCCCAAGGCTCAGCGTGCTCGTCTACATAGAATGTCCCCACCTCATCGGGTACCATTCTGTGGTACTTACCGTCTTTCCCAAGCAACCATTGATCTACAGGCTTGCCATCGGCGCCGTAGTACGTCATTTCAGCAATTTTTGGCTTGCCGGTTTTTTCATCGATTATCGTATTGCCTTCAGCATCTACGGCGTACCTTATTCTGCGGCTGGCATCGCCATACGCGACATCGACCTCATCCGTCCCCGCCTCTACCGCTTCCCATGCCTCCGCCGATGCACCAGCCGCTTTGTCTCCGGTTGCATCCGCTATTTCTGGCGATGGTTCAGTCGTTTCAGAAGGGCTGCTGGGTGGCTTCGGATAATCCGGAAGGCTAGGAAGACTATCACCACGATTGTAGCCGTCTGTATCTATAGCGCTCAAATGGCCGTTTCGATCAATAAGAGGTAGAACAGGGCTTCCATACAAGACGTCGAGATTTTCTAGCGCGTCGACCTGGGTTGCGTCAGGTATGCTTACATCGTCAGGAAGTATGCCCGCGGCGTGCAATTGATTATTCACCTCTTTGATGTATTCGTTGTATTTTTCTTCAGGCAAGTCTTTTTGCTTTTGTTTTAGATCTGCTATCACCTCTCCCATATCCTTCTTCTGAAACAGCTCAACAACATGCTTTGCATCTGCGTCGCGCTGTACCGCAGCTTCCCATTCCTGTTTCCCCTTCTTCTCATCAGGTGTGTCATTGCCCTCCGTCCACGTCGACTTGGAACGAACAGGATAATAGCTGCCATCCTTGGCAACAACGTACTCGCTGCCATCAGGCTCGTACCGACGCTCTGTCTTCTCGTCCCTATAAACAATGCCGTTTTCGGGAAACTCCGGGTCTATGATAAATGCGCCCTCTCCTGGAGGTGCAACTGGCTCACCGTTTCTCTGCACTTCTGAAATTTTTCCGTCAGCGCCATAAGTAACATCGTAAACGGTACTGTTCGGGGGCTCGCCATGCTCGATTTTGGTGATGCGCCCGTCCTTGTCTTCGGTTACGGTCGAACCGTTCTCATAAATTATCTTTCTGCCGCCATCAACGTCGTCAACTATCGCCCCCTCAGCACGAATGTCGTCGTTGGTTCTGGTGTCTTTGGTTTTCTCATCGATTGCTTTCGCTTCTGCAACGCCGGTGTCCGCTTGGGGATCGGATGCTCCGGGCTTTCTGGACTTGTCTTGTTCTTTGACGTCGCCAACAATCTTGAAGCCTTCCTGGCTTTGCAGTTTGGCAAGTTGCTCGGGAGTGAGATGCGCACGCATGCTCTTTTTGTGGTCAAACTCTTTGCTGTCTGCATCTATCTTGTCGGTAACAACCTTGCCAGACTGTTCTATTGCTTCTTTCAGGTCAGTGCCAAGTTCTGCCACCTCTTTCACTACCTTGTCCGCCGCGTCCTTAACCTTTCTTGCTACTTCTTCAATATTTCCCATGATTGAATTCCTCTGCTGTGCTGGTTGAGAATCTAGCCAATGCTGACTTCATTCGTCACCGAGCGGCTGGTGCTTGTCGTCTCGGTCGGAACGCATAACAAAGGGCGCAGCGCGCTGTTGGTTGTTCCCTATCTCGGACGTGTTGGCTCCGTTGGAGCGCGGTCAAATCGCGCTTGGCTCGCCTCCAGGTTTCCGAGAAGCACCAATTACAACAGTCCCCAGATCCCATAATGCACCTTGATCATTGCTTTTGACAAGAAGCATCTAGAGTGAAAATATGAATCTCGGCGGCCGGGCTGCTGTCTGCTTAGGTTAAGTCCTCGCGCACTCCTTCATGCCGACTATTTGAGCCATCTGACTTTCGAGTTCAGTGTCGCCTCCTTCTGATGGTACTTGTGGCCGAGATCACATCGCTGTGGCGTCGCTCGAGTGTCCTTGGCGTTGCGGAGTGTGCTGAAACAGTCTACACCAGCGTATCCGGGAATTAGTTAGCAATCTGCGTGTTTCCTGCCACATTAATCTGTTTTGGCAGAGTGTGCGTAATTACCTCATGCTTTCCCTCACATTCCTGGAGCTTCGGCGTCAAGTCAGTGAACGCCCGGTGAGGCGTGATTAGCACCAATACGCGAGGACGGAGAAATGTTTAGATCATCGGAAATGTCAGACAGCGCATTCGAAAAAAGAGAGAATATGGGAGAGTCCCAACTGTCCATATTTGCTGCCGACTGTTGGATACCACAGCAGGCGATCAGATCCACTGTCAGCGAGGTAGTCACCTATTTGGATGGAAAAATAACAAGCTCCGGTGCAGACGCTGCTGATCAGAAGGTCATGAAAGAGCTGGTTGAGGCGCTGGCGAAGGCCGATTTAGGCGCACTCAGCAAAACCATCAGCGGATTAGATTCGACGGGACGGGAACAGGTTACAAATGTAGTATTCGATGCGCTTAGACGATTAGGGGTTGTGGCCAGGATTGACAAAGGAGTCAAGGGCGACACCAGCGATGACGTTGTTGAATTTGTAGACAAAGCTGGCAAGCAGAAACTGATGATTCCGCTCGATGGCAGCCCAGCCCAGGGAGGCGATGAAACGGCAGTGTATACCAAGAACAGTCCCAAACTAGACCCAAGCGATCCGAAGTGGACTCCCGGTAGTTCCAATCCTCTGGCGGATCGCCAGGAAGAAAACGCGGGTTTTGCTGCCGCCGCAATACAAAGCAGACTGAGGGAGGAGGTTAAGAAGAAGCTATAAGCAGCGAAGAAGACCACAGCGACATACGTCTTTCAAGGAGCGCCATCCACATCCGGTTGGCGCTCCTCGTGTTTTCGGCAACATGTCTGTGCCTGTCGGTCGGGCGAACATCTATAGCCACTTGATCGAGGTGAAGGCCTCAAGTGCCTGTGGCAGGTAGACTGAAAATTGCGCTTCGGGAGCCGCGTAGTAAACTTCCTGAATTGCGCTTCCTGTGCCGTCTGCATCTATGTAAATAGTACGACTACCTTGCTGCGCACGTACGTAAACCCCTTGCACTACCAGCACGTGCCTGCGATTCAACCATTCGATGGTGGCAGATTGCATCGTGAATTCCACTGGATCGGCGCTGTCATCGAGAACCTCGGTCAGTGACTGCAGCTCGGCAGCAGTAAGGGAATGGGGCGGTAGGCTGAGCAGCTCGTGGAAATTCCGGCTGGCCAAGCGTCCGGCGCGCCGCCCTCGAAAGAAAAAACCGATTGTGACCCCATGATTTTCTGGCGGATGATACCAGGTCAGAAAACTATCGGCACGAGTCGCAGCGATGCGGCGATCTTCTTTCCAATTCTCAGGCAGCGACATGAATTTTATCTGGCCAAGGTTCTGTATGGCATTCTCGGAGAAGATGTCGGGCAGGATCATCACTGGGCTCTCATCTATTCAATTCCAGGTGTAGTTGCTTGTGCATGAGCATTATGGCGGTGTGGCTGCCTTGGTCGCCGCCAGAAAGTCTTTGCTCCATTGGTCCCAATCAAACTGGGGGTATTTTTCCTTGGGATACTTCTCTGCGATGTCGGTAAGTTTGCCCCAGGCGGCTCTGTATAACTTTCTTTCCTCGGGCGATGCGTTTTTGTCGGTGCCGTTCTTGTAGAACTCAATGCCGGCCTTCATCATTGCATCGGTGAGCTCCTTAGCAGAGATCTGGCCCTGTTCATATTGCCGCCTGAGCAGCTCCGCATCTTCCACAGGATGCGGCTTACCTGCATGGCTTGCGATCTCGGCTTTGAGATCGTCGATGGACTGAGCTTTCTCCGGATCTCTCATGGCCACATAAAGCTCTGAGACGTCGACAGCATTTCCCTTGCCCAGATGGTCAACAGACTCACCCCATTGATTGTCAATCGAGACTTTGCCGGTAGCCGAATCGTAGTCCGTGACCGTGACCATGTGCCATCCACCGGAGCCACCGGCGGAACCAGCTCCCGAGTCAGAGTAGAAGGGCTCGTTCTGCGTGTTGACGACGATCATGATCGGCAGGCGCTTGTCTGCTTTGGCTTTAGCGAGTGCATCTTTCAAGTGTTGCTCATTGTCGACGGCAATGGTGACGTTGTCTCCCCTGTCAGCGTGATTGATTACTATGTCTTTGTCGTGCCTGCTGGTAATTTCATTACTGATACCCGTGACTTCGTCCTCGCCAATGAAAGGCTCGTCAATTGGCTTGCCGTCGGCATCTTTGATGACTGCCGGAGGCTTCTTCGAAGTATCGACCAGCCGCTCGCCGGTATCTTTCGGATGCCCTGGTTTCGCTTCTCGTTGCTCGTAGCGAATCGCTCCCGGTGGATACTCCTTGCCATTTGCGTCCTTGTAGCCCTCCTTTTGATAGTGGATATTCACGGCGGTAATCTGGAAAAGCTGGCTGGCATAGCTGCGGTCATCGCTGTCCGGTTTCTTCGCCTCCTGGTCTGGTTCCAGCGAGGCGGCCGGCAGCTCTACTGTTACACCGGTTGGTGTCGTGTATTTCCCGTCATGGGCGATGTCTGCCACCATCTGCGCCACCGCAGACGGATTCTTGCTATACAGGCGTGACTCGAGCGACGCGACGTTGCAAGTATTGTGATACCCCTGGTCAACAGTGTACGGATCGGCGGCCTGACTCATGACTTGCTCTGCCAATTCGATCCGCTTCGCCTCCGGAATTTTCGCGTCCTTGTCTGTTTCCATGAGTCGGGAGATCTCGTGGTACGTCCTGGCTATTTCTTCGGAAGATAATCCCTGCTCTTTCGCTCTTTCCTCGAAACTATCCTATTCTCTTGAAACTCGCGAAGCTCTTCGGGATCTTTGATCTTCTCGCTAGCTTGATCCACAAGTTTCGTTCTTTCCACGCGAGGGTCTTTGTTGTCGGTTACTTCGCGTGGCGGCGCTCCCGGCGCGTCCGCCACCAGATACGTACCATCTGCAGTCCTGGTAATCTCATAGTTGTCCGTCTGCCTGGTTCCCCAATGGCTCTCCGTGTAGGCGCCATTTGCCGCCGGTGTCCTTTCGTATCCGGAGCCGTCTTGATTCTCGACCCGCGTTTGACCGTCTTTGCTTTCTGTGATGGTTGCGCCGCTTCCGGCACGCTCGGTGACACTATCTTCGGACCCCGTCTCCTTGTAAGTCAGATCGCCTGAGGTTTTGCTTACGGTGACTTTTCCATCCCAGGTTTCACCGGTGGCGACGAAATTGCCTGCCTCATCCGGTTTGTACTGGTGATACTTTCCGTCTTCACCTAATTGCCATTGATCAACTACCCTGCCCTGGGTGTCCTTGTATGTAAGTACCTTGACAGTGCTGTCGCCGGCGTATTCAAAATCCCTTGAAGAATTATCCGGATACGTTACATGGGTAACCTTGCCTGCACCGTCGCGCTGTAATCTCTCACTGCCAGCAGACTCTGCGCTTGCCTCGGGTGGGCCTGCCACAGCGGACCTCTCGGGCGCACTTCCGCTGTTGTCCTTGGCCAGCCGGACTTGCTTGGCCTCCATGCCTTCACCGGACTCGCGCAGGCGGCCGATCAGCTCCTTAAAGGCTCCTTTCCCGTCGGGAGATACCGTGTAAGCCTGGTCTTTAGCGTATCCCTCCTCGCGGCTGGTTCTGTGTTGCAGCTCGAGCTGCGAGGCACCCGATTGGAGGTCGGAGTGATCGACATTGGCTTCCTTCCGGGCCTCTGCCGGCTTGATGTTTTCTGCGCCTTGGTCCGAAGCCGATTTGTCAGCCATGTTGATGATTGTCCTTGCCGCCGGAGCGGCACTCGATCCTTGTGCTCGCTTGGATTGGCCCCCTGGCTTCCCAATCAAAGCCTTCCGAGCAACTGTTCACCTTTTTAATACTACCTCCACGTCATCAGGCACCGTGGTTCAATGCAGAGGGCGGTGTGGAGCAGCTTGGGTCGCTTCGTGGGTCGCGGCCAACAGTTCTCGCAAAAGTCCCATGTTTCGCACTTCCGAGAATGGCTTGTAATTGACCAGATGGTAGCGCGCGCCTTTTGCCACCAGGTTGCGGTCGAGATCTTCGAGAAGCTCTTCACCCATGATCGATTCCCCAACCTGCAAAAATGTGACAACCACTTCTCTGGGTCGGGTCATCTTGTTCGATGCTTCTATGAGGACTTCTTGCAGGGGCAGCCCGATGTTCTCCTTTGCGTCGGTCAGAACGATCACCACCTGTGGCTTGGAGTCCTCGGTTCTTCTTCTGAAGTAGTCGTTGAGAACTTCTGATAAGGGTTGCGAAATGTTCTTGTGCGTGCCGGCCGGTCTGATCTGATCGAAAGCTTGCTTGAGATCCCAGAGCGTCACACCCTTTTTTGTCTGATGAGTGTCGTTGAAAATCACGAGGTCTAGCCCGCTGTCGTGAACTCGCGATGTGGCTGCATACATGTTGTCTATCTGTTGTCTGCACCACATCCATTTCGTGATGTCGCCGGCGCACCCGGCGTCGCGGTCGTTCATCGACATTGACCTGTCCAGCAAGATTGCCACATGACACTGCTTGAGTGAAGCAAGCTCCTTATCGAAGGGAGAGTCGCCCAGTGAATATCGAATCTTTCGTGCCTCGAATTCAGCGCGAAGCCCGTGCACATTGACGGCTATTTTGGCTTGGTATTGCTTGCCGGCCCGTTCCACCGTCAGGACCATCGCATTGTCCTCGGTGTCCATGTGCACAACCTTGTCCCCCTCTTGCACACCGGAATAGGCGGCGGCGCTGCCGAGAGCGACCTTTGCTATTTTGGTGGGCAACTGCGCTCCGGCAAGGCGAATTCCGGCCGATGAGCACAGGTAGGAGAGCTCATCAATATGACCATGCAGCACGAGCGGACGAGTCTTTGCGACGTGCGGGCGAGATGCATCGTGAGGTGCAGCCACCACCTGTGGTGCAGAACACCAGCTCGCTATGATCGAAATGATGGTGACGAGCAGGATAATCGAAAGATGCACTGGCGAGCCCATTGCCGTTGCCGACCCTCTGAACGAGTGTAGCATGATGCCACCAGCGGCTGAGACTCCTCGCTGCCACTGATATCATGTCCTGACTTTGTGGCGACTGCGGTCGCGTTCAGCAGCATTGGCTCCGTCAATCAGCCTACCAGAGCAGGCTCGTGGGGAGCATGGCTGGTACACCAGGTCGGTAGGCGGCCGGCCAGAGCCTGCGGGCAAAACCCCTTTGTGATTAATCTCTTGTGGCCTGGCAAGGCCTTTAGTACTAAGAGCGGGCCGTCCGTGGTACGTATGTCATAGGAGCGGGCCTGGCCAGAATTATTCTGCTCACTTCTGATCGATTCGCTTGATAGGAGGGCAGGTCAATGGCGCACAACGATAGAGCTGAAGCTGTCAAGGAAGTCAAGGATGCGAAGCAGGAGAAGGGCGAGGGCGTAGAGCGTACGCTGGCAGAAGCCCACTCCGAAAAGGCTTTGGGAACTCTGGTTGCACAAAAGGGCAGTGACTTCATAAGTCAGAAAACCAACATCGACAAAGTAACCGTAGGAGACAAGACCGTCGATCTGACGGACGGCAAGCACGAACGAGAAAGAGGCGCCATCAAGGATGCCGCAAAGGCGATGCAAAAAGGTGACATGGCAGCGGTCGAAAAAGCTTTCTCCGGCCTTAGCCCCGAACAGGCTAAAACCGTGGCAGCCGGATTAGACAAGGCTTTGAAGCCGGGAGCACGTGTTAGCTATGATGCGGATAATGAGCCGCCGACGATTGATATCAAAACTAAGCCAGATTCGAAGCTTATGGTTCCCACCGACGGGAAGAGCGCGCCGGAAAGAGGCAGAAATGAAACCCCGTACGGGGAGGGGTACCATGCAAAGGGAAGTGATTTTAAGGGTGCGATGGACAAAGTCCAGAAGTCCGATCAAGAACGGAAGGCGGGGGCCGGCTTGACCATGGACACAGGACGGGCGTCTGCCGCCCCCCTGGAGTCGGCGCTGGTCAGCAAAATGGAGGCCGCGCCCGTCAAAATGGACGCTGCGCCAGTGTTTAAGGACGTCCCTCCGCCACGGCAGGTAGAGGTGCGGTCAGGACACGACCTCAGCCGTGCCGACCTTAAGGAAGAAGGCATCAAACGCCATACTGAAAAACACGGCCATGAGACCAAGTCAGAAGTTGAACTTCCCAACGGCATAAAGGTGGAGAACTCGAAAGACACGACACCCCATCCGGGCCATGGACGGGCGACGGTTACTGAGGTGAGCGGCCATAACCTGACGCTCCCCCAAGGCATGGACGTGAAAATGAACAAAGACGGTACCGTCGTCGATAGGAAGACTGGCCATCCCGTTGTTCGAGAGATGGAAGATGGAAGCACCAGAGTGTGGACAGACAAAGGTGTTTACAACGTCTACCCGAACGGAGAAGTCACGAAAGAGAGTGCCATCAAGAATCGCAATGGGACGTGGACTATCTTTGACACAAAGGATCCTCTGGGCGGTCTGGAGCGCAAATAGTCGTCAGCTCGCCCTGTGAATGATCGGCTCATTTGCTCCGGAACTCGGCGCCGACCTGGGATCGTGCTCTCCGATTCTTGGTTTCTGAGCCGCGGACCTTGCTGCTTTCGGATGATTGGTTTGAGACATGATCGGCGCCTCGAGTTCGGGGCGATCTCAGAAGTTGACGTAATTGCGAGTGTACAAGTCCGTTCTTAGGATCTTGCCTGCAGCCTCGTTGAGCGTTGTTGGACTCTCCAGGGTTTCGTTGCTGAGCAGACGGCTTCACATGGTATTTTTGTCTTAAGAGCGGGCCCGGCCAGAATAATCCTGCTCAGTACAATTCAGCACTTGTGAAGAGGGCAGATCGATGGGCCACGACGACAAGGTAGAAACGATCAGGGACGCCAAGGATATAAAGCAGGAGAGGAGCGAAGGAGTCGCTCTCACAGTAGTGGAAGCTCACACCGAAAAGGCTCTGGGCACACTTCATGCCCAGAAGATGACCGATTTCTTGAGCCAGAAAACCAACATAGACAAGGTGACTGTGGACGATAAGACAGTTGACCTTGCGGACGGGAAGCACGAACGGGAAAGAGGGACCATAAAGGATGCCGCGAAGGCAATGGAGAAAGGCGATGTGCAAGCGCTCCAGAAGGCCTTCGACGGACTCAGCCCTGAACAGGCGAAGACCGTAGCCGCGGGATTGGACAAGGCCTTGAGGCCGGGTGCCGCCGTTGGTTATGACGGCGATAATACGCCGCCGACGATTGATATCTATACGAACCCAGCAAAACTTGGTGACTCGAGATCTCAGAAGATCATGATTCCCACTGATGGGGAAGGGCCAAGAAGAGCCCTGGGGGAAACCCCGTACGATGAAGCGTCGCAGAAGGCAAAGTCAGAGGACTTTAAGAAGGTGATGGACGGAGTCCAAAAGGCTGATCAAGAACGAAAGCAATTGGCTGGCTTGACGATGGATAAGAAATCCAGCGCTCTGCTGACCATGGACTTGGCAGAAAATGAGGCTGTGCCGTTATTTCGCGAGGTGAAACAGACAGCAGCGCCGGAAAAGACCGATTCCACCCTCTTTACGCCCGACAAGCCGCCGGTCAGCACATCACCGCTAGAAAAGCATGCGAATTCCGATGGCTCCGGATACGCAAGCAGGGATGGGAAGATCGTGTGGATATCTTCCGCCGATGCGAGTTTCGGATACCACCAAGCCTCTACAGGCACCAGCCGTTTTCTTGACTACGATGACAATGGAAACCTGAAACAAGTAGCGGAATATCAGGGCGAGACAGGTGCCATATGGAATAAGCAGGAGAACGGACAATGGACGGACGGATATGGTCACACTAGAAAAGATATGGCGGTTGCGAAGGACGGAACAATTACCTACACGGATTCCGACGGTGCCAAAGTGACCGCCAGGGTAGATGGGACTTCAACTCATAAATTTCCAGACGGACGTGTAGGTGTCGGACACAGTGACGGATCGTATGAGGAAAAGGACAAGGCCGGTCATTTCACAAAAACCCGCGACGCTAAGTACGAGAACCACTATGACAAACACGGGAACGTCACAAGCACCACAAAGTTAGAACAAGTGAATGCAAGTGGCGGCCTTGTCCGCCAGGTAGAAGGTGATACCACCTACTACGCTAAAGATGGTCATAAAACCAAGATTTCCCACCACGACGGCAGGAGTGAGGAGTACGACAAGCAGGGGCACATCACCAAGGCAACCGATGCCCACAAGCATTCGGTGGAGTTCAAATACGATGAGGCTGGACACGCATCGATAACGAAGCATGGCAAGCACTTGCCAGCGGAGGTGTACTCGGACGGTAGCTATACGTATAAAGACTCCAAAGCTGGCGTCAATGTTACCCACTATCGAGACGGTTCTGAGATTCAGACGAACGACAAGGGACAGGTTGAAGCAGTCACGGATGCTAAAGGGCACGCTTATTCAGGCATTAAGTATGACGATCAGGGCCACGTCACTGAGATCAGAATTGATGGAACCACGTGGAAAGATCCCAAACATAGTGGAAAGTTTGAAGACGGCAATGGACACACGATGTCTGGCGAAGTTAAGGTCGACCCCCGCTCTGGTGACATTCTCGTTCACAAAAGAGCCGAGCCCAAGGTGTCGTACGAGGACCCAGTAGACTATGTGATTGTCCACCAAAAAGATGGAACTGAGAGGCAGGACCTGTACGAGAAGGATAAGTGGAAGTAACGATCACTTCGCACCGTAGGCTTTGGGTGTCCTGGTCCGAGGGGCAGAGCTACGTGCTTTTGGAAGCGTTGGATTTGACATGTTCGGAGCGTCGAGTTCGGGACGGTCACCGAAGTTGACGTAGTTGCGAGTGTACAAGTCGGTGCCTTGCGGTACGAGCTGGATGGTACCGCTGGGATTTTGAAGCTGCTTGTTCATTTGTCCTGTCTGTGCCACCATGCCGTGTACGCGTTCTTTGGCGCCGGCAATCAGATTTTCGACGTCGCTATGGTAATTCTCCGATAGTTGATCGATTCTCCGTTTAGCTCGCTGCACGACCTGCGACATTTCCATTTCAGCCGGCGTCAGGTTGTTTTGATCCATTCTTGGGATTTTTGCTGCTGTGATAAACGACGAGGGATTCACTTTCCACTTGTTGTATCCCTGAGCGCCATAGCTGGAGTTCGTTTGTACTAGATCGCGAATCAGTGTTGACTTTAAGTTGTAAATGTCCTGGTCGAGAATGTCCTGCTTTCCCTCGATGCTGCTCTTGAGCTGTGTGAACGCCTGCTTGGCCATTCTGCGCGCGGCCGGCTGATATGTGCTGAGCTCACCGAAGACATCATAAATGCTCAAAAACTTAGACGTGACGTCGGGCGTGATGTCGGCAGCGAAAGGATCAAATGGCTGCTCTGCTATGAAGTGCTGAAGAAGTGAGCCGAGAGCTATATTTGAATCATCCCGCTTTTCTTGAGGCAATTGAGGGATGGGCCTGGCATCAATTTTGTCCGGTGCCAGCAGCCGGTTTTCCCAGCGCAATTCTCGCGTTTGCGCGTCCTGTACCTTGTTTTCGGCCTCGCGCTGCAAGCCTTCGAGTTCGGCAGCATTGACGGCCGATTTCGAACCCATTGCCTGTATGTCGTCTTGCATCTCTGCCCAGATGTGATCAATCTTCACCTTCAAAGATTGCCTCTGGCTTTTGATACGGGCAACGGCATCAATAAAGCTCTTATCGAGCGGCTTCTCGGACATCAAGGAATCTTTGGCTGCCGCCACCGCTTCCGGATCTGGTGGCTTGTCCGCCGCGGCTGACTCGCTTGCCGCGGCTGTCGACAAATGCTCGAGCGCAGACACCGCGTACCGCCCGGCCTGGCTGGTTGGTGCCAGGCGAATGCAGGCAGCGAACATGCTGGCTGCCGGTCCATTTTGCTTGATGTGCACGTAGCAATGTCCGAGGTAGTAGTAAACGTTGGCGTCCGCCGGGGCAAGACGTGCACGAGCAGACAATAGCCGAATAGCGCTGTTATAGTCGCCGTGATTGTAAGCGGCGATCCCCTGGCGTGCGAGATCGGCTGGAGTGACTTGAGTTACATCGGCAGCCAAACTGGCCCGTGCTGCGAGACCCAGAGCACAAAGCGCCAGCAATTGCCAGAACCCTTTCATGCAAGCACCACGAGAAACCAATCCAAACACTGTTTACATGCCACAGGCGGCTGGCAACATAACCCTAAGCCTGCTCTGTGGACACCCTAGCCATTGCCGGCACGTAGAGCGTGATGATCATCCCGGCTTCGAGGTCGGACGACTCCGTAAAGCCGTTTAGCTGCTGCACCCTCTGAACTTCTTTTGTTACCTCTTCGCGTGAAGGCTCATATCTGGCCGAGCCGTCGTTGGCTCTCAAGTTGTCTCTGCAGATATCGGACAGCGTCTCGCCTTCTTGTATCTCGTACTGATATCGTCCGTTTTCTGCGTTGAAGCGGACCTGGCGCTGAGCAGGCGTCATCTTCCAAACCATCATGCCGGTCCGGTCATGCTCCTCGCACGTGCCGTTCGGATACTCGCTTCGTGCCGATCCGTCCGGTCTGACAACCTCGACCAATCCGTCGCTGCGGAGGGCGATGATGTTGCCGTCGAAGTCGACCTGTTGGTCGAGATCAAGATCATCGCCGGCGGGCTCGCGGCGCCAACGGGCCGGTCCCTGTCTCGTGTCCGCTGTGCCATCGGGCCAGCCTATGGCTCTTAGCCGTCCTTCCTCGTCATAGCCGAACTGGTATTCCCCCTCGTCCGGATGGCTGACGACCATGACCAGCAGCCGTCCACGCCCATCCGTTTCACAGCCGATGCGCGTGCCATCCGGTCGCTGAGCAACCTGGTAGCCCGGTCCAACGAAAATCATGTCGCCTCGCTCGTTGACCGCAAATCTCTCCTGGCAAAGCTCGGACGAGTTGGTGCTGGAGTCGAACTTCAACCAGGAGCCGTCGATTTGCCTGGAGTAAGTAATTCCAGGCTCGGTTATTTTCGACAGTCCTTTCGGGTCATAATCGAATACGCGGAAACCACCGCCCGGGTAATCAACGCGCGCGACGCTGCCGTCTCTGGACCGGGAAACGGCCCAACCGTCCCTTGTGTTTTCTGAATAAGCGACACCGTCGGCGGCCCGTTCTGTGATTGTCATTGGTGAGTGTTTAGGGCGAAACACCACATCTCCGGAGCCGTGGTCGACGGTAATCTGGCCGCGCCAGGCTCGGCCGGGCGATTCTTGCGACTGGCTGCCATCGAGTCTGTGCTCGCTGTACGCATCGCCGTTTTTGAGCCATCGGGCGGTAAGCCTTCCGTCCCTGTCCCTGAGGACCATTTCACTCACGTCGCCAGCGCTGTAGAGAAATTCTCGCGTGCTGTAGTCGGGGTACGTGACGCGGGACACCATGCCTAGAGCATCGCGATCTACACCGGGTTGATATTCAGGTTCTTCTTCCTCCTCGGCAGCCGCAGCGGCGGCTTTCTCTACTGCTTCCGTGAGACCCTGTATGGGGATGTCAAACAGCGTGTGGTGGGAGTATTTTGCTCTGCGCCTGCCAAACTTTGGTGGCGCCTGGGCATTTTCGGCTGTCTGGGCTGCCTCCGGCGGGCTACTTTCGCCCGCCTTGTTGCCGCTATCGGCCGACCGCTGTTCCTGAGCAGTCTCGCCGCCTGCATCCGGAGTCTTGTCCCCCTGGCCTGCCTGGTCGTCTACCGGTTTTCCTTCCTCTGCCATCTAGTTGTCTCCGCTGGGCGTGGTCCCAATTCCACCCGGTTAAGTCGTACCCCGGCTCGATATCCGTCTATTCTAATCATGAACTGTTCCACCGGTATTGTTTATACCGGGCATAATGGCCTAGTACGCGCTTGAGTCATCTGACATTAATGCCTGGAGTGCCTTATATTGAGCCAAAAAGGAGGAGGCAGGTGCGGCTTTGACCGATAAGATACGCGGGGCGTTGCTGACGATTTGGAGAGTCTGTTTTCTGTGGGTTGTCCTGGCAACTCTGCTTGCACCTGCCCAGAGTCAGCCCGTGCGGCAGGCGGCTGCCGGCCCGCACCGCCGCGAGCACAAGGTGACGCTGTCAGCCGAGGAGGCGACCGGTCCGGTCGGAGAGGCAATTCCGGTAAGCAATCTTGGCCGGGCGGCAATCGGTGTTGCCGTGGAAACTGTTGCCAAAAAGCCGTTGCCGCTGCAAATTTTTACAACCGGCAAGATCGAGCCGATCCCCACCCGAGAGTTCTACCAGTATGCCTTATTGACCGGACGAGTCAAAGACGTCCGCGTCGGGCTGGGAGATAAGGTACAGCCCGGGCAGGTGCTTATCGTTTTGGACAGCCCGGAGATCAATCAGCTTGCTGCCGAGACGATTCAGAACAAAGAGAATCTGGAGGCGGAAATCAAGCAGCAAGGAGCCGCGCTCGATGCGGAGGTCAAGCAAGCGCGCGCCCAAGTCGACCTGTGGACGGCAGTCTTTAACCGCGACGAGAAGCTATACCGTGAAGGGATCGCCCCCAAATCCCAGGTCGAGAAGTCGCAATCCGAGCTGATAAATGCCCAGGCTCGCTTGAACTCAGCTGTAAGGACCCGCGAGGTCACGCTCGCGGCTTTGGATACCAAGTTAAGGGTGAGCATGGAGTCGATGACGCACAGGCTGAAGCAGCTCGGCGTAAATCCAGAAGCAGTGACAGAAATGCTGCGCAGGATGCATACCGTCCTGGAAGTCCCTGTAAGAACTGCGCGCGCCGGCGTGGTCACCGATATCAAAACCAGCGTCGGCTCAGCCATTGACCCTAACGATCTGCTGTTCCGCATCTCGGATCTGACCCGCGTCTGGGCCACTGCCGACATCTACGAAGAGGATATGTCCCGGGTCAAGCTCGGTCAATTAGTGAATGTGAGGGTGGCCGCTTACCCTGAAGAAACATTCAGCGGACATTTGACCTTTGTCGGGCGTGAAGTAGATGCGATTACGAGAACATTGCCGGTGCGCATTGAGATCCCCAACGCCGACGTCAAGCTGAAGCCTGACATGTATGCTGATCTGACCATTGAAACCAGCGAGCCCAAGTTGGCAATCATCGTTCCCAAGGACGCCGTCGTGCACAAGACCGGGCATACGCTTGTTTTTGTCCAGTCCGCAGGCGGTTACCAGCCCTTCCGGGTGCAGATCGGGCGCAGCCTGGGAGACAATGTCGAAATTCTCGAGGGGTTGCAACCCGGCCAACGGGTGGTCGTGCGCGGAGCCTTTCAGCTCGATGCCGAGCTTCTCAAGTCTCACGGAAGTAAGCACTTGTTCGTGCAGCCGACGGAAGGGCAGGAGCTGGCCGAAAATGATGAGGACAGCGGTCGTCCGCAGGGCTTCTCGTTACCGTTGCCCGCCCTGGCTGTCATCGTTTCTGCTGCGTTCTTGCTAGGCTTCGTCATCAGCGCGCTCGCCATAAGATCCTCGAAGCGGGCACACGGAGACGCCAGGAGCCAAGCGGTGGCTCCTGATGAAAAGCCTGTTAGCAAGGGATAACCGTGGTCAATCGCCTCATTGAATGGTCTCTCTACAACCGCTTGATTGTGGTGGTCCTGGCTGGCATTCTGCTCGTCTACGGCTCATTGATTGCCAGCAATAGTGATGTGGACGTCCTACCTGATTTTTCTCCGACCTACGTCATGATTCAGACAGAGGCACCAGGGCTGGTGGCATCTGAAGTGGAGGCCATGGTAAGCATACCGCTCGAGTCGGCGCTTAAAGGCATTCCCGGCGTGACGTTGGTTAAATCAATTTCGCAGGCGGGAGTCTCCGTTATCACAATCATCTTCTCCTACGATACCGACGTTTACCTGTCCCGGCAGTTGGTGAGCGAGAGAATCCAATTGGTCATGTCGCGGCTTCCCAATACCGTGGGCATTCCAGTAATGCTGCCGCTGATGCCGGCAGTCGGAGACATCCTCAAGATCGGACTGCTTGCCGATAGGACTTCTCCTATGACACTGAGAACTTTAGCTGATTGGGACATTCGCAATGCCATTTTGTCGGTGCCCGGTGTGGCGAGAGTGCTGACATTTGGCGGCGAGGAAAAGCAATTCCAGGTTCTCGTCCATCCTGGCAAGCTGAAGTCACACGGTGTGACGCTCGATCAGGTGCGCGCGGCGGTGGAACAGGCCAACGTCTCGGCTCCTGCCGGTTACCTGGTCAATCCAGACCGTCAGTTCACGATTCGCGGCATAGGCAGAATCCAGGACATAAATGAGCTCGGTGACTCAGTGGTCGTTTCCCGGGAGGGTACTCCCGTTCTGCTCAGGCACGTGGCAAGCGTTCAAGTCGGACCGGCCTTCAAGATTGGCGACGCGGTCATAAACGGACACCCCGGTGTCGAGATCGTCGTGACCAAGCAGCCAGGTGTGAACACCGTTGACGTCACGCGGCGCGTGGAGCGCGTAGTCGAGATCCTCAAGCGCGGCTTGCCACCTGACATTCAGATCGTTTACATATTCCGTCTTGCCACTTTTATCGAGAGGTCGATAGCTAACGTCCTGTCTGCTATCGGCACCGGCGGCATACTTGTAGTCATGGTGCTTCTCTTTTTCCTCATGAACTGGAGAGCGTCGATAGTCAGCCTGACTGCGATCCCCCTTTCTCTGCTCTCGGCCGTGATGGCCATCAAGCTGGCGGGCGGCTCGATTAACGTCATGACCCTGGGCGGTCTGGCAATTGCCGTCGGAGAGGTTGTTGACGATGCGATTGTAGACGTTGAAAACGTCTATCGCCGGCTCAGGGAAAACAAGCACTGCCCTCAGCCCAGACCGACATTGATGGTGATATACGGGGCATGCACGGAGGTGCGTTCGGCAGTTGTTTATGCAACTTTTGTGGTCGCCCTGGTATTCCTTCCCATCTTTACACTGTCAGGCGTCGAAGGGAGGATTTTCACGCCTCTGGGCTTTGCCTACATCATTGCGACCGTCTCCAGCCTGATGGTGGCACTGACGGTGACGCCGGCGCTGTGCATGTACTTTCTGGGTCGCGGGCGAGACATACCGGCAGTTGAGCCATTCACGGTCTCCCGAATCAAGGATGTCTACAGCGCTATTCTCCACAGAGTACTCGACAGTCCGAAAGTGGTGCTCACGGCAGCTGCTGCCATTTTCCTCGCCGCCTTGAGTCTGGTGCCGCTCATGGGACAGACTTTCTTGCCGCAGTTTCGCGAGCAGAATCTGATTATCTCGGCCACCGGTCTTGCCGGGCAGAGCCTGGAGTCGACCGTGCGCATGGGCATAGCCCTTGAGCGAAAGTTGGCCGAGCATCCGGATGTGGTGGCCGTCGGTCAACGAGCCGGGCGCGCCGAGCTCGACGATGATGCCGGTATGCCGAACTTCAGTGAGTTTGATGTGCAGTTGCGCGAAACGCGCAGGCCCCTGGCCGCCATTCTCAGCGATATTCGCCGCCATCTCGAAGAGGTGCCTGGAGTGGTTTTTGATGTTGGCTCCTTCATTTCCCACCGCATGGACGACGTTCTTTCAGGAGGTACTCGAGCCCAGATCGCGATCAAGATTTTCGGTCCGGATTTAACCACTCTGCGGGATCTGGCAGCCAAGGTCGAGCGCGTGCTCAAGTCTGTACGCGGGGCTGTAGACGTCCGTGCCGAGGCCCAACCACTGGTGCCGGAAGTGCACGTCAAGATCGACAGAATGGCGGCGGCCAGGCTGGGGCTGACGGCCCAGGATATTGCCACGGAGTTGCAGACTGCCTTCGCAGGGAAAATCACATCGGAGGTTCTCGAGGGCCAGAGACTATTTGACCTCAATGTCTGGTTTGACGAGTCCTCCAGACACAATCTGGATCTGATCAGATCAACACTAATTGACACGCCGATCGGCGCTCGTGTGCCGCTTTTGCAGGTAGCAACCATCGATCTCGTCGAAGCCCCCAGTGCCATAATTCGAGAACACGTGTTCAGGCGAATTGTCGTTCAGGCCAATACGGCGGGCCGGGATGTCGTCGGCGTCGTCAACGAAGCACGCGCCAAGATCGGCAAGGAAATTAGGTTGCCGCCAGGATATTACATCGCCTATGCCGGCGAATACGAAGCCCAGCAAGAAGCGACGCGACGCCTGGGCTTGATGTCGCTGCTGTCTCTGGTGGGCATCTTGCTGCTGCTCTATTGCGGCTTTGGCTCCATCAAGTCGACCTTGCTGGTGGCCAGCAACCTTCCGCTTGCCACAATTGGAGGAATAATCGCGGTGGCGCTCACAGGCAATGTAATCAGCCTGGGCACCCTCGTCGGCTTCATAAGCCTGTTCGGTATCTCTACCCGAAACAGCATTTTGATGGTCAGCCACATCAATTCC
>Ga0066388_100000180_pt1 | contig 25308 bp, 21 predicted proteins | sample PanSoiMetaGPlot6_FD_64539 | JGI IMG/M metagenome (GOLD analysis project Ga0066388, IMG submission 64539) | Tropical forest soil microbial communities from Panama analyzed to predict greenhouse gas emissions - Panama Soil - Plot 6 (Hybrid Assembly) | ecosystem: Environmental > Terrestrial >...
GGCTCGGGGCACGACGAGCACGCGCGGTACACGGAGAACGCCGAAACGTACGTCCGCGTGCTCGACCGGATCGCGAAGAAGTACGAGACGGCGCGAACGCTCGTTCCCCCTCCCGTGGTGGAGCGGGTCGCGGGCGCCGAGATCGGTATCCTCGCGTTCGGGTCGTCCCACGCCGCGATTCCCGAGGCGCGGGACCTCCTCGCGTCCGAAGGGCTCCCGACGAGCTATCTGCTCCTCAAGGCGCTCCCCTGCTCGAAGGAGGTGCACGCGTTCCTCGAGTCCCACGACCGGGTCTACGTGGTCGAGCAGAACCGCGACGCGCAGATGGCTTCGATCCTGCGCATGGAATTTCCGGACCTGGCCGTGAAGATCCGGTCGGTCCTCCACTACAACGGGCTCCCGGTGAACGCGCGGGCGGTGCACGGGCCGATCCGCGACCGGGAGCGCGAGGAGGTCCTCTCGCGATGACTCCCGTCGAGACGAACGGCAACAGGAACCGCATCGGCCTCACGGCGGCGGACTACAAAGGGGCGAAGTCGACGCTCTGTCCCGGGTGCGGCCACGACGCGATCACCGGGAGCATCGTCCAGGCGGCGTTCGAGGCGGGGCTCGACCCGCACCGCGTGGCGAAGCTCTCCGGCATCGGATGCTCGAGCAAGACGCCCGCCTACTTCCTCGGACGCTCCCACGGCTTCAACGCGGTCCACGGAAGGATGCCCTCGATCGCGACCGGCGTCTTCGCCGCCAACCGCGAGCTGATCCTGCTCGGGGTCTCCGGCGACGGCGACACCGCCTCCATCGGGCTGGGGCAGTTCCTCCACTTGGTCCGGCGCAACGTCCCGCTCCTCTACATCGTGGAGAACAACGGCGTGTACGGGCTGACCAAAGGGCAGTTCTCGGCGACCGCCGACGTCGGAACCAAGGCGAAATCGGGACGCATGAACGAGCTCATGCCGATCGACGTGTGCGCGCTCGCGATCGAGCTGGGGTGCGGCTTCGTGGCCCGTTCCTTCTCGGGGGATCCGAAGCAGCTCCGGCCGATCCTGAAGGCCGCCCTCTCCCACCGCGGCACCGCCGTGGTGGACGTGATCAGCCCGTGCGTGACCTTCAACAACCACGAGGGCTCGACCAAGAGCTACCTCAACGTGAAGGAGCACGACGCTCCGCTCCACGACATCTCGTACATCCCCTTCTACGAGAACATCGAGGTGGAGTACGCGCCCGGCGAGAGCCGGGAGGTGACGCTCCACGACGGATCACGGATCACGCTGAAGAAGCTGCGGGAGGATTACGACCCGCACGACCCGCTCCGCGCGCTGGAGACGATCCACCACGGGCGCCAGGAGGAGAAGTTCGTGACCGGGCTCCTGTACGTGGATCCCGACAAGGAGCCCTTCGATCAGGATCTCGCGCTCGTGGACGTCGCGCTCGCGACGCTGCCTCTCGAGCGCGTGCGGCCGCCGAAGGCCGTGCTCGACGAGGTGATGTCCTCGCTCATGACCGGGAACGCGTAGCCTAGCGCCGCTCCTCGGGGTTCTCTTCGTCGTCTCCACGCGTGCGCTGGTAGTACACCCGGAACTTCTTCCTCAGTCTCTCCCGCCTCCATCGCTGGTACGCATCCCGGAACGGCAGCCGCGCCCTCGGCCAGCGCGGCCCTCGGAGATACAGCCAGCCGAAGAGCATCCCGCCGAGATGGGCGATGTGGGCGATCCCCCCTCCGGTCGTCGCGATGCTCGACCAGAAGGTCATGACCCCGAGGATCAGGACGAGGTACTTCGCTTTGATCGGCAGGACGAAGTACACGAGAATGACCCGATCGGGAAAGAGGAGCCCGTAGGCGGCCAGGAGCCCGTAAATGGCGCCGGAAGCTCCGATCGTGATCGTGTAGCTGTTCGGGGTGACCAGCGTCGTCATGATCGCCGCGCCGATCCCGGTGATGAAGTAGAAGCGCAGAAACCGCCGCGTCCCCCACAGAGATTCCAGCTCGCTCCCGAACATCCACAGCGCGAGCATGTTGAATCCGATGTGGAGGAGCCCGCCGTGGAGGAACATGTACGTGGCGAGCTGCCAGAGGAAGAGGTGATGGACGACGTCGTACGGCACGAGGCCGAACAGCCGGTCGATCCTCACCTGCACCAGACGCTCCGCGACCGCCTGGAACAGGAAGACCGCGACGTTCACGAGGAGGAGGGTCTTGACGGCGGGGGGCGTCGTGCCGCCGACCACGAAGGGACGGGCGCCGCCCCGGTCCCATCTCACGGCTGAGGCTCCCTCCGTCCCGCCATCGCGTCGAGGAAGAGCTCGCGATCGCTCCGCGTCTCCTCGTGGGCGCGACGGATCAGCGCGTCCAGCTCCGTCGCGAGATCGACGTCGCGCCGCTTCATCGCGCGCTGGGCGGTCTCGACCATGGGGTTCACGCGGTGCTCCTGGAACGCGCCCGGGGTTCCCCAGACGAACGAGGGGAGGTACGCGGGCATGAGCTCCGTGCCGTAGAGGTTGCAGCCGACCCCGACGCACGCGCCGGAGGTGAAGGAGGTTCCGATCCCGGTCTTCGTGTAGTCCGAGATCTGAAGTCCGAGCAGGAGCTGTCCCGAGTCCTCGGCAGTCCGCTCGAGGAACGCCCGCGCGCTCCGAAACGTGCGCACGTTCGAGTAGGTGTTCTTGAGATCGCTCGTGTTCGTGTCCGCCCCCAGGTTGACCCACTCCCCGACGAAGGAGTGCCCGAGGAAGCCGTCGTGCTGCTTGTTCGCGTGACCCTGGAAGACCGTCTCGGCCACTTCGCCTCCGACGCGGCAGACCGGGCCGATCGAGGTCCCGCCGCGAATGCGCGCGCCGGCGCGAACGATCGAGCGCTCCCCCACACAGGCCGGTCCCTCGATGTAGGAGAGCGGCTCCACGGTGGCGTTCTCGCGGATGACGATCGGTCCTCCCTCCGCGTTCAGGACGGCGCCGGCCATCACGCGCGAGCCCCGCGCGGTGTGGATCGCCTCCGGCTTCAGGAGATGGACGCCAGGATCGACCGCGCCGCGCGTGACCCCTTCCTGAAAGAGGTACCGGGCGTCTTGCGAGATTTGGCGCGGGCTCCAGCGGATCAGGTCGGCCCCCGTGCGTGCGAGGAACGCCTGCACCTCCGCCGGGAACCGCACGTCCTCGAAGGCGCGGTCCGCGTCCCCTTCGCGGAGGTGCCGGACGACGTGCTTCACCCGCGCGCCCTGCACTTTCGCCGCGAAGAGCGTCCCCTGGGAGACGTAGCTCACCTCCTGCGGCGAGGCGGCCATGAAGTGCAGCACTTCGTCGTCGGTCATGCAGAGCCTTCCGTTCACGAAGAGCGTCTCCTCGGCGGGAGGCTCCCCCACCGAGGCGTTCGGGTAGAGCTCCCGGGTCCACTCTTCCAGATGGGGCCGGACGAGGAAGTGGAGCTTCGAATCGGGGAAGGCGAGCGCGACCTTTTCCGCCAGGGTGAAGATGCCGCAGCGAAGCGCGAACACCGGGCGAAGAAGCGTCAGGGGACCGAACGAAGCCGCCTCGATGTCCTCATAGAGGCAGAGATTCATGCTCGGACAGTAGAGAGTGGCAGAATCGGCGTCAAGTCGCCTAGAATCCCGCTATGTCCGTGATCAAGACCCCGCCGGCGGAGCAGGAGCCGTCCGCACGGGCCCTGCGCTACCGCGAGCATCGAATCCCCCGGCGCCACCGCGTGTTCGTGAACCGCAATCTGCGCCTCTCCAAGATCCGCGCGATCGGATTCGACCTCGACCACACGCTCGCGCACTACGATCCCATCCCGGTCGAGGGGCTCGCGTTCGACATCACCAAACAGAAGCTGGTCGAGGAGAAGGGATACTCGAGGGAGCTCTTGGAGCTCGCGTACGACCCGCAGTTCGTGATCCGCGGGCTCGTGGTCGACAAGAAGCGCGGGAACCTGCTCAAGATGGATTACTTCAACTTCGTGTCGCGCGCCCACCACGGCCTGAGGCCGCTCGGCTCGGAGGAGCGGGAGCGGGCGTACCGGTCCTCGCGCATCCGCCTCTCGCACGAGAACTACTCGTCCGTCGACACGCTCTTCCATCTGCCCGAGGTCTACCTCTTCCTCTGCTTGATCGACCACCTCGAGCGCACCGGCCGCAAGCGGTCGGATTACACCCAGACCCACACCGACGTGCGCGAGATGATCGACGAGGCGCACCGCGACGGAAGCTTGAAATCGGTGATCACGGCGAACCTCGAGCGCTACATCCGCATGGACCACGAGCTCCGCACCGTGCTCGAGGAGTTCCGGCGCGGCGGGAAGAAGCTCTTCCTGCTCACGAACAGCGACTGGACGTACGCGGACACGCTGCTCCGCTACCTGCTCCAGCGCGGCCGCGGCGCCCCCGCCCACTGGACGCATCTCTTCGATCTGGCGGTCGTGGAGGCGCGGAAACCTTCCTTCATCGCCTCCGCCACGCCGGCCGACCCGATCCTCGAGACCGAGGCCCATCCCGCCGAGCACGTCGTTCGCGGCGCGAGCGGCGCCTACCTCGAGCGGACGCTCGGGGCCGCGGGGGAGGAGATCCTCTACTTCGGCGACCACACCTACGGCGACATCCTGCTCTCCAAGAAGGCGCTCGGCTGGCGGACGGCCATGCTCGTGCCCGAGCTGGACCGCGAGATCACGGTGACCCAGGAGCACGCGAGGGACTTCGACCGCATGGCCCGGCTCTCGGCGGAGCGGCACCACCTCGAGATCGACAAGGCGGCCCTCGGGCGCGAGCTCCGGCGTCTCACGATCATTCGGAACGAGGACGGAACCGATCCGGCGCGCCGCCAGGAGATCGCGGGACGCATCCAGTCGATTCCCGGCGAGATCGCGCGGCTGGACGAGCGGAGCCTCGAGCTGAACCCGGAGCTGTCCGAGCTGCGGGTGAAGGTGGATCGGGCCTACAACCCGGAGTGGGGATCGATCTTCCGCGAAGGAAACGAATCGAGCCGGTTCGGCCACCAGCTCAAGGATTTCGCCTGCGTCTACACCAGCCGGGTCTCGAACTTCCTGCACTACCCGATGGATTACTACTTCCAGTCGCCGATCGGGTACATGCCGCACGACATCTAGGGAACCCGCTCCAGCACCCCCCGAAGCACGGCCAGGGCGGCTCGAAGCTGCTCCTCCGTGATCGTGAGCGGCGGGGTGAAGCAGACCACGTTGTCGTGCACCCCGCCGGGGTACGCCAGCACTCCATCCTCCTGCAACGCGCCGACCACCTTCCACGCCAGCTCGGCCGCGGGCTCGCGCGAGCCGCGGTCACGCACCAGCTCGATCGCGCACAAGAGTCCCGCGCCCCGCGCCTCTCCCACCGCGGGAAACTCCGCTTCCAGCGCGCGGAGCCCGTCCAGGAACAGAGCCCCCGCGCGCTCCACGTGCGCCCCCGTCTCCTCCGCCCCGAGCCGGGGGAGTGCCGCGAGCGCGCCCGCGCACGCGAGCGGGTGCGCGTAGAAGGTGCTCGCGTGAGGCGCCTCCCCGGTAGGCAGGACGTGCTTGCGCCAGAGGTCCATGAGCTTCGCGCGTCCGAGGAGGGCCGCGATCGCGACCCCTCCGCCGAGCCCCTTCCCCGCGACCAGGAGATCGGGGACGGCGTTCGGGGTCGAGCGCTCCCAGGCCCAGAACGGCCCCGTCCTCCCCGCGCCGGTCATGACCTCGTCCAGGACGAAGACGAGCTTCCGCTCGTGCGCATACGCGCGGAGGCGCGCGAGGAAATCGGGCGGAGGCGCCACGCATCCCGACCTCCCTTGAATCGGCTCCAGGATCACGGCCCCCGGCGGATCGGGCCCCGAGAGCGCGCGGTCGACGATCCGCGCAGCCTCCTCGAAGCACCGGAGATCGCAGCCCGCGCACCGCTCCGGGAGCGGGCACCGGTACGCGTAGGGATACGGCACGCGGATCGCGAGATCGGGAAGCTGCCGCTCTACGGGAGCGCGGAGGCCGGGATAGTCGGTCGCGGCGAGCGCGCCGTACGACTGGCCGTGGTAGGCCCCCGCGAACGCCACGAAGCGCCGCCGCCCGGTCGCGAGGTGCGCGGTCTTGAGCGCCAGCTCGACCGCCTCGGAACCGGTGCTCGCGAGGAGCACGCGGTCGAGACCGTACGGCTTCCCGAGCTTCGCGAGCGCGCGCACCAGCCGCTCGCGCGCGTGGTGCGGCGCGAGGTCGCCGAGCCCTTGCGTGAGCCGGCGCGCCTGCGCCGAAACGGCGCGGGCGATGTCGGGATTCGCGTGCCCGAGCGAGGCGACCGCGAATCCCGCCGTCAGGTCGATGTAGCGGTTGCCGTCCAGGTCCTCGACCACCGCGCCCCGGGCGCGCGACCACACGACCGGGGACTCGTCCGCTCCCCAGATGGCCGCGCCCTCCACCCTCCGGAGACGGCGCGCCGCCGCGCGGGAGCGCGGGCCCGGCGGCGGGGTCACGACGCGCGGGAGCTCGTCCCCGCGGAGCGGCTCGCGCGGGCTCATCGCGCCTTCCTCGTCTCCACCCAGCTCACACCTCCCAGGATGAGCGCGGCCCCGGCGAAAAAGAGCGGGCCGAAGCGCTCGTGGAAGAGCAGTCCGGAGAGCGCGCTGGTCAGGACCGGCTGGAGATTCGTCGTGATCGCCACCTTCGAGGCCTCGAGCTTGCGGAGCGCATAGAGCCAGAGCGGATACGCGATGACCGAGGTTCCCACCGCGAGGTAGGCGATCCCTCCCCAAACCGGAACGCTCACGGATCGGAGCGGCGGAATCGCGCCCGGCACGAGCAGCGCGGGAAGGCACATCGCCGTTCCCGCGATGATCACCCAGCCGGTCACCGTCATGGGATCGTACCGCTGGAGCAGGTCCTTGGAGAGGATCGTGTAGACCGCCCAGGACACCACGGCGACGATCATGAGGAGGTCTCCCCCGAGCACCGCGGCCTCGCGCGCGAGACCGCGATCGAGGAGGATGAGGGCGACCCCGAGAAACGCGGCCGCAATTCCGAGGAGCTTGCCGGTCGCGTTCCCCTCCCGGAGATACCTTCGCGCCAGGAGGAAGACCACGATCGGCGTGAGCGCATAGAGGAGCGATGCGTGGCTCGGGGTGGAGCGCGTGAGCCCGAAGAGGAAGAACCCTTGGTTCACCGGAACGACCAGGAATCCCAGGAGGAGGAGCCTCGGCAGGTCGGCGCGCGCGATCCGTTCACGGTTCGGCCGCAGGAGCTCGAAGAGAAGGAGCACCATGGACGCGCTCAAGAACCGGAGGAGCGCGACCGCGAGCGGTCCGAGCGCGTTCAGCGCTCCCTTCGCGATCAGGTGCGTACCGCTCGAGAGGAGCTGATTCGCCGCGAGCGCCAGGATGACCCGCGTTCGTTGCTTGATCGACCCTCCCCGACCGGTTTCGCGAGCGACAAAGGAGCGGGGAGTGTACCACGGAGCCTCGGTTGCGATATCCTCGTCGGCTCGGGAGGAAAACGGGACCATGGATGCCGATTTCAGGAACTACCTTCGAGCCGCGCAAGGAGACGAGCCCCCGATCGGGCCGCGCGAGCCGCGCTGGGCCGAGACCGAAGCGCTCGCACGCGCGCTCATCGCCGGAGCGCAGGTCGAGGGCGCGCTTCGCGCCGTCCGCCAGGAGCCACAGGCGCGCAAGCGGTGGGACCTCCTCCTCCTGGCCGGGCTCCTCAACCAGGCACTCGGGGAGCGGGCCGCCGCGGTCGAGGCGTTCGAGGTCGTCGGAGACAAGCTCACCGCCGCGGGGCTCCGCGAAGGGGTCCAGGAGCTCCTGCCGCGCTTCCTGGCGCCGGAGCCCGTGTCCGCCGCGGTCCGCTTCCTCCACTACCTCGCGCGCACGGCGCCCGAGGACGTGGAGCGCATCGGGCACCTGAGCCGCGCCCTCGGGATCCGGGCGAACGATCCGCAGCTCTCGATCGAGCTCTCGCGGGCGCTCGAGGGCACCGGCGACGCGCCGGGAGCGCGCGAGCGGAGGCTCCGCGCGGCCGAGCTCTGGCTCGACGCCGGGAACCTCGAGAGCGTCTCGGAGGAGATCCTCCGCATCGTGGAGGAGGACCTCGCGCACGAGCCGGTCCGCGTGGGCAGGATCCTTCTCCGCTACGCCGCGGCCGCTCCTTGGGGGGATTCGGAGCCGGTGCTGGACCTGGCCCTCCCCGATCTCGCCACGCGCACGGCCGGCCGCCTGACCTGGAGCGAGATCGAGGGAGCCGCATCCCGGGCGCCGAGCACTCCCGCGGCGCGGAAGCTCCTCGCCGACTTCCTCCGCATCGCGGTCGCCGCGGAGCGCGATCCGGACGCGATCGTGGAGGGCACCGGGATCCTGCGCCCGACCGAGCCGATCGAATCGGTGCGCGCGCGGATCCCCAAGATCCTCACGCTTCCGCCCGGCGCGGACGTGGCGCACGCCACCTGGGGGCTCGGCCGCGTGACCGGGAACGACGGCGAGTCGGTGTCCGTGGAGTTTCCGGGCCGCACGGGGCACAAGATGTCGCTCGGGATGGCCGCACGCTCGCTGGACAAGCTCCCCCCGAACGGGCTCAAGGTCCTCCTCGCGCGGGATCCGGAGGGCACGCGCGAGCGGGTCCGCACGCGCGACCCGGAGATCGTGGCGGCCGCGCTCCGCGATGTCGGCGGGACCGCCACGCTCGCGCAGCTCAAGCCCCGGATCGAGCCCGCGCTGGGCGGAGAAGAGTGGGCCCCCTGGTGGAAGGAGACGAAAGATCGGCTCAAGGGGGATCCGCGGCTGGACCTGAGCGAGGCGTACCGGCAGATCTTCCGGCTCGCCGCGGAAGGAAAGAAGGCGGAGATCGCGCTTCCGGAGCTGAACCCGAGGCTCGGGGAAGCGGGGATCGGTCTCCTCCGGAAGTTCCTCCGCGAGCATCCCGACCAGGAGAAGAGACTCCGCGAGCACGCCGCCCCGCTCGCGGCGCGTTGGGCCGCCGACCCAAACCTCGAGATCACCCTGCGCGCCCAGGCGCTCATCTACGCGGTGAGCTGGGATGCGATCCCTCGCGACCGCGCCCGCGATCTCCTCACGGACCTGATCCGGAGCGGGCTCAAGCCGGGTGATCTCCCGCTCAGCCAGCACCAGGACATGCTGCTCGATCAGGCGGAAGGCACTTCCGAGGAGCAGACCTTCCTTTGGGCCTCGGTCGAGAGCCGGCTTCCCCGTCTGCGTGATCGCGCTCGGGCGCGGCTCCAGGCGCTCCTGGGAGACGGGTTCGCGCCCGCGGTTCGGGACCGCCTGCAGCACGCGCTCGACGCCCCCGCGCTCGCCACGAGGCTCATCGAGCACTACGCCGAGCACCCCGGAGGGATCGACGCACCCGAGCGCCCGCTCCTCCTTCTCGCCGCGCTGCGCCTCCTCGAGAAGGACGGCGCGGGGGTGGCGGGAGTTCCCGAGCGGCTCCTGGAGCTGCTCCAGTCCGGAGGCACCCTGGCGGGGCTCTTCCGGGACACGCCGCTCGACCCCGACACGCGCGACACGGTGGAGCGGATGGTGCTCCATTGGAGGGGGAGCGAGCGGCGGCTGCATCCGATCCTCGATTTCCTCCGGGAGGCGGGACATCCCGATCTCGCCGACGCGCACGAGGAGCGCCGGAGCGCGAAAGCGCAGAGCCTCCTCGAGGGGAAGAGCCTCGAGGACCTCGAGACGCGGCACACGATCATGTCGCGTCCCACCTACGAGAAGATGGAAGCCGAGCTGAAGCGCCTCAAGCTCGAGCTCAAGACCTCGATCCCGGCGGCGATCGAGAAGGCGCGCCAGCTCGGCGATCTCCGCGAGAACGCCGAGTACGAAGCCGCGAAGCAGCGCCAGGCGAACGCCGCGGCGCGCGCGCAGGAGCTCATGAACACGCTCGACCGCACGCGTCTCCTCGAGACCATCGAGGTGGACCCGAGCCGGGTCGGCGTGGGCACCGAGATCTCGCTCGAGCCGCTCGATACGCCGGGGGCTCCCCCGCTCCAGTACTGGATCCTGGGAGAGGGGGACCACGCGCTCGGGGCGGGGATCCTGTCCTACCGCGCGCCGATCCTGAAACCCCTGCTCGGGAAGCCGGAAGGCGCGGAGGTGGAGCTCGAGACTCCGGAGGGAATGCGCCGCTACCGCGTCGCGTCGATCCGCAAGCGCCTTCCCGGGGAAGCGGCGTAGACGCCGGATCGTTCTGGTATCATCACGCAGTCCACGTCCGACGGTCGACAAGCCCTACGCAGCGAAAGGAGAAGGAGGCATGGCCAAGCATCCGGTGAATCCCCTGCCCTACGCGAACGACGCGCTCAAGGGCATCGGGGCCAAGACGATCGAAATCCACCACGACAAGCTCTACGCGGGCTACGTCAACAAGCGGAACGAAATCGAAGACGAGCTGACCCGAGTCGACCGCGGCAAGGCGAATCAGGTGTACAGCCAGATGCGCGGCCTGAAACACGAGGAGACGTTCGCGGCGAACGGTCAGATCCTCCATGAGATCTATTTCAGCGTGATGGGCGGTGACGGCCAGCCCGCGGGAGAAGTGTTCGACAAGATCAAGGAAGACTTCGGCTCGTACGCCGCGTGGGAGGAGGACTTCAAGGCCTCCGGCATGTGCGCGCGCGGATGGGTGATCCTCGCGTACGATCCGACCGATGGGAAGCTCCACAACTTCATCGCCGACCAGCAGAATCAGGGAGGCGTGTGGGGCACGACGCCGGTCCTCCCCTGCGACACCTACGAGCACTCCTATTTCATCGACTACGGCAGCGACCGGAAGGCATACATCGAGGCGTTCATGCGGAACATCAAGTGGTCCGAGGTGAACCGCCGCTATGTCGGCGCGGTGAACATGGCCCTGGCCAAGAAGTAAGCACCGCCCGATTGCAGACCGGCGGGCGCCCGTGCAAAACGCACGGTGCGCCCGCCGCGCTTCTTCTCGCCGCTTCGATGCCCCGCTTCACTCGCCGCTTTTCCATGCACATAGACGTTCACGCCACGGCGCCCTCCCGTGGCATGTCCTTTGCTCGATGCCGCTCGGGTTTCTCTGTTTTCCTCTGGACCACATGCGATTCGGGGTCGCGAAGGCCAAGGAGACGTCTATGAAGTGGATTCGTGTCGTGCCGGCAGGGATCGCCATGCTCGCGGTCGGAGCGCTCTTCTTCCTCGGCGGATGCACCGACGAATCGAGCCGGGCGGTCTTGACGGTCGTGAGTCTGAACGATGGAAACGCGTTCTACTCCGACATCATCAATGAGGCGGACAGCCAGCACATCTACATCCCCGTCGACGCCGTGAAGTTCACGCTCGGGAACATCCCGAACGACGGAGGGGCGCCGCTCGCGGCGGGATCGCCGTTCTCGGAGATCGTGGTCACCGGCTACAACGTGACCTGGCAGAACGGCACGTTCAGCCCGATCAGCGGGGGCCTCTCGCTGCGGATCCCGTCCGGCGGCACGGTCGACGGCTCGATCACGCTCGACAGTCCTTCCGAGAAGGCGTCGTACTACGGGACGCTGAACACGATCACCGACATCGCCACGGTCACCTTCTTCGGCTACAACCGGATCAACGGGTCGAACAACGGCGACCAGGTGAGCGCGTTCGGGAAGCTCACCGTTCAGGTGGACAACTTCGGGGACAACGACAACCCCACTCCGTAGCGTCCCGCACCTTCGCGACCCCGCGGCCCGGAATCGACCCCGATTCCGGGCCGTTTCGCTTGATTCGCGCGCGGCGGAACCCTACCCTCGACGCGCATGCGAATCCCACTCACCGGGGCCGCCGCGGGCCGGCGGCTCATCGTCAACGCCGACGACTTCGGCCTCACGCCCTCGATCACCGAGGGCACGATCGAGGCGTTCGAGCGTGGAATCCTCACGAGCGCGAGCCTCGTCGCGACCGGCGCCGCGTTCGAGCGCGCGGCCTCCTACGCCGCGTCGCATCCGGAGCTGGACAGCGGAGTGCACCTCATGATCGTCCACTCCGCCCCCGCGCTTCCCCTCGATCAGGTGCCCTCCCTCGTCGGGGCCAACGGGCAGTTCCTCCCGGGCTACGGCGAGTTCATGGCGCGCTACCTGCCGGGAGGGATCCGCGAGGAGGAGGTCGAGGCGGAGTGGACCGCGCAGATCGCGCGCATCCGCGCGGCCGGAGTCAGGCTCACGCACCTCGACAGCTACCAGCACCTGCACCTCGTCCCCGGGCTCTTCCGGATCGCGCTCCGGATCGCGCGCTCGCACGGGATCTCCTCGATGCGCTTCCCGCGGCTGCCGACCGTGCTCCGGCGGGGTGAGAAGGGGAACGTCCGCCGCTCGCTCGAGTTCCTCCCGCTGCGCTTGATGGAGCAGGCGAACCTGCCCCACCTGAACTCCTCCGGGATCCGCACGCCCGACCGGTTCTTCGGATTCCACAGCTCCGGACACCTCGACCAGAAGGCGCTCCGCTCGGTGCTCTTCGGCGTGCCTCAGGGAACGAGCGAGCTGGTCTGCCATCCGGGGCTCGGGGAGCCGGAGGATTCACCGCTCCAGGACTGGGGGTACGAGTGGCGCGCGGAGCTCATGGCGCTGACGAGCCCCGAGTCGCGGCGCATCGTCGAATCGCAGGGAATCGAGCTGACCACGTTCTCGGACCTCGCGGCCCTGGCGGTCTAGCTCAGCCGGCCACTTCGACGGCGGGTGCGGCGATCGCCCCCTCCGGAACCGAGACGGCCGCAGGCACCTCGCGGACGCCGCGGCGGCGCTCCGCCAGGATGTACCCCCACCGGCGCACGGAATCGACCAGCACCGTCCCCACGAGGAGGATCAGCACGACGCTCAGGATGCCGTCGAGCAGGGACACGACGGCGCCCTTGTCGGCGATGTAGGCGGGAGACAGATAGCGGAAGGTGTTCAGGACGCCGGCGGTCATCGTGCTCACGGTGAGGAACGCGAGCGGAACGAGCGTGACGAGCGCGTAGTGCGCCGGCCGCTGGCGGAGGATGAACGAGGTCCCCACCGCGAGCGCGATCACGGCGAGGAGCTGGTTCGAGACCCCGAAGAGCGGCCAGATCGTCTCCACGCTTCCCGTCACCGCGAGATACCCCCACGCGACGCACACCACCGCGCCGACGACCGACGCGGGAAGCCAGCCCGTCGAGCCGAGCGGCGCCCAAACGTGGCGCGCCACGTCCTGGAAAAGGTACCGCGCCACGCGCGTCCCGGTGTCGAGCGCGGTCAGGATGAAGACCGCCTCGAACATGATCGCGAAGTGGTACCAGTACGCCATCAAGTGCCCCATGCCGGGGATCTGGCGCAGGATGTTCGCCATCCCCACCGCGAGCGACACCGCGCCGCCGGTCCTGCCCTCGAGCGTCTTCTCCCCCACGAGCCTTGTCAACTCCGTGAGCTGGGCGGGCTGGATGCCGAGCGCGTGGACGATCTTCGGAACTCCGTTGATCAGGAAGTAATCGGCCGGAATCAACGTCGTCGCGGCAACGAGCGCTATGATCGCGACGACCCCCTCGGTCAGCATCGCACCGTATCCGATGAAGCGGATGCTTCCCTCGTCGGGGACCATGCGCGGCGTCGTTCCGGAGCCGATCAGCGAGTGGAAGCCGCTGATCGCCCCGCAGGCGATCACGATGAAGCAGAAGGGGAAGACCTTCATGCCCGGAAGCACCGGGCCGGTGCCGTGCACGTATGGCGTCACCGCGGGCATGAGGAGCTTCGGATGGACCACCGCGACCCCCACGACCAGGAGCACGATGGTGCCGATCTTCATGTAGGTGGACAGGTAGTCGCGCGGGCAGAGCAGGAGCCACACGGGAAGCGTGGCGGCGAGGAACCCGTACACCGGGAGGAGGAGCGCGATCGTCTTGGGCGGGAGGGTGAACCAGCCGGCGAGCGAGGACTGGACGAGCCACGGCCCCGCGAGCACCGCCCCGAGGATCAGCACGACCCCGATCAGGCTCCCTTCCACGACGCGGCCCGGCCGGATCCGATACATGTAGAGCCCGAAGAGGAGTGCTATGGGGATCGTCATCGCCACGGTGAAGGTGCCCCACGGCGAGTTGGAGAGCGCGTTCACCACGACGATGGCGAGACCCGCGAGCAGGAGGATCGTGATGAAGAGGATCGCGGCGGTCGCAGCACCGTGGGCGACCGGGCCGATCTCCCGGCGCGCCATCTCGGAGAGCGGCGCCGCGCGGTGCCGCACCGAGGCGAAGAGGATGATGAAGTCGTGGACCGCTCCCCCGAGCGCCGCGCCGATCAGGATCCAGAGCGCGCCCGGGAGGTACCCGAACTGCGCCGCGAGCACGGGTCCGATGAGCGGGCCGGACGCGGAGATCGCGGCGAAATGGTGCCCGAAGAGGACGAACTTGTTCGTCCGGACGTAGTCGCGGCCGTCCGCCATGGTGACCGCCGGGGTGGGGCGGGACGGATCGACGCGGGCCACCTTGTTCGCGATGAAGGCGGCGTAGTATCGGTACGAGAAGGCGTAGAGGACGATCGCGGCGAGCGGCAGGACGAGCGAGTTCATCGCGCACTCCTCCTCATGCGGTCTCCCTCAGTTCGCGCCGGGCTTCTCCACGTGCGGTTCCACCTTGAGGATCACGATCCCGTAGGCGTCCGAGCGGTGGTACACCTTGCCGGTGACGTCCACCTTCTTGTGGATGTACGGCAGGAGGGGCGCGTTGGGATTCTTGCCGGGCAGCTCCCCCGCGATGAAATAGATGCGGTCCTCGTCGCGGCTGTAGATCGCGAGCGTCTGTCCGGAGCGCACGCAGTCGAGCGCGCACTGATAATGCCCGGTGCCGATCGACTTGGGGCCGGCTTCGAGGAAGCACGCGGGGTCCATGACTTCTCCGACGATCGTCATGAACTTCCCGTCGGAGGGTCCGCCCGACGGCTTGGACATCGCCGCGTGGTCGTGGCCGGCAGGTGGGTTCTGAGCTGAGGCGGCTGGGACCACGGAAGCGGCGAGCGCCGCCGCGAGCAGGGATCGAGCGAGGATGCGTGGCATGGTGTTCTCCGAAGGACGAGTTCCTAGGTTCCGGGGTTCGGGCGGAGCTACTCGCCGGTCGCGCCCACCCCCGCCGTGGCCGCCCCGGCCGGCTCGACCGAGACGATCTTGATTCCGGTCACGCCGCCGCGCGCGTACACGCGCCCCCGCACGAGCACCTTCTGGCCGACGTAATCCACCAGAGTCTTGTTCGGATCCTCCCCCGGCTTGTCGTTCGCGACCATGTAGAGCTTCTGCGTCTTGTTCTCGACGATCCCGAGCACCTGCCCCGCCTTGGCGCAGGCGACCGCGCAGTCCTTGTGGGACGCGCCCTTCGCGCCGTTCACGATCCAGCATGCGGGGTCCACGACCTCGCCGACGATCGCGCGGGCGCCCTTGGCGGCGAGCCCGGGGGTCGACTCCGCTTTCGACTCGCGCTTGGAAGAGCCGGAGGACTTCTCGGCCTTCTCGGAAGTGGACGCCTTCGCCTTCGCCGGCTTCGCCGCGGACGTGGCGCCGGTCTTGGCCGGCGCGACCGGCTTGATGGTCGTCGTGCCGGTCGTCTTCTTGGTGGCGGGCTTGGCCGGCACCGGAATCGCTCCGGTGGTCGGCGTCTGGGCGAACGCGGCGGGGGCCGACCCGAGCGCGGCGCACGCGAGCGCGAGGGCGGCAAGAGCCTGGCGAGTCTTCATCAAGATCCTCCCGGAATATGGGCTTTTTGGCGGAAACGGGCGATGGGCTCGTGCGAAGCCTAGCAGAGCATCCCCTATCCTCACAAGGACCCGGGTCTTACGCCCCGCTTCTCCGTATGTACACCGTACGCCCCGGCGTGCTCCTTGGGGAGTTCTGCTATGATCCCGCCTCATCCTGACGATTCCAACCGGAGAGCCTCATGCCCCAGCTTTCGCGTCGCGGCCAGCTGATCCCGTTTTCCCCGATTCGAACCATGTTCCGCCTCGCCGACGAGATGGAGCGCGCCGGAGGGGGTACCGTGTACCGGCTGCACGTCGGCGACCCGGACTTCCGTCCGCCCGACGCGGTGGTCGACGCGACGTCCGCGGCGCTCCGCTCGGGTAGGACGCACTACGCGCCGACGGCCGGCGTGCAGGATCTCCGGGTCGCGCTCGCGGAGAAGGCCCGCGTCCGAAACGGCCTGGGGGTGACGACCGAGCAAGTCATCGTGACCCCCGGATCGACGCAAGCGCTCTTCGCGACCTTGCAGCTCCTCTTCGGTCCGGGAGACGAGGTGCTCGTCCCCGAGATCTACTGGCCGAATTACGTCCAGGAGGTGCTCCTCCTCGGCGGCCGCCCCGTGTTCTACCCGCTCGGCCCCGGCTACCAGCCCGACCTCGGCGCGATCCCGGAGCTCGTGACCGCGAAGACGCGGGCCATCCTGATCAATAGCCCGAGCAATCCGACCGGTGCGGTGTTTCCGGAGCCCACGCTCCGCGCGCTCTACGAGCTGGCGCGCGAACGCGACCTCTGGGTCCTGAGCGACGAGGCCTACGAGGACTTCGTGTTCTCGGGAAAGCACGTCTCCCCGGGATCGTTCGAGCGGGAGCTTCCCGAGTCGGAGCGGCGCGTGTTCACGCTCTACACCTTTTCGAAGTCCTACGCGATGACCGGGCTCCGCCTGGGCTGCGTCCTCGCCCCGACGCTCTACGCCGCGACGCTCCTGCGCAAGTGTCAGGAGCCGCTCGTCGCGAGCGCGGGGATGCCGATCCAGCTCGGTGCGATTCCCGCCCTCCGGGACGAGGAGCGCGCGGGGGTCGCGACGATGCGGGACGCCTACCGCCGTCGTCGCGATCTCGCGCTCTCGATCCTCCAGCCCGCCGGGATGGCGGACTACGTTCCCGAGGGCGCCTTCTACATCATGGCGGACGTGTCCGCGACGGGGATGAACGGGGACGACTTCGCGGTGGCGCTCCTCCGCGAGGAGCGCGTCGCGGTCGCGCCGGGGGCGGGATTCGCGATCCTTCCGAGGTTCGCGGGGGACGGGTCGCTGCTCGCGGAGCCTTCCCCGACCGGCGCGCCCGAATACGAAACGAATCCGAAGGCGCGCTATCGGGTCAGGGTCGCGTTCTGCGTTTCGGACGAGGAGTTGGGCGAAGGGCTGCGGCGGATGGTGCGGTTCGCGGAGCGGCACAAGGCTGCGTCGGATCGCGCGGTCGAATCAGCGCGCTCCTAGGTACCGGTAGGCTCCCACGACCCGAACGAAATCCTCGCCGTCCCGCGCGCGCAACAGCGCGAGCCGATCCCCTTCCGCTCCCGCCCAGCTCACCGCCAGATAGCGACGCCCGCCCGCTTGCACCACGAAGAGCGCGTCGAACGCCTCGGGATCGAGCCTCGCCTCATCGTCCACGCGCCAGACGCTCGTGGTGTCCCCCTGCACCGCCTTGTAGTCGTACGTGAAGAGGGTCGCACCCTCCCAGAGCACGAGGCTCGCAAGGTACGTCGAGTCTTGCGGCGCGAACTCGTAGAGCTGGACGGCCCCGGAAAGCGAATTCCCGAACGAGGCCAGATTCCAGCACCCGGCAACCGACCGGTTCTTCCGGGTCTCGATCGTGTTCTCGGAGTACTCGTCCCGCTCGCAGCCATGGAACTCGCGCCGAATCGGTATCGCGCTCGCGCCTTGGAGGAGCGAATCGGTCGCCAGGAACCCGTACTCCCCCGGCCAGACCCGCGCACCTTCGAGCCGGAAGATCTGCGTGGCGGCCGCTCCAGGGCGACCCGGAGCACGCGTTCCCTCGTACTTCACCGGGAACAGGCGCCCGTGCGCGGAGAGCAGGGAGCGGATCTCTTGCGCCCGCGCCAAGGGAGTCAGCGCTGTCACGCTCGTCCCGGTCGAGTCGGCGTAGGCGAACGCGCCGTAGACGGAGGTGCTGTCCGTCCGGTCCGGAGTGGGCGCGCTCCACGCGAAGGGCGACGTGGAATCAGCCGCGGAGGGGAGCCCGGCGCCGAGCGCGGGCGAGCAGGCGAGCGTAAGCCCGATGAGGCACGTTGCGGCCGTGTGTTTCTTCACGCTAGAGCCGAGGCCCGATCCGCTCCCGAGCCTGGGGGGAGGTCATGACGGGCAGCACTTCGAAATCCACCAGATCGTTCCAGTTCGCCATCCACACGTCGAGATCCACCCGGTCCTCGCACTCCATCACCTGATAGCACGTCGCCATGTCTTCGGTGATCCAGCTCGAGACGTACTTCAGCGTTTCGGGCATCATGCGCCCTTGATCGCGGAACCTCCGATAGACCGGCGCCGCGTCGCCGTCCTTGAACCGCTCGATCACCATGTAGAGCATCGAAGCCTTCCTACCCACCCGGCGTCGAAGGCCGCGGCAGCTTGAACACCGACTCCCGCGTCACGTGCGTGTACAGCGGTCCCCCGAGCCGGCCGATCGCATCGAGGGCGACCGGATCGAGGTGCCCGCCGGAGAAGAGCGATTCCAAGATATGGAAGTACACGACCTCCCCGATGACGTAGTTCGATCGGTAGGGCCCCGTCCCGTGCTCCACGATCCGGAACAGCCGGCACTCCATCGCGATGGGACATTCCGCCGCCCGCCATGGCTTCACCCGCGCGCTCGGCACCTTGGTGAACCCCGCCATCTCGAACTCGTCCGCCTCGGGCTCGTACTCGTAGGAGGTCTGGTTCATCCGCTCCCGGAGCGGCCACGGCGCGATGTGCACCACGTACTCCCCGGTCGCGCGGACGTTGTGGAGGGTGTCCTTGTCGCGCCCGCCCCCGCTCGTCACCGGAGAGAACACCAAGGACGGCGGATTCGCTCCGCCCGCGTTGAAAAAGGAGAACGGAGCGAGATTGGCGAATCCGTCGCGCGACAGGGACGACACGAAGGCGATCGGCCGCGGGATCACGCAGCTCACCAGGAGGGAATACGTCTCTGCGGGAGGAATGGAGGCGGGATCGATGCCCCGGTAGCTCACCCCGTCGCGCCTTCCCCTGCGAACTTGCCGGAGGGCTCGAGCCAGCTGTACGGGTACTGCTTGTCGTCGTAGGGCTCGGCGTCCGTCGTCACGTTCAGCGGATGGAACGTGTCGAGCATCACCGCGAGCTCCTTCGTCTCCTTGGCCCCGAGCGAGGCTTCCGCCGCGCCCGGGTGCGGGCCGTGCGGGATCCCCGAGGGATGGAGCGTGAACGAGCCGACCTCGATGCCGCGGCGGCTCATGAAATTCCCGTTCACGTAGTAGAGCACCTCGTCCGAGTCCACGTTCGAGTGGTTGTACGGCACGGGCACCGCGTCCGGATGGTAGTCGTACATCCGCGGGACGAACGAGCACACCACGAAGTTGCGTCCCTCGAAGCACTGGTGCGTCGGAGGGGGCATGTGCACCCGGCCGGTGATCGGCTCGAAGTCGGCGATGTTGAAGACGTAGGGGTAGAGGAAGCCGTCCCACCCCACGACGTCGAGCGGATGGAACTCGAACTCGTACGCCGTGATCTGGTCGCGGGCCTTGATCCGGACCTCGAACCGGCCGTCCTCGACGACCGTCTCGAGCCGCTCCGGCTTCCGGATGTCGCGCTCGGAGAACGGCGCGTGCTCCAGGAGCTGCCCGTACTCGTTGCGATAACGCCGCGGCGTCTCGATCGAGGACGCCGACTCGATCACGAGGTAGCGCTGCGGGACGTCGTCGGGGTGGAACTTGTACGACGTGCCGCGCGGAATCACGACGTAATCCCCGGGGCCGTAGTGGAGCTCTCCGAAGATCGTCTGGATCCGTCCCGTCCCCTCGTGGACGAAGTACATGTCGTCCCCCTGCCCGTTCCGATAGAAGTACGTCATCTTCTGGTCGGGGACCGCGATCGCCATCGAGACGTCCCCGTTGTGCAGGAGCACGACCCGCCCGCTCACGGGATCGCCGCTCTTCTTCAGCCCCTTGGTCTTGAAGTGGTGATGCCGAAGCGTCTGCTCGTCCGAGTACGTGACCCGGCAGTCCTGGATCTTCCGGATCTCACGGGCCTGGGTGGGCATGTGGTAGTGGTAGATGAGCGACGAGCGTCCGGAGAATCCGCGCGAGCCCATGAGCTGCTCGGTGTAGAGCTTCCCGTCGGGACGGCGGAATTGGGTGTGCCGCTTGTGCGGGATCTCTCCCAGCGTGTGGTACATCGGCATGAAGGTTCCTCGCTCGAACGCTCAGACGACGGTATTGGTCAGGGTGCCCAGGCGCTCGATGGTGAGCGTGACTTCGTCGCCGGGCTCTAGCCACGGATGCCGCTCCGTTCCCAGCTCGAGGATGCACCCCGTGCCGACCGTGCCCGAGCCGATGACGTCCCCCGGAAAAAGATACACGTCCTGGGAAGCCCTCGCAATCATCTGCCCGAACGTGAAATGCATGTCCTTCGCGTTCCCGTGGGAGAGCGTCTCGCCGCTCACGGACGCTTCCATCGTGAGGTCGTACCGATCTCCCGCCCGTTTCGCCTCGAGCTCGTCCAGCGTGACGAGCGCCGGCCCGAGCGAGGTCGCGAAGTCCTTCCCTTTCGCGGGCCCGAGACCGATCGCCATCTCGCGGCGCTGCACGTCGCGCGCGCTCCAGTCGTTCAGGATCGTGAATCCCGCGACCACGGAGCGCCAGTCCATAGGCGCGACGTCACGGGCCGTCCGGCCGATCACGCAAGCGATCTCGAGCTCGTAGTCGAGCGCTTCGGTCCAGGCCGGCTTTCGAACGGCCGCCCCGTCTCCGATGAGCGAGCCGGGGTTGGAGTAGTAGAAGGCGGCGAGCTCGTACCACTCGGGCGGAACCTCGAGCCCGCGCCGGGCGCGGGCGTTCTTCACGTGGGTCTCGAAGGCGTAGAAGTCGCGGATCGTGGGGGGCCGGAGCACCGGCGGAAGGAGGCAAGCCTTGCTCCGGGGCACGCGTGCGTCTTCGAACCGCGCCGAATCGCCGGCAGCTTCGGAGTCCCGAAGGCGTCGCATCGCCTCCTCGGCCAGCGGCCGCGCGATGTCCCAGCCCCGGAGCAAGGAATCCATCGAGCCGAGGAGCGAGCGCTCCTTGGCTGGGACGCCGGCGATCTCGGCCGCGCGCTCGAGATTCACGATGACATCGCCGTGCAGGACGCCCAGACGGCTGACGTTGTCCGGATGGAAGCGGGAATACGTGACGAGCTTCATCCGGAGCGGGGGCGGAGCCCTACAGATTGCCCCGGAGCGCCTGCTCGCGCTCGATCGCCTCGAAGAGCGCCTTGAAATTGCCTTTGCCGAAGCCCTTGCTGCCCTTGCGCTCGATGACCTCGAAAAAGACCGTCGGGCGGTCCTGCACCGGCTTCGAGAAGATCTGGAGAAGGTACCCTTCCTCGTCGCGGTCGACGAGGATCCCCAGGCGCGACAGCTCCCCCTTGTCCTCCTCGATCTTGCCGACCCGGTCCTCGAGCATCTCGTAGTAGCTGTAGGGGACGCTGATGAACTGGATCCCGGTGTCGCGCAGGCGCGAGACCGTCGAGCAGATGTCGCTCGTGGCGAGCGCGATGTGCTGGACGCCCGGACCGCGGTAGAACTCGAGGTACTCCTCGATCTGCGACTTCTTCTTCCCCGCGGCGGGCTCGTTGATCGGGAACTTCACCTTTCCGCTCCCGTCCGCCATCACCTTCGACATGAGCGCCGAGTACTCGGTCGAGATGTCCTTGTCGTCGAAGTGCTGAAACTGGCTGAACCCCATCACGTCGCGGTAGTAGGCGACGAACCGGTTCATGTCCCCGAGCGCCACGTTTCCGACCACGTGGTCGACGTAGAGCAAAGGCCCCGGCTTCGGCTGCTCCCCGGTCGCGCGGTATCCCGGCAGGAAGGAGCCCTTGTACTTCGAGCGGTCGATGAAGGTGTGGATCGTGTCGCCGTACGTCGCGACCGAGGCGCGGCGGATCGATCCGTGGTCGTCCTGGACGGTCGCCGGCTCCTGCACGCCTTTCGCGCCGCGCTTCGTGGTCTCGGCGTAGGAGCGGTCGACGTCTTCGACTTCGAGCGCGATGTCGCGCACCCCGTCGCCGTGCCGGCGGATGTGATCCGCGACCGGGCCGTCGGGGCCGAGCGGCGTCGTGAGGACGAAGCGAACCTTGCCCTGCTGCACCACGTACGAGGCGCGGTCGCGCACGTTCGTCTCGAGTCCGGCGTAGGAGGTCGGCGTGAAGCCGAACGCGTGCGCGTAGAAGAAGGCCGACTGGCGCGCGTTCCCAACCCAGAATTCGAGGTGGTCGATCGAGCGAATCTTGAGAAAGTCGTCGTTACCGGACATGCCGTTCCTCCGTCGAAGGGTTCTCGGCCATTCTACCCTGGGCGCGATGCCTCGTATACTCCCCCGATGCCTTCCCCACGCGTGGAACGGACCGTCTTCGCGGCTGGATGCACGCTCTATGCGGCGGCGGTTCTCCTCGCTTCCGCGCATCCGGGGCCCCGCGCCTGGGGGTTCCATCTGCCCGGCTTTCTCTCCGGCGTGGAACGGTTCCTCGTTTCCGCCATCCTCGTCGGCGGTGCTGTGCTCCTCCTCGCGGATCTCAGCCGAGGACCCGCGCCCGGACCCGGCAAGGGGCAGCGCCGGGAGCGCGGCCGGACGCAGCGGAAGCGGCGCGGCGGCGCGCTCCGTCTTCCCCCGTGGAGCCTCGCCTTCCTTCTCGTTCCCTGGGGCGCCCTCCTGTGGGGGCTCCGGAGCCGCACGCTCTTCATGGGAGACGGGACCGTGTGGCTCGACATCCTGCGCTCCTCGAAGCCGAATCCATACAGCGAGCCGCTCGCCGCGTGGATGTGGTGGCTCTACTGCCTCGTGCTGCGCACGGTCCATGTTTCGGTGGAAGCGGCGACGGCAGGGACCTTTTCGATCGTGTGCGGCCTCGCTGCCACAGCGCTCCTCTGGGGGATCGCCTCGGAGATCGCGCCGAAAGGATCCGGCCGCGCGGTCGCGTTCGCCCTCCTCCTCACGCTCGGCGCCTCGCAGCTCTACTTCGGCTACATCGAGAGCTATCCCCCGACGGCGGTCCTGATCCTCTTCTATCTCTGGTCGGGCATGCGCATGGCCCGGGGCGCCGGATCCCCATGGATCACCGCGTTGGCCCTGACGCTCGCGCTCGCCGGGCACCTGGCCGCGCTCTACCTCGTGCCGTCGTATCTCTACCTCGTGTGGCGGCAGGAGCGCCCCGCCGTCTTCCGGGTCGGCGCCGTCCTCCTTCCCTTCGCGGCGACCTTGGCCCTCCTGATCCTCCTGGGCTACCGTCCCGCGCAGTGGGTCGGCGCGTTCCGGATCGCCGCGCGCGCCGCCGGCCCGGAGCAAGGGCCCGCCGTCCTCGCGAAGCCGTACGCGGCGCTCTCGGCCGCGCACGCCTGGGACCTTCTGAACGCGATCGCTCTCGTGCTCCCGATCCCGGCGCTCGCGCTGCTCGCGCGCGGGACCGGAGCCGGGCGGCGCGCGATGGTCGAGGCTCCGGCCTCGCGGTTCCTCCTGATCGCCGCGGCGTCGGCGCTCCTTCTCGCGGTGGTTCTCGTGCTTCCCGTCCCGCCGGCCCAGGACTGGGACCTCACATCGCTCTTCCTGATCCCTCTGGCCGTGCTCGCGGTCGCGGCGGCGTGCGCCCCCTCCGCGGGGCTGCTCGCCGGAAGGGCGGGAGCCGCGGCCGCCGCGATGGGGATCGGCGCGCTCGCTTCCTTCGTGCTCGTGAATGCGAACGAGGCGTCGGGAGTCCGGAGGTTCGAGACGCTCGTCGGTCCGGGAGCGAAGATCACCGACTACGGCCGCGCATACGGGAACGAGCTGCTCGCGACGTACTACGCACGCAGGAACGACTTCGCGCACGCGCTGACGTTCGCCATGCGCGCGCGGGACGCCGAGCCGACGAATCCGCGGTACTGGACGAAGGTAGGCTCGGCGCTCTACGAGCTCCGGCGTTATCCGGAGGCGATCGCGCAGTTCCAGGAGTCGCTGCGGCGCCAGCCGAGCCACGAGGCCTACTACAACCTGGGGAACGCGCTCGTGAGGACGGGGCGGTATGCGGAGGCGGCCGAGAGCTTCCGTCATGCGATCGCGGGAACGGACCCTCGCCCGGACTACTACCACAACCTCGGCGTGGCGCTCTATCGCGGGGGACAGCCCGACTCGGCGCGCGCGCTCTGGGAGATGGTCGTGCGCCGATGGCCCGACTTCGGGCTCTCCCCTCGATCGCTCGCGCTGCACTTCGGCCCGGGCGCCGTGGACAGTGCGCGGGCGGGCGCGGCTCCTTAGAGAAGCGCTTCGATCAGGGACATCACATCCTCCACCTGCCGGTGGCCCAGCGTGAGGAGGAAGTTCGGATTCCTGCCGTAGCTCTTGGCGCCGAGCACGAAGAAGCCTGGCTCCGGGCACCGGAGGCTTTCGGGGCCGTGGGATACTTGTTGGAGACAGTCGCCCCCTGGGGGCCCATCCGCGGAAGCCCCTGCGGAGAGGATCGCCGCGGCGAGCGCCATCGGACCCTCGGATGCGTAGCAGAGGTGGACCTGGAGCTCGCGGGCGAGCTCGAGATCGGGACGGTACCCCACGAGCGCCAGCACGCGGTCGACTTCGACCGCCTTGCTTCCGTCCCCTGAGAGAACCGTCGCCTCGATTCGGCCGGAACGCGCTTCGCCATAGGCGAGGATCGAAGCGCCAGGGTGGTGCTCGATCCACGGAGCCTCCACCGCGATCCGCGCCGCCTCTTCGTCGAGGCGGCGCAGCGTCGGAAGCCTCTCCAGCGTCTCGGGTGGAATCGGAGCGAACGCGCGGGCGCCGCGGTCACGGCGGACCCAGTGCAAGCGGGTGCCCGTACCCCATCCTCCGCGCTCGATCCGCTCGGCGAGATCGACGAGCGCATTCGCGGCGGAGCGGCCGTCTCCGATGAGAAGGATGCGCTTGCCACGGTAGCGCTCCCCATCCTCGCCGCGCAGCGCGGGGAGATGCCGCTCGATCCGCTCGCCGAGCGCCTCTTCCCCCGCCGCGGAGAGCCCACCCGGACCGGTCGCGTTCGGCGTCCCGTAGACGCCGCTCGCGTCGATCACGAAGTCGGCGCGCACGAACCGCGCGCCGCCCCGCCCGTCCCGGACGCGGAGCACGAACGCGCTTCCGGCGCGAGACCCCGTCGAGCTTTTCGTCAGCCCATCACGGGCGATCCCCGTGACCCGCGAGCGCTCGTGAACCCGACCCTCGAGCTCCGGCAGGGAGGCGAGGGGACGCAGGTACCGCGCGCACAGATCCGCGCCGGTGAGGATCTCCTCGTCCGCGGGCGACGGCGCGCCGGCCGCGCGTAGCCGCGCGCGCCCCGTCTCCGAAGCATTCATGGCGAAGGGAGTGAAGAGCCGGACCGATCCGTAGCGCAGGAAGTGCTCGCCGATGCGACCCGCCTCGTAGACCTCGGCGTCGTACCCGCGG
>Ga0066388_100000182_pt1 | contig 25230 bp, 22 predicted proteins | sample PanSoiMetaGPlot6_FD_64539 | JGI IMG/M metagenome (GOLD analysis project Ga0066388, IMG submission 64539) | Tropical forest soil microbial communities from Panama analyzed to predict greenhouse gas emissions - Panama Soil - Plot 6 (Hybrid Assembly) | ecosystem: Environmental > Terrestrial >...
GTCGGCCAGCTCGCGGGAGGCATCGCGCACGACTTCAACAACATCCTCACCGCGATCCTCGGCTACTCCGACCTCCTGCTCTCGCGGCTGCCGAAGCACGAGCCCGCCGCGCGTTATGCCGAAGAGATCCGGAAGGGGGGCGAGCGGGCCGCGGCGCTCACCCGGCAGCTTCTCGCGTTCGGCCGGCGCGCGCCCACCTCGCCGCTCGTCGTGGACCTGAACGCCACGATTCGCGACCTCTCCCCGATGCTCCGCCGGGTCGTGGGGGAGGAGATCACCCTCGACGTGGCACTCGGGGGCGCGAGCGGGACGGTCCGGATCGATCCCTCGCAGCTCGAGCAGGCGCTCGTGAACCTCGTGGTGAACGCGCGGGACGCGATGCCGGCGGGGGGATGGATCCGCATCACGACCGACGAGGTGACGCTGGACGAGGAGAGCGTGGCGGGGGACCACCTGGAGTCCCTCACGCCCGGTCCCTACGTGCGCGCGATCGTCGCCGACAACGGAATGGGAATTCCGCGCGAGATCGCCGAGCACATCTTCGAGCCGTTCTTCACGACCAAGGGGCCCGGCCGCGGAACCGGTCTCGGGCTCGCAACCGTCTACGGCATCGTGCGGCAGCACCGGGGCCGGGCGCGGCTCCTCCCCGACCTGACGGTCGGGGCGGCGTTTGAGCTCCTTCTTCCGCTCGTGCCGGCTACGCCGACTCCCCCGCCCGCCGATCAAGCGGACCCGCTCCAATCACCGACGCGAGCGTCGTCTTGAACGGCGTGGGCTCGAACTGGAGATCGGACCGGGTGCGGTCGTTTCGCACCGGGGCGAGGCGTTTCAAGTGAAGCACCAGCTCGCGCGGAAGCACGAGCTGGCGAAGGAAGGAATGGGGAGGGAGCACGGGGGTCAAGAGCCCCAGCTCCTCCACGAGGAGATCGGGAAGACGCCGGCGCGGCGGGGCGACGCCCGAGTGCTCGCCCAGCAGCGTGTAGAGATCCCCGAGCCGGAAGCAATCGCCGGTCGCGAAATAGCGGCGCCCGCCGTGCCCCCGCTCGATCGCCGAAGCGGTGCCGCGTCCCACGTCCGAGCCGTCGCTCGTCGCGAGCCAGACCTCGGGGAGCAGGCGATACGGAAGCTCCCCGGCGACGAACGCCTGAACCAGCCCGCCGAGGATCGTCGAAGCTCCCGGATGCAGGACCACGCCCGGGCTCACGACCATGGAGCGAAACACACCGGCTCGGTTCGCCTCGAGTGTGAGCGTCTCCGCCTCGTATTTCATGCGGACGTACTCCGACTCGTAGCGCCCCTCCGGCGACGTCTCCTCGTCCACCGGCGTTTCGGTGTCGTCCCGCTCCTGCACGGTTCCCGCGTATCCGATCAGCACGAACACGCGCGCGCCGGCGCTCTCCGCTTCCCGGATCAGCGCCTCGGTTCCCTCGACGTTGATCCGCCGCTGCGTGTCGCGCGCGAAGCGTGCGAACCCGGTGCGCGCGGCCGCGTGCACGACGACGTCGCAGCCGTCGACCGCGCCGCGCAGCGTGCCCGGCTTGGCGAGGTCGCCGTGGACGCGCTCGCAGAGGAGCCGCTCGCGGGGAAGGAGGGACGACATCTGGTGCTCGAGGACGCGGATCGGCGCGCCGAGGGCCGTGAGCTCGGGAAGGAGGGCGCGGCCGAGGGCGCCGGTCGCGCCGGTCAAGAGGATCCGCTGTGGTTGGTATGCTGGCCGCATGTCGGTCGGACGCTCGAGCGTCCGGCCGTTCATTGTATCATGGGGGAGGCACGCGCATGACCGGCGACGCGGCGAAGCACGAGCGGACTTCCGTCTTCTTCCTGCAGCGCTTCGAGCGCTGGGCCCTGCCGCGTCTCGCGGCCCGGCTTCCCCGCTGGGTCGTGCCCGATCACCTCACGCTGCTCGGCGTCCTCGCCGCGACCGGAATCGCGATCGCGTATTCCCTTTCGAACCGGCACGAGGCCTGGCTGTGGGCCGCGAGCGCGGGGCTCGTCGTCCACTGGTTCGGGGACAGCCTGGATGGGACGCTCGCGCGGGTCCGGAAGATCGAGCGTCCGCGCTACGGCTTCTACCTCGACCACCTCACCGACGCGTACTCGACGACCGTCATCGGCATCGGTCTGGGCCTCTCCCCATACATGCTGCTCTCGATCGGACTCGCGATCGTGATCGCCTACCTCGTGCTCTCGATCAACGTGTACCTGGAGACGCATGCCTTCGGCCGGTTCCAGTTCGGATACGCGTGGTTCGGGCCCACGGAAGCGCGGGTGATCCTGATCCTCTTGAACGCGCTCGCGCTCACGCGTCCCCCCCTTCCCTTTCACGTCGGCGTCGTGGGGGCCACCCTCTTCGACGTGATCGGGGTCCTCGTCGCGGGAGCGATGGCCATCTTGTTGGTCGCGCGGGTGCAGCACAATCTCCGGACGCTAGCTCGAATGGAGCCGCCGAGAAACTAGCCGCCTTCCGATCTGCATCTTCTCCGCGTCGCTCGTCTCGCGGTCTGCAAGAGTCGAGCTGGCTCGATCGCGCCAAACGCCTTCTCGCCGTCCCGCTCCAACATCCCGATTCCAAAGAATTTCGCGCGGCCCCCGCGGCCGAGCCGGTGATATTCAACCACATGCGAGGTTGCCCGCTGCCGAATGGCAGGGCGCAACGCTCCACGGCACGCGACCTGCTTGATGCGCCCACGTCGGGCCTGCGTCCACCCAGGACGCATCATGGCGGTGGTTGCGTTTTGCGCAGCCGCCGACGCAGAACAACGTCACATCGCATCGAGGAGGTATCGTCGTGCGCCAAGCCTTTCGCGCGGCATGCGCGGGAGCGTGGCTCGCCGTAATTTTCGCCACGCTTTACGCCGCCCCCGCCTTCGCGGGGCCGTACACGCGTTTGCAGGTACTGCTGCCTGGCGAGACCGCCGCGCCTGGAACAGGCAGCGGTAAGACGGGAACCCCGCGAGCCGAAGTCTCGGGGATTCCGTTCACGATCACGGTCAACGCGTGCGACAACACCTGGAACGTCGTGACCTCCATCTCGAACAGCATCCAGATCACCTCCTCTGATGTGAGCGCGACGCTTCCCCAGCCTTCCCAGCTCCAGTCCGGCACGCGGACCTTCACGGTCACGATGAACGCCGGAGGCACGTTCAACGTGCTCGCGCACGACCAGACGGACGGCACGATTCCGGACGGAACGTCCGCCAGCGTGTCGGTCCAGGTCCTCTCGACGTTCACCTTCGAGGGGATCGCCCAGAAGCACAAGTACGCGGGCGTCGACGACGGGACCACCATCACGGCGAAGGACCCGAACGGGAACACGGTGACGGGCTACAACGGGACCGTCGGGATTCGCGAGATCACGAGCTACGGTGACGGCCGCGTCTCCATCGGCGCGAGCGGGCCTCCCCAGGTGACGCTCACGAACGGCGTCTGGAACGGCAACATCCGGATGTACCGCGCGGACGAGACCAGCATCAATCGCGGCAACGTGAACAAGTACGCCTACGACCTGAACAATCCCTCGAAGAACGGAACGAGCGATCCCTTCATCGTCCATCCCGGCGCGTTTTCGCAGCTACAGCTCGTGGTGCCTGGCCAGACGCCGCTGCCGGGAAGCGTGAGCGGAGTGACCGGTTCGCCCGCGACGCAGGCGGTCGGGACCGGCTTCATTGTGGGCGTGTTCGCCACGGACGCATACTGGAACCCGGTGCCGAGCACGGACAACGTCCGGGTGATCTCCGCCACGGACAACTCCGAAGTCGTGTCCCCCTCCTCGGGGGCCCTCACGACCCAGGGAAGCCCTCCGGGGGGCTACCGGACGTTCACGGTCACGCTGAACACGGTGGGAACCCAGACCCTCACGGTGAGCGACCTCACGAACGGGTCGATCACCGGGATGACGAGCCCGGGAATCCAGGTGATCCCGGCGGGGACACATCACTTCGCGTTCAACACGATCTCGAGCCCGCAGACCGCGGGCACCCCGTTCTCCGTCACGATCCGGGCCGTGGATTCGGGCGGCAACACCGTCCCGACCTACGCCGCGGACGCCATCCTCACGGCGAACACGGGCACGGGCAGCATCACGCCGAGCCAGATCACGTTCACGGCCGGCGTGTGGACCGGGCTCGTGACCTGCAAGGGAGCGGGAGGTGCGGTGGCCCTCACCTGCGCCGACTACTCGGCGCCGCCGAAAACGGGCACGAGCAATACCTACGTGGTGAATCCGGGTCCCTTCTACGGTCTTCAGGTGCTCCTGCCCGGTGAGACGGCGCAGGGCGGCACGACCGACGGCAAGACGGGAACCCCGACGAATCAGACCGCCGGCAATCCGTTCACGACGACGGTCCGCGCGGTCGATCAGTACTGGAACCTCGTGCCGGGCGTGAACGACCGGGTCGACCTCACGTCGACGGATACCTTCGCGTGGATGCCCGCCGAGACCACGCTGGTCAACGGTCAGGTCCTGATTCCGACGCGCCTCCACAAGAGCGGCTACCAGACCATCAGCGCGTCGGACGCCGACAACGCCTCGATCCAGCCGGACACCTCGAGCCAGGTCCTCGTGATCGGAGGCAGCTTCGCCCGCGTGCTCATCCTCGCGCCGGGCGAGTCCCCCGCTCCGGGAACGGTGAGCGGGCGTACGGGAACGGCGACCGACCAATCGATCAACTACGCCTTCACGGTGACGTGCCTCGCGACCGACCAGTGGTGGAACCCGGTCGGGGGCGTCACGGACGTGGTCCACATCACCTCGAACGATCCGCTCGCGCAGATCGGACCGGACGCGGCCATGGTGGACGGCACGGCGAGCGTGAGCGTCCGGCTCGCGACCGGCGGGTATCAGCAGATCACGGTGAGCGACGTGACGAATCCCTCGAAGACCGGGAGCACCACGCAGGTGCGCGCGATCTCGAGCGGGTTCCATCTGGAAGCCGCCGTGACGCCGGCGAGCGCGGCCGCGGGCGACTACTTCACGCTGACCGTGAAGGTCACGAACGACGCCGGGAGCGTCATTCAGGAGATCAACTCCTTCGTGACCGTGCAGGTCCTGAACGCCTCGAGCCGCACCGCCGGGCGGGGCACGCTCCTCACGACCCAGTTCCAGCTCCTCCAGGGGCAGCGGAACGTGTCCGAGACCTACACCTTCGCGGAGCCGATCGTGATCGTCGCGCGCGACGACGCCGGCAACGCCCCCGCGACCAGCAACGTGATCACGATCGTCCCGGGCGCGCCGGCATTGATCCACTTGACCAGCAATCCGAACTGGGTCGGCGGGAACAAGCACGCGAGCGTCACCGCACAGATGGTGGACGCGTTCGAGAACGGCGTTCCCGACCAGCCCGTGACCTTCAGCCTCCTCTCGGGAACCGGAACGCTGGGCCAGGCGGACAGCATGAGCAACGCCTCCGGTAACGCGAGCGTGGATTTCCTGAGCCCGCGCACTCCCGAAACGGACCGGATCCACGCTTCGTCCGGGTCGCTCGTGGCCGACCTCGATCTCCAGGTCGCCTTCGTCGATCCGTTCGCGGCAGGCGGGACGGCGTACAGCTACCCGAACCCGTTCCATCCGCCCGACGAGCCCACCACGATCGCGTACAAGATCGACGACAACGCGGACGTGACGCTCCGGATCTACACGCAGAGCGGGCGGCTCGTCTTCCGCAAGGAATTCGCGCGGGGTGACGTGGGCGGCCGGGCCGGCTTGAACGAGTACGTCTGGGATGGAACGAACGGGAAGGGCGAGGTCGTGTCGAGCGGAGGGTACATCGCTCTGATCGAAGCCCAGGGTACGGGGGAAACCCTGCACGTGATCCGCCGCAAGATCGCGGTGGTTCGGTAATCGAGGAGGAGCCATGAACCGCATGACCCCTGCCGTCTTCCGGAATCTGGTGCTCGCGGCGGCGCTCGCCGTCGCGACCGGCCCCGCGTGGGCCGAGGATCAATCGGGTGGCGCGCCCGGTTCGTGGCTGTCGGAATACGTGAGCGCGCGCACGCTGGGGCTCGGAGGCGCGTTCGTCGGAACGGCCGACGACGCCTCGTCCGTGATGTGGAACCCGGCCGGGCTCAGCATGCTCGTGCCGAACGAGGTCCGCTTCGACGCGGCCCGTCTCTTCGAGGACACGAACCTCGACGCGGTGGGGTTCGCGGTGCCGGGCAACCGGCTTCCGAGCTTCGGGCTGAGCGTCGTGACCTTGCGCTCGGGTGATTTCGAGCGCACGAACGAGCTCAACGATCCGCTCGGCACCTTCAAGGAGAACGAGACGGCGTACATCTTCACGATGTCCCGGGCGATCACTCCCCGGTTCGCGCTCGGCATCAACTCGAAGCTCGTGCGCCAGTCGGTGGAGGACTTCAGCGCAGGCGGATTCGGGTTCGATCTCGGCGCTATTGCCAACGTGACGCCGAACGTCCGGGTCGGCGCGTCCGTCCTGAACCTCGGCGGACCGAACATCACGCTCCGCGACACCAAGGAGGCGTATCCCATCCAGTACCGCGGCGGCTTCTCGGCCAGCGTCCTGCACGGACGCGGCCTCCTGAGCGCCGAGCTGGACCAGGAGCAGAGCACGGGCGTGACGATCCACGGCGGCTCGGAATACTGGGTGCAGCCGATGTTCGCGCTGCGCGTCGGTATGGACGACCAGCGGGCGACCGGCGGATTCAGCTACCGCGCGAGCGGCAAGTATCAGTTCGACTACGGCGTCTCCGACCATCCGCTCGGCCTCGTGCACCGGATCGGAATCTCGTACCGATTCGGCGGCTTCTACGCGAGCGCCAAGGCCGACCCCGAGGTCTTCTCCCCCACGGGCGAGACCGCGGTGACGAAGATCCTGCTCGGCTCGCGGACCAAGGCGGATACGGACAACTGGGCGCTCTCCCTCATCAACAAGACCGATGAAGTCGTGCGGAAGTTCGGCGGCAAGGGGACGCCTCCGGCCCATCTGCTCTGGGACGGCAAGGACGAGAACGGCATGCCGCTTCCGGACGGGACCTACCGGTATCAGCTCGTGGTCCACGACTCGGACGGCAGAGAGATCGTGAGCCAGACGCATTCGGTCGAGATCTCCACCGGCGGGCCGCAGGGTTCCGTGCCGGTGATTCCGGTGCAGCCGGTGCTCCCGGGTCAGACGCAGCCGAATCCGGATCAAGTGCCGAGTCCGCAGGGCCAGCCGAACAACCAGGTTCAGCCCGGGCAGCAGTAACCCTCTCGAGCGGAGAACAGGGACGATGACGCGAATCGAACGGCGAACCCCGGTGAGCATGGCCGCCCTGGCCGGAGCGGTCCTCCTGCTCGCCGCCTCCCCCGCACACGCGGGCAAGGGAAAAGCCAAGGACACCCGGCCCCCCGCGGACGTCACGGTAAACGAGGCTGGGATTCGGTTCGAGTCGACGCGGATCCTTTCGGACGCGGAGCGTCCGGCCGCGCTGGACGAGGCGCTCCGGATGACCGACCGCGCGCTCGACCATGCCACCGACGAGGAGAAGGCCGCGGCCCGCTATCTCTCGGGCGAGATCCAGTACGGCCTTCGCAACTACGATAAGGCGGCGCAGGAGTTCAAGAGCGCCGAGAAGGAGCTCGGCCATACGCCGTTCGAAGACGACGCCGCGTTCGCGTCCATCCAGGCGGTCGAGGCCGCGGGCCGGGACGCCGAAGCGGCCAAGAGCTGGGTGGAATGGGAATCGAAGTTCCAGGACAGCCCTCTGATGGGCGAGGCTCGCCTGGCGCAGGCCTGGAACATGCTGCGCCGCGGCGACGCCAACAACGCCCAGAAGACGCTCGCGGCGCTCACCGCGGCGCGTCCCTGGTACGGCTCCGATCCCCGCGCGACGCTGGCGCAGGCGACGGCGCTCTATCTGCGGAACAAGCCGGCGGACGCGCTCGTGGCGCTCGGGCCGAAGCCGCTCGGGGCGCCCGGCGTGTACCTGAAGGCGCTGTGCCTCCGTTCGACCGGGTCGCTCCTTCGCGCCGCGGCCGCCTTCCAGGACGTGGCCGACCGGTATCCCGATTCCAAGCTCCGCGACTACGCCCTCCTCGCGAAGGCGGACGCCTTCCTGAAGGCGAAGGACTACCGGAGCGCGGCGGAGGAATTCGCCCGCGCCTCCGCCAAGGCGCAGAACCCGGTGGTGCGCGCCGAGGCGGATCTCCGGTCCGCCGGGTCGATCTACCTCTCCGGCCAGACCGACTCCTCGCTCGCGATGCTGCGCGGGGTGGTGGAACGCTATCCGAACACGGACGTCGCCGCGCGGGCGCAGTTCCTCGTCGGCGAGACGCTGATCGGTAAGAAGCAGTACGCGGAGGCGATCGTCGAGCTGAACCGCGTCCTGAAGGACTACTTCCAGCATTCCGTGGCCGCGAGCGCCCAGTACCGGATCGCGCGCTGCCTCGATGCGCTGGGCCGCCGTTCGGACGCCACAGGAACCTACCAGGCCGTCGTGTCGGGCTATCCGCTGGAGCCGGAATCTCCAGCCGCCGCGTACCTCGCGGGCGTGGGTCTCCTGTCGCAGAACCGTCCTCTGGCCGCAGCGCCCTATTTCCAGATCGTGCTCGACCGGTACGCCTCGCGGGCCGACTCGAGCAAGTCGACGCTGATCTTCGCGTCCGCCGAGCTGGCGGAGCTGTGCGATGCCGCGCTCTGCCTCCTCGAATACTCGTACCACGTGGCCGGCGACATCGGCCAGCTGGCCGGCGCGCCGCACGTGATGCTCTCGCGCATGCCGCCGAGCCGCTCCCCGTGGCGCGCGTGGGCGCTCCTGATCGACGCCGACGCCGCGGCCGCCGCGGGACGGTACGACGAGGCACAGGGAACGCTGGAGCGTCTCACCCGTGACTTCCCGAATCATCCGATCGGCGCCTCGGCGACGAAGCTCCTCGCGTGGACGTACGCCCGCCAGGGCCGCGACAGCCTCGCGGTCGCGTCGGAGGAGAAGCTCGTGGCGCAGTTCGGAGCCGCCGGCGACATGAGCGTCGTGAGCGGCGCCTTGCTCGACATCGCGCACTACCGCTTCAACCAGAAGCGCTACCGCGACGCGGCGGCAACCTACGACATGTTCCTCAAGCGCTTCCCCGCGCATCCGCTGCGCCTCGTCGCCCACTACCAGGCGGGGCTCTGCTACAGCCGTCTGAACCGCGCGGGGGACGCCGTGGACCAGTGGGACGCGATCGTGCGGGACAGCGCGAGCGCTCCGATCGCCGAGAAGGCGTGGGCGCGCTCGGGCGACCTCTACTTCATGGCGCAGCGCTATACGGAAGCCAAGCGCTGCTACACCGGGCTCCTCACGAATTTCGCCAACAGCGATGTGGCCGCGCTCGCGACGCTCCGGCTCGCGCAGTGCGAGTACAACGCCGGCAACGACGCCTCGGCGCTCTCCGGATTCGCGAAGGTCCAGGAGCAGTTCCCGGGCACGCCGGCCGCCCGCGAGGCGGCGCGCGGCACCGAGCTCGCGCTCTACCGGCTCGGTCAGACCGCCAAGGGCACCGAGGTGCTGGAGACGTTGATCCAGCAGTATCCGTCCAGCGCGTTCGCCGCCGACGCGCAGTTCCAGATCGCGAAGCGCCACTACCAGCAGAAGGAGTACAGCCAGGCCGCCGACGGATTCCGCAAGGTGGTGAGCCAGTTCCCCGGCTTCTCCTCCGCGGATCAGGCGCAGTTCCTCCTCGCCGATTCCTACGCGCAGTCGGGCTCCCGCGAGCAGGCGCGTCTCGGCTACGAGCAGTTCCTCTCCTTCTTCCCGGAGAGCGAGCTCCGCTCGACGGTGGAGTTCCGTCTCGGGCTCCTCCAGTTCGAGAACAAGGAGTACGCGCAGGCCGCCGTGGCGTTCACGCGCGTTCTGGACGAGAGCACGACCACCGAGGTTTCGACCGCGTCACGCTACAACCTCGCCCTCTGCCAGAAGCTCCTCGGTCAGAACGACGAGGCGCGCGCGACGCTCGAGAAGTACCGCGCGGATCGCCCGCACGATTCCCGGACGGCGGACATCGCCTATCAGCTGGGGGACATGGACGAGACCGCCGGAGACACGCAGAAGGCGATCAAGGAATACGAGGATGCGCTCGCGGCGGGACCGCCGGCGGCGCTCGGGGTCGAGCTGAACTACCGGATCGGACGGGCACACGAGACGCTCAACGAAACCGACTCCGCGCTCAAGGCCTACCTGCGCGCGGCCGCCTCGACCGACCGGAAGAACGCCTATCGCGTCTCGGCGCTCACGCGCTGCGCCGCGATCTACGAAGCCCGGAAGAGCTTCTCCCGAGCGCTCGACGTGTACCTCGACATCGCGCACAACTCCCAGGATCGAGAGCTGGCCGCTCTGGCCAAGGGACGCGCGTCCCAGCTTCAGGCCGGTAAGAAGCGGTAGACCCGTGAACCAGAACAGAAAGGAGTCTGTCCATGTTTGAAAATTTCGACTGGATCGCGGCGATGAAGGCCAGCCCGATCATGATCGTGATCCTGCTCTGCAGCGTGCTGACCCTCGGGTTCGCGCTGGAGCGGGTCCTGTACTACATCAAGCGGCGGGGCAATCCGGACAGCCTGATCGCGTCCGCCATCATCGCGGTGCGCTCGGGCCATCGTGACGAGGCGATCCGGGCGATGAGCGAGGTGAAGCATCCGGTCGGCCCGGTGGCGCTCGAAGTCCTGCGCGGCGCCGATATGCCGGACGGAGCGGTCGAGGAGCGTCTGCAGATCGTGTTGAGCGAGCAGCGGCTCCAGCTGGAGCGGAACCTCGGGTTCCTCGGAACGATGGGCAACACCGCCCCGCTGATCGGCCTCCTCGGAACGGTGTGGGGCATCATGCGCGCCTTCCACGACATGGCGCGGACCGGCTCCGCGGGTCCGTCGGTGGTGGCCGCGGGAGTGGCGGAAGCGCTCTTCACGACGGCCGCCGGGCTCCTCGTCGCCGTTCCGGCAGTAATGATCTACAACAATTTCGTGCGCCGCATGGGCGTCATGCTCACGGTCGCCGAAAACCAGGCGCGCACGCTTCGGATGGAGACGAACGCCGCGCGGGAAACCTCGCGCAGCCGCGCCGCCTAAGGAGATCCCGTGCGCCGATACACTCGCGGAAAACGCATTCCCGAAGCGATCATCGAGCCGAACATGACTCCGTTGATCGACGTTTGCCTGGTGCTCGTGGTCATCCTCATGGTCGCGACTCCCATGGCGTTCCAGTCCGGGATCTCGATCAAGAACGCCGCCACGAGCGGCCGGGACTCAGCGTTCAAGGCCCGGGCCGAGCGTGTCGAGATCACGATCGTCGCGCCGGACTCCGTGATCGTGAATCGAAACCTGGTGACGCGCTCGGCGCTCGCCGGGACCCTCCGTCCCTTGCTTTCGGCCAGCGCGACCAAGGCCGTTGTCGTGCACTGCTACGACCGCGTGCCCCACGGCGCGTTCGTGAGCGTCCTCGACGAAGCGAAGAGCGCCGGGGCGGTCCAGATCGCCGTCGTGGGAGGCTGACATGCGCCGCTCCGCCGCACCCCATTTCCTGATCAGCAAAGTCAACGTCGTTCCCATCATCGACGTTTCCTTGGTGCTCGTGATCATCCTGCTCGTCACCGCTCCCCTGCTCTCGGTCGCGGACCTTCCGGTCCAGCTGCCGCAGGCGAAGACCAAGGAAGCGGAGGATCAGCGGAACGTCAGCATCACGCTCTCCTCGAGCGGCCGCCTCGCGATCGATGACAAGATCGTCGCCGCGAGCGAGCTCGGGCCGATGCTGCGCGAGAAGCTCGCGGAGCGCGGAAACAGCAACGTGCTGGTCGTCGTGCGCGCCGACACCGAGGCGCCGTACGAGGCCGTGAGGCAGATCCTGAACGAAGCCAAGAACGCGGGCGCCGCGCGCATCGCGATCGCGACCCGCCAGCGCGTGGAGGAGAAGGAACGATGAACGTGGCCACCATGCGGCTCGATCACGAGCAGTCCATGGAGCGCACGCGCTGGACCATGACGCTCAGCGTCCTGGTCCACACGCTGCTCTTCCTGTGGATCGCGCTCCATCCGATCGCGAAGGATGTCGTGGAGCCGCTCACCGAGATCTCGCTGATCGAGGAGCCGGGAGATCCCGCGGCGCCGTCCACGCCGTCCCCTCCCGGGCTCGCGGGACGCCAGACGCCGGCCATTCCGGCCAAGTCACTCGCCGACGTCCACTTCATGCGGCGGGAGACAAAGGCCGACATCCAGCCCGACCCGCAGACGTCCTGGGCGTTTCAGGACCGCCTCAACTCGCGGCTCGCGGCCATGCAGTCGAATGCGACGCACGCGGCGATCGGCATCGCGCCGAGCCCGGTGCCGACCACAGTCTTTGGAACCGCTCCGACCGGCACGGGCGTGAACATGGGCACTCCGGTCCCGCTGGCCCGCGGAGGAGGGGGAGGCAGCGCCCCGCTTCCGCTCGCGCGCGGCGGAGGAGGCGGCACCGCGCCCTCGCTCGCGACCGTATCGGGCACCGGCATCAAGAGTGACGCGACGCCGGCTCCGGCGCGCGGCGGCGAAGGAGGCGCGGGGCGGCGCACGGTGGCGGGCGCGTCGATCTCGGGCCCGATCGCCGACCGGCCGATCCTCTCCTACCAGATTCCGGTCTATCCGGAGTGGGCCAAGCACGACGCCGTCGAAGGAGCCGTGACCCTGTACTTCGTGGTGCTCCCGGACGGAGGGGTGAAGGAGAACATCCTGGTGCAAAAGACGGCGGGATTCGAGGACTTCGACGAGAGCGCGCGCGCAGCGCTTCGTGCCTGGAGATTCAAGCCGCTGGCCGCCGGACAGTCCGGCGAGCAGTGGGGCCAGATCACGTTCCACTTCCGACTTCGTGACGCGGGTTAGAGGAGGCGGCGATGACACCGAGGACTGACGAGACGCTCCGGCGGGGCCTTGCGGCCTGTGCGGCCGGGCTTGTGCTGGGCATCCTGGCCGCGGGTCCGGCCCGGGCCGGAACCACGGACCCGGCCGCGCCCTCGGTGACGAGCGCGCCGAGCGCTACGACCTCGGAAGGCGCCGCCGTTCCGAAGACGACCGCGAAGAAGAGCACGGCGAAGGCGTCCAGCGCGCCGATGACGCCGCTCCATTCCAAGGTGGTCTCCAAGGTCTCGTCCGATACGACGACGACGATGACGCTCCCGGGGGGCAAGTCGGGGACCGAGTTCCGCTCGATGACGATCGAGGGCGAGGACCGGGTCCACATCGACTTCGGCCGCCCCGAGCTCCGGCTGGACCTGAATCCGGAGGACGTCCCGGGGCTCACGCGCGGGACCGCGATGGACGTTCTGGATCGCACCTCGCCGGATCTGGCTTCGCCGATGCTCGCCGCCACGTCCGAATCGCGGACGCCCTACCTCGCGCGTCCGTGGCTCCGTCAGTTCGCGACGGGATCGGTCGCGCATTTCCGCCCCGAGGTGAAGGGCGTGACATCGTGGAAGCTCCTGGTCGCCGACTCGCGCGGCCAGACCGTGACCTCCTACCAGGGGAACGGCGATCCGCCGAAGGAGATCGCGTGGGACGGCAGGACGAAGGCGGGCGCGCCGGTGACGCCCGGCTTGACCTATTCCTACGTGTTCGAGGCTCGTGACCGCGCCGGGAACAAGCGGAACTTCGTGGGCCAGGGCTTCACCGTGTCCGCCTACCGGATCGACGGACCGGGCGGCCCCACACTCGTGATGACCGGACGCGATCTCGCTCCGGCCGGCGGCGGGATGTCTGCCTACGGTCCGAGCATGACCTCGCGCTCCGGCTCGGTCTCGCCGATCCTCCTCGAGGTCGCGAGCTGGCTCAACCAGTCGTCCAAGGTGAGAGATCCGATCCGCGTCGCGGTGGCTGCGCGCACGATGGATCAGGCGACGAGTTTGGCGAACCGCGCGGTCACGGCGCTGTCGAGCCGCGTGGTCGGGGATCCTGGGCGGGTTCAGGCGGTGACGGAGGTCGCGGCGGATGCTCCGGAGGACGGAGTCTTGAAGATCGGGTTGGCCAAGTAACCCGCCCGCTGTACGAACGCGAAGGCCGGCCGCGGAAGCTCCGCAGCCGGCCTTTTGCTTTGGGACGAAGCGTCGCCGCCCCTATTGCAGCGCGACCATCGGCTTCACCGGATGCTCCTGCCCGATCGGATCCCCCTCGCCATCCAGGAAGATCAGCGACTTGAGCCCGCCCACGCTCTCGTTGGACCAGACCGGCTGGGCCGGGAAGTGGATCCGATGCCCGGCCGGGACGATCTCGAGATCGAGCGCGGCGTCAGGGCGACGTCCCCACCAGAGAGCTCCTTCACGGCGGCGGAGGGTGATCCGGAGCCAGATTCCGCCGACGAACGTCATTTCCCCCGTGAGCAGCAGGTCGAACTCGCGGGCCACCGGCAGCCCTCCGGGAGAAACGTAGGTCTCCGCCGAGACCAGGCTCGTGAAGGCCGGGTCCATGAGACACGGGCCGCGGCCGAGCCGGCCCAGGTAGATGTGATCGGTGAGCGGCACGCCGTCCTCGTCGCGCACCTGGATCCAGGCGGCGGTGTCGGCGGCGACTTTCGCGCGCTTCGAGCGGTCGTTGACCTCGAAGGCCTCCCCGGCCGGCAGGAGCACGGCTTTCGTCGCGACATCGTGCGGCGGCTTGAGCTTCGAAGGCCGAACCTCCGGAGAGCCGAAGATCAGCTCGACGCCGAGCCCGCCGATGACGAGCTCCCCCTTCACGGTGAGGCGGGCGGCCTTGGCCTCCCCCTCTTCCATCGTCAGGAGCGCGCCGCGCAGACAGACCGGCATCGCGAGGCTCGTGCTCACTTGGTGCGAGAGCAACACGATGGGAGCCGGTCCGGAGGCCCGCCGAGCCGGCTTGACCCGCGCGGTGCTGCCGAGCTTCACGATGCCCTTCCATTCCATGCCGCCTTCGCGTGCCTTCATGCGCCCTCCCCAGCCGCCTCCCGACGGCGGCGAATTCTTCCCGGGGTTTTCCGCCAGCCTCCCGCTCCGAGCAGCATCACGGCGGGAGTGGCGGCGATGATCTTGAGATCCAGCCAGAAGCTTCCGTTTCGCCGGATGTAGCAGCGGTCGTGGCGGACCTTCTGTTTCACGGTCCGGATCGAGTGGTCGTAGCCCTTGCGGACCTGCGCGAGCCCCGTGATGCCCGGAAGGACGCCGCACCGGTCGAGGTAACCCGGGACGACTCCGGCCAGGCGCCGCACCATGGCGGGGCGCTCCGGGCGAGGACCCACGAGGCTCATCTCTCCCCGCAGCACGTTCAGGAGCTGCGGCACCTCGTCGAGCCTCGTCCGCCGGAGGAGCGCTCCGACGCGGGTCACGCGTGGATCGGACTCGGAAGCCCAGATCGGCCCCGTTTCCCGCTCGGCGTGCGCGACCATCGTCCGGAACTTGAACATTCGAAACGGGCGGCCCTGCCGGCCCGCGCGGATCTGGGTGTAGTGAACGGGCCCGCGGCTCTCCAGGACGATCGCCGCGGCGACGACCGCGAGCACGGGAGCGCCGAGCCCCAAGGCGGCCGAGGCGATGAGAAGATCGAGGAGACGTTTGGGCGCGGGAGTCCCGGGTCCTTCCGCGTGGCGCTGTTGTCGGGACGGAGCGATTCGCATTAGCCGCCGCGGGAAGGGGGGACCCCCGTCGCCTCTCTATCTCGGCCGGATCAGGCGGGCCGAAGAAGTGCTTCAGAGAAGTGCTTCAGATAGGAGCAGGCGTCAGGTTCGACGCCTGCTCCACCATGACCCATCGCCGACGTGATTCGGCCGACTTGCTCGGAAGGCTTCGCGTCGACTCGCGACACGCTCACCTACGATCCATCGGGTTGTCGGCGTGCAAGGGTGGGTACGGCGCCTCATCCATTCCCCAACCCTGCGAGGGAAAGGTTAGGCGCGGGGGAAAGGCGCCACCATGAGGGGGTTCCTGAATTTCCTGCGAGATTCGCTGGACTCGCGCGTGGGGGAAACCCTGAACGGGCGGGACCGCGGCAGCCTAAGTTATTGCGTGCCAGCAGGAAAAGGTCTAGGGAGCGATCAGCCCGATGCGGATCGCGTAGCGGACGAGGCCGGCGGTGTCGCGGATCTCGAGCTTGTCCATCACGCGGCTGCGGTGCGTCTCCGCGGTCTTCACGCTGATGCCGAGCACCGAGCCGATCTCCTTCGTGGTCCTCCCCTCGGCGATGAGCTGGAGCACTTCGCGCTCGCGCGCGGTCAGCGTGCGGGCCGCGAGCTGCGACCCCGAGCGGAAGGTCTCGATCACGGCGCGCGAGATCCCCGGGCTCAGGTAGATGTTGCCATTCGAGACCTCGTGGATCGCCCGGATGAGATCGGAGGTCGCCTGCTTCTTCAGCACGTAGCCGCACACCCCGGCCCGGAGCGCTTCGTCGACGTACTCGTTTTCGGTGTGGACGGTGAGGAGGATGACCTTGAGCTGCGGCGAGTCCTTGAGGGCGATGCGCGCCGCGTCGACCCCGTTCAGGCCGGGCATGCCGATGTCCAACACGGCGATATCGGGCGTGAGCTCGCCCACGAGCCGGATCGCCTCGCGGCCCTCGGAAGCTTCGCCCACTACCGTGAACCCGTTGGCTTCGAGGGTGGCCCGGATCCCCTCGCGGATCAGGACGTGGTCATCAGCCAGAAGAATGCGGAGGCGCATCGACACTCCCTAGCACGATGTGGTGAGACCCCTACACAGCGCGAAACCCCGGCGGCCCGCCACGTTCCGGGACCGCTCAGCCCGGAACAAGTGTAAGCAACGGCACACCGTCCTACAAGGCTCGTGGGAGAAGAGCGTGATACACTCCCAGCCGCGCTCTGGCCCTGCGGGCAAGGGGGGTCCCGATGATCGGCAGGACGCTCTCGCATTATCGTGTCGTCGAGCAAATCGGCGCCGGCGCGATGGGTGTCGTCTATCGCGCCCAGGATCTCCACCTGCCCGGGCGCGAAGTCGCTCTGAAGGTGCTCCCTCCCTCTCTCCTGGGAGACGAGTCGGCGATCCGGCGCTTTCGCAAGGGCGCGATCGCGCTCTCCCGACTGCGTCATCCCCACATCGCCGAGATCTACGACCTGGACTCGGACGGCGGCCAGGTCTTCCTGATCATGGAGTACGTCCCCGGCGAGACGCTGAGCGCCCTGCTCGACCGGGGCGGACTTTCCGAGCGGGAGGTCTTGAAGCTGGGCATCCAGCTGACGGAGGGCCTGGCCGCCGCCCACGAACAGGGCGTGCTCCACCGCGATCTCAAGCCGGCCAACGTCCGCGTCGCCCCCGAGGGCAGGTCGAAGATCCTCGATTTCGGGCTGGCCAAGCTCCTCCCCACGGTTCCCGGCGAGCCGCTGGGATCGGACGCGTCCACCGAGACCCAGGAGATCGTGGGCACCCTCGCCTACATGGCCCCGGAGGCCTTGCGCGGAGAAAGGACGGACCCGCGCACCGACGTCTACTCGGTGGGCGTGATGCTCTACGAGATGGCGTGCGGCAGGCGACCCTTCCAGGCGGGATCGGGCCCGGCGCTCGTGGCGGAGATCCTGAGCCGTCCCGCTCCCCCGCCCGGACGATTCAAGCCGCAGCTCTCCCACGAGCTCGAAGGCGTCCTGCTCAAGGCGATCGAGAAAGAACCGGACCGACGGTACCAGAGCGCGCGCGACCTGCTGGCCGACCTCCGGAGGATCGAGACCCCTTCCTCATCGCAGCAAATGGCGCAGCGGAGAAGGCGGCGCCGTGTGGCCCTCACCGCCCTCGCGTTCGTTCTGCCTCTGGCCGCGCTCTTGTTGGCCGCCTGGTGGCGGAGCCCGAATCGCTGGGGATCACCCGCCATCCGCGGTCCCTCCGTCGCGGTGCTTCCTCTGGCCAATCTCTCGGGAGATGCGAGCCAGGAGTACTTCGCCGACGGCATGACCGAAGCGATCATCACCGACCTCGCGCGGATCGGCGCGTTGCGGGTGATCTCCCGCACGTCATCGATGCGATTCAAGGGAACCCGGCTTCGTCCCACCCAGGTGGCCCGCCAGCTCGGGGTCGGGCACGTGCTCGCGGGAAGCGTGCAGCGCAACGAGGGGGGGCGTGTGCGGATCACGGCGGAGCTCATCGACGCGCGGACAGAAACGGACGTCTGGGCGGATCAATTCGACGGGGACATCCAGGACGTCCTCACCCTCCAGAGCCAGGTCGCGCAATCGGTCGCCCGCCAGATCCAGGTCCTCCTCACCCCGGATGAAAGCCGGCGGCTCGCGGTGGCACGCCCCGTCGATCCGCAGGCGTACGATCTCTACCTCAGGGGAAGGGCCGCCTTTTACCTCTACTCCTCGGGCGGGCTGCGGGAGGCGGTCCGCTGGTACAGTGCGGCGATCGCGCGCGACTCGACGTTCGCCCCGGCGTGGGCGGGTCTGTCGATGGCGGAGGCCCAGCACTTCAACATCGGTGCGGACGTCGACACCATGCGACTCACCCGGGCCGTTCTCTTCGCGAACCGGGCGATCCGCCTGCAGCCCGACCTGGCCGAGGGCTCCTTCGCGCTCGGGTTCGCCGACGGACTCCGGGGCGACTGGCTTGGAGCGCGGCGAGCCGAGCTCCGCGCGATCGAGCTCGAGCCGAACCACGCGCCGGCTCACTCGTACCTGGGGTACGTCTACGAGGACACCGGATTCCTCGCGTCCGCCCAGAAGGAAAGCGAGCGCGCGATCGCGCTCGACCCCTTCCTCGCCCCGCCGTACTGGACCCTCAGCCTCATCGCCCACTCCCTGGGAGATCATCGGAGGGCGCTCGAGATGCTCCGGCGTTCGCCGCTCCGCGACACTCCGCTCACCGCTCCGGCCGAAGCGCGCGAGCTGTTCGAGCTGGGCGACCTCCCGGGGCTCGACTCGCTCGCGGCGAAGATCGCGACCTATCACTGGGAGGCGGAGACGTTCGACCTGCCGCGCGCCTTTCAGGTCATGGCGCGCGAAGGGAAGCCCTTCCAACCGGCGCTGTCGGAGAGTCTCGGCTCGGTCGGCGCCGCCCCCGCGCGCGCGGTCGTCGTCCTCGGCTCCATCGCGGCCTTCGGGGGCGCGGAAGACGCTTCGTTCGTGCTGCTGGAGGCCGCCGTGCGGGGGGGCTACTGCAACGAGACTCTGCTCCGGCGAGCCCGCGAATTCGCGCGTATGCGCGCCACGCCGCGATACCAACGTCTGCTGCGCCGCGCGTCCGAGCTGCACCGGGGTCTCGCGGAAACGTGGAAGCTCACGGACTGATGCCGACGCAGACGAGATAGAGCGTCCGCTCGTCCGCGGTCAGGCCCGCGGCGCGATCCACGTCCTGGTCGCTGAAGCCGCCGACGGGCAGCGCTCCGAGCCCGAGCGCTCGAGCGGCCAGGAGCAGGTTTTGCCCCAGATGTCCCGCCTCCATCCAGAGAAACCGGTACCCCCGCAACCCGTACTTCCACGTCGTGCGGGGGATCACGCCGGTGATCAGGATCACCAGATTCGCGCGTGCCACCGAGTCCGGAACCCAGGTGAGGCGAGCCAGCCGCGGATGGAGATTCCCTCTTTCCCGTAGCTCGAGCACATGGGCGCGCGGATCGTAATGGAAGAGCCCATCCGGCAATCCCTCGATCCGCTGGGCGGCGACGTAGATCTCGAGGGGATACAAGGCGCCGGCGGAAGGAACGGGACGGCGCGCGAGCCATTGCCCCTCCGCCTTCGACCACTCGCTCACGCCGTAGCTCGCGTGGAGCAAGCGCGCGAGCGTCTCGAGCGCTAGGCTCCCGAGCTCGAAATCCCGCACCGTGCGGCGCGACGCCAGCGCCTGTCCCAGAGGCATCCCGAGCGGACGGCCGACCGAAGGGAGCGCGTAGCGCGGCGCGCCCGGATACGTGCGGAAATGCCCCGGCCAGAGGTCCCGGTCCGGCTCCGGCGGATCGCTCCGCGCCTTCACGTACGACGAGTGCAGGAAGAAGAGCTCGCCTGGATCGAGGACGGGCTCGCGGCGCATGGGACCTCCGTTAGGCGAGGGGGTGGGGATCGGGATTGAGGGCGGAAGCGAACCGCCGCAACCGCGGGTTCGCGAGCCGGCGCAGGCGATGTCCGAAATCGACCGGCTGGAACCAGGGGCCCACGGCGCGAGCCACCCGGAACGGCCCGCTTCTCAGGTCGGGCGAGGTGACATCGACGAGCGCGGCGCGCAAGCCCGCTCCGGAGAGCCGGGCTCCACAGGAGGCGAGGGTGATCTCCTCCGGCTCTTCGAGAGCGACGAGCGGGATCGGATTCGTCTCGCAGCGCCTCAGGAATTCGAACGCGGCCTCGGCCCGCTCGCGCGGGAAGTAGTAGAGGGCGTGATCCATCAGCGTGACGACGTCGTCGGGCGTGGCGGGGATCTTCGCCGTTCCTGCTTCGATCATCGCGCGCAGATGCGGACACGACTGGCCGTGCTCCAGGATCGCGCGGAGCGCTGCCGTGCGGGGACTCAGATGGCATCCGAGCGTGAGCGCCGCGCCAGGCCACCGCCGCCCGTCGCCGTAGGAAATGCAGGCGACGACCGGAACCGTGTGGCCGACCTCGAGCAGATAGAGTTGCACCGAGGCGCCCTGCTCCCCGAGCTGGCGCAGCACTTCGGCCCCTTCGGGTCCCGCGGATGTCCCCACGTCGAGCCGGCGCGCCGGAAGGCGCGCGAGCCAGGTGAGCATGAAGGCATCGCGCTCCACGAGCTCGAAGAGCGCCCGCAGGCCCGCATCCTCGAAATCGCGCCCCGCCGCGAGCCCGTTCGTGGTGATCTGACCGAGCTGCTCGGCGGGGGCGGCGTCGTAGCCGAGGTAGGCCGAGAGGGCGGGCACCCATACCGGATCGCCGCCGTCGACCCACCGCCCCTCAACCCATTCGAGCGGCTGCTCGGGGTCGAACGGCGCGTAGGGAAACGCGGGCTCCGGATAACGAGCTTCCTCGTAGAAGAAGAGCTGGCGGGGATCGATCGCGTCTCCACCCAGGCGCTCGAGCGCGCAGCGCTTGAGGGCGTCCCGCGGATGCTGCATCGCCGAATAGCGCTCCAGCGCTTCCCCCACTGCCCCCCGCATCGCATCGACGAGCGAGAGCCCACGCCCCGAGCCCAGATTGAGCTCGGCCGGCGCCTCGGCGAGAACCGCGCTCGCCGTGAAGGGAAGATCGGGTCCCCTCGGATCGGCGAAATCGGCCTCCAGCGTTCGAATCACTCCGACCTGCTCCCCCACCCACCCGTCGAGCGCGCGCCGAAGCGCGCTCGGATCGCTTGCCCGAGCCACACGCTCCGCGACCTCCGACGGACGGGTGCCGGGATCCGCCGCGGCTGCCGCGGCGCCCCCGCAGACCTCGCACCAGGGCAGCGGGATCACCGCGTGCGTCTGCGTCTCGAGGGTGACGAGGTTCGTGACCGAGATGCGCCCGACGAGCGTGGAAGGGGTGTAGCCGGATAGGATCTTCAGCGCCTCCATCGCGACGAGATGCCCCAGCATGGGGAGCATCGGGCCCAGGTACGTGTGCGCTCGGGATCGGGTGTGGTGATCCAGCAGCGCGTCGTGGAGGTCGTGCGTATCCTGGAACGGGGCGGCATGCGCGAGGCTCCGGCAACGGAAGCAATTCCAGCAGGCGGTCTCCCCGGGCCGCACCAGCGGGCCAAGAATCGCGTCGAGACCTCGGGTGGAAGCGAAGAGGGACCGCAGCGCTCGCGCGTGGGCCCACCGGGCGACCGCGAGCGCTGCCCGCAGGTCGTCCCCATCGGTGGTCGCGATCACCAGATCGAGCGAGGTCTCCTTGGGAAGAAGCGCTCCCGAAGCGTCGATCTCGAGCGGATACGAGGCGACGCGGCAGGAGGGCGCGTGCCTTCGGATGAATTGCTTGAGGGCTGCCCGTCTCGGCTTTCCAACGTCGCGCTCGTCCCAGACCCGCGAAAAGGACACGTCTTCCCGCGTCACCCGTCCATCGTCGACCAGATCAAGGGCGCCGACACCGGCGGCCGCGAGCTCGACCGCGCCGACGACCCCCCAAGGCTCGAGCCCCACGATCAGCGCGCGGGACCGGGCGAGCCGTTCCTGGTGCTCCCCGGGCCGCCCCGGCCACAGACGGAAGAACTCGTCCTGACCGGTGGGCACGGTCCGCCGACGGGCCGCGGATGCGCTGTCCGAGCGTTGGACGACTCCCTGCTTCTCGAGCGTTCGCAAGAGGGAGCGCACGCTGTCGGGGGAATACTCGGGTAGGGCCTTCACCAACGCCGCTGGATCGCGCGTTCCGTCGAGCAAGGGGAGCAGACGGGAGACGAAGTCCTCGAGATCCGGTCCGCCGATTCGGAAGAGCCTCAAATCGGACCGGACGAAGACGCCCGACGGGGTGGGCAGGAGGGAGACGAACGGACTCAGCCGTAACGTATGCATCGCGCTTCTGGCTCGAGGCGGGTGAGGTGGCTCCGCCACGTCCCGCCTACTTCTTCTTGGGGCGTTTCGCGTGGGCCGGGGGTCCGCAGATCGGCCGCGGCTCCGCCTTCCCACAGATCGGACGGCTCGTGTCGCCAGGACCCTTTCCACACATCACACCGCAGTGGAACCACGAGCAGGGCCAGCACGGAATCGGGTAGCTCTCGAGCGCCTCCACGGCCTCATAGAGTTTGTTCACGTCGTTGCGCAGCTCTTTGATTTCCAACTCGAGGGTCTTCGGAACCTTCCGCTTGCCTTTGGGACTCATCGAGACCTCCTCCATCCATCACGTGGAGTCGTGTAGGTCGTCCCTGACGGGGAATTCGGCCACTCGTGGGAGGTCCCGCTGCGAGGCATCACCCCCCCGGATGGCCTGGCAAGATCTTGGGGAGGTAAGGAGTTTACTCCTCGGAAGAGTTACGTACCAGCCCGGAGTTCTTGACCTCCTAGCCCCGGTGCTCGAGGAGATAGAGCCCGACGAAGGCGAGCGCGAGGAGGATGACGGGCAGGAGGAGCGGCCGGAGCGCGCGGACAGGCTCCTTCCAGTTCGCCGTGGCGAGGTAGACGAGTCCCGAGGGCAGCATCGCGGCGACCGAGAGCTGGAAGATGTGCGCCAGCGAGCCTTCGTCGGCCTCGGGGACGCGAGGAGGATGGATCAGCCCGAGGATCACCGTGACGAGGGCGATCGCTGAAAAGAGGAGCATGGCCTTCTCGCTCGCGGAGCGGAGTCGTTCGCCCATCATCGCTCCAGATCCCGCTTGAGCCGGGTCAGCGTACGCGCCCACATCTCCTCGTATCCGCTGACCCACCGCTCGTAAATGTGCCGGATCGGAATCACATTGAGGCTGTTCACCACGGTTCGTCCGGCCTCCCGGGTCTGCACGAGGCCGGCGTCACGAAGCACGCCAAGGTGCTTCATCACGCCGAACCGCGAGAGGCCCGGGATGCGCGCGACGATGGCCTGCGTGGTCTGCGGCCGCTCGCGGAGCAGGTCCAGGATCGTTCTCCGCGTCGGGTCGGCGAGCGCCTTCCAGACGGGATCGAGATCGCCCCGTTTGGGACCCGCTCGCGGCGAGCGGCCGGCCGGCATCGGCTCAGACCTTCTGCGTCTGCTGCTGCCCCGGGCCCTTGATCGCTCCCTCCAATCCCGCGATCCGCCGCGAAACTCCCAGCTGGCCCACATGGTAGGTCTGGTGGAAGGCGAGCGTGTGGAGAAGCTCCGCGCGGCTCGAGGTGCCACCGAACGGATGTGGAACCGACTCGTTCAGCGCTTCATCCGAGAGTCGGGAGACCGCGGAGAGAAACCGATCCTTGGAGCCGAGGAAACGCTCTCGGAGCTGGGTCCATTCGATCGCCCGGGACGGCTCCGTGATTGGGTCGAAACCTGCGCGCGAGAGCTGCTCGCTCTCCCACACCGGCGCCTCGCCGACGAGCCGCATCGCCCCGTTCTGGACATTGGTGAGGTGTCCGAGGATCCAGTTCGCGCAGTTGCCGCCGCGCGCCGGCTGCGCGAGCGACTGCTCGTGCGTCATGCCCTCGAGATTGCGGGCGGCGATTTGGTACATCAGCCCGAAGTGATGGGCCAAGGTCTGTTGCGTGTTCATCGTGGCCTCCTTAGCGTTCCAGGTCCCGCTTCAGCGAGTCGAGGAGCTTCGTCCAGCCCTCCTCCATTCCCTTCGCCATGTGCTCCTTGTATTCCTCGGGGATCGGTCCGAAGACCTCGCTCTTGAAACTGATTTTCGTTCCGTTCGCGGTGGGCGCGAGGCGTGCGATCAGGTGGGTCGCGACCGGGTTCGAGATCATCATCGGCCCCCAGAGCTCGAGCAAGACCGGCGGCTTGATGGACTGCACGAAACCCCAGAGGTGGCCGCTGTCGTTCCCCAGATCGCGATACCAGCGGCCGCCTGGTTTGCGCTCCAGCTTGAGCTGAAGGCCAGGCTTCCCCGGCTCTCCTTCCATGTGGCACAGGTTCTCGATGAGGCCCTCGAACACCTTCTCGGGCTTGGCCTTGATCTCGATGCTCTGATCGGTCCGCAGCAGCATCTCATCCTTCACGGCTGGACTCATGGCTACCTCCTTGGAGACACCCTGGTGACTCTTGGCCGGCTGGCCGAGAACGGCCGCGCGGTCATGTGACTGTATGGTCACATAAAAGACCCGCGGCGTCAATCACGGTCTTCACTACCGTTTCTCGTTTGGGATCGATCGCCAAGGATCCCAGGCGATGTCCCTCCCGGGAAAGGCAGCCGCCCGAAACGGCCACTCCTTCGCGATCCACGATTTCACCGCGGCGTAGAGACGACTTTCGAGGCCCAAGGCGAGCTCGCTTTGACGTGCCCACAGGTACACGACGGCGTCGTAGCCACGCTTGTGGGTAGGGTCCATGTACACGCAGCCCATGACCTTCGACTCGGATGGAGTCACGACGGTATAGGCGAAGGACCGCCGTGTCTGGAACTCCTTCTGGTGCCACCCGAGATCGATCAGATTCTGTTCGAGAGTGAGACCTTCCGGCCACCCGCTGCCGGGCCAAATGGTCCTGAGGTGATCCACGCTGGTCATGACGGCCTCGTAGTCCTTGACCACGTCGTGGACCGTGAGCATCCGAAGGCGGAACTCCTCGGTCTCGAGCTTCTCGGGGACAGTGAAATCGGCCGGAACGAACGGGGTGCTCGCCATGTCGTGAAGCCTACGCGGGGAGTCAGCGCCGCGCGAAGGCAATTCATGAACAAGAAGGCCCTCCGCTCTCGCGAGCGAAGGGCCTCATTTTACTCCCGGCGGCGACCTACTCTCCCACACGGTCTCCCGTGCAGTACCATCGGCGCTGGAGGGCTTAACTTCTCTGTTCGGAATGGGAAGAGGTGTGACCCCTCCGCCATAGCCACCGGAA
>Ga0066388_100000183_pt1 | contig 25192 bp, 21 predicted proteins | sample PanSoiMetaGPlot6_FD_64539 | JGI IMG/M metagenome (GOLD analysis project Ga0066388, IMG submission 64539) | Tropical forest soil microbial communities from Panama analyzed to predict greenhouse gas emissions - Panama Soil - Plot 6 (Hybrid Assembly) | ecosystem: Environmental > Terrestrial >...
GTTGGCAGTTTCCTGAATGTGCTTGCCCTGCGGACACTGGCGGGCAAGTCGATCATCGGGCCCCCGTCCACCTGCCCTAAATGCGGCCATGTAATTGCCCCGCTCGACAACATTCCGCTAATCTCCTTCCTGCTCCTGAAGGGAAGGTGTCGTCACTGCTCAGCGACCATCTCCTGGCAGTACCCGATTGTCGAAGCGCTCACTGCCTTATCGTTCCTTATCGTGGTGCGCAGCTTCGGGGTCGGCTGGTACTGCCTGGGGATGCTGATTCTGCTGTCAACGCTAATTGTGGTGTCGGTCACCGATTTCCGGGAAAAGCTGATACCGCATGACATCACTTATCCGGCGATGCTTGCTGGACTGACCTTCAGCGCCCAGATTCGCCACGACTTATTTGGGGCTCTGGCCGGGGTTGGTGCCAGCTACATTCTCTTTGATTTCCTGGCGCACTACGGACTCAAGCTCTATATGCGCTTGCATGAGTCAGCGCCAGATCATCCTGGCGCGGGCGAAGGCAGCGATGAGGCTGTCGATCTGGCCCTCAGCCTTGGGCCGGTTGAGGGCGAGCCGGGCAGGGTTGAAGAGCTTGAGGTGATGGGCGGCGGCGATGCCGTTCTCTCTGCTGTGATCTCCTCCTGGCTGGGCTGGCAGAGGCTCGTGGTGGCACTGATTGTCGGCTTCCTGATCGGTACCGTGATGGGGATGGTGCTCTTGGTCAGGGAGATGCACAAGACCAACCTGATTCAGGAGGCCTTGAGGCCGACCCTGGCCGGGGCGATCCTGGGCTTTGCCGGGCTTGCCCTGACCGTGCTTGCCTTCGGGCTGGCTGCCGGTGCTTCAGTCAGGGAGCTGCCCTGGCTGGCCTTCGGGCTCTGCGGTGCCGCCGGTGGCGGCTTAATCGGTATAGTTTCGGTAGGAACCAAGGTCTCGCGACCGTTCCCGTTCGGCCCGGCTCTGGCGATCGGGGGAGCCGTGGCCATTTTCTGGGAGCCGTTTGGCTCCCTTTTCGCCGGTGGGGCATAATGGGCCTTGTAATCATCTGGAAGTGAAAGGACAAAAATGGTTTTCGGGTTTGGTAAACGAAAAGGGCCGACGCTGGGATTAGACATCAACAGCGGCCGCATCACCGTCCTGCAATTTGATAAGACGAAAATGGGGATGGAGATCACTCGCTATGCCAGCGTTGCCACCCCACCCAACACGGTGCGCGAGGGGCTGATTGCCGATCCAGAGACGATTGGTTCCCTGCTGCGGGACGTTCTGGAGGGCGCCGGCATCCCGCTGTCGCCTCCACCGGTGGTGAACATTGCCGTACCCGGGCAGTCCGTGGTGATCCGATTGATGCCTGTGCCAACCGGCATGCCGCCTGACGAACTGGCTGATGTGGTGGCCCAGGAGGCGATTAACCATGTGCCGTTCCCAATGAGCGAGGCCAATCTCGACTGGTCCATGATGCAGGCCACCGAGCGCACCGATGCTGATGGAGTGCGACGGGTAGATGTTATTCTTGCGGCCATCCAGAAGGCGATTGTGGACACCTACTGGCGGATGACTGAGTCTGCCGGTGTAACGCTGGGCAAGATCGATACCTCTTCGATGGCGGTAATTCGTGCCTTGAGCCTGGCCGGCTACCTGGGACACAACGAGCAGCTCACGATGTCGGTGAATATTCGTCACGACGCTACTGACATTAATTTGATCAAGAGCGGCATGCCGCTCTTCAGCCGCTCGGTGCTGCTTGGGCTCGAAACACTTGAGGAGGCGGTCTCTCGCAGCCTGGAGATCCATCTGGAAGATTCCCTGGAGCTCCTGCCCCAGATTCAGCTGTTCGGCCGCTCCCAGTCGGCCACTGATCAGCGCATCAGCCAGGCCGTTCAGATCGCCCGCACCGTATTTGGTGACATAACCGACGAGGTCGGCCGTTCGCTGGAGTTCTACCGCTCGCAGGTCGGCGAGGTTCAGATTGACCAGATCGTGCTCTGCGGAGCCGGCTGCGTGGTGCCGCAGATCGAGCAGTTCATCGCCAACCGCCTGAACATCAATACCGTTGTCGCCAACCCGTTTCGTGATGTCATCTACGACTCCTCGCTGGTTCCCCAGGACCGGCTGGCCGCTCAAGCAATCCCCATGGGAGTGGTGATTGATCCTGACTGGATGCCGGTAGCGACGGTTGATCTGGACCTGAACAAAGAAGGTCCGTCAGCAGGCATTCTGGAGACGGTAGCCACACGTCCCACCGTTCGCATCACCGCGGAGGAAACCCCCTGGTTCAAGCCGGCGCTGGCCGGCGGCATCGTGATTCTCCTGGTGATTACCGCCCTCTGGGCTTACGTTGCCCACTATGAAGTGCCGAAGAAACAGAAGGAGTTGGCTGAAGTCAAGGCAGCCATTGATACGGCCAACAATCAGTTGAAAGATCTCGACACGGTCAAGGATCAGAACAATCAGCTGCGCCGCAAGAAGCAGCTTCTCGACTCGATCATTACCCATGGCCAGCCTCTGGCAGCCATTCTGCAGGTTGTCAGCGAAAATACTCCCAGCGGCGTTCAGGTAAAGAAGCTTTTCGTCTCCGGCAACTCGGTAGGCATAGAGGGAGCGGCTGTGGACTTCCTCAGCGTTTCTAATCTGGCCGTGAACCTGAACGATTCCAGACTGCTCACCGACTCCACGGTGGACTGGGCCAAGCGCGATGAGACCACGGACCCGCGGGTAATCGGCTTCAGCGTCACGGCCAAGCTCAGACGGGCGGCCGGCTCGCTGCCGGCAGTCTCCGAGGATTTAAAGCGGCCATCCGAGCTATCCTCAGCCAGCATCACAGAGTGAGGTTTACACTGCCATGCAATTGCGAGAAAAAATCTTACTTTGTGCCATGCCTTACTTGCTAGCCGGCTACCTCTGGACGGCGCTGACCAACCCGGCGCTGATCAGCGGCCAGGATAAGGACACCGAGCTGGTGGAGAAGAAGGAGGAGCAAGCCCGGCTCCAGACCAAGCTTAACGAGCTCAACCGCATCAAGCAAGAGCATGCGAACCTGGAGCAGCAGATCGGCCAGTTGCGAGGCTCAGTGCCCAAGAGCGCTGACGTAGACATTCTGGTCCGGGACATCGAGAAGATGGCCCTCAACTCCGGGCTGGATGTGCTTGGCTTTGAGCCACCGGAGAAGGAGAAGATGCAAAGGCTGGGGGGCTCCGCCGAGCCAGAGGAGGCAAAGCCGCCGGTGGCGAAGCTGGCTCAGGCGCTGGGCGCGCGTGGACTGGCTCCGGAAAAGCCAGCGCTTGCTGGCAAGCCGGCCAGCAAGACCGCCTCTGCCGAGGCGGAGATCGGCTTGAGCAAGCGTGTTCTGAGGGTGAAGTTGATGGGCGATTATCCGAGCTTTATCAAATTCATGACCATGCTGGAGGATTATCAGCGGGTCCTGGGCATAAACCAAGTTGAGCTAGCGGTTCCCTTTGAGAGTGGGGGCTTGAAGAAGACCGTTGACCCCAGCCAGCTTCAGATCTCCTTCTTGATGACGGCATACTACCTTCCGTGAGGCGTCAGGGTCATGAGAGACAGTCAAAAAACCACCAAGCCGATTTTCGGGAAAACCACGCAGGCCCTATTCGGAAAGACCACGCGGCCGATGTTCACCCTGGAACGTCCCTCGAGCACCAGACTGGTCTTGCTGCTGACGGCCGGGCTACTGCTGGTCGGGGGCGTGGGGCTGTGGGTGATGGTCCCGCGCCATCAGGAGGAGCCGACGCCCCAGGTCGGCTTCGCTGCCAAGGGTTCAGCCCCGGCAACTGCCAACGGTCCGGCGGCACCGCCAGCAGCTACCAGCTCATCAACACCGATAAGCGCCAATCGGCCCGCCGCGCCGCTAGCCGGCGGTCAGCCTGCCAATCCGCCGGCAACCCCGGGCTCCAGCCCGGGCAGGGCACCGGCCACCAGCATGCCGATTACAGCAACAAGGCCGCCGGCTGCCGGAACGCCTTCCCAGCCGCCAGCGGCGGCCGTCAGTCCAGCCAAGCCGTTAGCCCCGGTCCAGGTGAATCAAGCTACCGCCAGCTTGCCACCAGCACCGGCCTGGCCGCAGCCTGGTCAACCGGCCGCAGCCGCTCCCGATCAGGCAGCGCCGCCAGCACCCGGGGCGAAGTCGCTGCCGGCAACCTCGCGAGAGGAGGCACAAGCCGAGGCTCATGTCGGCGCCGGACGTCCTAACCCATGCACCGACCTGTCCGGATTGAAGCCGTTCCCCCGCAACCGGGCCTTTCTTGCGGACAGACCGGGAATGACAGCAGAATCAGGCATGCCGCCGAGCAAGACCCCACCGATGGTGCCTCCGCCACCGCCGCGCGCGGAGGATGCACTAGGAGCGGGCGTGGATGGCGGGATTGCACTGACGGAGCTTCCGGTACCGCCTGCCAAGCCATCGCTTGCTGACAAGATGAAGCTGATTGGCGTGATCGGCGATCGAGCCGTACTGGCCTTCTCGGACACCCAATTGCGCCAGGAGAACCGCTGGCCCAAGACGCTCATACTTAAGCCGGGCGAGCAGTTTGAGACAGTCAGCGTGCTCGGGGTGAATCCGGACAGTGTGACGCTTGAAGAGGACGGCGAGCGGTCGGTCAAGAACATCGAGCCGATTAAGCGATGAATCGGGCTGGCCAATCAGAGTCCGGGACCGGCTCCCGAGCAAGAACCTTCTCCTTCCCGGAGGCGATCAAGGCAGCAGATGAGCTGCTCAGCCAACTGGAGAGGCTTGAGCTGACCGATGCGGAGGCGGAGCAGCAGCTTGCCTCCATGGTGGCCTCCGCTGAGGGAGCGAGAGGTTTCTTCGTCACTTATCTGACCGGCCGCTTCAGCCTCTCGGATAACCCTCCTGCGCTCCTCGTCCGGGTCTTGCGGCAGGCTCCTGACCTGGTCTGTGATCTCCTGGCCAAGAATCTGGTCATGTCCTCCACCATGGCTTTGACTCACGAGCGCAACCAGGATCTGGAGTCCGCCCAGCGCTCCCTGACCGTCTGCCGCCGGGCGCAAACGCTGGTCGGCGCGCTGGCTCGGACCGAGATGGACTCGAGGCTCGCTGAGATGTGGCGCTCGGTAACGGAAGGACGGGGGGAATACACAGATTTCCTCAAGCGCTGGCAGTACGACGAAGAGCAGCTGGCGCGGGCTCGCCAGGCGCTTGAGCTTTTGATCTGGCCAGACAGCGAAGGCAGATGCCATGGACAGGGATGAAGGGGCAAGATTTTGCCAGGATTGGTTGGCGGCCTGGACCGGCAACCAGCCAGAGCGTCTGATCGGCTTCTACTCTGACGATGCCTATTACCAGGATCCAGCTCGCCCGCTCGGCTTGAAGGGAAGGTCAAGCATCCTTATTTACTTCCGGAAGCTTCTGGCGGCAAATCCGAATTGGCGCTGGCAGATGACCGAGCTGATAGCCACGGAAAACGGCTTCGTGCTCAAGTGGCGGGCTGAGATTCCCCGGCCGCTCAAGACGGTCTCCGTCGAGGGTTTAGATATCGTGGAGGTGGAGGGCGGAACCATCCGCCGGAACGAGGTTTATTTCGACACCGCTCCGCTACTTCTTCATTCTCCTTAGCCCGGTAGTTCGCGCCTTAGTGATAAGCTCTGAGTATTCTTGAGGCGTGTTCACATTGAAGTAAGCTGGCAATTCACCGGCGCTCAGCTGGCGTTCGGGGCATACAAAGGTCTTGGCCTGCAAACCGGACAGGAAATCCTGCATCTTCAATCTGCCGGAAAAGAGCGATTCTTCAAGAGGCCTGATGCAGTTTTTTGAATAAATGCCGAGCAAAGGCTCGATTCCATCCGCATGCGAGAGCACTACCACATCGGCATCATGTCTTTGACCCGCCATCTGGCGGATCAACTTGCGGGTGACGAGCGGCATGTCGCAAGCAATTACAAAAGCGTACGGGTTGCTGGCCACGAGCAGCCCCGAGAGGATTCCGCCGAGCGGTCCGCGGTAAGGCAGTATGTCCTTGAGCGTGTCAACGCTGAGGTGTGAAAAGCTCTCCGGCTCATTGCTGACCAGAAAGACTTCATCGAAGACATCACGGGCGGTATCAAGCAGGTGCTCGATGATTGTGCGGCCGCCAAAAGGCAAGAAGGCCTTCGGGCGGCCCATGCGTCGGCTGCGACCACCACACAAAATCAGGCCCGTGATCGGCAGTGGCAGCATCTCGCGGGTCGCCGACTCAATAATTCCTGCGCTCCGGGGCCCGGGCGTCGGTCCCGGATCTCTAAGCTGTGATGGAGGAGTGATGGTAGTGGTATCCACTTTGTCTCTGTTTCCTTGTCGGGCTACTCTCCCCGGTAGACCGGCTGACGCTTTTCGGCAAAGGCAGCCAGCCCCTCCAGGCGGTCCTTACTGTTGAGGAGCTGGATGTAGGCTTTGGTTTCCAGGGCAAGCGCTGCCGCCAGGTCGCGGTCATAACCATGGTCGATGGCAAACTTGGCCTGCCTGAGGGCCAGCGGGGCTGCAGTGCTGATCTCCTGAGCCCAGCTCTGAACCTGACTGATGAGCTCCTGATGATACGGGCCGTCACCGGCGGTGCCTGCCGGCACTACGCGGTGAACCAGACCAACGCTGTAGGCCTCCTGGGCGGAGATTGGTCGGGCTGTAAGAATCAACTCCTTGGCCCGGGATTTGCCGATGAGCCGGGGCAAGCGCTGGGTACCGCCGGCACCAGGGATGATGCCAAGCTTCACCTCAGTAAGCCGCAGGCTCGACTCCTCGGTGATCACCCGCAGATCGCAGGCAAGGGCAAGCTCGGTGCCGCCGCCGAAGGCCGAGCCGTTCAGGGCAGCGATCGTCGGCTGGGGCAGGCTCTCAACTGCCAGCATGATCTGCTGAATCAGAGCCAGGTAATCGATGACCTCGCCCTCGCTCATCGTCTTGCGCTCGGCCAGGTCGGCACCGGCGCAGAAAGATTTGGTCCCGGCTCCGATGATTGCCACCACCCGCGTTTCACTATCCTGGCTCAGCTTCTGGCACGAGGCCAGAATCGCTCTCAGCAACTCTCGATTGAGGCTGTTCAAGAGCTCTGGGCGGTTGAGCTTCAGCCAGGCAACCGGTGGCTTCTTCTCGATAATGAGGACATCCGTCATTGACCAGCCTTCACCCTCTCCTGCCTGGCGCGACCGGACAAGCAGGCTTGCAGATACCTTCCGGGCAGCCTCTTCTCAAGTATCTCCTCGGCCAGGAGTCCACATTCAATCAGTCGCTCCAGGTCGATGCCGGTCTCGATTCCCGACTCATGCAGGAGGTACACCAGGTCTTCCGTGGCCAGATTGCCGGAGGCGCCGGGAGCATACGGGCAGCCGCCCATCCCGCCGACGCTAGCGTCGAACGTTCTGATTCCGGATTCCAGGCCGGCTACGACATTGGCCAGGGCGGTGCCCCGTGTGTCATGGAAATGGAGGGCCAGGCGGCTGAGAGCAACCTCAGCAGAGAGGAGCTTGAGCAGCTCCAGCACCTGTTTTGGCGTTGCAGCACCAATAGTATCGCCCAGTGAGATCTCATCCACACCGACCTCTGCCAGGCGCTTGACCAGCTGCACTACCTGCCTGGGATCGACCTTGCCCTCGTACGGGCACACGAAGACGACGGAGAGGTAGGCGCGCACGATGCGGCCGTCCTGTTTGGCCTGCCGGGCCACCTCGCTCAGGGTCACGAGCGCCTCATCAACCGCTTTATTTATGTTCTTGTGGCTGTGAGTTTCTGTAGCCGACATGAACAAGGCGATCTCTTTCAGCCCAGCCTGACTTGCTACCTGGTAGCCTTTGAGATTTGGTACGAGCGCTGATGCCACCACATCCGATGGCAGCTTCAACGACTGTGCCACCGCCAGGCCGTCAGCAAGCTGGGGAATCCACTTGGGGCTTACGAAGGAGGTGATCTCAATGTGCTTGAGGCCGGCAGCAACCAGCGCTTCAATAAGCCGGACCTTGTCTGCCGTGGCAACCTGACGAGACTCGTTCTGGAGCCCATCGCGCGGTCCCACTTCAAATACTTTGACCGTGTCGGGCAGGTTCTCCAGCATGGCGTACAGCTCTCTATCTACTCGAGGACGACTAGTGGATCGCCCTCATTGACGAAGTCCCCGGTGGAGACCTTTACCTCCGTGACCTTACCGTCAAGGTTGGAGGCTACTGGCAGCTGCATCTTCATGGATTCGAGAATGATCACATCCTGACCGTCCGAGATCTGGTCTCCCGGTCCAACCAGTATCTCCACTACAATTCCGGCCATCATGGCGCTGACTTGTTTCATTTACCAGTGACTTTCGCTCGACCCCGGCCCGCGCTAAACAGTTCTGTCCAGATGAGCCGTGCTGACAAGGCTTTTGACGCTTAGTATGTTAGCAAAGTCGGGGTCGACAAATATGACCTGTGTTTTATTGAATGCGCTCGCCAAGCGCTCTGTCCTCACGGCCGGACTAAGGACGTTTGCTGAGAAGCGACGGTGCCAGAGCGGATCAAGCTCGTTGGGCGTGGCTGGCGGCGCGCCTGGCAACCGCTCGATCGCTCAGCCAGGGCGGCATCGCCTGGAAGCCTGACCGGCACCTGCTGCCTCGGGCAACTGAGACGGCTGGCTGCCATCCCGTTGCTTTGAGCTACCTGAACAGCCCGCGCAGCGCCTCGTTGATGCTCTTAACCGTATCGTCGTCGGCATCTTCTGGCTTAGCTTCCGGTTCGCCCAGGTCCAGATTCAGCCCGGCCGGCTTAGCCTCCTGAGCAGTTGGCTGCGGCGCTGGGGCAGGCTGCGGCGTTGGGGCAGGCGGCGGCGTTGGGGCAGGCGGCGCCGACTGGACAGGCGGTGGCACCGGAGCAGCCAGCGGCGGTGGAATCTGCGGGGTAACCGGTGGCACCGGGGTCGGCGCTTTGGCTGCCTCGGCCGCCACCCTGGGTGGCGCTGGCGGCGCTGCTGTCTTGGCCGGCTCGGGAATCCTGGTGGGTGCGGCCAGCGGCGCGGCGGTCCTGCCTGGTTCTTGAGCCTTGGGCGGCGGCGTTACCTGGGCCGGCTTGCTCTCTAATTTGGAGGGAGCCGGCGGCAGTTTGGCCGCTAGCCCCTGGTTGGCCTTTGCCGAAGCCGGGATGATCGGGCCAGCGGCCGATTTGGCTTGCTCCTTGCCGGGCGGTGCTGGCTCCTTTGATTTGCCCAAAACTGCCGGTGTGGACTTTTCGGGGGTCGATCTTTCCGGAGCAGCGGATTTTGAGCCGATTGCTTGCTTCCCGGGAGCGCCCTTGCCCGCCGCTGGCACCGCCTCCCTGTCCTTCTCTTCGCTCCGGCTCTTGAGTCCGCTGCCGTCGGAAACGTACCGCTCCAGCATGGACGTCACCTTTTCTCGGTCTACGGCTACCGTCTTGAGCCGCTCCCGGCAGCTCTCGATCCTGGCTTCCAGCTCTGGAATGCGAAGCTCGATAGCCTGGATCTCCTCGACAATTAAGTGCTCCTTCTCGACAAATTCGTCGAGCAGTCCCTTCAACATTTCCAGGTTGAGACCAGCCATGGCTAATAAACTCTCCTCAAGCTTCCCGCTACTTCTCCAGCACCTATCAGTTTATTACCACCTACAAGACAATTTAACCAGGTCTGATCCGGGGACCGATAGAAAAAGTGACCGCTAAGCCGACCTCTATCGCCCGGCTGGCTTGCCGGCAATGATTAGCAAGCCGGACCTTCTCCTCGAGCGCCGGTCCGACCTCCGGCTCCGCTTTACCGGTGCATGATCGCCTTTTTTGGCTATTTGGATCCTTGTCGGCTTAGGTCGAGCAGTTTGGGCGGCTCACCACCGGCGGTACCGCCTAGCTGTTTAGCCCTGTGAAAGGCCACCTGTCCGACCGCCCATGCCTCCTTCTCATGCGCCCCAGCCATGTAGGCATCATGGGCACGCTTGCGCTCCCTGTTTATCTCTTTCAGTCGACTCTCGAGCACTTCTACCAGCTCCAGGCGAGCCAGTTTTGATGGCCAGACCACCTCTCCGGTGGTGTCTGCTTCGAAACGATCCAGCACCTTGATCAAGGCTTTCACTGATTTCGGTCGTTCAACACTGCCGAAAAGATGCTGGGACAGAGCCGCGGCGCCAGGGTGTCCCGGCCTCAAGCGGTCGATCAGCTTATAGGCCGTATTGGGATCGCCAGGACTGAGCAGTTCAATGAGCTCGCGCCGGGTCATCCGGAAGTGATTACCTGACTCGACATAGGAAGGCAACAACGGTTGGTTGATGCGGAACGCTTCGAACATCTTGTCGGCACGAGCCGCCTGGCTCTCAGTCAGCCTCTGGCCGTTGCGTTTGCTGATCACCTCGGACAGAAATTGGTCATCAAGGTTCTTCTCAGCCTTCAGCTCATAGAACTGCCCGATCTCTCTGGCTACCGCCGGGTCCGGTTTGCCGGTGATCGAAATGTTGCCGGCCTTTTCCACATGATCGATTGCGCTGCGGACCATCAAAGCATCCTGCTCGCAATGCGTGAGCTCGTGGGTAAGCTTTTCCACCAGGTTGGCCGTATCGCCTGCGTGCATGAGATCGACCTTTCTTAACTTTATCTGGCCATGACCAGCTTTATAAGAGGCGCCGGCAGCGCCAAGATCGTCATAAAGGAGCAGCTTTACGCGTGGCAGGTTGCGCGAGTCCATGAAGTCGTTTGCAGCTCGCTCCAAATCGGCCGCTCGCTTTTCCAGAGCCTTTCCCAGCTGCCAGTTTGCCTCTGCCCGCTCACGCCGGGCTGCCGTGTACTGATCATAAGCCTTGAGCAGATCCGGCCGGCCGGCCAGGTGCTCTCGGGAGCGCTCAGCAAGGTAGTAACTTTCCATCGGCAGGTCTCCGTCCTTAACCATCTTCCCTACCACCCTGTCGGCTTCCTGGTAGACAGCAAGGGAGTTGTTCAGCCTCTCCAGCTCGGGCAGCGGACCGCTGCCCCAACCGGCAGTGACCTTGAGAATGCCCCCGCTCAAAGCATCCAGGTTGCCGGAGCGAACCAGATCTGTCTGGACGAACTTGCTGAGATCCGCACGCTGCTCAATTGTGAGCTTGCTAATGTCGCGCTCGGCTGCCCAGAGCGCCTCAATCTTCCTGCCCTTGCCTCGGGCTTCCGTCCCAAAAGCATTCTCGTAAGTCGCCCTCTCCCTCTCGGCAGGCCTGCTGCCGGTGATTGCCGCCAGATCAGCGGGGTGGGCGTTTGCTTGATCGCTAACGGCAGGCATGCCGCTGGGGTGAGCGGCTTGATCTCGACTGAGGAAGGCGTAGGGTGAGCTTCCCACACTGCCTGAGCGTCTTACGCCGGTCAGGTCGATGAGCAGCTCCCGCACCTTGGGATCAGGATGTGCTTCGGCAAAGCGTTGAACGCCTGGCAGAATCTGTCCCTTTTCCTTGAGGAACAGCGACAGGTTCTCCGTCTCGCTCACACCGGACTCCGGCGCCAGAGCCTTGCCCAGCCTGCTGAAGAACTCTCTGGAAACGCCACTTGGACCCAGCTCCCAAGACTGTGTGTCGGCTGCCAGCCTGCGGGCGTAACTGGGCTTTTCCCCGGCCAGGCGGAGCGCCTGCAGCGAGGGCAGGGCAGCCGCGCTGGCCTGCACGCCGCCGGGCACGCCGGCAATGGTGTCGAGCGAGCCCTGAATCAAGCCTGACTTTCCCACCTGGATCCAGTCGATATCGGTCCACGCTCTGCCCATAGCCATCTGGCGCTGGACCTCGGCGTTGGAGCCGGATATAAGGCCAAAGCTCGACGCCGTCATGAGCGTGGAGGCAAGCGGGCTGCGCCTGAGGGCACTGCCGGTGATGGCCCCTCCACCCTTGACCATGCCATGAGCGAGAACGCTCACGGCTGCATCGGCAGTAGCCGATTCCCAACTCAAGCTGGCTCGCTGAATCGTTTTCAGCGCGCTCCAGCCGCTGAAGTTCCCCTGTTCGTCCAGCCACGTCTGCCTGGTCAAAGCCAGGTCGGTCACGCGCGTACCTACCCCGAGCGCGACGCCCCTGGCGGCAATGCCCAGAGGTGCCTCTCCGAGCTTGCCAAAGAGGCCCTTGAGCGCCACCCCCTTTCCCGCTCCCAAAAGACCATCAAAAGCCATAACGCTGGCAGTGTCATCCGGGTTAATCTGGTCTGCCGCGTAGGCAGCCGCCGTACCCAGCAAGCCGCCCTTGCCTCTCATGAACATCCCAGCGGTCTTGAGAAAGCCGGTTCCGTAGCGGCAGATGTCATCTTTGCGCTCAACCGCCTTTTGATCGCTTTCCACCTTCTGCCGGAGCTCTTTCTCCAGTCGTTCGGCCGAGGAGCGGTCTCCGGCTTGCACCGCCTTTTCGTAGTCGGAAGCGAGCTTCTTGAGCGCGGACAGCGATCGCTCGTCGCTGCTGCTAACCAAGCCGACAACCCGACTAAGGGAGCTCCTTGAGGCATCCCGCTTCTGGTGAGCCTCAATCTCCTCTCTGGCCAAATCGAGAGCTTCTCCTGGCTTCACAGCGGGCGGCAGGCTGGCCGGCTTGTCTGCCGCTTTTGCCCGGCCCCTTGCCGGCGTTGTAACAGCCTCCTCGTCCTGGAGCCGGACGGCAAAGTCGGCGTAGTTTGGCTTTGACTGCAGGCCGGTCTGATCCTTGTCGAGAGGATCTGGCTTGGCGACCTGTTTGTCACCACTGGGCATGGTTATCTCGAGACCGCAAAGGCTTCCCACCCGTTCATTTAATGCCCTTGTTGCCAGGTTTTAATCGGTCCGGCCCTCCACGGCTCGGCGGAAAGCGATTGGAGCGAGGGGAGCGACCGCAACACCGGCAGATCTTCGTAACCTGCGTCCACAAATACGAAATGGTGAAATTACCGCTGGACACCGCTGATTAAAGCAGTTCAAGCCTGTTGCAGGTAGCGAACAAGCTGCGCGTATTCGTTCAGGTCGGCGGAGGTTTGCTGCAGGTCAACTCCGTCTGCATAGATGTGCACCAGCGGCTCCACCGCATCTGGCAGTACCAGTATCCAGTGGTCGGGCCGGGTCTGGATCTTGATCCCGTCCATGAGCTCGACCGGCCTGTCCTGATGCTTCTCCACCAAAAGGCGCATCACCCGTCCCTTGCGTTCCCACGGGCAGTGGACAGAGTCGACCTGATAGACAAGCGGCGGCAGGTCGCAGACGGCCTGATGCAGCGTTCTGCCCTGGTAGGTGAGGTGCTCGAGCACCTGGCCGGTGGAGAACATGGCGTCATAGCCGTTCTGGAACTCGGGAAAAATGAAGCAGCCGTTGGCGCTACCGCCCAGGACCGCTTCGGCGAGCCCGGCCGTGGTGCTGCCGATCTCCGTCTCTGAAGCTTTGCAGCGAACGACCTGGCAGCGGTAGCGAGCGGCAATGCGCTCGATCACTGAGCTGGCGCTGACCGGCACCACGATCGAACGCCCCGGCTTGTCCCGCAGGATGATGTCAGCGACCACGGCCAGAAGCAGCTCGCCGCGGATGATCTGCCCGGTTTCATCAACCAGGGTAATCTGCTCACCGTTCCGGCCAATTTGCACGCCGAGATCGGCTTTCAGCGCTTTTACGACGTCCGCCAGCTGCTTGCGCATGGCGATGCGCTCCTCCTGCTTGGGCGGTGCCCCTCGAATTGAGGCGTTGAGGACAACCGTCTCGATACCGAGCTGGCCGAGCAAGTCAGGCAGGATGACGCCGGTCTCCGCCATGGCATAATCAACCACCACCTTCGGTGCCTGGGTGGTCAAAGACCCATCCTTGGTCAGGCGGGTGTAGGTGGAGCCGGGCACAACACAAAACGGTACCTTGTCCTGCTCGAAGACCTGTCCCTTGACGTGCGTCAAGAACTCAGCCATGTAATATTCCCGGACCCGGCTGGGGTAACTAATCTGCCCGATGTCGGCCGGCATCGATCTGGGAAAGTCCTTCTTGAAGAACGTCGATTCGATCTTCCTCTCCATCGCTTTGGTGATCGCAATCCCGTCCTTGTCGAAGAACTCAATTGAGACCTTGTCCGAATCACGCTGCGATATGCGGATATGAATGAGCCCGCTGGCACGCTGTGTCTTAACGTAAAAGCGCGAGATTGGCTGCGGCATGGACTCAAGGTTTTGAATCTCCACGCCAACCGACATCAGGCCGGAGATCACCGCCCGACTAATCATCCGGCTTACGTCCCAGTAATCGCGGCTGACCAGAATTGGCCCACCCTTGAGCGTGGCTCCATAGGCAGCCGACAGGTTGACGGCAAACTCCGGGGTGATGTCCACATTGGCCAGACCGACCACACCGCGCGCGCCAAAAATTGTGCGCGGAGCACGTGTGCCCCAGATGACCGATTCTGTTACCCGGGCGCCCGAGTCGATGCTTTTGTTAGGCCAGATGCGCACGTCCGGGCTAATAATGGCCTCCTGTCCAACCGAGGTATTGGTGCCGATCACAGCACCCTCAAGCACCTCGGCCGAGCGATGAATGGTGGCGTTGCCGGTAACAATGCAGGCCCGGAGATTTGCTTCGTTGCCGATGTAGGTGTTAGACCAGATCACCGGCTGCTTCAACGAGACCTTTTCCTGGACCACGACATGGTCACCAATCACCGTGTGTCCGGCAATATGCGTGTCTCGACCAATCCGGCAGTTGCGCCCGATCAGAACCGGGGGGTCAATCTTGGCGGTCGGATTGATCTGCGTACCTTCACCAACCCAGATGCCAGGCTCCATCTGCGGAACCCCAAGCTCCAGCTTGACCTTGCCATCCAGCACATCAAGGTGGGCCTGACGGTAGACCTGCAGATTGCCTATGTCACACCAATAGCCGTCCGCCACATAGCCGTACAGCGGTTCGTTCCTGAGCAGGAGCAACGGGAAAAGATCGTTGGAGAAGTCCTGCTCGCGGCCCATAATCACATAGAGCATTACCTCCGGCTCGAGAACGTAGATGCCGCTGTTCACCGTGTCAGAGAAGACTTCACTGGCTCCCGGCTTCTCTAGAAAGCGCTGAATTCTCCCGTCACCATCGGTAATGACAACCCCGTATTCGAGCGGATTTTCCACGCGCTTGAGGACAATTGTCGCTTTCGATTTCTTCTGTTTGTGAAACTCGATGGCTTTGCCCAGATCGATGTCGGTCAGACAGTCGCCGGAAATGACCAGGAAGGTTGAGTCCAGCTCATCCTGGATTGCCTTCACGCAGCCAGCTGTGCCGAGCGGCCGGCCCTGCTCCGTGGAATAGCGAATTCGCACGTCAAACCCTTCGCCATCACCAAAATGATCCTCGATCGCCTGTGGCAGGTAATGAAGCGTGAAAATTATGTCCTTGAAGCCGTGCGCCCGCAAGAGCGCAACAATGTGCTCGGCCATCGGCTTGTTCATCACTGGCACCATCGGTTTAGGCAGGTTGCTGGTGAGTGGCCGGAGGCGAGTGCCCGAGCCGCCAGCCATGATTACTGCCTTCATACTTCAACCTCCTCAGGGGTCAGGTCCATGAGCCGAGCCGCCCAGTCAGGATCTCTCGCTGACGCCGCCAGCGCTCGGGAATGGCAGCGCCGGGGCGGTCCGCAGAGTTGGCACCGCTGGTTTCGAAGCCACCCCATCGGGACCAAGCTGGTCTGCCTCAGCCAGCACCTTCTCGTACACCTCCAGGGTTCGTTTGGCGATAACCTTCCAGTTATAGATGTTTCGTACCTTCTGGTAAGCGTCTTGGCGGAGCCGCTCGGCAAGCTTTTCGTTCCTCAACACTTCCAGGATGCCCCCGGCCAGGCTTCCCGAGTCTCCTTTGTAAGTCGTGATGCCGGTCACCATATTCTCCACAAAGTCGTTAAGCCCGCCAGCATCGGAGGTGACTACCGGCACCTGTGCCGCCATGCCCTCCAGGGCAACGATCCCAAAAGGCTCATAGAGACTGGGTATGGCCACCACATCGGCCACCCGGTAGATGCGGACCAGATCTTCATCCTTTACATAGCCCAGGAAGGTAACGCGGTCGGCGATCCGGAGATAGTGAGCCTGGCGCCTCAAGTCATCAAGGTAGCCGCCGGTACCGACAATCAGGAAGCGCGCGTTCGCATAGGCGGGAAGAATCTTGGCGGCAGCATCGAGCAAAACCTGAACGCCTTTTTCGTGAACCAGCCGACCGACATAGAGCACAATCTTCTCCCCGGGCGCGGCAAACCTTGCTCGCAGCGGGGCCGGATCGAACTCAAAGTCGAAAAGGTCGGGGTCGGTTCCGTTGGGAATGACCACCAGCTTGTCTGCCGGGATGCCGAATAGCCTCATCAGCTCAGCGTGCATGTGGTGGCTATTCACTATTACTTCCCAGGACTCAAAAGTCAGGCGCCACTCCACCTGGTGAATGTAGCGCTGCAGATCGGTATGAATCCCGTGCATGCGCCCCGCTTCAGTGGCGTGCATGGTGGCAATCAGCGGCACGCCAAAGCCTGACTTTATTACCCATCCCGCGTCTGCCACCATCCAATCATGGGCATGGACGATGGAAAACGGTTCTTTCGCCTGCAATTGAATTGCATACTGGAGCATGCCGAAATTCAGGCGGTTGACCCAGGTCAGAAAATCGGGCGTGGAATCGGTCTGGGTTTTCACCCGGTGCACGTGCACACTATCAATGGTCTCGTGCTCGAGTGTGCCCGGGTGGTCGGCGGTAACCACGTGCACGTCCCAACCAGACCTGGACATCTGCTTCGAGAGCTCAGCCACGACCCGGGACAGACCGCCAATGATGCGCGGAGGATATTCCCAGGAGAGCATCAAAACACGATTGGTCACTTGGATTCCTTCATTCGCTCACGAGCGGGCGGGACATGAGCGTCATTATCGCCCTTTCTGGAGTTGTTTTACCCGTCAGGGTCGCTTCGACCTGCTCAGCAATCGGCAGCTCTATGCCAAGTTTTTTCGAAAGTTCACAAACTGCCTGGCAGGTGGGCACCCCTTCCGCTGTCGCCCCCAGCAAGCTCAGTACTTCATCGCGGCTCAGCCCCCTGGCCATCTCGCAGCCCAGCCTGTAGTTCCTTGACAACGGGCTTGTGCAGGTGGCAAAGAGATCTCCCATGCCGGCAAGCCCGGACAAGGTGAGCGCATTGGCACCGAGCGCTACAGCCAGGCGGGTCATCTCGGCCAGGCCTCTGGTCAGGAGGGCGGCTTTGGCGTTAGCTCCCAGACTGAGCCCGTCTGAGACGCCGGCAGCGATGGCGATGATGTTCTTGAGGGTGCCACCAAGCTCGACGCCGGCTAGATCCGGATTGGAATAAACCCTCAAGTTAGGAACGCTCAGGGCGTGCCGGACAAACGCCGAAATTTCTGGCGACTGACAGCCCACGACCGAAGCGGTGGGCAGCCCGGCGAGAATCTCGGCTGCCAGATTCGGCCCGGAAAGGGCGCAGACCGCCTGCTCCGGCATGACTTCGGAGAGAACCTGCGACATCCGGTAGAGCGTGGTTAGCTCCAGCCCCTTGGCAGCGCTGACAAGAACCGGTCTTGCGCCGGTCCGGCTCCTGGTTCGGGACAGAACGGCGGAGACCCTTTCAGCAACCTCGCGCATGGACTGTGAGGGACAGCAGAAGAGGAGCATGTCCGAGCCGCTTACTGAGGACTCCAGGTCGCTCGAGACCTCGACCGCCTCCGGGATCGATACGGACAGCGGCTTATCAATCTTGTGCGTGCTTGCCACCCGATCGGAAGTAGCCTGGCTGCGCGCCCAGAGCTTAAGCTGCCGTCCGCTGGATGCCAGAAGCCAGGTCAGCGTCGCACCCCAACTGCCAGCCCCCAGGACTGAAATTTGGACCTTGCCGTCTGTTGCGCTCAATTCAGGGATTTCCTGCCGGAATGCTGGTTTTGCCTGTTCGCCTGTGCCGGCCCGCTTGCCTCTGGTCAGGCGGCGGAGCGCCGGAATTAGCTCCTGGGCCAGAATGAAAATCTTATCCTCTTGGGATGGAGCCGGCGACGCTCAGCGCTCACCGGCAGATGTGATCAACTTTCCGGGCGCTAGAAAAGCCGGCTCCGGGAACCCAGGTAACGTACGCGGGCAACCGTTTGGGGATCGGCCGCAGCTGCTCTAGAATGTGGGTGATTTCAAAGCTTAATGGGGGAAAAGAATGATCCGCCTGATCCGGACATGGTTGCTGTTCATCGGGGTTGCCTTAGTCTGTGCCGGATGCGAACCTACCAATCGCCTGGTTTGGTCCCCGGATGGTCTGCGTGCTGTTGTGCTGGCCTCCGATGGGCTGCGCGTCTGCGATCAAGCTGGTCGCATCTCCGAGCCGCTGATCAAAGCGGTGGACGTTGCCTGCTGGACACCGGACTCAACCCATGCCCTGGCGGCAACTCGCTCCAAAGTTCACTCATGGACAGAGGCAGCCAAGCTGCTCTCGCCTCCAGAACGCAAACAGGCGCTGAACGAGGCAGGCAAGCTGCGCGAGGCAATACTCAGTTACAGCGGCAGCTGGGACGACTTCTTGAAACACAACGATCCGCTGTTGAGCAGCTGCAGATTCACTGCGGAAGCGCTGCTTTACCTGCGTGAAAACTATCCGGATCAGTTGAAGTCAAAACTAAAGGACAGATGGGGGGACATAGAAAAATTAGACCTGGATGCTTGGGATGTCCGCTCGTACGAGCTGACAGCCGCTGGCGTGGCCGGCGGTTCTTCTCTCTATCGAACCAATAGAGCGGTGGTGGACATGCGCGTAGCCTCTCATGGAAAGGCAGCTTTGATCGTCGAGCAAGCCAGGCCAAGTGATGACGACGGCCGCTACCAGATCTCAGCCATACCGCTGGAGGGCGGGACGGCGCGCCGGATTACGGAGCAGGGTGCCATGTTTCCGGACTGGTCAGCGGACGGTCGATCGCTTGTGTACATGGAGGCAGCGCGCACCGATAAGGACAAGGCCATCCCTGCCCTGGGCTCGCTAAAAGTCGTGGCAGTCTGTGAGGCTTCAGGCATACTGCGCAAGGACTTCGGCGCTGCTCGTACGCTGGCATACGTCCCGTTTACCGGAACAGGCAGGATACGCTGTCTCAACTCCGGAAGGATCATCTTCAGCTCTCAAGAGATGGCTCTCCCCTGCGCAGCGGCAGACACCACTTCCCTGTTGACCTTATTCATGCTCGATCCGGATAGACTGGCCACAGCCACAAGGCTGGTACCGCGCACAGCTGAATCTGATTTGGACAGATCAGCATGCTGGTTCGAGGTGAGCCCAGACGAGACGATGGTATCAATTCCCCGCAGCTCGGGGCGGATTGCTGTACTGAACGTCAGGACAGGAGACCTGATGGAGGTGCAGCCGGAGGTAGATCCGGCCTGGCAGAGCTTGCCGACCATCCCGCAGTGGCGCTCATCTGACGAACTGTGCTTTGCTGCCCCAACAAAAAAGAGTCCATCAGACAAATGGGCCTTTGATCTGGTGGTGATGAATGTAAACTCAAAGGCCCGGCAGATCCTCAGCAAAGGCTGGGCACCGGAGGCTGTTTCCGGATTCCTCCGCGAGACCAATTCTGCAGGACTGCCAAGCAAGTGAAGAGCTGCTCAGACCTGCCGATCCGATCACACAATGTAACTTTGCAGGAGCTGCCGAAAGGCGGCAACTCCTGCCCGGCTCTCGGGCAGTGGCGGTGCTCGCGAGCTGGACCTTCGAGAAAGAGAGTGTCGGCGTCTTTTCTGGGGCGGGCTTGCCCTACTTGCTCTGGCCCCAGTAGTCCACCACTTGCTCAGGCAACCGATCATGGTTCCTAGCGATTCGCTGCTGCACAGGTGATATCGTATATAGTCGAAAGGCGGGACTCGTCCGCAGGTTTGAAAAGGGGAAAGCTTTTGGGATTTGCCTAGCCTGTCGCGGTTAACAATGGCAGGTACATGGATTGCAAGGCAATCTTTCCAGGTCCTGTAAATCTATTCCAAAAGATCTGGGTGCTGGCAAAAATGCCAGAGGCGACCTTCTGGAATACTGTTTCCATGTTGACAGAGCGATCCTTATATATCCATGCACCTGGCTCAAGATCAATTTGCTCACCGGGGGCGAGCTGGAGTTCGAATACATTCCCGTATCCATGCAACCATAAGATGCCTTCGCGCGCAGCAGCGGTAAACGTATCGACGAACAACCCTGTTCCGCCAAGCAAGATATTGGCGACGCCTTTGACCCATGTAAACGAGTACTCCACCGAACTGGTGGCAGCAAGCCACTGATGCTCGCGAACATCGACCGATTGCCCTGGTTTCAGGTGAATGGCAAAAACGTGCCCCACTCCGTCTCGACTAAATGCAATGCGTCCCGGACCTACTGCTTCAGTGAGGATCAGCGGCATTCCCGCAACCATGCGCTTGAATGCTCCTTTAAGAGGATGCAGCTGAATTTCCACCCTGGGGTCTTTCCACAACAGGATGTAATGCTCGAAATAGATCGGATCATGACCCAGCTCTACCTGCAGCACGGGTACAAGTTCGCCTTCTATGTGATAAGTTAGTCCGGCATAAGTCTCATCACGTGCCGCTGTAGGAAGCAATTTGGGTACTGACATGATTGCCCTCGCGTGGATAAAGCCAATTATATTGGATTGAACTCACGAGATTACGGATAATCAAGACATGGCCTTCCGCCTCGCTGAAGCACCGATTTCCCGGCCAAGCAGCCACCCGTTCAGCGTTTGCCTCAAGCAAAGTTCACTTCAAGAACTGTCTGCCCCTTGGTTCATCGGGGCGCGCTGACATTGTATGCTCTGCCTGGGAGAAGCAAGCGTCCACTTTAGAAATCAATGTTCATCAACCTTAGATCTGCCGTTCGCTTCGCGCTAACTACCTTCCTACTAGCGCTTTCAGCGAGTGTCTGCTCCTACGCAGAGACTATCGAGGTTCCTACCCGAGGTCAGTATGCAAAAATCGACGTACGCACTTTGAACGAAACCATTAGAATTCTCAAGTCCGGCACAGACGAGCAAAAGCAGAAAAAAATCGGCGAAATAAAGGCGTTTCCTGAAAATTATGCCCCACCCGTTTTTTATCTATTATCTGACGTGCTGTTTCAACAGGGTGAAAAAGATGATGCTGCTTTTTGGTTCTACGCAGGTCAGTTGAGAGCTCGCTTTGATGCTAATCGTTGCGCCGATGTGTCTGCTCGTGATGCTGTCGCCGTTCTCAATCAGGAATTTGGGCTACCGATCAACCAGTACATGTTCCATGACATAGCGAAGCTAGAGGCTCTCATTCCCAAAGTTGTCGAATGGGATCGAAAGACGCCACACAGTTATGATCCTCATTGGATTAATTTACACGGAATGGATGCGATGATCACAGGCTTAGAAGGAGAAAAGGGTCGCCAGAGAGAGGGCAATTTGAGTTTGCCAAAGGAACAGTGGGAACAAATAGCTGAGAATACACGCGCCGACTACCTGGATGGGTTCCATCAAGCCGTAGCGCAAGCGAAGAAATTGACGGGCGGCAAGTAGCTGGATTCAGCGGCAGGAGCTGCAAGTGAAAAGAACTCAGGCAGTTGCAGCCAAGAACCGACCGTAGCGTCGAGGTCGCTTCAAATCATGCGACTCCGATGACCAGCTTTGCTAGCTCTTGATCCGGGTGCGTGGGTCGAGCGCATCGCGCAGTCCATCACCGAGGAAGTTAAAGGAGAGCACGGTCAGGAAGATAAAGAAGCTGGGGAAGAGAATCAGGTGCGGATGGGTTCTCAGGGCGCGCCAGCCCTCGCTGGCTAGCGTCCCCCAGCTGCATGCCGGCGGTGACAAGCCAAGTCCGATGAAGCTCAATGTTGACTCAGAAAGAATTGCCGAGGGAACCGTGAAGGTGAGAGCGACAATGATCGGGCCCAGAGCGTTGGGCAGGAGATGTTTGGTGATCAGAGCCAGGCTCCCCTGCCCGGTCGAGCGTGCCGCCTCGATAAATTCCTCATGTTGCAGTTGCAGGAGTTGAGCGCGCACCAGGCGGGCGGTGCCCATCCAGCTCACCAGACCAAGAGCAATCAGGATGCCCAGTGTGCCACGCCCAATAAGAACCCCAACCAGGATCATAACCAGCAGATCGGGCAGCGAGTAGGCAATATCCACCCCCCGCATGAGCAGGCTGTCCATCTTACCGCCACAAAAGCCGGCGCTGGCACCATATATGGTGCCAATCACAAATGCTACAAGCGCTGTTGTCAATCCTATACTAATGGAAAGGCGCGAGCCGTAAATTACTCGCGTGAGCAGATCGCGCCCGAGCTCGTCTGTACCCATCAGGTGGGCCCAGGTCGGCGACGAGAGGATGGCAGCACTTGTCTGGTCGTACGAGTACGGAGTAAGCGGAATACCTGCCCAGGACAGGAAGGCCACAGCGAACAGGCTGGCAATTACCCACAGCGCCGCCCAGGCGGTGGGAATTCTGCGCAGCCGCCGCCATGCCTCCAGAAGCGGTCCCTGCCGGCGCCTGGTTGCCACATACTCCTGTGGCTCGGGGAGCGGTTCGATGGAAAGCTGCTCAATTTCGCTGGACATCTGCTTTCAGCTCTTTACTTGCATCTTGGGATCAAGGAAGTTGTAGGCAATGTCGACCACCGTGTTGGCCACGATCAAGATCACAGCAAATACCAGCGTCGTCCCCATGATCAGGTCGTAGTCGCGGTTGGTCACCGCAGTGATGAAAAAGCGTCCCATGCCCGGGACGGCGTAAATGTACTCGACCACAAAGGAGCCGGTAATTAAGATGGCGGTGAGTGGCCCGAGCACGGTCGCTACCGGTACAAGCGCATTGCGCAAGACATGTTTGAGCACGGTCTGCCCGGAGGAGAGACCTTTCGAACGCGCGGTTCTCACCCAGTCCTTTTCGGTGACCTCCAGCACGCTTGCCCTGGTCAGGCGAGCCAGATAGGCTGCCGGGCTGAAGCTCAGGGTCAGGGAAGGCAGGAGCATGTGCCGGAAGGACTCCCACAAGGCCACAGGCAGGATCTTTAGCCAGATCCCGAATACGAGAATGAGAACCGCTCCAATTACGAAGTTGGGAACGGAGATGCCGGCCGTGGACAGGAGCATGGCTGTCCAATCTGTCAGCGAGCCTCGTTTGACAGCGGAAAGCGTGCCCAGCGGCACTCCAATCATGACGGCGATTAAGAGCGCTAAGGAGCCGAGCTGAGCCGAGACCGGCAAGGCATCGGCAAGAATGTCATTGACGGTTCGGTTGACGTACTTGTAGGATACACCCAGATCGCCCCGGGCCAGACGCTCCATGTAGAGCCAGTACTGCTCGAGGACAGGCCTGTCGAGGTGATACTTGGCCTTGATGTTTGCCACTATCTTTGGTGGCAGGTTCTTCTCGGCGTCAAAAGGCCCCCCAGGCACCACGCGCACGAGCAGAAAGGTCACAGTCGCTACGATCCACAGGACCGGTATCGCCCATAGTGCTCTTCGAACTGCCAGACCGAACATGACCGGCGGACACCTTTTCAGGACTTCAGGGATTGGGAGGCGGCGGCGCCTCCGGGCGTACTGGTACAGCGCTGCCCGCTTCGACCTCTAGGGTCTTGCTTGCGCTTGCTTCCTTCATGGGTGGAATCTTGGCGATCGCCCTGTCGCTCAGGACCTCAATGAAATAACCACGCTTCTCCAGCGGGCCGGTGAGTGCGCGAAGCTTAATCGTCGAGGCATCATAAACAACATCGGCTACAGCCGGCGGTTTAAAGGCCATTTCCACCTGGAGGACGCCGTCTGTGTGCCGTAGCTCGCGCTCAATCTGGCGCAGGCAGGCCAGGCAGGAAGCCCCGTTGAGGCGCAACTCCGCCTGTCTGAGTCTTGTCTTGGCCAGCTTCTGGACGACGGACTTCGTGCTCTCCCGGCACAGGGCAGGCACTGACAGAAGATAACCAAGCACGGCAGGCGCTACCAGGCAGGCCGCTGCCAGGCAAAAGAGGTTTACCGTTGCCGATCGGTTAAGGCGCACCTGGTAGGCTCCTCGCTAGGGCGATCTGTCCTCCGGCGTTCCTGGCGGGCAGACCATAATTGAGACCAACGCTCGCAGTGATCATAACTCGAAAGGCAAGAAACGGACCGAGATGTGAGCAGGCTGGCGCCAGCAGCGCTTGCTTGAGGGCCACCAGCCTGACTAGTTGACTTCCCGAGAGATTGAGACATCCTTGAAAAATTGCAAATCGAGCGCATTGAATTCCATGCCGTGGACCCAGCGCTTGACCATGACGTTTTGCGTGGAGAGATAGGTGGCGGCAATAGCCGCATCCTCCCGGCAGAGCAGGCGGTCCGCCCGGCGATAAAGCTCCTTTCTCAAATTTGGGTTTTGCTCGCCGGCTGCTCTAGCCACCAGGTCGTCGTAGGTCTTATTGGACCACCGTGTCCAGTTGTTGCCGTTGAAGGTGGTAAACAGATTCATGAAAGTCTCCGGATCGGGATAGTCGGCCCCCCACGAGCCTCTAAATATCGGCGGCGGGTCCTGGTGGAGCGTGGCTAGATAAACCTTCCATTCCTGGTTGACCAGGTCCAGGTGAATGTTCAGGTTCCGCTTCAATTGATCTTGAATCTCCTCGACAACAAGCCGTGTGTCTTCACGGTTCGGATAGAGCAGCCCGACCTCCGGGAAGCGGTTGCCGTCTCGATAACCGGCCTCGGCTAAAAGCTTGCGGGCCTGGTCTGGGTGGAATCCTGGTCCGGAGTCGGGGGCGTAGCCAGCCAGTGCGGGCGGAATCCAGCTTTCCGCCGGTCGTTCAGCGCGCCGGAGAATGACCGGGAATATGCTCCGGTCGATGGCCAGGGATACTGCTCGCCTTACCCGGCTGTCATCGAACGGCTTTTTGTGGACATTAAAGCCGATGTAGTTGTTGCGCAGGAGCGGAATGTTTCTATACTCCGGCGAGCGCTTGTAGCGCTCCACATCGGGTGTGGAGAAGCTGCGGTTGTCGACGTAGTCCAGCTCGTCGTTCTCATAGAGGGCAAAGGCCGTTGCCTGCTCGGCAATCATGAACATTTTGATCTTCTTGAGCGCTGGGCAGCCTTCGAAGAAACTGCGGTTGGCGGCAAGCTCTATCTTGTACTCGTGTACCCAGCGCCTGAGCAGGAACGGACCGTTGGTGACAATGTGCTCGGGCTCCGTCCAGCGCTCTCCCCAGCGCTCGACCACGTCTTGCCGCTGGGGCAAGGTCGGACAGAAGGCGGTGAGGTAGATGAAGTATGCCGCCGGTTTCTTGAGCTTGACCTCGAGGGTGGTGTCATCGAGCGCATGCACCCCGAC
>Ga0066388_100000184_pt1 | contig 25185 bp, 18 predicted proteins | sample PanSoiMetaGPlot6_FD_64539 | JGI IMG/M metagenome (GOLD analysis project Ga0066388, IMG submission 64539) | Tropical forest soil microbial communities from Panama analyzed to predict greenhouse gas emissions - Panama Soil - Plot 6 (Hybrid Assembly) | ecosystem: Environmental > Terrestrial >...
GGCTCAACTTTTTTAGGATAATAATCCTAACATATTTTGGCAGAACGAACCCAAAAATCATAATAACATCAATGAAGTTCGGAAGGATTCCGCTTTCGGGACTCGAATTTACAACTGTCGATCACGACCCGGAATTGGGCCCATAGGCGCGGCCCATTTTCTTCCAATCGCGCTGATCTGCCAGCATCTGCCGCAGATAGTCGACGTTCGCAGCCGCCTCATTTTCGGGCAGATCGGCGCGGGCGATTTTCTCCGCTTCTTCAAAGTGGCCGCGGAGTCCGACGACCAGGGCGAGATTCTGACGCACCTTCGGGCCGGCATTCGGTTGGGCAACAGCGCGGCGAAGTGTGATTTCGGCGTTCTTCAGATCTTTGGTCAGTAGATAGGACAGCCCAAGATTCGACAGCACTGCTGGTTCGTCAGGCACAATCTTGATTGCCGAAGCGTAGTGACGCTGCGCATCGACGTGGCGGCCCATCTGATCGAGCACCGCACCCTGAACATTGAGAATTCGCCAATCCGGGTTGTCAGGCTGATGGGCCCGATCGAGGGTCGCCAGTGCCTGCTGATACTGGCCGGCCTCGGCAAGCGCACGGCCAAAGGCCCCGAGCAACGGCATGTGGCGCGGATTGCGAATCGAAGCCTGCTCAAGCACCGCCACGGCCTGCGCCCGTTGCTCAGTCGCGCGAAGGGCGCGCGCATAGGCTATGGCGGCATCCGGGTCGTTTGGATTGTCGCGATAGCGAGCTCCCAAGGCTTCCAGAGAGCGTCGCGCCTCATCTGGACTGGGCGGAACGGTGCTTGTGGTGCTGATGGCACCGGTCGTGTCTCGCGAGGCAATGTTGGAACATCCCCCCGCCGACAAGGCGAGGACAGCGACCATTGCAGCGGACGCAAAAAGTTGCGCGACGTTCGACTTCAGCCCCATACCTCGAGCAATAAAACGTTAACCCTAACGGCTGGTTAACTTGTAAACTGACATTGATTGCGCATGATCTTTGGTGCGCGACGTCTCGGAGCCCTCATGCATCCTGTCTTTGTAAACGCCGGCAGATCGCAGGCGATACCAATTTGGTTTGTCCATTCCGGAAATTTTGATTCGGTCCGCAAGAACATCGGCGAGCAAGGGCGTAGTTTCGTTGCTTCCGCCGGTTTCGAGGCCAAGGCCGGCCGGTTGATACTGCTTCCATCAACAAATGGGACGCTTGCGGGCGTGCTGTTCGGGATCGAGGGCCCGGCTGAGAACGCAGTCGATCGCTTCCGACCAGGGCAACTGTCCTCCCAATTGCCGCCGGGAAGCTATCGATTCGCCAACGTACCGCATGATTCGCGGCTGGCGGCGCTCGCTTTTGCTCTTGGAACCTACCAGTTCACGCGCTACCGCAAGGCAGAGACTCGTGATGTGCGTCTCGCGGTCCCCGAGGGCGTAGACGGCAAAGACCTCAGCCGGATTGTCGAGGGCGTAACGCTGTGCCGGGATCTCACCAATACACCATCTAACGATATGGGACCCGCCGAACTGGAAACGGCCGGCCGCGAACTCGCCAAAAGGCATCGCGCCAAGATACAAGTCACAAGCGGCACTGCGCTCATCAGAAACTTTCCGCTGGTCCACGCAGTCGGAGCTGGCTCGGCGAGAGCGCCGAGGCTGATCGATATGACCTGGGGCAAATCCACACATCCCAAGGTCACGCTTGTCGGCAAGGGCGTTTGTTTCGACACCGGCGGGCTCGACATCAAACCCGACACCGGCATGCTGAATATGAAAAAAGATATGGCCGGAGCGGCGACGGCGCTTGCCCTCGCCCACATGATCATGTCGCGAGGATTGAAAGTCAGGCTGCGTGTCATCATTGCGGCGGTGGAGAATTCAATCTCAGGCACCAGCTTCCGTCCGCGCGATATCTTCGTTTCGCGCAAAGGCATTTCTGTGGAGATCGGCAACACCGACGCCGAGGGCCGGCTGATCCTTGCCGACGCCCTCGCGCTCGGTGATGAAGATAAACCTGCGTTGATCGTTGATTTCGCGACGCTTACAGGTGCTGCTCGCGTCGCGCTGGGACCCGAGGTGTCGCCGTTCTTCACCGATGATGACGCGCTTGCCGAGGAGCTTTACCGCGCAGGAGTGGCTGAAAATGATCCGCTCTGGCGCATGCCACTGTGGCAGCCTTATGCGGCGATGCTCGATTCTAAAGTGGCCGATCTCAACAATGTCGCCACCGGCGGTCAAGGCGGCGCGATCACTGCGGCGTTGTTCCTAAGGCGGTTCGTTTCGGCGAAAACTTGGCTGCACTTCGATATTTTCGCTTGGACGCCAGCGGCCAAGCCAGGACGTCCGGAAGGCGCAGAATGCCAAGCGGCGCGGGCACTCTACGCGTTGCTTTGCGCACGCTACTCGTGATGCATATGACGGGCTGGATTAAACACTGACATGGTCGCCCTCGATCCCCGCATCAATCCATTTCGGCCGGAAATCGCCGCGAAGCATTTGCAAGGTCAGGTCGAGGCCGAGCGCTATGTCGAAGGCAAGCGTTACCAGATCATTGAGCCAACCACCGCCCTTCGCCGCACACCGTCGCATGATGCAAGGCTCGACAGCGAGGCGCTGCTCGGCGAGCGCATGATGATTTACGAAACCAGTGAAGGGGGATGGGCGTGGGGCCAGCTCGAAAGTGACGGCTATGTTGGCTGGATGTCGGCTCATTCGCTCGCACCAAGCGGCCCAGCGCCAACCCACAAGGTTGCGGTGTTGCGTGCGCTAGCCTTTCCGGGACCGGACATCAGGTTGCCTCCGATCGCTGGGTTGCCGATGGGCGCGAGCTTGACCATCGCCCGCCAGGATGAGCGCTTCGCAGTGACGACGTCCGGATGGCACGTCCCGATCGTCTGTCTCTCGCCAATCAGGGCACGCAGCTCCGACTTCGTGGCTATAGCCGAGCAGTTTCTCGGAACGCCATACCTGTGGGGTGGCAAGACCTCGCTTGGCATTGACTGCTCCGGTCTCGTGCAAGTTTCGCTCCAGGCTGCCGGCGTCGCCTGTCCGCGCGACAGCGACCTGCAGGAACTGACGCTCGGGAAATTGTCGTCATTGGCCAGCCTGCGTCGCGGAGATCTTCTATTCTGGAAGGGCCATGTCGCGATCGCACGCGATCCCGAGACCGTGATCCACGCAAATGCACACCATATGATGGTTGCGATCGAACCTCCCGCCGAGGCGATTGCGCGCATCAAGGCCGCCGGCTTCGAAATCACGGCCGTGAAACGGGTTGGCTAGCCCAGAAATTCGAGAATGCGCTTCCGGTTGAGTGCCAGCCATTGCAGTCCAATGATCGCGGGGCTACCGCGCAGCGTATGGCGATCAAGCGCGGCGAGCGCCGTATCGATCGAGACCCGATGGACGCAAACATGCTCACCGTCTGGGGCGGTCAAGGCTCCTTCACGAATCTTCGTTGCGTCGACAGAAGCGACGAACATCGTGATTTCCTCGTTAGTCACTCCGGGGCTGCTCAGATAGCTGAATAGTTCCACCAACTTTCCCGGGGCAACGCCGACCTCCTCTGTGCACTCGCGTCGAGCGGCCTCAACCAGCGATTCGCCCGGCTCAACGCGTCCTGCGACAAACTCGACGAGGTCACCGCGACCATTGGCAAGGTGTGCGGCTAAACGAAACTGGCGGATCAATACGAGTTCTTGGCGCGTCTGATCGACCAGTATCACTACCACGACCTTGCCGCCCATCAGCACATCGCGCTCCTGCTGAAACACGCCGCCGTCACTCTTAAGGGCGACACTGTAACGATGATAGTCGCGATAGGCTTTGGCGAGCACGCTAGGCCGCGACACAACAACGTCCGCAGGAAAATCGGCAAGCTCTCGTTGTTTCGACATGACCTGCTACTGAGACACCGCTCCCTCGGCCGCAGTTTCCAGCTTGAAGGCAGCGGCGAACAGCGCGCGCGTGTAGTCTGTCTTTGGCGCCTTGAACAGCTCGGCAGCGGCGCCTTCTTCCACCATCTTCCCATTGCGCAGCACCAATAGGCGGCTTGCTAGCGCTGCAACCACGCGCAGGTCATGCGAGATAAACATGTAAGTCAGATCGTGCCGCTTCTGAAGATCGCGCAGCAGATCGCACATTTGCGACTGTATAAGCATGTCCAACGCGCTCGTCGGTTCATCGAGCACGATGAATGTCGGCTCCAGAACCAGTGCGCGCGCAACGGCAATGCGTTGGCGTTGACCGCCCGAGAACTCGTGCGGATATCGGAAACGGGTTTCCGGATCCAGGCCGACATCATTCAACGCGGCCACCACGCGCTCCTCGCGCTCAGCGCGCGACAGGCCCGGATGATGAACCCACAGGCCTTCTTCGATAATGTCGCACACCGCCATGCGAGGAGACAACGAACCGTACGGATCCTGGAAAACGATCTGCATGTTGTGGCGGAAAGGCCGCATCTGTTTGAATTTCAGATTTTCGATCTCGTGACCCATGAATACGATGGGACCTCGAGAAGAGATCAACCGGAGGATTGCAAGACCAAGTGTTGTCTTGCCGGAACCTGATTCGCCGACAACACCAAGCGTTTCGCCTTTTCGCAATTCGATGCTGACCCCATCGACGGCTTTGATGTGCCCGACCACCTTGCGCAGCACGCCGCGCTTGACCGGAAACCAGACCTTCAGATCCTTTGTCTCGACAACGACCGGGGCATCGGGCCGTGGCGGCGCCGGATCAGGCCTGGGCTCGGCCGCAAGCAACGCGCGGGTATAGGGATGCTCAGGCGCGGTAAAGACACGCTCGACCTCGCCCTGCTCGACGATCTTTCCGCGCTGCATGACGCAGACCCTGTCTGCAAGCTTGCGAACGATGCCAAGATCATGGGTGATGAACAGCATCGACATGCCGAGCTGCATCTGAGTGTCCTTCAGCAGCTTCAGGATTTGTGCCTGGACGGTCACGTCGAGCGCGGTCGTGGGTTCATCGGCGATCAGTAAGTCAGGCTTGTTGGCGAGCGCCATAGCGATCATCACGCGTTGGCGCTGACCGCCGGAAAGCTGATGCGGATAACTTCCGAGCCGGCCGACCGGGTCGGGGATGCCAACCTGCCCGAGCAATTCAATGATCCTCGCACGCGCCGTCTCGCCGCTAAGCCCTTGATGTAAAAGCAAAATCTCTCTAATTTGTTTCTCAATAGTATGCAAGGGATTGAGCGAGGTCATCGGCTCCTGAAAGATGATCGCAATGTCGTTGCCGCGCACGTCCCGGATTTGCTGTTCCGACAAGGTCAACAACTCGCGACCCTCAAACTTGATGGAGCCTGAGGGATGATGCGCGGCCGGATAAGGCAGCAACTTCATGACTGACAACGCCGTAACCGACTTGCCGGAGCCAGATTCGCCGACAAGCGCCACGGTTTCGCCCTTGCGGATGTCGAACGACACGCGATCGACCGCAAGCGTCTCGCGTGCGCCTTTTCCAAACGCGATCGACAGGTCACGAATTGAAAGAATCGGTTCGGACGCGTTCATCGGAACGTCTTTCTTGGATCGAAGGCATCACGCACCGCCTCACCGATGAAGATCAGAAGCGAAAGCATGAAGGCGATACTAAAAAATCCCGTGAACCCGAGCCACGGGGCCTGCACGTTTGCTTTTCCTTGCGACAGCAGTTCGCCAAGCGAGGGCGAGCCAGGCGGCAATCCGAAGCCCAGAAAATCGAGTGCGGTCAACGTCATCACGGATGACGACAGGATGAACGGCAGGAATGTCATGGTCGCCACCATCGCGTTTGGCAACAAATGGCGAAAAATGATGACGGTGTTGGACACCCCAAGAGCGCGTGCGGCCTGTATGTATTCGAAATTGCGTCCGCGCAGGAATTCCGCGCGCACCAGGCCGACGAGTGAGACCCACGAAAACAGAAGCAATATGCCGAGCAACACAAAGAAGCCCGGGACCAAAACGGAAGAGATAATCAGCAGCAGGTAGAGCGACGGGATCGAGGTCCAGATCTCGATGAAACGCTGAAACAGGAGATCGGTCCAGCCCCCGAAATATCCCTGCACGGCGCCCGCGGCCACGCCGATGATCGAGGAAACGATGGTAAGCGCCAACCCAAACAAGACCGAGATCCGGAAACCGTAAATCAGGCGCGCCACGACATCGCGGCCACCGTCATCGGTGCCAAGCCAATTGGTTTCTACCTCGTCGCATTTCGCAAACCCGTGGGTAGCAGCAAATTCGCAATCTTTCTCGGTCAGCAGCCATGTGGGCTTAGATGGAAACGGTGACGGTGGCTTGCTGACCTGCGTGTTGTAGGAGAAGCGGATAGGCGGCCAGACGACGATGCCACCCTCATTGCGGATCAGCCCCATCAGGTAGTCATCGCGAAAATCCGCCGCTGTGCCGAAAAGATTCGGGTCTTGTTCTTTGGCAAAGACGGTGTCCGGATAGGTGATAATCGCGGGGAAGAACATACGGCCATTCACATAAACAAATATCGGCTTGTCGTTGGCGATGAATTCGGCAAACAGCGACACCAGAAACATCGTCAGGAAAATCCACAACGCCCAATAGCCGCGCCGGTTGGCCTTGAAATTTTCCCAGCGGCGCCTGTTGAGAGGAGAAAGCCCGATTGCCTTTCCCGTCGGGGGCGCTGCCAGCCCCATTGGCGAGACCGCTGCGGTCTCCGGAGGCTTGATGCCGGTGCGTGCGTCCACCTCAGACCTCCCGCGTCTCGAAGTCGATCCGAGGATCAATCCACGTGTAGGTCAGATCCGAGATCAGATTCACGATCACGCCGATAAGCGAGAAGATATAGAGTGTGGCAAACACCACCGGATAGTCGCGGTTGAGGACGCTTTCAAAACCGAGCAGCCCGAGGCCGTCGAGAGAGAAAATCGTCTCGATTAGCAGCGAGCCGGTGAAAAAGGCATGCACGAAAGCGGAGGGAAATCCTGCAATAACAATCAGCATCGCGTTGCGGAAAACGTGTCCATAGAGCACCTGGTTCTGGGTGCACCCCTTGGCGCGCGCGGTAAGCACGTATTGCTTGCGGATTTCTTCAAGGAACGAGTTCTTGGTCAGGAGTGTCATGGTGGCAAAGGCTGACAGCGCCATCGAAATGATCGGCAATGTCAGATGCCAGAAATAGTCGAGGATCTTCTGCCACCAGGGCAATTGCGACCAGTTCTCGGACACAAGCCCACGCAGTGGAAACCAGTCGAGGAACGTGCCGCCAGCAAACAATATGATCAGAAGGATCGCGAATAGAAAGCCGGGGATGGCGTAACCGATCACGATCACCGTGGAGGTCCACATGTCGAATCGTGACCCTTCATGCATTGCCTTACGGATACCCAGCGGGATCGAGATCAAATACGTGAGCAACGTCATCCAGATGCCGAGCGACATCGACACTGGAAGCTTTTCCTTGATCAGCTGCAACACACTCACGTCGCGGAAATAGCTCTTGCCGAAGTCGAACCGCAGATAGTTCCAAAGCATCAGCGCAAAGCGCTCCGGTGCCGGCTTGTCGAATCCGAATTGCTTTTCCAGTTTCTTGATGAATTCGGGATCGAGGCCCTGGGCTCCCCGATATTTGGAGGTCGTTGCGTCGATCTGCGAAGCGCCCTGCGACAGTCCGCGGCTTCCAAAATCGCCCCCGGCGGAGCCGGAGATGCGCGAGGTCGCGCCGGTGTCGGAGCCGGTGAGCTTGGCGATGACCTGCTCCACCGGGCCACCCGGTGCAAACTGCACGACGGTAAAGGCCACCAGCATGATGCCGAACATCGTAGGCACCATGAACAGAAGGCGGCGTATGATATACGAGGTCATGCGTCTCTCATTCCCCAGCCGGCCCTAAGGCCGCAGCGTTTCCCTATCCCTTTTGTTCTAGCTTGGCCGCTTTGTCGCGATCGTACCACCAGGTGTCTGGAATGCCCCGAAAATATCGGGGCTGCTTTGGCGGATAGCCGAACACGTCCCAAAAAGCGATCCAATGCGACGCTTTATACCAATGCGGGATCCAGTAACGCCCGGCACGGATGACCCGGTCAAGCGCCCTGCAGGCAGCCGTCAACTCCGGCCGGGTCTTGGCCGCGATAATGGCATCAACGAGCGCATCGACCGCAGGATCTGAAATACCTGCCAGATTCTGTGTTCCCTTCGTTGCTGCAGCATGGGACGAAAAGTAGGTGCGCAGCGAATCGCCTGGAGTCTCGGAAAAACTGAAACGTTCGACAGTGACATCGAAGTCGAAGGCATCCACCCGTGCACGGTACTGAACCGGATCGACCACACGCAGCGTGGCCTCAATCCCGAGCACGCCCAGATTTTTCATGTACGGCAGGTGATGCGGCTGAAACGTCGGTTCATCGATCAGGAACTCGATCGTGACCGGTTTTCCGTTGGGCAAAATTCGTTTGCCGTTTTTCAGCACGCACCCACCATCATTGAGAAGCTGTGCACCGCGTCGGAGCCATTGCCGGTCCTGCCCAGATCCATCAGTAACCGGGGGCACATAGGGTTCACCGAACACCTCGTCCGGCACCTTGCCGCGAAATGCTTCGAGCAAGGCGAGTTCGGCCGCATCCGGCATCCCCTTCGCCATCATCGGTGAATTCTGGAACACTGAGTGTGTCCGGTCATAGGACCCGTACATGATGTTCTTGTTGGTCCATTCAAAATCGAAAGCGTCGATCAGGGCCTCCCGGACGCGCCGGTCCTTGAACTGATCGCGCCGTGTGTTCATGAACCAGCCTTGTGCGCCTGAAGGCGTGTCGTCAGGAAGCACGGTTCGCTTGACGCGCCCATCCTTGAATGCCGGAAAATCATAGCGCGTCGCCCAGGTACGCGAGGTGAACTCCTCGCGGAACAAATAGTTCTTCGCCGTAAAACCTTCGAAGCCGACCTCTCGATCGCGATAGTATTCAAAGCGAACGACGTCGAAATTGCTCTGCCCACGTGAAACGGGGAGGCCAGCGCCCCACCAGTCCTTGACACGCTCAAACTCTATGAAATGTCCAACCTGAAAGCGGCCAACCTTGTAAGCGCCGCTGCCGAGAGGTGTGTCGAGTGTGGACTCATCGAAGGGTTTTTTCGAGTAATAGGCCCGCGAGAAAATCGGTAGCGCGGCGACGAACAGAGGCACGTCACGCCCGCGGTTTTCTGCAAAGTGTACGACAACGGTGTGATCGTCAGCGGCCTTCGCAACTGTGAAATCGCGCAGCTGCTGCGTGATGATCGGGTGACCCTTTTCCTTCAACGTGGTCAGCGACCATGACACGTCGTGCGCTGTCAGCGGTGTGCCGTCGTGAAATTTTGCCTCCTCGCGTAAGGTGAAATGATAGGTCAGGCCGTTGTCGGAGATGCGAACGCTGCGCGCGGCAAGGCCGTACATCGCATCGGGCTCGTCCCCCGAGCGCACCATCAGAGACGCAAACGTGAGCTCCATACCCTGTGCGGCATCACCCTTTAGGATGTAGCTGTTGAGTGAGTTAAAGGTCTGGAATGACTGGTTGAACTGGCGGCTGGGGCCGATCTGCGAGAATACGCCGCCTTTCGGCGCATTCGGGTTCACATAGCTGAAATGCGGGAAATCCGGCGGATATTTGAGGTCCCCGAAAGCCGACATGCCATGTCGATCAACATCTTGTGCGGCCGCTGGAATGATCCGGCCGCCCGCGCCGGCTGCAGCCGCACTGACGAAAAGACCCAACGCGCGTCGGCGGCTCAGCGTCATCGAACTATGACCGTTGTGGCACTTTGGCCGCCCTCGCCGCATCCCACCACCAGACTGTGGGAAATGCCGACGCACCGTATTTCGGCATCGTCTCGGGGTGACCAAAACGGTCCCAACGCGCGGTGCGCTGCTTGCCGTAGGTCCATTGCGGCACCACGTAGAAATTCCAGAGCAGCACGCGGTCGAGCGCCCTTGTCGCTGCGACTAGATCATCCCGATCCTTGGCAAAGATGACGCGGTCGATCAGAGAATCGACTGGCGAGTTCTTGATGCCGATCAGATTGCGCGAGCCCGGTTGGTCCGCGGCCTGGGAACCCCAGAAGCCGCGTTGCTCGTTGCCCGGCGAAAGCGACTGGGGCCACGAAGCAACGATGATGTCGAAATCCCATTGACGCAGCCTGTTCTCGTATTGCGCCGCGTCGACCACGCGGACATTTACGGTCATCCCCAGCCGCTCCAAGGATGGCTTGTAAAACAGCACGAAACGCTCTGTGGCAGGTTCATCAACCAAGAACTCGACCATGTAGGGCTGACCGGTCTTGGCATCGACCAGCTTGGTGTTTTTGATTTCGTAGCCTGCCTGGCGAAACAATGTCAGCGCCTCTCGCAAGTTGTTGCGCACGGCATCGGAAGTGCCGTTGACCGGATTGGTGTAGGGCTTGGTGAACAAGTCATCCGGCACCTTGCCGCGGACGGCCTCAAGTATTTCCAGTTCCTTTCCGGACGGCACGCCGCTCGAGGCAAGCTCGGTACCCTCGAAGTAGCTGGCGATGCGCCGGTACTGACCGAAAAAGAGCTGGCGATTCATCTCCTCGAAATCGAACGCGTAGTTGAAAGCACGGCGCACGCGTGGATCCTTGAATTTGTCGCGGCGCGTATTGAAGGCGAACGCCTGCATGATGCCGATGCTGCGCGTTGGAAACTCTTCCCGCACCACCCGTCCCTCCCGTACTGCGGGGAAGTCGTAGGAGTTCGCCCATTCCTTAGCGCTGTTTTCGACGCGCCAATCAACCTGGTCACCCTTGAAGGCCTCGAGTGCGACGGTGGAATCACGAAAGAACTCGTAGCGGATGATTTGGAAATTGCGCGTCCCGATGATGACGTTGAGGTCCCTGCCCCAATAGTCATCGACCCTCTCATAAACCAGCGTGCGGCCGGGCGAGAAATCCTTGAGCCGGTAGGGCCCAGAGCCAAGCGGAGGCTCGAGCGTGGTTTGCGTGACGTCACGCTTGCGGCCGGACTTGTCGACGCCTTCCCACCAATGTTTCGGCAGCACCGGCAGCTGGCCAACGATCTGTGGTAGTTCTCGATTGCCAGGCCCGTCGAAGGTGAAGGTGACCTCCCGCTCGCCGGTCGTTTCGGCCTTCACGACATGTCGATAGTAGGCGCCATAGAAGGGACTGTTCTTCTTCAATGCGTCAAAGGAAAAAAGAACATCGTCGGGTGTGATCGGTTTACCGTCGTGCCAGCGCGCCTGCGCGCGCAACAGGTAGGTGACCGACGAATAGTCGGGTGGAAAGCTCACCGCTTCTGCCAGCAAACCATATTCGGTCGACACCTCGTCGAGTGACGACGTCATCAGTGTTTCAATGAAATGCTCAGTACCGATGGCAATACTTCCTTTCACTCCGGCCACCACGATATTGAAATTGTCGAACGTGCCGAGCGCGCTCTGGCGGAGGATGCCACCCTGCGGAGCGTTCGGATTGACGTAATCGAAATGCTTGAAATCCTCGGGATACTTGATGTCTCCGAACAGAGATACCGCGTGCCTCCAGGCTCGCGTCTGCCCTGATGCTCGTCCAAACGGGGTTGCCGCGCCCAATATGCCCAGGACGGGCGACAGGACTGCGGCAACGGTAGCGCGCAGGACGGACCGACGGTTCAATCTCATAAGATGACTCCGGCTCGACCCCCACCACCATCCAGTCGTCGTCGATTATGTCGGTTTTTCGGTACCTCGCCAGTCATCGGCAAAGGCTCGCTGATGGACCAAGTCAAATTTCCGTGCCCAAACGCCGCGGCTCCCAAGGGCAACGGCTGAGCAATGCCCCGACCATTAAATTTCAGCTCTCGGCTATTTCTTCGCCGGCTCGCCGCCCGCCGGCGGAGCGCCCTCCGCGGCTTTCGGCAGCGGGACCGGGTTATCGGCAAGGGTGTGCAAATAGTCGATAACGTCAGCACGCTGTTCCTCGCGGGATAGGCCGGCGAAGGTCATTGCCGTGCCCGGAATATAGCCGCGCGGATTCTTCAAGAACTTATCGAGCTCCTCGAAGGACCAGGTCCCGCCTTTGCCCTTCATGGCTGCGGAGTAATTGAAGCCCGCTTCCGACGCGCGCGGCCGGTTTACGATGTTCCACAAATTGGGTCCGACCCGGTTCGGACCTCCCTTCTCAAAGGTGTGGCAAGCCTGGCATTGCTTGGCAGTCGTCTGGCCTTTTTCCACCGAAGCCTTGGCCAGCAACGTCTCGATCGGCTGCTCTGGCTCCTTGGCTCCGCCGGCCTTCTCCCCCGCGCTCTCCTCTTTGACGGCGATGTTGTAGCCCGGCTTGCTGGGCTTTTCAGGCGCGAAAATGGCGCCAGCACCAATATTGAGCGCGAGCAGGATTAAGCAAGTGCCGAGGATGGCGCCGAGGATCTTGTTTAGTTCGAAGGAATTCATCGAAAGCCAGCTCCCGGAGCGGGGCAAGACAGTGCGGGGCGAGTACCACCTGGCCGGTGGCGGCGATGAGATACCGGTTTGCCTCGCCCATGGCAACCCGTATAAGCGCCTGCGGCACTTTTGATGGTGCGACGTGCGGCCGCGACTTCCGGCAACCCCGATGCCAGACGCAATGATCCTCATCCCGGCGCGCCTCGCCTCCACGCGTTTGCCCGGCAAGCCACTTGCCGATCTGCATGGCTTGCCAATGATCGTCCATGTCTTGCGCCGTGCCGAGGCCGCCAGGGTCGGCGAGGTCGTGGTGGCAACGGATTCCGAGCCGGTTGCAGCCGCGGTGGAAAAGGCCGGCGGCCGTGCCGTGATGACGCGCAGCGATCACACATCGGGCTCGGACCGCATCTATGAGGCATTGGAAGCCGTCGACCCCGAGCACCGCATTGATCTTGTCGTCAATGTACAGGGCGATCTTCCGACCATCGAACCTGCCGATATCCGCGCTGCTCTCAAGCCGCTCGCCGACGAGCGCGTCGACATCGGCACACTTGCAGCCGTTATCAACGATCCAGCCGAGCGCACGAATCCGAACGTCGTCAAAGTTTCCGGCTTACAGATCGAGCCGGCCCGCCTCCGGGCAGAGACCTTCAGCCGCAAAACTGCCGCCGGTGCCGGGCCGCACTATCACCACATCGGGCTCTACACCTATCGCCGAGCGACACTAGAACGCTTCGTTAAGCTCACACCGTCTGCCAACGAACAACGCGAGAAATTGGAACAACTTCGAGCATTGGACGCCGGCATGCGTATCGATGCCATGATCGTTAACAGCGTGCCGCTCGGCGTAGACACGCCCGAAGATTTGGAAAAAGCGCGTAGATTGCTTGGCGGTTGACTCAAGTGCAAAGGTCCGCGTACGGAACCCCACGCGCATGATCCGGAGCGGCCGTTGACGCTTTAAGGCGGATCATTGCGCAGGCAGAGCGGTGAGACATGAAGAAGATTATCTTTCAGGGAGAGATGGGGGCGAACTCGCATTTAGCCTGTCGCGAAGCCTATCCGGATTACGAACCAGTGCCCTGCTCGACGTTCGAGGATTGCTTCACCGCTCTTGCGGCGGGGGACGTCGATCTCGGCATGATACCGATTGAGAACTCGGTCGCCGGACGTGTCGCGGATATTCATCATCTGATGCCGACTGCTGGCCTGCACATCATCGCCGAATGGTTTCTTCCCATCCGCAACCAACTCATGGCGCCGAAGGGCGCGACCCTGAAAACAATCAGGACCGTCCAGAGCCATGTGATGGCGCTAGGCCAATGCCGCAACATTATCCGCGAGTTGAAGCTCAAGCCGGTGGTTGCCGCCGACACCGCCGGTTCCGCGCGCGAGGTCGCCGAATCCAAGGATACGACCCGGGCGGTAATTGCGTCACGGCTGGCGGCTGAAATTTACGGGCTCAACATCCTCAAAGAAAATGTTGAGGACGAGTCCCATTCCACTACACGTTTCATCGTACTGTCGCGGGAGAAAAAATGGGCGGAGCCCGGCAACGGCAAGGTCGTCACGACATTTGTCTTCAGGGTCCGCAACGTGCCCGCCGCGCTCTACAAAGCACTTGGCGGCTTTGCGACCAATGGCGTGAACATGACCAAGCTCGAGAGTTATATGGTCGGCGGCAACTTCTTTGCTACGCAGTTCTATGCTGACGTCGAGGGCCATCCTGACGACCGGGCTCTTGTGTTTGCCCTCGAAGAACTCGCCTTCTTCTCCAAGGAACTGACGGTTTTGGGTGTCTACCCTGCGCATCCCTTCCGCGAAACGTTCAAGGAAGAAAAAGACTGACGCTAACTGGCGACCGCCAAGCCTTCGAACCGCGTTGCAGCAGAGATTCTATCTGCTAGTTGTTAACCGGCGGCACCCCGCCGACGCGAGCTCGCTCAAACTGTTTCACGAATCGTGGAGAGGATTTACGCAGCCGTTCGATATCGACTCGACCGGAACGCGTGATGTAGCTCATGGCAAACTCAACGGGCGTAAGTTTCATATGAGTTGCAAAATGCTCGTACCAGAGTGCGCTGCCGTTCGCCCCCGATAGCAACTTGTCGAGGATTGGCCGCCGTGTCGCTTCGTATGCGGCGAGCGCTTTGCCGATATCAGCCGGGTGCACGGCGAGCGCATTGTCGAGCGCGATCGCGTCCTCCATCGCAAGCCGGGTGCCGGATCCGATCGAGAAATGCGCCGTATGCAAAGCATCGCCGATCAACACATAGTTGCGAGTTTGCCAACGATCGTTGTGCACGATCGGGAATTGCCGCCAGACCGAGTTGTTCGAGATCAACGCGTGCCCGTCTAAGGGCTGAGCAAATACGTGTTCGCACAATGCTCGCGTCTGCGCGTCGGTCATCCGCGCGAAGCCGACCCGCGCGAAGGTGGCTTGGTCGACCTCGACAATGAACGTGCTATGCCCCGGCTCGTAGCGGTAGTGATGCGCGTTGAAAGACCCGAAGTCCGTTTCAATGAATGTCTGGGTCAGGCTGTCGAAGCACTTGGTGGTACCGAACCATGCAAAGCGATTGGTTAGAAGACGTGTGGTTGCGCCGAATTCCCTCTCGCAGCTGCGCCTAACCAGCGAATTGACCCCATCCGCGCCGACGACGAGATCGACGCCGGAGAACTCGTCAAGACTTGAGACTGCATGCTTGTAAACTGGCGCGATACCGACCGAATGCGCCCTTGCCTGCAGTAGCTGCAGAAGCTTTAGACGGCCAATGGCTGCGAAGCCGACACCGTCGATCAACACGGGCTCGCCGCGATGAACGACAGTGATGTCGTTCCATGATTCCATGTGCGGTGCGATCGCTGCATAGGTTTCCGGATCGTCCTCGCGCAAGAATTCCAGCGCCCGATCGGAAAACACGACGCCGAATCCAAAAGTAGCGTCAGCCGCGTTTTGCTCGAAGACGGCAATATCCAGGTCAGGTCGCCGACGCTTAATCAGGTAAGCGAGGTAGAGGCCAGCAGGACCCGCGCCGAGAATGGCAATGCGCATAACTTAGTGTGTCAGACCGCTCGTCGACGCGGAAGCGGGGAACTCAAATCGTCTGATTGTAAGCGCCAACTTCCGGATGTGTGCGCAGCACGCCGTCGACGGCCTGGAACATGTCGCGCATGCGTTGCTCCGAGACGGGACTTTCGACCACCACGACCAGCTCCGGCTTGTTGGAAGAGGCTCGCACCAGGCCCCAAGTGCCATCTTCGACGGTGACCCGCACTCCATTCACGGTCACCAGCTCTCGGATCAGCTGCCCCGCAACTTTGATGCCGTCGGCCTTGGCCGTTTCGAACTGCTTCACGACGGCGTCAACGACCGTATATTTTTTCTCGTCGTCACAGTGCGGCGACATCGTCGGCGAGCCCCAAGTCTTAGGCAATGCCTTGCGAAGATCAGCCATGCTCTTTTCCGGATTGCGGTCGAGCATGTCGCAGACTGCAAGCGCGAATATCATGCCGTCGTCATAGCCGCGGCCGAACGGCTTATTGAAGAAGAAGTGGCCGGATTTCTCAAATCCGGCCACTGCGCCGAGTTCATTGACCCGCCGCTTGATGTAGGAATGGCCGGTTTTCCAGTAGTCGGCCTTGACCCCGTTCGCCTTGAGCACCGGATCAGTGAGGAAAAGCCCCGTGGACTTCACGTCCACCACAAAGGTGCTGTTCCGATGCAACGTCGACATGTCGCGGGCAAGCATCACCCCGACCTTGTCGGCGAAGATTTCTTCGCCTTCATTGTCCACGACACCACAGCGATCACCGTCGCCATCGAAGCCGAGCGCGACATCGGCGCGATTGACCAGCACGGCATCACGCATGGCATGCAGCATCTCCATGTCCTCGGTGTTGGGGTTGTAGCGCGGGAAGGTGTGATCGAGATTGCAATCGAGCGGTACAACCTCGCAGCCGACCGCCTCCAGAATTCTCGGCGCGAAGGCGCCGGCAGTCCCGTTGCCGCAGGCAGCGATCACCTTGAGCTTGCGCTTGAGCCTCGGCCTCCGAATCAGGTCGGCGATGTAGCGATCGGGGAAACTCTCCACGAATTCATAACTGCCGCCCACCCTGGTATTGAACTGCGCACCTAGGACAATCTCCTTGAGGCGCTTCATCTCCATCGGCCCAAAAGTGAGCGGCCGATTGGCGCCCATTTTCACGCCCGTCCAGCCGTTATCATTGTGCGAGGCGGTAACCATCGCGACGCACGGCACGTTGAGTTCGAATTGCGCGAAATAGGCCATCGGCGTCATCGCCAGGCCGATGTCGTAAACCTTGCACCCCGACGCCATCAGGCCGGAAATCAGCGCCATTTTCACCGCTGATGAATAGCTGCGAAAATCATGCCCGGTAACGATTTCGGGCTTGACGTTGAGCTCGCGAATGAGCGTGCCAAGCCCGAGGCCGAGCGCCTGGACACCCATTAGATTGATTTCCTTTTCGAGCAGCCAACGCGCGTCGTATTCCCGGAATCCGGTCGGCTTTACCAAAGGCGTTGATTCATAGGCATAAGTATTCGGCGCAAGCGCGGGTTTCGGCGTCGGGAACATCAGATCCTCAATAAAAGACCGCGCGACTTCAATACCCCAACGCCGGAGAACCGGAAAGCGCCCGTCCATCGAGACCGTGCATTCGGGAGGCTACTGTTCGAGAACCAGGCGGCCGTTGGCGTATTCGTAGCGCTTGAGACGTGACAGGAATGAGACGCCGAGAAGGTTTTTTGAGAGTGCCTCATCCGGCAAAATCATGGCCGGCACATCGTAGACAGTAATGCCACCGATTTCGATTCGGTCGATCGTGGTGCGCGCGGCTTTGATCCTGCCGTTGGCGGTGACTGCTGTCGCGGTGTACTCGCGCGGTTGAGGGTGAATTCCGACTAGGGCTGCGGACGATTCGCGCAAGACCACCAGCGATGCACCGGTGTCGACAACGAAGTCGACAAACCGTCCCTCGACCCTGGCCTCGACCTGGAAATGGCCCAGACGGTCGCTCTCCAGCATAAGACTGCGGCCCGAGCTGGTGGGCTCGCGCGCCTCATAAACCGGCTGCATCACTGATGCTTGAGAATCCGCGTGCGTTTCAACCGCGCGGTCGACGTAACTTGCGGCGAAGCCGCCGGCCACGAGCAAGAACGTGGCAAAGAGCAAGAGCTGGCGCATATGGCGATCCTGACACGCGACAATCAAGCTGGGCTTAATGGACGCGATACTGGTGGCAGGCCTACGATCATGGTGACTTGGCGGTAAACAAATTGATGGCAATTAAGCTATTCGCCGCGTGGCTTCGCACGGCGGGTTGCCGGGGCCGTCAACGGATTTTCGGGCCAAGGATGCTTCGGATAGCGTCCGCGCAGTGCGGCACGGACATCTTTATAACTACCTTGCCAGAATCCCGGCAGATCACGCGTCACCTGGACCGGCCGTTGCGCGGGCGATAGGAGCTCAATCACTAATGGCACGCGCCCGCCGGCAATCATCGGGTGCACAGCAAGGCCGAACAATTCCTGCACGCGAATTGACAGCTTTGGCCCCTCCTCCGTCTCATAGTCTATCGGCACATGGGATCCGGATGGCGCGCTGAAATGCGTTGGCGCTTCAGCATTAAGGCGCTTGTGCAAATTCCACGGGAGCAGAGCATCGAGGGCGGCCGCAAGATCATCCGCCGTGACCTGAGACAACGCTGTCTTGCCGACAATAAAAGGCGCGAGCCAACCGGCTGCCGTCCGCGCCAGCGCTTCGTCGGACAAATCCGGCCATTCATCGCCTTCCGCCCGTCGCAAAAAGTTCGTGCGGCCGCGAAGCTGCAATTGCGCCTTGCTCCACGGAAGCCTGCCGATCCCAAGCCCCGCAATGCCCTCGGCCAGCAGCGTGGCGATGTCGGCGTTCAGTGCAACGGGCTTTATCTGTTCGGCCAAGATCAACGCGCCGAGGCGGCGGCTTCGGCGCGCGCGCAATGAGGTTGAGACGGCATCGAACACTATTGTCTCACGATCCTCGATCCGATTTGCAAAGCGGGTTTCGATGTCGGCGAGTGCAATCGGCGCCGCGAGCACGATCCGGCTCGCGGCTGCAGTGCCGGTCAGCTCGGCCACGGTCAGGAATTGTTCCCGGGCGAGCACCGACGCAGGGTCGACCGTCCCGCCGCGGCCATTGGCGAGCAAGAAGGTGCCGGCGCCACCACCGCGATTCTTTGCGACGCGATCGGGATAGGCCAAAGCAAGCAGAGATCCTGGGGAATGTTCGCCGTTATGTTTGCTTGCTCCCGCCGTGTCAGCCCATCGCTTCACCATCGCGCGAGCATCTTCGGCCCGGCGCGAGCGATCACGGCGCAGATTGTCAAGCCGGTGGCGCAAATCGACGTCGTCTCCACCGAGCCCGCGCTCGGCGAGAACTGCTGCAATACTCGCGGCCGTCACGCCGGCACCTTCGGCCGACGCATCGACCACCATGCGCGCAAGGCGCGGTTGCAGCGGCAATGCCCGCAACCTCCGGCCTTCCTCGGTGATGCGGCCGGCAGCATCGACAGCGCCGAGCTCGGTAAGCAACGTCCTCGCTTCTGCAAGCGCGCCCCGGGGCGGCGCATCGAGAAATGTCAATTTGCCCGGGTCGATGACGCCCCACTGCGCCAAATCCAGGAGAAAGGACGACAGATCGGCGGACAAAATTTCCGGCCGTGCAAAAGCTTCGAGCGAGCCGGTCTGCGGCTCATCCCACAGGCGATAGCAGACGCCCGGGTCGGTTCGACCCGCCCGGCCACGCCGCTGGTCGGCGGCAGCGCGCGACACGCGCACGGTTTCAAGTCTTGTTAGGCCGACATCGGGTTCATAGCGTGGCACACGCGACAGGCCGCTATCGATTACGATGCGAACGCCTTCGATAGTGAGCGAGGTCTCCGCAATCGAAGTCGCCAGCACCACCTTGCGGCGACCGGGCGGCGAGGGCGAAATGGCACGGTCCTGTTCGCGTGCATCGAGCGCGCCGTAAAGCGCGACGATGTCTATTTTGTCCCCAGTTACACGCTCCTTCAGTAGCGTTTCGCAGCGGCGGATTTCGCCGGCGCCCGGCAGGAACACCAAAAGCGAACCGGTTTCCGCGCGCAGCGCCCGTTCGACCGCGTCTGCAACCTGCTGCTCGATTGGCGTGCGGGAGTCGCGGCCAATGTAGCGCGTCTCAACCGGGAATGTGCGGCCTTCGCTCTTGACCACAGACGCATTGCCAAGCATGCCAGCAACGCGCGCGCCATCGAGGGTCGCGGACATCACGAGCAACTTGAGATCCTGACGCAGGCCCTGCTGCGCGTCGCGTGCCAGTGCCAGGCCGAGATCGGCGTCCAATGACCGCTCGTGAAATTCATCGAATAGAACGGCAGCTATACCCTCGAGGGAGGGATCGTCCAGGATAAGCCGGGTGAACACGCCTTCGGTCACGACTTCGATGCGCGTACGTTTGGTGACCTTCGAATCGAAGCGCACACGCAATCCGACGGTCTCGCCGACCTGCTCTCGCAACGTCGATGCCATGAACGACGCCGCGGCGCGGGCTGCCAGGCGACGGGGTTCCAGCAGCAGGATCTTCTTGTCTTTTGCCCACGCCTGCTCAAACAGGACGAGCGGCACGCGGGTGGTCTTGCCGGCGCCCGGTGGGGCAACCAGCACCGCGGCATTGTTTCCGGCGAGCGCCGAGGCTAGGTCCGGCAGCGCATCATCGATCGGAAGGGACATGTCGAAATTCAGCGGCACGACAATCGCCCGTCATCGCCCGCGAACGGACGATCCAGTAAACCCAAACATTGATTTGATTGCGAAGACGATGATTACCGGGTCCCCTGCTTTCTCCGGGGGCGGCAAGATCTGTGAAGGTGTCCACCGCCGATCATTTTTTCGGCCGTCCGATGCTTTCGTAGACAAAGCCATGACGGGCGATTTCCTCCGGCCTATAGACATTGCGCAGGTCCACCAGCACCGGTCGCGCCATAACGGTTTTGAGCCGGTTGAAATCAAGCGCACGGAATTGCTCCCACTCGGTTACGATCACTAGCGCCGAAGCGCTTTCCGCGCAGGAATAAGCGTCGTTGCAGAATGCAACATTGCCGATGAGGCTCTTTGCCTGCTCCATCCCGACCGGATCATAGACACGCACCTTGGCTCCCATATCCTGCAAGGCTGTGATGAGCGGGACCGATGGCGCCTCGCGCATGTCGTCGGTGTTCGGCTTGAATGTCAGTCCGAGCACTGCGATGGTTTTCCCTCGCAGTTCGCCACCTAGCACAGCCGAGACCTTTCGTGCCATCGCCCGCTTTCGCGCATCGTTGACCGCTGCCACCACCTCAACGATGCGCAGCGGCGTGGCGTGGTCCTGTGCAGTTTTGATTAGCGCGACCGTATCCTTCGGAAAGCATGAGCCGCCATAGCCTGGACCGGCGTGCAGGAACTTCGATCCGATGCGGTTGTCGAGGCCGATGCCGCGCGCGATCTCCTGCACGTCGGCGCCAACCTTCTCGGCGAGATCTGCGATTTCGTTGATGAAGGTGATCTTGGTCGCGAGGAAAGCGTTGGCTGCGTATTTGATCAGCTCGGCGGTGCGCCGGTCGCTAAACAGGATCGGCGAGCGATTGAGATAGAGCGGCCGGTAGAGTTCGCTCATTCGTTCACGCGCACGGGCGTCGGTGGTGCCGATCACGATGCGATCAGGGTGCTTGAAATCCCGAATGGCCGCGCCTTCGCGCAGGAATTCGGGATTCGAAACCACCGCACAGTCGGCCTCCGGGCGTGTCTCCCGGATAATGCGTTCGACTTCGTCGCCGGTACCGACCGGCACGGTCGACTTGGTGACGACGACCGTGAATCCGTCGAGCGTTCGCGCGATCTCACGCGCTGCGTCGTAAACGAAACTAAGATCGGCGAACCCGTCGCCACGGCGCGAGGGAGTACCGACGGCGATGAATACCGTGTCCGCGGCGGCGACGGCACCCGCAAGGTCGGTTGCAAATTTCAGCCGGCCGGCGCGGGTATTCACAGTCACCATATCGTTGAGGCCAGGCTCATAGATCGGCATTTCACCGCGTTCAAGCGCAGCAATCTTCGCCTTGTCTTTGTCGACGCAGACCACCTCATGGCCGAAATCGGCGAAGCAAGCGCCGGAAACAAGGCCGACATAGCCGGTGCCGATCATGGCAACGCGCATGGATCATCCGTCATGAAAGTGACAAACCGTTTCCGGTTGAAACAGCGCCTGCATAGCAAACGCCGTCCGCAGTGGCGAGAGGCGCCGGACAATAGGCATTTTCTGTGGTTGCACTTTTTTGGCGGATTGATTAACGCTGCGTCCGGGCCCACATTCGGAGTATGCCAACCTCCGCCAAATCTAAGGCGAAAGCCTCCACGCCAGATCCCGTTCCTGCGATCGCCTCGCGCGCCCTCAAGAAGGGCGACCACGTGTTCCTGGTGGATGGTTCCGGCTACATCTTCCGCGCCTATCACGCGATCAGGTTCGAACCACGCACGCCGGACGGCACGCATGTAAATGCCGTCTACGGCTTCTGTAGCATGCTCTGGAAGCTGCTCAAGGAAATGAAGGCGGAGGAGCGTCCGACGCATCTCGCCGTTATCTTCGACAAATCTGAAAAAACCTTCCGCACGGAGATGTACAAGGATTATAAGGCGCATCGTCCGCCCCCGCCTGATGATCTCATTCCGCAGTTTCCGCTCATCCGCGAGGCGGTGCGCGCCTTTGAGATTCCTTGCCTCGAGCAAGCCGGCTACGAAGCCGATGACCTGATCGCGACTTATGCGCGCATCGCCTGCGAGGCAGGTGCGACTGCGACCATCGTGTCATCCGACAAGGACCTGATGCAGCTCGTGAACGAGTGCGTGGTCATGTATGACACGATGAAGGATGTCCGTATCGGCGTCCCCGAGGTAATTGAGAAATTTGGCGTACCCCCGGCGAAAGTGATCGAGGTGCAGGCGCTGATCGGCGACTCGACGGATAACGTACCAGGCGTTCCCGGCATTGGCGTGAAGACCGCGGCGCAACTGATCGGGGAGTATGGTGACCTCGAGACGTTGCTCAAGCGTGCCGGCGAGATCAAGCAGGAGAAGCGTCGCCAAGCTCTTGTCGACAACGCCGAAGCAGCGCGCATTTCAAAAAAACTGGTCACGCTCGACAACAAGGTACCCATTGAGGTGCCGGTCGAGAATCTCGGGGTGCGCGAACCCGACTACAAAGCCCTGATCAATTTTCTCAAGGCGATGGGGTTCCGCACACTGACACAGCGGGTCGCCGAGAAAGCCGGCATCGACCCGAACCGAGCCTTAGCTGACGAGGCTGTGCCGGCGACACCATCTCTCCCGAGGACGCCGGCCGTGCAAACCGGCCGTAGCGGCGGGCAAGGCCAGCTACCTCTCGTTGCGCCGCCGGCACCCAAGAGCGCGCCTGCCTCGAGTGTCGCGTCCGCCCCCCTGACGCCCATCTCTTTGTCCGAACGCCGGCTTGCGGTGCTGCGCGCCGGCAAGATCGATCCGCAGAAATATGAAACGATCGATTCGCCGGAGCGCCTCGCTCACTGGATCGCTCGCGCTCGAGACAGCGGCGTGCTGGCGCTCAAGACTGAAACCGCCAGCCTCGACCCGATGCAGACTGCCCTGTGCGGTATCGCGCTGGCTGTGGCGCCAAATGAAGCCGCGTATCTCCCGCTCGGCCATCGCGAGGCAAGTGAGGGCGAGACGACTGGATTGTTCGCGGCAAAGCTGTGCGGCGGGCAAATACCGGAGCGACAAGCACTCGATGCGCTCAAATCGATCTTGGAAGACGCCAGCATTATCAAGATCGGCCATGATGTGAAACGCGACTGGCTGGTGCTGGCGTGCCGGGGAATCCGCCTTGGGGCCGCCGACGACACCATGCTGATGTCATACGTCCTCGATGCCGGCAGGGCTTCGCACGACATGGAGAGTGTTGCCACACGTTATCTCAGCCGCGGTCCCTCGCGATTCAACGATGTAAAGAACAAGGACAAGGCGCTATTCACGCCGGAAGCGACACCCATTACGCGTACCGCCAACTTTGCCGCCGAGGATGCCGACATCATCCTACGCCTTTGGCAAATTCTGAAGCCGCGCATGGGCGCCGAAAAGGTGGCCACCGTCTACGAAACGTTGGAGCGGCCGATGCCGCGCGTTCTCGCCGGCATGGAGGAACGCGGCATTTCGGTAGACCCGAGTGTGCTGTCACAGCTTTCCAACGATTTCGGAAAGAAGCAGGCAGCGCTTGAGCAGGAGATCAACAAGATAGCGGGAACGCAGGTCAATCCTGGCAGCCCCAAGCAACTGGGCGACATCCTTTTCGGCCAAATGGGATTGCCGGGCGGCACGAAGACCAAAACAGGTCAATGGTCGACCGGCGCACGGGCACTGGAGGAACTGGCGGAGCAAGGGCACAAGCTGCCGCAAGTCATTCTCGATTGGCGGCAGGTGTCGAAGCTGCGCTCCACTTATACCGAGGCGCTTCCGACCTACGTCAACCCGAAGACGCATCGCGTGCACACAAGCTACGCGCTCGCGGCCACGTCGACCGGCCGGCTGTCATCGTCCGAACCGAACCTTCAGAACATTCCGATCCGGACCGAGGATGGCCGAAAGATCCGTCGAGCATTCGTCGCCTCACCCGGAACCAGTCTCGTGTCGGCCGACTATTCCCAAATCGAACTGCGGCTGCTGTCGGAAGTGGCAAACGTGCCGACGCTGCGCAAGGCCTTCCAGGATGGTGTCGATATTCACGCAATGACCGCCTCGGAGATGTTCGGCGTGCCAGTTAAGGACATGCCGGCTGAAGTGCGCCGGCGCGCAAAGGCAATCAACTTCGGAATCATCTACGGAATATCGGCCTTCGGGCTGGCGGCGCAGCTTGGGATCGATTCGAGGGAAGCCGGCGCGTATATCAAGAAGTATTTCGAGCGGTTCCCAGGCATCCGCGACTATATGGACGAAACGCGGGAATTCTGCCGTGAACGCGGCTACGTGCTCACCTTGTTCGGGCGCAAATGTCACTATCCCGACATCAAGGCCAGTAATCCGTCGATCCGCTCCTTCAATGAACGCGCCGCTATTAATGCCCGCCTGCAGGGCTCGGCGGCGGACATCATCCGCCGCGCAATGATCCGCATCGAGCCAGAGCTGCAGAAGGACAAGCTTGGCGCAAAGATGCTGCTGCAAGTGCACGACGAGCTGATCTTCGAGGTGCCGGCAAAGGAGGTCGAACGCACGCTCCCGATCATCAAGAGCGTGATGCAGAGTGCGCCGGATCCCGCAGTCTCATTGCATGTGCCCCTCCAGGTCGACGCACGCGCCGCCGACAACTGGGACGAGGCGCACTAAGCCCGCCTTCCTCCTACCTTCGTTTCTTTCTGCTTGCCTTGGCCTTGCCACGCCGTGCGGCGGGTTTGGCCTTTGCCGTCCTGGCGCCACCCCTCGCCGGCAACACGGCGACTGCTTCAATCTCGAAAAGCGCGCCTGGCCGCGCCAATTGTGAAATGGCCACTGTCGTGCTTGCCGGCGGTGCCCCCATGTTGAAGTGCTGATCGCGCACTTCGCGGAAAGCCGCGATGTGTGACATGTCGACTAGATAGTTATTGATTTTCACGACATCTCTGATGGTTGCACCGGCGTCAGCAAGCGCGAGCTTGAGATTTTCGATCGCCTTATTGGCCTGAGAACGGAAATCATCGCCAACCAGCCTGTTTTCCA
>Ga0066388_100000185_pt1 | contig 25135 bp, 26 predicted proteins | sample PanSoiMetaGPlot6_FD_64539 | JGI IMG/M metagenome (GOLD analysis project Ga0066388, IMG submission 64539) | Tropical forest soil microbial communities from Panama analyzed to predict greenhouse gas emissions - Panama Soil - Plot 6 (Hybrid Assembly) | ecosystem: Environmental > Terrestrial >...
TCCATTTCGGATGACCCGCACCAGGCACGTGGCCTGTTTCGGCTATCGGGGCTGGCTGCGCTAACTTGTCGCAACCTGTTCCGAGCTCGCGCTTTCGTTTCTTACATCACGCGGCGTCGCGCCATAGCGCCGCTTGAACGAGCGGTTGAAATAGGACAGATCGCCAAAACCAGCATCATAAGCGATTGCGCCAACCGCGCTTTGGGCGAGCCGTGGCTCCGTCAGCATCCGATGGGCGCGACTCAGCCGCTGCGAAAGCAGAAATTCGGAAAACGTTGTGCCTTCGCTTTCAAACAGCCTCTGCAGGTTGCGTGGAGTCAGCCCGAGATGTGCCGCGACCCCGCCAACCGAAAGGTCACGGCGGCTGCTATTTTCGATGATGTAGGTCTTGGCCATTCGCAATCTTGCCGCCGGCACACTGCGCCCATTGGCAAGACCGGAGGTGTCATGCGCCGACGCAAGCGCCAATGCCACAAGATCGTGCAGATGATTGACTGCAGTACGCCGGAATTCGGGCGTCGCCAGCGCTATGTCGCTGAACAACGGAGCCGCGTAGCCAGCGAGTAGTTTCAACGCCTCGGCCTTTTGCGGAATGAGCTGCATGATCACATCGTCAACATCAGCAACAATCGAAGAAAGGATCGACCGTGAAATGCGAAACGATAGTGACCCGCCGTGCACCGGACGGTCGAACACCTTGGCCTCAGCGGCGCTCATCAACACGGCATCGCCTTCGCGCAAAACGATATCGCGGCCCCGGGACTGCGTCGTGGCCGTACCCGACTGGTTGATGATGAAGATGAGGTCGCCATTTCCGTTGGCTGCGAATTCGCGAGTGCGCGTGATTCGCGTCGGCGACATCGCTGTCGACATCATTTGCACGCCGGGCAATGCGCGAATGAGCACCGAGCACTCCAACGGCGCATTATTGATGGGCTCGACATCGAGCTTCATCGACATCCGGAAACAGTGTTCGCGCCAAATGGCGGCCCGGTCTTTTTCCGGGAAATCGGCAGTCGAAAAACGGACGGTAGAGAAGCCATCTGGATTCATCAGCGTCGCCCTATCTAAAACCGCGCCGGTATAGGCGGGTCAGCACCTCATCGCGTCCCCTCAAAAGGGGGGATTTTGGGAAATGATTTGTTTGACCCATGGCCGAGCGTTTTGCTCCCGGTGATCTACCCGGGTGCGGCACCTCGATCGAAAGGTGACTCCTGGACTGCCCGGTCCGCCAATCTGAGCCTGCCACTGTCAGGCATTCGTGGTTGCGCTAACATTGATGGCAACATGCCACCGATGCGTCTAACGCGCGCCATCTGATCAGAGGATAGAAGGAAAAATTTCACCTGCGTGATCTGCCGGCGCGCACCGACGTTTCGATCGGGCTTTGCACGGTGCCACGATTGCAACAAGACATCCTCGTCCCGCAGGAGGCGTAAATTTTTCATTTCTGCTTCTGCTTCTCTGCTTCTCTCTTCCTGCATTCTCACCCTTTCTCACCCTTTTTGCTCTTCGGTCGAAGCTAAGAGCGAGCGGTATAATTTATGATCTTCTATTTCGCGCGCGATGAACGCCCTGTGAATGTAGCGTTGTCGAACGACAGGCTTTTCATCCTACAAACGGAGGAACCTCTTTGGATTATCTCGGCCGAAATTTCAGCGAATGGTTCACTCCGTTTGTTCACCAATGAATTGCACGGCGGAAGACGTCTCGACTGTGGCCCGAAATGAAACATAAGGCCGCGTTAGGAGAGCGCGGAAATACCATCGCCTGGCCCCCACTCGCGAACACAGGCGTGCTCTCGCAATGCGCCTTCCGAAAACATTCGAAATAGCGCGATTTGGCGCGGTCAGAATGAAACTGGGCCGCGAAACAGACGATAGACTATCATCCGTTCGAATGATGATCGCCGACATTTCGTATGCCGAAAGACGTACAAACTTGCGCGATCATCGATGATCGATCTTGCGGGTGATAGCGACGCGGATGTATACGCACGTCGCTACAAGCGGTCTTGGCCTAAAGCGCAGACGAATAGGCTAATAGCGCAACGCGTTTTATGAAGGTACTTCCGGCATTGGCCACGCGGGAGGCGGGCATGGTGTCTTGGTCGACCGACTGGCGCAAGAAGGAAAAGCGCTTCGCGCTTTGGCGCGGATTCATCTGCAAGACAGTCTTCAAAATTTCGTTCGAGTCAGCCGATCCATTTTTTTCAAGTCGTCCACTGGCGAAAGATTTCCATTCTCGTCATCAAATCGGAGTTGAGCCGAACTGGTTGCAGTATCTCAGATTGCGCACGGTTGCTCATTTAAAGTCGTATTTCATTTCAACGATGCATTTCGTGCCCGCTCCGGCATGCCGCCGGCGGCAATTGCGTGATGACCATGTGAAGAAGCAGTGAAACAACAAATGGGCGTCATCTGCACGGGCGAGGGCTGAGATGGTTTCGTGGTCGACCGACACGATCAATGAGCGAGACCGCTTTTCATATTGGCGGGAAATGATCTGCAATACGCTGTTCAGCATTTCGCCGGAAGCCCCGTCCGAACGTTTTTCCGCTCGCATCACGGCACGCAATTCCGGCTCACTGCGCTTTGCAACCTGCGAATCAACGAGCTACGAGATCGTCCGCACTCGCCGCGATATCGACCGCGCTCCCGTCGACCACTACACCATTTACCTCCAACTGCGTGGTCACACCACAATGCATCAATGCGGCGAGTCGGTCTCGTTCGACCGGAATGAGATCATCATCTCCGACTGCCGCCGGCCCTTCCGCGCGGTGCTATCCAACGACGGGTGCCGCGCGATTGCCGTTGTGCCACGGGTGATGCTTAATTCCCGCGCTCCCTGGTTACGCCAGCGCGCGGTGTACAAGTTCTCGAACACGCGGTTTCTCGATCTTGCCCGACACCACATGATGCGGCTTGTTTCGGACGATTTAAGTGAGACCGAGTCCTATTTGCTGACAGAGAATCTCTGCAACTTGCTGGCGCTCTCCAGCGCGGCCGAGGTTCCACTCGGCCGCCTGCAGACAGAGCTTCAACTCGGTGCCGTGCTCGCCTTTTGTCAGCAAAACCTGCATTTCCCTGGCCTGTCTCCGCAATTTGTCGCCGAGCATTTTGGCCTGTCGGTGCGCACCCTGCATCTCCGCTTCCAAAGAATCGAGCAAACGTTCGGCCGCTGGCTGCTTGAAACTCGACTGGATGCGTGCAGCAAAGCATTGCGAGACCCTCTCCAGCGAACCCGAAGCGTGTCCGAGATTGCCTACAGTTGCGGGTTCAATGATTTATCGCACTTCAACAGAAGCTTCCGCGCCCGCTTTGCTATGGCTCCGAGCCAATGGCGCCATGAATACGTGAAGAAGCAATAACCTGGAAGGCCAACGCTTAGCGAGCATCTGCGTTTACGGAAACGCGGGCAAATCAACTAACGGAAATCCGCGTTCTGACGGATTGATCCGGTGGGCGGATCGACAAATTTTGCCCTGACCACCGAGCCCACGACAAGAATAATGCAAAGCGAAAGGTAAAAGGCAAAGACTCGCAGGAATAGCCGCTTGATCTTTCTTCGATCCTGATAGCCCAGATAATCCATGTAGAATGGATGTCGCATTACGGACTCCTTACGCGCTCCTTTACATGCTGCTTACATGGACGGGCCCCGAGCTGGTGCGGGCAGACCACACCAGCCCGGGATTTCTTCAATTCGGCTTTATGGTCGTGCCTGAGCCGTTCTCTACCGGATCTCGGCTCGGGCCACCGGGAGAGGCTGGGCCGCCGCCGCTTCCGGACGGGCCGTTGAGCGAACCGCCCGCGGTGGTGCCTGCGCCGACATTGCCAGTACCCTTCCCACTACCCGTGCCAGCGTTTGTGCCCTTCACCGGGCGAGGACCGGTGCCGTTACCGGGATGGTGAATCGGCTCGATGATAGGAGTGGGACACTTTTTGTGCCCACCGCACTTGTTGTTGGCGTGCCCTTTGTCCTTTCCTTCACCCTTGTGCTTGCTGTGGTGATCGCGATCGTCGTGACGGTCATGCTTGCCATCATGATCATGATGCGCCTCACGCTGCTCCGAGGCGCCATGGTGATTGCTGCCACCCTTCGCAATTGCGCCCTCCGACGTCGTTAGCAACAGCGTCGCCGACGCAAGCGACGTAGCAAATGCGAGTGAAGACAGAGTCTTTGTAATGCGCATTCCGGTCTCCTTTTGTTTGTTCGCAGCGTTTGCCGAATTGCCGTTCAACACGTTGACCGTCATATCGGCGATAGTTTTTCGAGAGCATTTACGCTCGCGGCATCATCGATATGTTTGCGCTCGCTGAACTGAACTCGCACTGAATGCGAATGCGATTCTATTGACAGAATTTGTACGGTGAGTCCTCCCTCAATCGGAGGAGAAGTCCTCAAGACAAAGACAAAACGTGCGAAAAAAAGGATCAGTGACGCGCTTTGCATCACCCAAATGGATGATCAATTTGCTGAACGCTCACTTTTGCGTGTGGAAAACGTCGAAGGTTCATAGCAACGACGCGGATCGCAACTCGAAAGAGGTGCAGGCCGTGTCTTAGCCGACAAGCATGCTTGAGTAGCCGGCAACCAGCTTGACCAGATCGGCCTGCCGGCTCACGCCGGTCTTTTCAAAGAGTCGGCCGAGATGTGTCTTTACGGTCGTGTCGGCAACGCCGAGATTTCCTGCAACCTGGCGAACGCCGCCGACATTGACGATGGCAAGCAAAACGCGCAGCTCGGTCGGGGTGAGTTTGTAGGTTTTCCGGATGACTTCTGACGGCGGCGCGGTCTCCAATTCCGCCTTGCGCACAAACAATGCCGCCACGGCCCGCGAACCCATGCCGGCTTTGTGCCTCTCGCCCGCATTCAGCGGCAAAACGTGCGCGACATAGCGTTCCCCGGCATTGCTTTTGAGCGAAACCGCGCTGCCTTTGCCACCCGTTTCCTCGTCGGCCGTTGCCGCAGAGATGATCGCACGGTGCAAGCCCTGATCGGCCTGCGCATCGCTCGCGGCGAGGCGGCCGTGCACCGCGCGTAACAGGTCGCCTGTCGCCATCACCGAACGGCTCGCGGCATTGCCATGGATGATTTGGCCTTCGGCATCGACAAGAAAGATTGCGGGACTTAGCCCGTCGAGAACGTTGGCAAAAGTGGCGGCTTCGGACTGTCTGAGATCGACTACCTTGCCGGTGCGCACCGCCCGGCGCACGTGCGGCACGATGAGTCCCATCCGTCGCCGCATTTCGACATCGACCATGCCACCCGCTTGGCTGCGGAGCACGGTAAGATAAGCGCAGCTGCTCGTTGATTTTTCTAGCACGGCATTCGCGGCATCGATCCAGCCTTGTGGCTGAGCCCATTCACGATAAAACCGACCGACAACAAATTCTTCGTAAGGCAGGAGGTCGGGGACACTGACGATCTGTTCAACGTCATAGTCGGGCAAACTCGCAACCGGATCGAACTTCCAATACGTGTCCGAATAACTCTGTACGAACTGAGGATCGACGCCAGTCTGGTAGTGGACATTGCCGGATCTGCTGACACCATCTTTTGTCAGAAGGCCGGCGGCCTGTCCGTTGACAAAGCTGGCAATCTTCGCAAGCACGGGAATCCAACGCGATGCATCGAGCGCCGCATCGTAGATTTCACCGATAAGCTGGGTGAGGCCCAGATCTTCTTTCATTTCCCGTCCAGCGATACCCAAATCGCCCAAGCTAATACGTCAACAAGACGATGTATTCTTGGACAAGAACGCAAATGTGTTGACCTAAAGCGCTAAGGGTCGCGCGTCACGCTGTCGCTCTGTGGCGCTATCACGGGAAAGCTACGCAGGTGCTCGCGGTCGCCTGCGTAGTGGCCGAGGGCAGATATTCAATGAACCGAAGTCAGCGGAACTTTGCCAGCCCTGCGGACCGTCGGCACTTCATTTCACCACTCAGACCTCAAGGTTCGTACTGCGGGTAAACAACCGAGTAGTCGATATATCGGTCCTCGTGCAACGCAGGTTGCGATGCGAGCCCCACGGGCTGCGTAGATCCCGACTCATGCGAGGTCGGGAGCAATGCGGTCCGGTGGGCGCCCGGTGCGGTCGCGATACCCAGTAGAAAAGCAAAGCCAAGCGCGCAAACACAAGCTATTGCGAGTGTTGTGTTCGGCCAGTTCTTGAAAGCCTGCAACATGATGCTCTCCACTCATTTGTCGGAAGGCGGGCTTTCGCCTCGCCCGGGTGTGGGCGTCGAGCACGACGTCTCTGGGCGTTTTTGTAGAAGGAGTGACGCACGGCCCTGTATGAGGTGCCTCACACAAAGGTGGTGGCAAATCCGCAGTCAAACACAGGAACCTAACCACCGAATTGCCCCCAATGGCGGGGCCGCCACGGGCTTATGCAACCTATGCCCTTCCCCGCAGTTGCCTGTGCACAGCCGATGGAGGCCCCTATGAAAAACAGCCGTTTGTTCCGGCCTGGCCTGGCCGTTGCATTAACTCTGGCATTGGCGTCGATGACGGCGCCTGTACGGGCCGAAAATGCCGCTACCCCGGCCAATCCGGGTTTCGTTCCAGGCGCGGGGCGAATCAATCCGGGCGTTGCGCCACGGTCATCGTCCCAATCCGGCAACGTTTCCAATATGCCGACTCCGCAAGAAGCACGCGCGGCTCTGATGACTCCGATATCAAGGCAACCCTCAACCGGTGGTTCTTCTGCTGCAACAACTGGAACCAAAGTGCAGGGAAAGCCCGATGCCAGCTCTGTTGGGACAAACGAACCACCGCCTTCAGGGCCGATCGGGTCGTTTGGTCAAACTATCCCTGCGAAATTTTCCGAACGTAACGACATCCTTGATCGCGTGCCGACTATGGCGATTCCGTTGCCGCTTACGGATGACCAGCTCAGGCAACTCTACGACGCGGTGATGGCAGACAAATCGCAACCCCAAGCCGGAGCAGAAGCGCTTAGGCCCGCCAGCGAATTGTCACCGGACCAAGCGCTCAATGGAATGCACCCATTACCTGCAAGCGTGCGCGGCATCGACGGTGTCACGAGGCTTTATTATGTAAAGGCGCGGGGAAAAGTCCTACTGGTCGAGCCTGACGTCCGCACGGTCGTGGGCGAGATCGCGCCGCCAAATTAAAGCACCTCACGTGGTTGCCTTGGGAATGGTCGAGGGGGGTGGTATTTTGTTGCCGCCCGCCAGGGTCCACAAAAAACTCACAACAAAATCCGGGATCTTATTGTGAGGCCTGGTGGGCGTCTCGAGTACCAGTATCTACCGCGTCCTTTTCACATCTCCCCTCGCCGCACCGGCCTCCGGGAAAATCCACATGGCAACCACCATGAACACGGCCGTCACCATTACATATGTGGCGAAGCCCGGCCGGATCGGTGACCCGCTCCAATAGGCCAGGATCGCCGCGACGATAAGCACAAGACCTGAGACGATCGCTTTCACATCGTTCGGCATGACAGCCTCACTGCAAAAATTTACAGAAACTACTCAGTACGAGCCCATCGGGGCCATCGCTGCCTCATCGGGCCGTCGCGGATGGCCCCTCAGATTCTTTTTGAGATGACTCGTATCGTATCCGTTGAGCAATGTGCCGATAAGACCGCGATCGAGATCGGACGTGCCAAACAGCCAGTCAGCGATCGGAAACGTCAAGTTCATGTTGGTTTCCATCATAAGCCTAGCATTGTGATGCGCCGTGTGATGGCGGCGTAGCGTATTGACGAAGGGGCAATTGCGGACAAACCAGTTCTCGTCGACATGACAACAGAAATGCATGAACTCATACACAAGATACATGCCTGTCGTAACCGACATGAACAGCCAGCCGACATTCGGTGAAAAGATCGTTCCGAGGATGGCTGCCGCTGGCAACGACATCAGAATGAAGACCACCAGCGCATAGGGCGGAAACACGGTTACGCGCCAATCCTTGTGGTCGCGAAAGCGCATTTCATCATCCGTGAAGAACTGATGATGATTGAGCGTGTGCCGCTCATAGATCGCGCGCAGACCTTTAATATTGACCGGCCGGTGCATGACGTATTTGTGCACGGCCCATTCGAAGACGTTGGTAAAAAGGAAAGCCAGAGGGACTGTCAGCCACTCGAGCCAAGTTACATTATGGATGTGCTCCACATAGATGTAGAACGCCGCTGCGCCCATCGCGTAGATGATGGCAATATGAAAATAGCCGTCGTACCAACCGATGATACGCGAGCGGTACTCCTGTCGAAAATCGATCTGCCGCTGACTGATCATGACTTTCTCCTCGGCGTCTTGAGGCGTGGCATCGGGCTTCCCGGCATTCGCGCTTGGTAACCTGTCTGATATATCACAAATCTATCACACTAGGTCAGGCCGTTCAATCAGCGACCGGAACCGGGTTGCTGCCTTCGATCACCCGGGCAACAGCCGGGGTCCGGCGGGCCTCGTCCGACCGGCCTGCAAAAATAATTTCACCACGTTCAATGACATAGAGCCTGTCGGTGAAATCCGGGACGTGGTGAATGTTCGACTCCGCGATGAAAACCGCGTGACCAAAGGCCCGGATACTCGATAACCCAGCGACAATCGAAGGAATGATTGCCGGCGACAGGCCTTCCGTCGGCTCGTCCAGCAGCAAAAGTTTTGGTCCCAAGGCGAGCGCGCGGGCGATGGACAGCATTTTGCGCTCGCCCCCTGACAGGGCCTGACCGCCACGATCCATGTAAGACCGCAGCCCCGGGAACACTTTATATGCCTCCTCGATGCGCTCGGCGGCGGTCCGCTCGTTGGGCCCGATCCAGGTCGGCATGGCCACATTTTCCGCCACCGTAAGTTCGCCGAATACCTCGCTTTCTTCCGGGGCAAAACCGATGCCCATGCGCGCAATCTGGAAGGGCCGCAAGCCGAGCAGACTGCGGTCCTTGAAACGGATCAAACCGGACGCAGGCTTGCGGAATCCCATAACCGTCCGCAGCGCCGTGGTTTTACCTGCCCCATTGCGCCCGACCAGACATACAAGTTCGCCCTCCCTCACCTCAAACGAAACCCCGCGCAGTACCCGGCTGCCCTCGATGTCGACGACGAGGTCGTGGACCACGAACATCAGTGACCTCTCCGCTTGCCGATCACCGTCGCGATCAAATGCGGATCGGCAAAGAAGCGCTCTGGCGGCAAATCAGCAAGAACGCGGCCGCCAGTCAGTGCAATGATGCGGCTCGAATATGCAGCCACGAGATCCATATCATGTTCAACCAACACGATACCTTTAACCCCAGCATGTTTTGCCGCCGCGATCAGGGTCTTCATGATTGAGTGCTTGTCGGCTGTTGAAACGCCGGACGTCGGCTCATCGAATAGAATGACCTGGGGATCAAGCGCGAAGGCGGAAGCGACATCAAGCAGTTTCTTTTCGCCCTGCGAGAGCGACGCGGAAACAATATCGAGCCTATGGCGCAACCCAAATATCTCGGCAACTTCCGCGACACGAGCATTGATCTGCGGGTCGCTCGCCAACCGCGAGAACAGATACCAGCGCTTTTTCTGTCGGGATACCACGGCCGCGGCGATCGTTTCGGCGACCGTCAGCTTAGGAAAAATCTGAATAAGCTGGAACGCCCGGGCCATGCCCTGATCAGCGAGCGCGACCGGCCCCATCCCCGAAATGTTCTTCCCCATGAACAGGACTTCACCCGAGGTCGGCAACAGCAATCCGGTGAGAAGATTGACCAGCGTCGTTTTACCGGCCCCGTTTGGACCGACCACCGACACCAGCTCGTTCTGCTGAACGGATATGTTCACATTTTCTAGGGCTGGGAAGGCTCCATATGCCTTGCTCAGGTTGCGCGTCTCGAGCAAAGGGCTCATTGAACCCTCCGCACGAATCGCCGCTGGAGATCAAAGACGAGCCCGGCAATGCCTCCGGGAAAACCAATAACGATAAGAGCCAAGATAATGCCGAGCATAGAGCGCCAGTATTCGGTGAGAGATTGCAATTGATCCTGCAACAACGTGTAGGTCAGTGCGCCAATGATTGGCCCGAAGAAGTTGGAGAAGCCGCCCAGCAGCGTCATGAACACGAGTTGCCCGGACTGCGTCCAATAGACCAGCTCCGGGTCCGCCAGCCCGACGCGGAACGCGAGAATGGCGCCACCAACCGCGCCGAATATTGCCGATATGACAAAGGCCGCAAACCGGAACCGATGGACAAGCACTCCGAGATATTCAGCCTTGCGCGAGTTGTCGCGGATAGTCTTCAGGTGCAGTCCGAACGGAGAATGTACGATCCGCCACATGATCAGTCCCGCGATGATCAGCAGCCCGAGGCAATAGTAGTAGAACGGGCCGGCGAGGAATTCGATCTTGTTGTACCTCTCGAATGTCAGCCCGAGTATGTTCATGCGCGGCACCCGCATTCCACTGTCACCGCCGGTCAGGTGGTAAAATTTGAACAGGAATGAATAAAACAGCATGCCGAACGCGAGCGTGAGCATGCCAAAAAAGATTCCGACATATCGCGCGCACAGGAACGCGATCGGCAACGCCACAATGGCGGAGCCAAGCATCACCGCGACCAGTACAATTTCAAAGGATTTAACGCCGAGCACACCTGACATCACCGCGGCGCCGTAAGCGCCAAGCCCGAGAAACATAGCGTGGCCGAAAGACAGAAGGCCTGTGTAGCCGAACAGTAGGTTGAACCCCAGCAGAGCGATGGCATAGCCAAAGAAAGGGATCATCAGTCCGGCATAGTAGGGAGGGACGATCGATGGCAGCGCGGCCAGTACCGCCGTGCCGGCGAGCGCAGCCGCAGCCGCGGAATTGATCGTCATACGAACGTCCTTCCAAACAATCCTGCCGGGCGAAAGATCAGCACGCCGATGACGATGATGTAGATTGCGAGCACTTCAAGCTCGGGGAAAAATACGATGGCAAGGGCCCGGATCAGCCCGACGATCAGCGCGCCGACGAGCGCCCCGCGCATGGAGCCGAGGCCGCCGATGACGACGACGGCAAAGGCCTCAATGACGAACTCAATGGCCATGTCGAGTGACGCAGCGGCGGTCGGCACCACCAGCGCGCCCGCGGTGGTTCCAAGAACAGCGCCAAGGGTGAAGACAACCGAATAGATACGGCGCACATCGACGCCGAGCGCTTCTGCCATGGAGCGATTTTCCGCGGTCGCGCGCAACAGACGGCCATAATTGGTCTGCTGCAGGAAAAGACCGAGCCCACCCGCGATCGCGATCGCGGCTAGAATCACCAGCAGATTATAGACCGGCATACTGAAATTGCCGGCACTAAGCGTCCCGTAGATCAGGTAGGCACTGTCAAGCGATCGTGGATTGGCGCCCCAAATGAACTTAAAGACGTCCTGGAAGATGAGTACCAGGGCGAATGTCAGCAACAGCTGAAAGCTCTCATCGCGGTCATAGACCGTGCGCAGGACACGCTCGATGGGCGGACCGATAAAGCCGAGCAGAATTCCGGAGACGACCAGCCCCGGAAGAATCAGCCAGGGCGAGAAGCCAAGGTGATTCGCATAGCTGATAAACGTAATGCCGAAATACGCTCCCAGTGCGTAAAACGAGCCGCAGGCGAGATTGACGATTTTCTGGACGCCGAAAATGAGCTGTAGGCCGGCAGCCACCAGGAACAAGACGGCGGCGTGAAACACGCCGCCGGCCAGAATATTTGCAAACGCGGACATTCAATCCGATTTGCCGTATCAGACTTTGAACTGGGCGGACTTGATCCACTCCCAGAAATTCGCTCCTGGCGGCTTTTGCAGTTCGGTGGAGTACATCGTCTCGAAATTGCCGAGCGTCACGAAGTCGTAGCTGTTCTTATGCGTGGTAAAACCCTGCACGAAGGTCTGATCGGCAATGTGGTCTTTGCGCCACGAGCTTTTGCCGCCGAGGCTTTCGATGGAAAGACCGACCAGCGCGTCGATCACGTCGTCCTGTGAAGGCCACGATCCGCCCTTGGCCTTCATCGCTTTTTCCACGGCCTCCTTGTAGGAGGCAATCGCGAAGTAGGCACGGTCAGCCTCCCACTCGGGGTAGTCCTGGTAGGTCTTCTCGTACCAGGCGACGAATTCCTTCGCCAAGGGCGAGGCGTTTGGGTTGGCGAAATAAAGAGTGTTGTGGCCGAACAGCATGCCTTCAGGTGTAAATTCCTTCTTCATGAGCGTGTGCTGCCACCCCGCGGCCGGGAACACGAGTTTGGTGCCTTCGGTCAAGCCGGCCGCGTGCGCCTGCTTCATGAAAACCGGCAGATCGGCGAACAACAGCGAGGAGAAGATGAGGTCCGGCTTAGCAGCCTTCAGAGCCGCAACGTGGCTGGTCAGATCCATGGTGCCGACCTTGGGCCATTGTTCGGTGACCACTTGATGGTCGATGTTGAAGCGCTTGAGTATTGCGATGAACGCCGCCATGTTGTTGCGGCCATACGAATAATCCGGGTTGATGCCGGCGATAGTAGCAAACTTGCCTTTCCAGTATTTGATGGCGAGCAGCGAGGCCATGACCGCCTCGCATTCGTTATCGGTCGAGCGGAAGAGGTAGCGCGGGTTGGGGATCTTCTCGTCGACGCCATCCTGCGTGGTCCCGTCCCAATAGATCGTGAGGGCCCGCGCCTCTTCGACAACGGGGCCAAGTGCCAGTCCGACACCGGTCGAAATGATGCCTTGCACGCAGTCAACTTTTTCTTGCTGCACGAGCTTGCTAAAGCGCTCGATTGTGTCCTTCGGCGACGACTCGTCTTCGATCACGAGCTCAACTTTACGGCCGCCGATGCCGTCCTTCGCATTGTAGCGATCGACTGCCCACTGTGTGGCGCGAATGCCGTTGAGCCCCGGCGCCGCAGCGATACCGGCACGCGGCGCGAGGATACCGACCCGTAGTGGTTTATTTTGCGCGATTGCGGGGGCGAAAATGCCGTTCGATACCGACAGCGCACCAAACGCGGCCGCTGACGTAAGTAATTTGCGGCGAGAAATTGCCATGACATTCCTCCCTTTTGGCCGGCTTTGTGCCCTTATCGTTGTTTGGAACGATGATATATCAGACGCATGTCAGCAACAAGCATGCAGCGGGTCTCCTTGACCGTCGGGCTTTGCGCGCTCGCTAGTTGGCTAGGTGGCTGCGTAGAAACGCGTCAACATCCGTGCCCGAGAGCACCCAGTCATTATCCAGATTGGCGACCACCTCTTTCATGAATGGTTCCGACAGCGCGATGGCACGATCCTTGTCGCCTGTGAAATCGCAGAGGATCGCGAGCGCGAGCTGCTGCGGGCTTTCGCCCTCGTAGGTCCACTCGAATCCATATTTTGTGAAACGTTTTATATCGTAGTGCTCGCCGAGACGCTTGCCGTCGACAGTGACAACAAGTCCATCAATTGTGCGCTTTCCCTCGTAGGTTTTCATGGGCGTCATACCGTGACCGTTGCGCGCGTGAAGGTTTCTACATAGTCCATCAGCTTGTCACTGGCGCGCGCTGCTGCCTCGACATTGCCTTGCGCGATGGTGCGGGCCTGATTGGCATGCAAACGGGCACAAAGAGGCAAGTCGGCGGCCTCGCGGTAGTGCATGTACCAGAAGCGCCGTGACAGGCCCTGCAGCAGTTTCATGGACCGCGCGGCGAAGTCATTGTGCGCGGCCTCGACCATCAACCGGTTGAACTCCCGATCCAGCCGCATGAAAGCTAGATCATCATTCGTCTTGGCCGCGCGGTCCATACCTTGGGCGATTTCCTGCATTTGCGCACGCTGTTCCTTGGTCGCCCGTTCGGCGCCGGCGCGACTTAGCAGCCGCTCGATCTCGCGGCGCACCTCAAGCACCAACAGCTGGCTGCGTGGATTGATGTCCGAAACCAGGATCCCTTTGCGTGGTAGAACAGTGATGAGCCCGTCACGCGCCAGCCGCTGTAGGGCCTCGCGGATCGGCGTTCGGCCAATGGCAAACGTTGCCGACAGCATTTGCTCCGACAGCACATCGCCGGGCTTAAGCCGCAGCGTGACAATCTGCTCTTCGATAAGCCGATAGGCTCGTTCCGTCAGGGTCTCGCTTCTTCGCGCGGCACCCCTGGCCGGCTTTGCAGAGCCAGGCGCACGACTACGTAAGACGGTCGGCTGACGCGGCACGTCAGACCTGCCTTCGTTTGGCGACCATGACAACAAATTTCTCGTACTCGGCCTCGTTGACCGTGTATGAGTGCTCATCGTCCGGAAAAGAACCTTCCTTGACCTCTTTCACATACTGGCGGATGCCGTTGACGGCTACCTCAGTCAGCTTGGCGAAGCGTTTCGTGAATTTAGGCTTGAAATCGGTGAACACGCCAAGCAGGTCGTAGCAGAGCAAAATCTGTCCATCGCAGCCGGCACCCGCTCCGATGCCGATTGTCGGTATGGTGAGCTGCTCCGAGATGAGCTTTGCAATCTTGGCCGGCACCGCTTCGAATTCGAGCATGAAACAGCCCGCATCTTCGATCGCGAGCGCGTCTTCGAGAATCTTTATCGCCGCTTCCGCCGTGCGACCTTGAATCTTGAAGCCCCCGAACATGGCGATCGTGTGCGGCGTCAGCCCGATATGTGAGGCGGTCGGAATGCCGGCATCGACCAGAGCGCGCAGGATGTGGGCCTGCGACCTGCCACCCTGCGGCTTTACGGCATCGCAGAGCGATTCCTGCATGAAGCGCGTGGCATTGACCAATGCCCGATCGACCGTGTTGTAACTTTGGTAGGGCATGCAGCCGAGCACAAAGGTGTTCGGCGCTCCGCGCCGCACGGCCTGCCCGTGCATCACCATCATGTCCATGGTCGCGGGAACGGTGCTGCGATGGCCGTGCGCAATCATCGCCAGGCTGTCGCCCAGCACGGCGACATCGACGCCAGCCATTTCCGCCCATTGCGCAGACGTGTAGTCAGGTACCGACATATAGACCATCTTCTCGCCGGTCTTCTTTGACTCGCGGATTTCCGTAATCGTGCGTTTTTCCCGCTTGTCGTTCGACTTCTTGGCTTCCGCCGGCTTGCCATGGGCCGCAGCAGGTTTGTGCGTGCTCTCTGCCGTCGACATGTCTCTCCCCGTGCCTGGCGCTATTGCACAGACCACTGATATATGTCTCGTATGTTAGTGACAATCGTTTTTGCCGGTCAAGTGAGTTGTCCATGCTGCCGCATACCGCATTGGTCCCGCTTGTGCTGTTCGCGGCAATCGTCCTTTTAGTCTCGCTGCATGCGCTGGCAGCGAGCGGCCAATTCCCGCGCGAGCACCGCGCGCCGGCGTTGGCTTCTGGGATCGGCGCCGCCATCCTTTTCGGCACGATTGCCGCGGCTCTCGCAAGTCTGCTGGCCGCACTTTTGGCTGCCTGGAGCTTGATCCCTTGGTACGCCGCGATCATCGCCGGCGGCCTCGCGATTCTTGCGGCACCGCTGGTGCTGCAGCAATTTCCTGACCGCTTTGTCGATGGCAGGGCGTCGTTATTGAACTTTGCCGGTGCAAGTGCGTTGCTGGCGCTACTTTTACTTTGGCTGGCCAGGGCGCCCTAAGCGGCGGTTTTGCAGGCATTGGAACCAGCAAAGACGATGGCTTTTCAGCAAGAACTGCAAAGCCGCCCGCACGAGGACCAGATTAGGGTGCTGGCGTAGCGTCACATCGCGGCCGCTCCGTACTAAGTCCATTTTATTCCCCGGCCGGTCCTCACAGCCTCGTTAGCAAGTGACGGACTGGCTCGAAGAGCAGGCTTGAGGTCGTCCTGGAGCAAGCAGGAAAGGACTTATGCAGGGCTGTGGCAGACCGCCTCGATATTGTGGCCGTCGGGGTCAAGCACAAACGCACCATAGTAGTTCGGGTGATAGTGCGATCGCAGGCCAGGGGCGCCATTGTCTTTGCCGCCCGCTGCGAGTGCCGCACGATAGAACGCATCGACCGAAGCCCGATCTTTTGCCGCGATCGCAATATGCAACGGCTTCTCCACCTTTCCTTCGCCACCAATCCAGAAATCAGGCTTACCACCGATGCCAAAACCCGCGGCCGGCATCCCAGTTGCTTGAGCGGTGGCCTCCATGACCAAAACGTAGCCAAGCGGCATCAACGCTCTCTCATAAAACATCTTGGAGCGCACGTAGTCCGACACTGAAAATCCGACGTGATCAATCATCACGAATCTCCACGGCTTTGTGCTCGGGCGCACCAATGATGGTCCCTAGCGTCGAAGTAGACAACCGCCTGCAGATGACGCGAGCCAAGACTGTAGTCCCGTGACGGTCACGACGTCGCCCGCAGCTTTTTTTCTTACGTGCGCAATGGTACAGCCATTCTCGCATGCGACTCATGCCATCGGTATGCGCGCGATTTCACAACCCGGCGAGTCCAGATGAAAGCGTCGAGCGACAAGCCCTTGCAGCACCTCGTGTGTCAGCGTCTCCGGGCGGGTGATGAGCCTAATTAACGATTTCTTAACCATATCGAGCTCACCTGACCGCGCAGGGGGCCTACACTGAGGCGTCGATGTCGCCTTCATCTCCTTCACGAATAGCCCGTAGCCGATTGCGCCGTTCACCGCGCCGATCCCGCGGGCGCCGGGCGTTGCCGAAGCGTGCCGCCATCTCCACCAGAGTCTTGACGGCTATCCGCTCGCGCATGCTTGCCATGAGGTACGCTTTGGTGGTCACGGCATTCTGGCTGACCGCAACCGCCACCTATTTCGCGTTTCGAGATGATGTGCTCGTTCGCCTGATCGGCGAGCAAACTCATTTGAAAACTACTTATGAGGACCGTATCGCCGAATTGCGCTCGCAGGTCGACAGTATCATGAGTCAGAAGCTTCTTGACCAGGAGCAGGTCGAACAGCGGGTCAATGCACTGTTACAACGGCAAGCACGACTCTCACTTTCGCTGGACAAGGTTGAGCAAAAGCAGGTGGCGACGGTTACCGATCTTGGAGAGCGCATCGACGTGCGAGCGCGTCAGATACAGAGCGTGCTTGCCGGCTTGGGAATTAAAATCGGCACCGCATCGACGGGAGACGCAACGGGCGGACCGTTCATCCCGGTTAAGCCAAAACAGCCAGCCGTCAACGCCTTTGAAGATCAATTGTATCGCATCAACACCGGGCGTGTGCAAATGGATCTCTACCGCCGGATGTTGGACGAAGTTCCGCTGCGCAAGCCTGTCAGCGGCGAAACGGACATGACTTCGCCATTCGGGGTGAGAAAACACCCGATCTTGAACCGGCTCTCAATGCATACGGGTATCGATCTGCGTGGAGGTCTTGGCGAGCCAGTAAGAGCGACGGCAACCGGCAGGGTGACCATTGCCGGCCGACAAGGCGGCTACGGGAACATGGTCGAGATCAATCACGGCAGGGGGCTTGCGACTCGGTTTGGCCATTTGTCCGGGATCAGCGTAAAGGTCGGACAGGTTGTCCGCATTGGCGAAGTGGTTGGCACGATTGGATCGACCGGCCTTTCAACCGGTCCGCACCTGCACTATGAGACCCGGATCAACGGCGAGGCTGTCGATCCGCAAAAATTTCTGCACGCCGGATTGAGCTTAAGCGATGACCAGACACGACGGCCATAGCCTTGTTTGCTTCGCAAGCGTGCTCCAAGCACGAAGTTGGATTTGCAAAGCTATCCTGCACTAGACCTCACCGCCTTTTTCAAGCAGCCCCAGAGCGCGACGCAGTGCATCGGCTGCCGCCTTGCGCTCGTCGCCGGACATGCGGTCAACTTGAAATTCAAGACGTAGATGCCCTGTACCGGCTTGTTCCGGACCCAGGCCGACCACCGCATAGGTTGCTATTGGCTGAGCAATGCCCTTGACCTGTACCTGCTCTCGTTTCTCGCAACGTACTTCGTCTTTCACCAGCGCATAAGTCTCGAATGAAATCAGGATTCCCCCCGGCGCCGCCTCGCGCTCCAACCGCGAAGCAAGATTAACGGTGCCTCCGACCATCGTGTAGTCCATGCGGTCGTCGCTACCGAAATTGCCTACTGTACAATAGCCAGTGTGAATGCCGATCCGGCAACTCAGTGGCGTCTCGATACCGCTATTAGTCCATTCTTGCACCAGTTCACCGACGCGCTTTTGCATGGCGACCGCCATCTGCACGCACGCCAGCGCATCCTCCTTTACGCCGAGCGTCGTCGGATCGCCGAAGAACATAACAATCGCATCGCCGACATATTTGTCGATCGTCGCGCCGTATTGCAGAGCGATTTTCGACATTTCGGTCAGATAGTGATTTAACAGCTGGGTAAGGTCCTCCGACTCCATCTTATCGGTAATCTCTGTGAAGCCGACAAGGTCGGAAAAACAAACCGTGAGCTTCTTGCGCTTGCTGACAATCTTGACGTCTTGCTGCCCGGTGAAAATTGAATCGTACACCTGCGGCGCCAGATATTTTGCGAGCTTGGACGACAGCGCAGCCAGGGCCTTGGACTTCTCGGTGAGGTCCTGCTCGCGCTGTTTGAGTTCGGTGATATCGGAATAGACCGAAACGGTCCCCCCATCATCGGTGCGGCGTTCGCTAACCATGACCCACCGGCCATTGTTGCGCTGCTGTACCTGCGGCTCGCCCGGACTGCGGTGTTGTCGCAGCCGTTCCGCAATCCATTCCTCGACACGCCCTTCGGCATCCTTGATATAGCCTCGCTCCGCCGCCCTGCGGACGATGCTTTCGAAGGTCGTACCGACGCTCAGATCTATTTCAAGACCGGGGTAAAGAAGGTTGCGATAGCAGGAGTTGCAGATGACAAGTTGATCCTCTCCATCATAACAGACGAAACCTTCAGAAATGCTCTCAATCGCCTCGGCAAGGCGCCGCTCGCTGCGCAGCCGAGCTTGCTCGGCGCGACGAAGCGGTGTGATGTCATAGAGCCAGTAAAGCCGCTTTCCGCCCGCGACCGCGACATGGCCGCCATGATAGGCGACCTGAACGTAGGAAATCAGCAGATTGAGCAAATCGCCCTGCTTGGTTTTCCAGATTACCTCCTCGTTCAGCAATTGACCGCCGCGCGCCCTCAACAGGTCCACCACGCGCGCACGGTGATCAAGGTCGGACCAGAATCGCCTGGTGTCGAACAATTCGAGTTCCTCTTTGTCGTAGCCGGTCAATTCACGCAGACGCCAATTGTGAAACAGCAGTCGACCTTCCTCGTCGACGACACTCACCGCCGCCGGGCTATAGTCGAGAATTTCGCGAAGCTGACGCTCCTGCTCGACGACTTGCGCCTCGTGCTTTGTCAGTGCGGTGATGTCGTAGACCCACAGCACACGCTTGCCGCCGACGAAACTAATGTGTCCTCCGTGGTATGCGACCTGGACGTAGGACAGCAGGAGGTGAACCAACGTGCCTTTTTTAGTCCGCCAGATCACCCTTTCATTGAGGATCTGGCCGCCATGGTGGCGCAATTGATCGATGATCCGCGCGCGCTGGTCGAGATCATGCCAATGCATGCGGGTGTCGCAAAGGTCGAGCTCTTCCTTGCTGTATCCCAAGATTTCGCGCAGCCGAGCATTGTGGAACAGCAGGCGCCCCTCCTCGTCGACAACCAATAAGCCTGCTGGGCAAAATTCAAGTATCTCGCGGAATTGGCGCTCGTATTCGGCTGCTTCGACCCCAAGAGCGCTTCCGCCATTGGTCGCCGCCAATGGATTTGCTGTCGTATCAGATGACATGCCATTCCGCCGGAGTGACCGAGAAGACTAGCATCCAATGCCGCAGAAATGGAAACTTCCACCGGGGCAAAGGCCGTTCTTTGTGGGCTTAACCTGCATAGTCTGCGATCCGATGACGCACCTAAACAGAGTGCGAAGTGTGTCTAGGAACGGTGCCACCTGACAACACAAAGCCTGTTCCGCGCATCAAGCAGTTCGGACGGCCCGGGTTTTAGCCCGTGGCGTGCAAGCACGTCCTCCGGAGTTCGCGCCGGTACGCCGGGAAAGACAGGTCGGCCGTCAGGCAGATGGACGTCGGGCGCACGCGACAGAAAGAAATCGTCGTAGCGGTCCAGAAAGAGCCCAAACACCTCCGTGCCGCCTATCACGCCAAGGCTGCCATTCGGCAGTCCCAGCACCGCCAAGGCCTGCTGCAACGTCGCGCCGGCGGGATTCCAGAAAAGCGCTTTCTTGTTATTTGAGTCGCTTGCGATTGCCGGAATTTTGCGCGTCAAAATCAATCGCCGCCGCAAATCCGAGTGTCGCTGTTGCTCGTGAGAATGCCGCCCGTGTATGACGACATCGACACTATCGAGTCCCCGTTCGAAAAAGATTTTATCGGCTTCAAACTTGAGGGAGTCCGGCATGACTCCCGCCGCATTGGCAAGCATGCCGTCTTCGGAAACAATCGCATATCCTTCAATGCGGCTCGGGCCTGTCATGATGGATAGTCATATCAGCCAAAGTCATTTGCGGTCGTGGCGCGTCCGGATCACGTCCGGAATTTTAGCTCAAACGCTAGGCGGCACACCAATCGGTCCCAGTGCTATTCTTGCCTTATCGCAGAATACTATGCCATGCCGTTGCGGATTTGCTCGCGCAGGATACCTCGATCAACCTTGCCGGTACGGCCGGTCGGTATCTCCGGTGCGAAGTGGTAGACATCTGGGCATTTGTACCGCTCGATGCGGTCATTCATCCAAACGCGTAAGCTGGCCTCGTCTATTTTCGCGCCGCCACGCGGTACCACGAGCACATGGATGCGCTCACCCACGACAGAATCGGGCACACCAACGGTCAGCGCTGCCGCTACCGCCGGATGTTGTGCCAGCAGACCGTCGAGTTCGAGCGGCGAAATCTTTGTGCCGCCGCGCAGGATCAGTTCCTTGAGCCGGCCGGCGAGCTCCACGGCTCCATCCTCGCGAGCACGCGCTAGATCGCCGGTGCGGAAGAAATCACCTACGAAGGCGGCGCGCGTGAGTTCAGGTTCATCGAGGTAGCCGCTCATAATGTAAGGTGTCTTGATTTGCAGTTCGCCGACTGTGTTGATCGGCAGCGCATGTCCATCACTGTCGGCCACTCGAAACGTGACGCCGGGAGAGCAGTAACCGATGGTACCTGCGGATCTTTCTTGCTCTTTTGACATCAGGAAGAAATCGGAACTGCAGGTCTCGGTCAGCCCGTAAATGTCCACCACCTCCGTCTTCGGCAAAAATTCATGCATTTTCTGGGCCAACCCGCGGCCGAATGGCTCGCCGCCGGTTAGGATACGGTCGAGCCGTATGCGCGGGATCAATGGACCCAAAACAGTGCTATCGATCAAAAGAAATTTGCGCAGCATGGTGGGTACAAAGGCCGCGTCCGTTATGTGCTGCTCGGCAAGTAATTGAAGGACCGCAAGCGTTTCAAATCGCGGTAGCATCAGAACTCGGCCGCCCTTTAACAAGGACAGAAGCGTGACCCAAAGACCAAATACAAAAGTGATCTGCAAAACCAGCAATGCTCTAGTGCCCGACGAGAAGTGGAGCTTGCTGTCGATTGCCCGGAGTTTGCCGGCAAAGGCGCTGTGGCCCAGGACAACGCCCTTTGGTCGTCCGGTCGATCCTGAAGTGAACACAACGACAGCAGCTCCCGACAGCATTGCCCGATGGCGGGGAGCCTCATGACTGCCGGGACACACGATCTCGCCCGAGCCTTTGGCAAAAAATCTTGCATGGCATTGCGCGCGCAGCGTCTCGATCACGTTCGCCGGCGAATGCAGCGCCACCGGCACAACTACGCCGCCGGCTAGCCAAACCCCGATCATCGCGGCAAGATCGCGAGGCTCGTTCGAAACCAAAACCAGCACGAGCTCGTCCGGCGTCAACCCTCGGCGGAGCAAGGCCCTCTCCACCGTACGGGATAGGTCTAAAAGCTCACCATAGGTAAGCGCGTCGGTTGCTTGCTCCAGCGCGGGCTTTATGGCGAACTCTCGGCAAGCGTCTGCAAGCAGCGTTCCGAGGTTGTCAGCCATTGCCGCTGTTCTCGAAACGAGCATCGCGCCAGGCTATCGCCGCCCGCAATCCATCTTTGCGAGCAACTTTCATAAACTCTATTTTGTCCGGGCTTCCGGCACCTTCGATCGCAAGATCGATGTCGAGTGCAGCCTCAAGCGCATCGACCAAACCCATAATGTCGAAGGTCCGGTTGATCGCGCGCTTGGTTTGTTGAACCAATTGGGGGTCGATGACAGCGATGTTATGCGCGAGTGTCAGCACCACCGAGTCGAGGTCGTCGCCGGGCACGACGCGATTGATCAACCCGATCCGCTGTGCCTCCTGCGCGGAAAGCCGATCCATACCGCCAAGAATGATTTCTTTCGCGTGTTTTGGCCCAACCAGCCAGGGCAAGATCATGACCACAATTCCTGCACCAAACTTCAATTCAGGCTCGCCAAATATGGCGTCCTCGCTGGCGATTGTGATGTCGCAGCATAGGGCTAGCTCGCAGCCTCCCGCCAGGCAATAGCCACGCACGGCCGCAATGGTCGGTTTGCTGAGATGCCAAAAGCGCGTGACGGCGTGAAAGTCACGGCGCAGTATTTCGCGCCACGTTTCGGCACCCGCGGGCCGGCTCTCCATTTGCTCTTTGAGATCAAACCCCGACGAGAAATTTCCTCCAGCGCCGTTGACCACCAGGGCGCGCACCTCGGAATCAGCTTCAACGACATCGAGAGCGTGCTCGATCTCGCCAAGCATCTGCCTATTGATCGCGTTCAGCCGCTGGGGACGATCAAGTGTAAGCGTTGCAACGGTACCCGTCCGCTGCAAGCGAATGGTCTGATAGGTAACGCTCATGCGTCCCGGATCGTAGCAACTCTGACGCATGTTTTGGAAGAGCAAAACGGACAAGCGATGTCCGTTATGGATCAAAGCGCGCATCTCTCTTCGCAAACACTTCGAAAGATTGGAGGCCCGGCCTGGAATCGAACCAGGCTGAAAACCTTGCATGGCTTTTGCGTCGCCACTCCGCCACCGGGCCGCGATCATCGTATTTTGCGAATGCCGTCACACAACGATGAACCCCCGACATGGTAAATCTTCTCTCACTCCAGCTATAGAAATCTTCAAGGCGATCGTGGGCTAATGAATCAGAAAATTCTGACGGAGACGACTCTCAACAAGAGCAAATGCTCGCCTCGAAATTTTCCTAAAGCGTTTACCGCAAAATCGGAAACCCGAAGCGACGCGCCGACGAATTCCCGTTAACCACAGCGAAGAATGCTAAAAGGGCGCGGAGCCAACGAGAGGTCCGCGAAGTCAAGTCATGAGCCATTCTGTGCGCATGAGCTGGGTGGATGCTGCCAAGGGTTTGTCCATCATTTTGGTGGTGGCAATGTATTCCGCCTACAACACCGGTGAATATACCGCAGACGTCGGACCACTCCACTATTTCATAGCCTTTGCAACACCGTTCCGCATGCCGGAATTTTTCCTAATCTCCGGCCTGTTTCTTTCCCAGGTGATTGCTCGACCGTGGCGGCGTTACGTCGATCGGCGCGTCATACACTATATGTATTTCTACGCACTGTGGGCCTTCATCATGATCGCGCTGAAGGTCGGCATATACACAGGTGCGCCGCTCGCCATGTTCGGTGCTCTCGCTCTGGCCGTGGTCGAGCCGTATGGGGTCCTGTGGTTTATTTACATGCTCGCCATCTTCAGCATTGCCACTAAGTTGCTCTGGCAGTTCCGCGTGCCGAATTGGGTGGTTATCTCCATCGCTGCCGGCCTGCAAATGGCGCATATTGATGTTTCAAGTTACGCGTTGACGCAGTTCGCCGCCTATTTCCTCTTTTTCTTTGTCGGCTTTGCCGCCGCGCCAGCAGTTCATCGCCTCGTCGCGTGGGCAGAAGGCCATGTTGCGCTTTCCATCGCCTGTCTGTTGGTGTGGATCATCGGCAACGGACTTCTTGTTTTTTCGTCTGGTTATGCCGTCATGCCGACTGAAACCAAGATGGGGCTCGCGGCACTGCCCCCACTTCATCTTATGTTGGCGATAGTTGGGGCAATGGCGATCTGTGTTACCGGCGCCTTGCTTTCAAAGCTTCCATTCATGAACTGGCTGACATGGCTGGGCGAACATTCACTGGTCATCTACGTTTCTTTCACCCTGCCCATGTCCATTTTCCGAGGGCTCGCGATGTGGAGCGGCCTTTTAACGCAGACCGGACCGCTTAGCTTTGCGGTCCTGGCTGTCTCGATTACAAGTCCGGTTGCGCTCTACTTGATCATCAAGCGCTTCAGTTTTGGCATCTTTCTCTTCGAACGGCCCCGCTGGGCACGCATCGCCGAGGATCAGCCCTCGGCTTCCGCCGCAGCTTGGGCCAGACCTGCCAACGTTACTCTCGCTACGAGCCGGCACTGACGACCGCCGGCCGCTATTCGATTGGGCCCTCGGCAGACATTTCGAGTCTGCGGTTGAAAACTTCGTATACGTGTCCCTGAAGACTATTGGTGGATGAAATCGCTACCGGCGAGAATACTTGCTGTGATCGATTTTAGAACGATTTCCATGTCGGCCGCGGCTTGAGCTTCCGCGGCACCCGTACTGTTGGCGTAGACTATGGTATCCGCGCCATTTTGGATCCATGCAATGCTGTGCGGAGCAATCTGAGTGGCACCTGAGATCAACCCCTGAACCGCGGTAATGCCCAGAATGGTCGACGTGTCGATGACATCGGATCCGTGAACAAAATTATTGATTGAATCGTGAGCAGCCACGGTTGAATCTGACGTCGCATTAAAGACGAAGTGGTCGGAACCAGCTCCGCCGGTCAAAACGTCTGCGCCGCCACCGCCGGTAATCGTGTTGTTGCCGCTACCAACCACAATTGTATTTATTCCGCTGCCACCCGTTACCGTGAGATTGCCGGTGTCAGTACCGGCAGCGAGGCTACCGCCGGTCCCCAGAGTCACTACTGCGGCTGCCGAACCAGCGAGGGTCAGCGTATTTGCCGTGAGCGCTGTGGCATTGACCGTCACCGTATCGCCGGCACCGCTGGCGGTGATCGAGGTGGCCGCCGAACCGGTGGTGATGGATATGCCGTTGTCGGCGGCATTGCCGGTGGTCACGGTCAATGCGCCGGTGAGCGCGCCGGCATTGATATCGCCGACCAGGCCGCTCACCACCTCGGCGGCCGAGCCGGTC
>Ga0066388_100000186_pt1 | contig 25083 bp, 21 predicted proteins | sample PanSoiMetaGPlot6_FD_64539 | JGI IMG/M metagenome (GOLD analysis project Ga0066388, IMG submission 64539) | Tropical forest soil microbial communities from Panama analyzed to predict greenhouse gas emissions - Panama Soil - Plot 6 (Hybrid Assembly) | ecosystem: Environmental > Terrestrial >...
TCGCCTCTTTCGATTTCGACCAGCATGCCCTTGCTTACGCCCGAGCGTTTAGAAAGCTCGTCCAGGGTCAAGCCATTCTGAGTGCGCAGGGCCTTTAGCCTGCGAGACATCGCAGCGTTGACGTTAAGGATGTCTGCGCCCATCTTGGTCGATATATTGACTTTTCTGGTCATCGGTCGTTATCATGTACCATGTTGGTCACTGAGGATTACTATGGATATTGATCCATCAATTGACAGCAAGATTCAAGCCCTTGTTCCAGATTTCCGTGCGCTGAGCATCGTTGTCAGCGCCGGTGAGCTAATAGATCGTTCTGTGGCTGATTTGGCTGTCGAGCAAGCGTCTGCGGCGGTGCGCAGCGGTGAACCAGCGTGGGCGGACGCCCATCTAGAGGCATGGGCGGCGGTGTTCAAGTGTTTCGGGGTGAAAGCCAAACGCTCACCCTGTTCTGCTGATGCGCTTAGAAAGCGGATCTTGAAAGACGGAAGGCTGCCCCGTCTGGACCCGCTTGTAGATTTGTACAACGCTGTAAGCGTGAAATATGCCGTGCCAATTGGTGGTGAAAACTTGGCCGCTTACGTTGGACAACCACGCCTTACTGTTGCAACAGGCAATGAGACTTTTGACACTATGAAAGAGGGGCAGTCAATCATCGAAAGCCCCGAGTGCGGTGAAGTCATCTGGCGTGACGATATTGGCGTTACTTGCAGGCGATGGAATTGGCGACAAGGCGTGCGGACTCGGCTTGATTCGACCGCGCACCATATGTGGTTCATCCTCGAAAGTTTATCGCCAATGCCGATTGAAGAATTGCACAAAGCTGGTGACGAACTTGCTTGCGGAATTAAGGCAATGATGTCTGACGTGAAGATCGAAAAGTCAGTTATTGGCGCTCACCCACTGGTTGGTAAAGATGTACACACCGCAGTCGTTTAAGGAAAATCGACTTGAAGTACTACATGAATTGATTCGATCCAACCCGTTTGGATTACTTGTTTCGAACGGCGAAGAAGGTCCGCTGGCGACTTCGATTCCCTTTTGTCTGGTTGACAATGGAGCGCAATTCGGTATGCTTCAAGCGCATTTAGCGCGCGCGAACCCGCATTGGAAGACCATCGACGGTCAAAACGTCCTTGTTGTCTTTCAAGGTGCAGATGCATATATTTCTCCAAGCTGGTATCCATCGAAGGACGAACACGGCAAGGTGGTGCCAACGTGGAACTACGTGATGATTCAGGCGCGCGGAAATGTCCGAGTGATTGAAGACCCATCCTGGCTAAAGCGACAGATTACGGCGTTGACGAACCAGCAAGAAGCATCTCGTCCAAATCCCTGGAAGGTAAGCGATGCGCCGGAGTCCTATATTGATGCCGAAATCAAAGGGATCGTCGGGCTCGAAATTCAAATCAACCATCTGGAAGGAAAATGGAAGGTCAGCCAAAACCGTAACATGCAAGATCGGAAGGGAGCTGCTGAGAATCTCTTCGCAGAGGGAAATACCGAAATGCATGACTTAGTGCGGAAATACGGTGGTCTCGACAGTTAATCAGGTTACTGATCGTAACAGCTCGTTGCCTCGCTCCACGCGATCTTCTGCTGGCGTAGCCAAGGCACTGGTGGCACAAGATAAGACGCCGGGCTTCAGGCCCGGCGTCTTGTCTTGCTTGTTGCGCCTTCGCTATCGGAAACTGTAACAATCAAACAAGCTCCGTTGCCGCTCCGGCGATGACGGGCATATGGGTAATCAGAGGGCGGAATCCCGGGAAGGAAGGCTCGGCATCTCCGGAGGATTGGCGATGGCTCTGCATCCAGTGCAGCGGCCCTGTCCTGAGCACGATCTATCAACTCGAACCGACCGTGAGTTCTCTTACAGGGTACCGTTTACAGAAAGCGGTCGCGGTGTGATTGACGAGGTTTACCCGCTCATATGGCTTTCGCCTGCCTGGCTTTTCTGGATCCCCTTTCAGATACTGCAGTTTGCAGGCGCTGTCAGGGCCCAGGTCGGACTGACCTGGGGCGACTGGCTCTGCTATGGACTGCTTTTCGCTGTCTTCGTGTTGTGCCTCGCTACCTTGGTTATGTGTCTAGACCACGAATTGGAAATCAGCATAACCGGGTTGAGGGCACCACTGCGGTTCTTGCCGGCCCTGTCGCTCCGGTGTTTCAGACGATGGCATGATCTCAGCGCTATGCGCCTCCGGGAAGTACCTAAGAAAACCGGTATGGCCCGAACGCTGCAATTCGTTTTCGCCTCAGGCGGCGCCTTTTCCCTTGAAGTTGAAGGCATCAGCAGAGAAGATCTCAAAAAGCTTGTACTTTCCGTACAGACATACTCGCCTGCCGCCGAGATCAGCAACTTACTGCCAGACCTCGATCTTGGCATACCACTCGACGGCTCCTCTTGCGACACCACCTCATTCACAAAGCTCTGGGACGATGAGTTTGCCAGGCGATTCGGCTCAACGCTGTTTGTACCACGGGAAGCGGGCAGCGAGCTGCAAGCTGGCAACCTGAAAGTCATAAGGCAGCTCGCCTTCGGCGGCCTGTCTGCTACCTACCTGGCCGTCCGCAGAGACGGCCAGATGGTCGTCTTGAAGGAATCAGCGGTTCCCGTGCATGCCGATCCGAAACTGAAAGCGAAAGCCGAGGAGCTATTTAGAAGAGAGGCAACACTGTTAGGGCTGATCAACCATCCGAATATCGCCAGGTGTCTCGATTACTTCATTGAAGACGGTCGACATTATCTCGTCCTCGAATACGTCGGCGGTCAGGACCTCAGACATTTCGTCACCGACAACGGTCCTCAACCTGAGGACATCGCGCTTCGTTGGGCTATCGAAACATGCGAGATTCTAGTCTATCTCCATGGCCTGGACCCGCCGATTGTGCATCGTGATCTCACACCGGACAATCTTGTCCTCAAGGCAGACGGCACATTAGCCCTCATTGACTTTGGCGCCGCCAACGTCTTTGTCGGCACGATGACCGGTACCATGATTGGAAAACAATGTTACATATCGCCTGAGCAATTCCGCGGGAAGTCCGGGCCGCAGAGCGACATCTATTCCTTAGGTTGCTGCGTGAATTTCTTTCTTACAGGCTGCGATCCGGAGCCGCTCAGCCGCTCCCATCCGAGAGCGGCGTGCGAAGAGGTTTCACCGCAATTGGACGATCTAATTGCCAGGTGCACTGAGCCACAAGTCTCGGCCCGCCTCTCCACTGCGCCCGAGCTGTTGGCAATGTTGACGGAGCTTAGCGGTAAATGAGCAGCTTTCCTGCGGACATGAATCCGCACGCAGACGATGGCGCCGACAGCCACCAGGGGTTCAAGACCTTCCAGCAAGAGCGAATCGAGTGGGAGCGCCGGAACAATAGTGATGGCCAGCCTGAGGGCGCCCGCCGACAGGATTACCGGGTGCAGGACCCGGCAGTCGGTGATGTTCCGGAGTCTGAGGAAGAACTCGCTGCCGAACAGGGTTCACAGGAAGATCTCGCTGATGAAGACGACACTTCCGGACAAGCGATCGAGACGACTGAGCGGCTGTCCTTTTCCCGCGCTCCCGCACGCGAACCGCCCAAAAGTGGTTACGCCCGCTGGCGAGAGGATAGGCAGACTCTTGTCGTCATCTTCGCCGGGATTCTCTCGGTCGGATTAATTGCCAGCCTGCTCTTGCATGTCGATCCATGGACAGCGCTGAAAGGGCTCTTCGGGCGAAGTCCATACGGTTGGTTCTGCGCAATTGGCTGGCTGCAATATTACGTGTACAAAATGTCCGCGGCACGGCTTCTACCAAAGGTCGACAGGCACGGAATTGCCCTGTACAAAGCCACCCGCTTTGAGGAGCAGCTGATCGAAACCGTACGCTGGCAAGATCTGCGGCGCATAGAGTATCGCAAGAGCGCAATTTTTCCTCGGGCCTACTCGTGTATTGTTCTGCACACCGGGCGCAAAAAAATCAGCATCAAGTGGCGAGACTTCCTGACGGCGGTCAACCCGGCCGAACTGGTAAATGCAATCAGGACCTGGGCCAGTTCAGCATCCATTGATCCTGCCCTGCCTGTATTTCGAACATCTGAACGCGGGGGGCCGGCATACACCGAGCTATGGTTACAATCACTCTCTCTTTCAACGCCCTCGGCGGTACGCAGCGATCAGCTTGCTGCAGGCAGCCTGGTCGGCGATGGACGATATCGAATAGTCGGCAGGATAAGCGCAGGGGGACAGGGCACGACTTATCTTGCTGAGCCGACAGACACAGGATGCAGGCGCCTCCCGCCCGATGCAAGCGAAGCCGGACTGGGGGCGCCTACAGACCTCGCCGCACCGGAAAGCAAGGAAGTAGCGATTAAAGAATACATACTGCCGACGCGCCATGGCAGCTCTGGCTTCAAGCAAGTAGCAGGTTTGACTCACGAGGCGGCAGTCCTGAAACGGATCGATCACCGGCAGATCGTAAAGATGCTTGATTGGTTCCTGGAGGGAAACCGCGGATACATGGTGCTCGAGTATGTTGAGGGAACGACACTCGAGGACCTGGTCGCCAGACAAGGTCCGCAGCCTGAGTCACTGGTCAGACGACTGGCCATGCAATTGTGCGATATTGCCGGCTATCTGCACGTTGGTCTCCAGGTGCCGATCATCCACCGCGACATCACACCGCATAACCTGATCCTCCAGCCAGATGGCAACTTGAAGCTGATTGATTTCAACGTCGCCCAGGACATGTTATCGACGGCTCATGCGCCGGTGGTCGGTAAGGCATCGTACATAGCTCCCGAGCAGTTTCGGGGCCGGGCCGCGCCCGAGAGCGATATCTACAGCATCGGATGCACGTTGTTTTATCTGTTAACCGGGCTGGAGCCCGAGCCACTGACCGTCTCTCATCCAAGACACGTGCGGTCGGATGTCTCGATTGCGCTGGATCAAATCGTAGCTGGGTGCACCCAGCTCGAACGCGCTGAACGCCTGCGGTCCGCCGGGGCAATCAAGGAGATGCTCGCGCAGCTCGAGGCGGGCCAACAGCCGGCTTAACAGAGGTTTGAAATCTAGCTTCACTGTTTTCCCGTGGCCTTATATACGCTGCAATATGGCTGCTGCTGCTTATCCCTCGGCGCCACCGGTAATCTGCAAGCGGTCGAAGCAGATGTCGTGCCACGTCTCTCGCGCGATGTTGCCTCCGCAAACAACGACGCCTACCTTTTCATAGGGGGCGAACTCGACGAGTTTCTTTTCGATGGCGGCAATGCACACCGCAGCTGCACCCTCGATCAGCATTCCTTCGTTGTCCAGAAAGTCGAAGATGGCAGAGCGAATGTCGGCTTCCTCGACTGACACCCACTGGTCCACGAGCTCACGGGCAATCGGAAAAGTGACCGTATCAGCCTCGATGTTTCCGGCAATGCCATCAGCTATGGTCTTGTCGCTAAATACCGGCTTGACGCAGCCGGACTTGACGCATTCCATCATCACCGGTGAGTTCGCCGCAACCACACCAACGATGCGAATAGTGGGATCTATCGCCTTGGCCGCGACTGCCATGCCGCCGATCAGGCCGCCGCCGCCGACAGCCACTACGAGAGTCGTCAGTCCTGGCAAGGTCTCTAGCATTTCGAGAGCGATGGTGCCCTGACCGGCCATCACTTCCGCGTTGTTGTAAGGCGACACATAGAATGCCTTTTTTTCCCGGGCTATGCGCCGCGCATAAGCCTCAGTGACTTCCGCATCCTCACCGTGCTCGATCACGCCAACGTTATAGCTGCGCAGCTTCTGCTTTTTGGCGCTCGAGGCAGTAATGGGAATACAGACAGTTGCTTCCATGCCCAGGCGGCGGGCAGCCTCGGCTACACCGAGCCCATGGTTGCCGGCTGAGGCGGCGAAAATCCTCTCGATGTGGTTCTCCTGGGCCCACTTCAAACAATTGAATGCGCCCCGCAATTTGAAGGACCCGGTCAGTTGCAGATTTTCTAGCTTGAGATGGACCGCTGCCCCGGCCAGCTCCGAGAGCCAAGTGCTGTGCCTGATCGGCGTATTCGATACGACACCGGACAATCTAGCTCTGGCCGTAAGAACATCCCGCAAGAGAATCGGCTTTTCACCCACCAGCAATGCTTGACACTCCCGATCGCGGTTGTCCTACTTGAACTGCGTTAGTGCTGTATAAATGGAGCGGGTAGCGGGAATCGAACCCGCGTGTGCAGCTTGGAAGGCTGCCGTTCTACCATTGAACTACACCCGCGCGTGTCCCCGATCGTACCACACCTTTTTTAGGTTGACTTATCAGACTCGAACGCCTACCTTACGTAGGCAGCGGCTATCCGCGCTGAGTTCGGTAAACCGACGGAGACCCCATGGCAACCTTTATCGAGCGTTTAGCACAAATGAGCGATCCCACACGAATCTCAGCGCACGGGGTGGAGCCGCCGGTACCGAAAAGACTAGTCCCCCCCCATGTCGAATCCCTCCAGCCTTACCAGCCCGGGCGCCCGGCCGAGGAGTTGAAAAGAGAGCTCGGTATCGACCGATTCATCAACCTGGCATCGAACGAGAATCCGCTTAGTCCACCGGCCAATGTGCTTGCAGCCATACAAGAAGCATTCCCGGAGATCAGTCGCTATCCCGAATCCGGCGGCATGAAGCTGCGCACCGCCCTTGCAGAGAGATATGCGGTCAAGGTCGACAACGTCGCCATAGGCAGCGGCTCCGAGAGCATCATGGCCAACATCATTCGCGCCTTTCTGGCCGGCGAGGATGAAGTCGTGACCTGCGAAGGCACGTTCATTGGATTTTATGTGCTGATTCGCGCCCAAGGCGTGAAACTGAATATGGTGCCCCTCAAGAATTACAGATTCGACCTGACCGCCATCGCAGACGCAATAAACGATAGAACTAAGATCGTCTACCTCTGCAATCCCAATAATCCCACCGGGACATACTTCACGCGGGCGGAGTTCGACACCTTCGTGAAACGAGTACCGGAACACGTGCTCATCATTCTGGACGAAGCGTATTACGAGTTCACCGAAGGGCTCCCGGATTTTCCGGACTCCATGACTTACCGCTACGACAACGTCCTGACTCTGAGGACCTTCTCGAAAGCATACGGCATGGCTGGATTGCGACTTGGCTACGGGTTAGGACACGACTACCTGATTAGCTTCGTCAATCGCATCAAGCTGCCGTTCGAGCCGAACATCCTCGCTCAGGCAGCCGGTCTTGCCGCACTAGCCGACGACGAGTTCCTGACCAGATCGCTGGAGAACAATCGTCAGGGCCGGCGCCTCCTCGTGGAAGAGTTCGATCGGTTGGGACTGAATCAAGTAGCATCCTGTGCCAACTTCGTCATGGTGGATTTCGAAAGCGAAGAGAGAGTGACACGACTGCACCAGTCCATCCTCCGTCAGGGCATAGCAATCCGCCCGCTCCGCGCTTTCGGTCTGCCGCACTGCTTCCGCGTCACCGTCGGCACGCCCGAGGAGAATCAGGCCTTGGTGACGGCTTTGCGCGCGTCATTGTAGCGCGCGGCTGCGCCGGCCCGCTCGCGCATCGCCTGCTTCTGGCTCTCCCTGGACGGCTGTAGCCATCTGACCGTCAGTCTTTGACAAGTGCCCCGCCGATGATAACTGGTTCGTCCGCAACGCCCAGGATGATTTCCAGTTGATTCTTCTTGCGAGCGCCCGGTTCGAGTGTGGCTTTGTAGAGCTGAGCTACATCAATGGCCTTCTTGCCGATGTGATCGTTCTGCGTTCCCCATTCATTGTCGACCGAGACCTTGCCGGTGACAGGGTCGATGTCCGTGACCGACAGCACGTGCCATACACCGGCGCTGCTTGTTGTTGCACGTGAATCGCTCTTGAAAGGCTCGTTACCGGTATGAACGGTAATGATCACAGGCAGACGTCCCTTGTTCTTGAGGTCGATCAGCATGTTCTTGAGTTCCGCTTCGCTACCGACATCGAGCGTTCGCCAACCATTGTCGGGTTTGTTGGTGTTCTCGATCACGACGTCCGTCTCATTACGACCGGTAATCTGATTGCTCGTCTCGACGACGTCATTTGTTCGCATCTGTGGCTGCTTGATCAGGTTGCCCTTTCGATCTTTCACATCTTCGGCCTTGCCATTGGCATAGCTCACGAGTCTTTCGCCGGTGTCCGTCAGCATGCGAGTAGGTGATTGCTCATAGTGAATCGCGCCCTTCGGAATAACATTGCCCTGCGGGTCCCGAAGCTGCCGTTGCCAGAATACATTGACCGCCGCCACCTGGAAGATCTGACTGGCATACCCGCGTGCGCCATCGCGAGGTGGATTGTCAGATGCCTCATTGTCCGCTTTGAGGCTCTGCGCGCTGATCTTGATGACGGTTCCGTCGGCAGTCGTGTACTCGCCGGTCGTCGCCACATCGGCAACCAACTTCGCGGCATCTGAAGGATACATTGTGTATGTGCGACTCTCAATCGACGACACATTGCAGGTCTTGTGGTATCCGTTGTCCACCATCGTCGGGTTGGCTGCATTGCGCACGACTTGCTGCGCCGCTATGACTCTGGATTTCTTATCGAGAAACTGATCTCCATCCACTTCCAAAAGCCGAGAGGTTTGCTGATATGTGCGCGCCACCTCGTCGTCACTCAATCCTCGATTCTTGGCCCGTTCTTCAAAGCGAGCCATCTCGCCCCTAAATCTCTCCAGGTTCTTCTTCCCATCAATCCGCGCTGGAGCCAGCGAGTCCCGGTTTGCCCGCTGCGAGGCCAGATCGGACCCAACCAGCGTCGCAACGGCAGCGCGCTCGAGCTTACTGGTATTGTCCTGATGTTTGAGGGTAACGTCGCTGCCGGAGACGACCGCGACGCTCAGATCTCCGATCCGGCTAGTCCGAGACTGAGCGATATGGCGTGTGGGCAGGATGAGGAGCTCGGGATCTGCAAATACTTGGCTCCAGGAAAGGGCCTCGCCCTTCCCCCGATCCGACCCCTCACTTGCCCTGAACGAATTCTCCAACGACTTCCCCTCTCGTCGCAGGTCTTCTGCATCATATGACCAGCTCCCCGGACAGGAATCGGGAAAATTACGCAACCATGGTCAAATTACGCACATGGCTTTACGAAGCTATACGCTGCCAGGCAAGATGTGCTTGACCGCATTCGATTCCACGGCTAACATGAGGTTTCCTGGAGGCGCATTTTGCTTTACGCCAGTAGCTACACCATACCTCAAGAGATAATCTGCGCTGTGTCGGCAGTCGCAGGTAGCGCTGACGCAAGTAATAATGACGATAACGACGCAGGGTTCTTGCAGTCGGGGCGGCGCCGCACCTAAATCACCAGGGCAGAAGCAACACCGACCGCAAGATCAGCAATCTTGCGGTTTTTCGTTTTTGGAGGTACGAAAATGGAAGCAGTAGAGATCCAATCGTTGGAGGCCTCAGCACACGTCGGCAAAGTGGCGAAGCTCAAAGGACACGTCCACGCCGTGCGCAACCTCGGCAATATTGCCTTTGTGATTGTCCGAGACCGGACCGGCGTGCTGCAGCTAGTGGCTGAGGATCCTGCCCTTCTCTCCCAGATTGCCGAGTTGGGTTGCGAGTCGCCTGTCATCGTGGAGGGTCTGCTCAGCGCTCGCCCCAACTCAAAGGCTGGCGTGGAAATGCAACTCACGAAACTGGAGGTGCTGGCCACGCCGACTGCGGGTTTGCCGGTCGAAATCAACAAAGACTCTCGAATCAAGTCGCTTTCGCTGGGCGCCATGCTGGACTATCGCCCGCTTACTTTGCGCAGCCCTCTTTCCCGGTCCATCTTCAAGATTGAAGCGGCTTTCTGTGCGGCATTTCGACAATTCCTGAACGGCGAGGGCTTCACGGAAATCCATTCACCTAAAGTGGTGTCGACCGGCACTGAGGGCGGTGCCCAACTGTTCAAGCTCGACTACTTTGGACAACCCGCCTATCTAGCCCAGAGTCCCCAGTTCTACAAGCAAATAATGGTGGGCGTGTTCGAGCGGGTTTTCGAGATTGGTCCTGTATACCGAGCGGAAGATCACGACACCTCCAGGCACGTGAACGAATATGTGAGTATGGACTTGGAAATGGGGTTTATCTCAAGCGAGCAAGACTTGATTGCCATGCAGATCCGACTGCTTCGGCACATGTTCGAATACGTTAAAGAAACGTGCGCGACGGAGCTCGAGCTGCATGAAGCCACCGTTCCAACAATCGGCGAAATACCCCAGGTAACGATTGAGGAGGCTATTAAACTTCTTACAGAACAATACAACTGGCGCCCTGAAGCTGGCAGTCTTGACCTCGACCCAGAAGCGGAACGGCTCTTGTGCGAGCACTTCTTCAACAAAGACGGAACTGATCTGGTTTACGTGACTAGCTACCCTCGGAAGGTCAGACCCTTCTATGCTTTGCCGATCGAGGGTACGGAGGCTACGCACAGCTTCGACCTTCTATTCAGGGGGTTAGAGGTAACCACCGGCGGTCAGCGCATCCATAGCCATCAGCAACTTGTAGAAAGCATTGCCGGCCGCGGATTAGATCCAGCCAGCTTCTCGGACTATCTGCAGTGCTTCCGCTACGGGATGCCACCACATGGCGGTCTGGCAATAGGATTGGAGCGGCTGGCCAAGCAGTTGCTTGGGCTTCCGAATGTAAAGCTGGCCGCGTTGTTCCCCCGGGATCGCCATCGGCTGACGCCATAGATTCCGGCGCCACTGGCCTGTGCACATGGTTGCAGATTGCCTCGCCGACCGGCGGAGCGGTGCGGCATCGCCATGCTCTCCCCGGCAGCATTCGTCCCAGTGCCTTTCCCCGGCAGGGCAGGCGCCGCACTTCCTTCTCCGCACGCCGAACACTGTGCAATTCAACATACCGCTGACCGACCTCCGCTCTTAACATGGTGCTCAGGCAGGCGAAAGACCTGAGGGAGCAGCCGCGGGGCTGACATCGCGGGCGCAGGCCCTTGACCAGGGCCTGCGCGTCAGGAGGTAGCTTCATGTTTGAACGCACTGCCGACGCCGGCGACAGGACAAGTCAGGCGATATCGTCGCACGCCGCTTACCAGAGCCTTTTCGTTGACGAATACGAAATGCCGCGGCGTGCTGCTGCCGGCGAGCACGCGTTGATTGGACAGTCTACGACCGGCAGGGCAGACCGATCCGTGGCAAGCACTATCCATACATTGGCTGTCCACCGGACTTTCGCGGTCCATAGCTAAATGCGCTCGCGGTCGAAATTGGCATTCAACCCGCGCCAACAAGATAGGTAATCTTTCTGTCTGAGATCGGTCGTGGCAGCAAATTTGGTGGGATTGAATACGAGCGAGCTCTCGAACATGAAAGCAAGAGTGCCACTCTGATACTGCGGTTGCAGATCGGCGGCCAGGGCCCGCTCGTAAGTCTCGGCGTCCGGGCCGTGCGCGGACATGCAGTTGTGCAGGCTCGACCCGCCGGCGACAAAGCCCTCTTGCTTAGCCTCGTAGACTCCTAAGATCAGCCCCATAAACTCACTCATGACATTGCGATGAAAATACGGCGGGCGGAAGGTCCGTTCAGCCACAGACCAGCGTGGTGGAAAAATGACGAAGTCCACGTTCGAGACACCGGGAAGCTCTGATGGTGATTGCAAGACTGTGAAAATGGAGGGATCTGAATGGTCAAAACTGACGGTGTTGACGGCCTGAAACAGACTCAAGTCATATTTATAGGGCGCATAGTTGCCGTGCCATGCCACCACATCTAGAGGCGAGTGATCGAGTTCAGCCTGCCAAAGCTTGCCTTGAAACTTACAGATCAAGTGATAGTAACCGGTGCGCTCTTCAAAGCTGGCGACGGGCGTGAGAAAGTCGCGAGGATTGGCGAGACCATTGGCACCAATCGGTCCTAGATGCGGCAACCGGAACGCCGGTCCATAGTTTTCGCAAACATAACCACGGGCGTGTCCGTCCGGTAGCACGACCTGGTATTTGATACCACGTTGAATGACGGCGATCTCGCCGGGTTTGACCTCCATGACACCAAATTCGGTGCGCAGTATCAGGTTGCCTTGTTCGGGGACAAACAAGAAATCCCCGTCGGCGTTGTAGAAGAAGCGATCGGTCATCGAGTGATTTACGGCATAAACGTGGGCCGCACAACCTCTGACACTAGCCAAGTCTCCGTTGCCGGCCATCGTGACGAGACCCTCGATGAAATCTGCACGTCCAATCGGCAGAGGATCCCAGCGCATTTGATCCGGAGATGGAAGTATCTCGTCGAAGGGACGGCTTCTCAGCAGCCCCTGGTCTTCGACGGGTGAAAAAGCCGATTGCAACACCGATGGACGAATGCGATAGGCCCAACTTCTCTGGTTTTCCGGTCTGGGGGCAAGGAAAGAGGTTCCACTTATCTGCTCAGCATAAAGACCATAGGGAGCTTTTTGCGGGGAATTCTGTCCCTTCGGTAGGGCGTCAGGCAGCGCCTCCGTCGCAAAATGATTGCCGAAGCCGCTTTGATATCTAAGCTCGTCAGTCATATTCCCCGCCCAAGTTGATCAAGTATTGCATTGGGACATAGACGTGCGTCCAACTACGAAGCCGGCAGGATGCCGGCGCTCGCAGGGTGTATTCGCTTCCCTACAGGTTGCCGCGCATTGCCTGCTCGCGTTCGATTGATTCAAACAGCGCCTTGAAGTTGCCCTTTCCGAAGCCTTTAGCTCCCTTACGTTGAATGATCTCGAAGAACAGTGTAGGACGATCTTCGACGGGCTTCGTAAATATCTGCAGCAGATAGCCTTCTGACTCGCGATCAACAAGAATACCAAGCTTCGCCAGTTCCTCAATATCCTCATCGATTTTCCCTACACGTTCCGGCAGCGCATCATAATACGACCTCGGCACCATGAGGAATTTAATTCCCCGCTCGCGCAGTTGGCTAACCGTCGAAATGATGTCCCTGGTTGCTATCGCTATGTGTTGAACTCCCGGTGCGAGATAGTAGTCCAGGTACTCCTGAATCTGCGAGCGCCGCAATCCTTCTGCCGGCTCGTTGAGCGGCAGCTTGATAGTGCCGCTCTTGTTGGCCATCACCTTCGATACCAGTGCCGAATACTGAGTGCTTATGTCTTTAGCATCGAAGTACTGATAGACGTAGAAACCAAACGTTCGCTGGTAGAACTCGACCCAATGCTCCATGCGGCCGACCTCGACATTGCCGACTACATGATCCGCGAAAAGCAAACCGATGCCTTCGCTGCGCTTCTGCTTGGGCTTGAATCCGGGCGCAAACGCGCCATTGTAATTCTTGCGCTCCACGAAAGTATGAACAGTGTCACCGTAAGTATGCACGGCGGCGGATACGAACACTCCATCTTCATCCTCTACCGACGTGGGCTCGAGATAGCTCTTCGCTCCCCTCGCTATGGCTGTCTCGTAGGCCTGGCGAGCGTCACGGACTTTGAGCGCAATGTTCTTGACTCCGTCACCATGCTGATGGACGTGCTCTGCTACAGGGTGATTGGGACTCTGAGCGCTGGTGAGAACCAGTATGATGTTGTTTTGCCCGAGCACATAGGAGGTCGTCTCTCGGTCGCCTGTCTCCAGTCCGCGATAGCCAATAACGTCGAAGCCAAAGCCGCGGTTGTAATAGTAGCTAGCCTGAAGGGCATTGCCTACGTAAAACTCAATGTGGTCGAAACCGTCGACTTCAATCTCTTCGACCGTCTTTGCCTGGGCATCCAGTTCTAGTTTTCCCTTAACCATCTCCTCACCCTCACCCGACACTTGGTCTCCCGAATTCACTGTCTCGAGGCGGCAATTGTGCCTTCGCTGCTTATTTTACGATAGTTGGCCTCGGACTTATCTACCGGCTCCCGCTCAACGCAGGGCCTCAGGCAAGACGGTACACCACCTGCAGCTCAGTCTGGAGATCCGACCAGGGCGGTAGATGGCAGCATCAAGTCAATTCTAGCCGCCTGGATTCTCCTGCGACTTTTCCCACCGCTGCAGGAAATCGTTGGTTTGGCACGAGCCGTGCAAGTAGGCGAAACGCGCCACTTGGCGGCCCACCTGCCGGACACGGTTGTCCAATTTTGGATCTTTCAATTTGCCATCGGCGTCAAACTCTTGCCAGGCTTGTGGAATGGAAGCTTGCTCGGGGATTACCCAGGCATGGAGCGCACGGCCGACCTCCCTGAGACTATTCATGGCGCCGAACGCTCCCATGGCGCCTCCCGAGACGCCAACCAGTCCGAGCATCTTGCCCTCGAATTCCTCAAAACCCATCAAATCGAGCGCATTCTTCAGGACGCCGCTGTATCCGCCGTGATATTCCGGAGTGCCCAATATGATGCCTTGGGCCGCCCTCACTGCTTCCCTCAAACGAAAGACGTCCCTGGGAAACTGCGATTCGTCTTCTTTTCCGTCACAGAAGACCAGCTGATACTCACGCAAATCAATCAGCCTGGTTTCGCACTTCAACTCTTCTGCGCCTTGCAAGGCCAGTGCCACAGCCCGTGTCGTATAGCTGCCCGGTCGCAGGCTCCCCGAAATGCCAACAATCTTGGGTTGGAGTTCTCTGTCTGCAGTGCTCACGTTCTCCTCCATTGTGTTTACCGTCATTAAGGGCTCAGCCTAAATAATACGACCGGATAGTCATGTGCTTGCTGAGTTCCGATTCGAGCCTGAGCGACTGGAGAGACACAGCGTGCGGGAGAAATCTACAGTGGCCTTGAAATGACAACCGGTTTTTATTATTGGTTTTTTTGAACCTCTATTGACGACGAGTCGTGATATCAGCGCTTGGCTGGTCCCATTTCCGTTATGAATGATTGCGCATCCTGGTTTTTCGGGTCGAGTGCAAGGGATTCCTCAACCTGAGTGCGCGCCTCCGGTGAGTTCTTGTCCAGCTGCCATAGACTTTTGGCCAGCCCGATCTTCGCTGGCACAAAGTTTGGATCGAGCGCCAGAAGATCCTTGTAGGTCCGGACTGCACCTTTGCTATCGCCGGTGGTGCGCAATGATTCAGCCAGTTTGAACAGATACATCAGATTAAACTGAGACTGCCGGACGGCATCACGGTAATACTTCACCGCCTCCGCCTTTCTCCCGCCTCTCTCCAGCACTTGCCCGATCATGAAGCGAACTGTGATTGCCTTCGGGTACTTCTTGTTGAGATCCTCGAGCTGCTTGACTGCGCCGTCAATGTCGCCGGCAAGCCCCTTACGCCATGCCTCCAGAGAGCCTTTCGATATGGCTTCTTCCGCTTCGAGATCGACGGGCTCTACAAGCGGTGCTGCGCCGCTACTTTGCTGCTTAGGCGCCGGAGACGCTCCGACAGTAACGTGGTTGGAAGCGCTGTCAGGCACGCCCACGCGCGTGGAGCAGCCACTGGCCATCAGGCAGACACTAGAAGCCACACAGGCGATACGCAGTGCTTGCATAAGTTTCCAGCATACCCGACAAGTCATGTAAGGAGCAATCATCCCCACTTCTGCAGGCGCTCTTTGATCAGGTCTATCGTCGCCGATGAGTAGAGGCGGAACACTTGAACCGGCGTGCGCCCGCCTACCGACGAGACAAAGTCTTTGCTCGGACCGTCGCAAACGACGAGCTTCGCATACGGTATCGAATACTCCAGCTCTTTCCGCTCTTCCAGAGCCACACCGCGAACAGCCACCTCGTTACCGCGAACAGCCGCCATGACATTGGTTGCCAGCTTGATCAGCGTCGGGCTCACAGACACCAGCAAAACGAGACTTGTCTCGGGCAAGTTCACCACGGCCTCGATCTCGGTGCGCCCGGGCTCGACGTTGCACACCACCAGCCTGGTGGGCAGAATGTCCAGCTCGCGCAGCGCGATCAAGTGGTAAAGGCTTGTGACCACCAGGGAATCAGCCAGCAACTCGCTGCGCTTGGTCAAATCTTGCACCGTGATCGGCTCGACCGGCAAGGACAAATGCGGCTGCAGCTCAGCTATGAGCAAGGGGTGAAAGTCCGGATTGCGATCGACGACCAGGATGCGTCTTACCGGCTTCTGCTCAAGAGCTTGCTCCATCGCTGCTTTCAGCTCGCGGCGTGAAAAACCGTGCTCGGCGACAATCGGCAGGAAACTTTTGATCATTTCTTCTAGCGTGGCGGACTTCAGATCAATATCGCGACGCCGCAGTTTGCCCGCCACTCGCACCCCGCTGCCCTGGCGCACTTCCAGCAACCCGACATCTGCCAGGTGATTGTACGCGGAGCTCACCGTGTTGTAGTGGATGCCCAATCTGCTGGCCAGCGCCCGAACAGAGGGCAGTTTTTCATCAGCCTTGAGCGAGCCCGAGGCAATCTGGAGTCCGATCTGGTCTACCAGCTGATCACGGATTGCGACTTCGCTGTCTCTGTTGATCGAGATCTTCACGGGAGTAACGGAGCGTTGCCAACGCCCTTCATCACCCTGGACTCCTTCAGCTTGGAGGCAGCCAGATCTTTGCGCAGGCTGGATTCCGGTAGCGGCGGTGGCGAAGAATCGAGCTCGTCTTCTGCAATGTATCCACCGGCCTTGGCCTGAACGTCTTTAGATTTCGTCAATAGGTAATGAATGCGAGCGTTGATTTTGGCGTGGTATTTGTCTGGGACCGCGTTGTCGTACACAAGATCGACCAGCACGCGTGCGGCCTGGTAGTAGTTTCCGCGCTTCTCCATCAGCTCGGAAAGGGCCACGCGCAGCATTAGCTCCTTTGGCTTTTCCTCTTTCAACTTCTCCAGCCTGGCAATGCCCTCGTCGAGCTGCGCCGGGTCGGCACTTATGACCGACAGCATGTGAAAAGCCGCGTAATTGCTTGGTTCCAGATCAACGACTTCCAGGTATTCCTGAGCCGCTTCCCGATGCCGACCAACGCGCTTGAGCAGCTCGGCAAGCCGCAGTCGTGCGTTTGCGTCGGCTGGGTTGGCCCGCACCTGAGCCCGGGCCGCCTGCAACTCTTGCTGAATGGCCGCGGCATCCTGTGGGGTGCTTCCGACTGGCGCCTGGGCCACGGGCACCGCTGCTCTTTCGCCGGCAATACCTTCGTGGGCGCGGGCGGGCGGGAGACGGCCGGTACCGCTGGACTCGCCAGCATCGAGCGGAGCTCCCTGCGCCACCATAACGCTGTTATCGAAGCCACCGGCCTGGGCGGCTGGCAAACAGAGCAGTCCCAAAGACGCCGCTGCGGTCAGCCCCAAGCCCCAAACCCGGAGAGAGATGCCGTTGCCTGGCTTCACTTCTTTGCAGGGATGCAAAACCAATAAACCCCAAAAGGTTCTAGAACTGTGCGTTTATAGTCTAAGACTTTATGGTATTTGTCAACCGAACCGCTTCATCCTTTGCGAATAATCACGCAGTAGTGCCCGCCTGGATCAAGAGTCGTTTTTTCCAGCGTGTGTCCCTCGGCGGCAATGCTCTGGCAGACACTCTCGACCGGCTCGCCAGCATCGAGCAAGACCAAAAGCCGGTCGCCCGGCGCCAGCTTGTCCAGGAATAGCTTAGTTTTCACGAAATTGATCGGACAGGCCACACCACGTAAGTCCAAGTTGTGAGAACCTGCCTTGCTGATCGTCATCATCCACCGATTGGTACTAGGGCCCAAAGCATATACCCGGCAAACAACCTTGCCGGTCCGGGCAATACTCCACGGACTCGTAGCGCACCCACTCTTTGCGGAAGCAGTCTCGCCCCTGAATGTATGCTTTGAGCCCGGATAGTATCTCTGCTGGAGATTGGCCGCTCTCGAGAGAAAGGCAGGTGAGACACCACATACGGTCGACCTGGCCGAGAGCCAGGTTGACCACCTGCTTTCTCAGACAGAGGCTCGCTCCACAGCCGGCACAAACGAGCGCCGCCCCGGGTACCAGCGGACCATGGCAATCGGATTTAATTTCTGCCCCATTCACGCCGAGTTCCTGATAGACTCACCATTAGCCACTCTAACATGATGTCATCGGTATCCTCCCAGTTCGACGGTGAGTTCTAAATTTATGGGCCGAGACGTCTTCATAATTGGCAGGGAGCAACTGCTCCTCTATTGCTTGTAAGTTTCCACCTTCCTCAAAAGCCGTAGCAAGGAGACCGCCGTGGGGTTGAAGGACATCAAGAAAACCTTTACTAAAGCAATGCAGCTACCCTGGTTACCACAGGCGAAGCCAGAGGCAACTCAGAGTCACCTCTCGGCCCGGCCCTCGGCCGAGGTGCTCGTCGGGAAGCCGCCGTTTCCGGAGATTTCCTTTATTCGTCTGTCCGAGTGGACTCAGTCGCGCACTGATGCCGGCATATTCGGCGGTCTGGCCTTCGATCAGCGCATCTTTTCGCAATATCAGTTCACGCGGGCACCGGAAATCACTCTCGATTTCTGGTATCGCGGTACCCCGGTGTCCGAGGCGTCAGGTCAGGCTTTGCTGGCGGTTCTCTACCAACCGCATGTCCTGAGCCAGGATGAGATGCTGCAACTGGCCGAAATCCTCGGTCCGGTTTCCGATGCGTTCAGAGCGCTGGACGGCTATCACACTCACTACCGAATCGAATCTGCCGAGATTGGCCCGCTGCGGGGGCGCTCGATTCTTAGTGTGCGCTGGGAGCAGCAAAAGCAAGGACGCCGGTTCCTCACCCTCTTCCTCGATGCGGTCGGCGACGGACGCACGGTCCACGAGATACATTTTTCGACGCCGAAAGACCAGTTCGAAGAGAACTTGAGCATTGCTATTGACACTTTCAAGTCCATACAGTGGGCGTCTTTTACCCCGCCACCGCTTTCGGCGCCGCCACCGGGCATGTAATCCCCATTCCGCCAGAGCGAAGGCAGCGCGGCTGCCCGTCTGACTTCTTTAGCGCGGCAAACAGATGGCCTGGCTCGAGGCTGGCTGAGGCAAGCGCTTCGCTTGCCAGACATGGGAGCTATACGAAAGCGCCTACGTAATTCCCATCCTTACCGAGAGGTCAATTTAAATTAAGCTGTTTTCCTGTCCGCAGCCGAGCTCTGCGCTTGCGAGCGATCAGGAAAGGAAGCCCAGCTTGCTGAATCGCGACCTCACCAAAGGCATGGAAAGCGCCGTCCTCCATGGGGACCGGCAGAAGCAGGAAGCCGAGTCCGCTTCGCAGTCGCTGTGGAGGTCTGCTCAGGAACTCACGCAACTGACGCCGCAAGGCATCAAGCTCCGACAGGCAGTGGCAGAATTCGCCGGCACCCTGGCCGCCGGCATCACGGGAGCCGTGGTCTGGAGCCTCGGCACGACAGCTACCCGCGGCCTGGGCAAAGCCGCGTCCCTCAGCCTGGCGATGGGCGCCGGCGGCGCTGTCAAATATGGCGTGAAAAGCGGGCTCGAGCACCTGCTGCTCGACAAGCAGTACCACACTGCCTCGAAGGCCGATCTTGCCTGGGGAGCCGTGGATGGACTGGCAGGCGTGGGCGGCAGCCTGGCAGAAAAGCAAATATCGGAAAATTTCCTCACTTCGCTGGGACGCAAGGCACTGGGTCCGGACATTTCGGCGACCATGGCCGAAATGGCCGGGTCGAAGCTGGTTGCCCAGTCGATTGGTCCGCAGATCCAGCATAACTTCTATCGCGGGCTGGCCGGAGGCGCCGCCGGCGGCTTCATCTGGAGCGTTCCTCACAGCCTCTTCGATCACCGCGCCGAGATCAAACAAGACCCCCTGTCCGGGTTGAGCGCCGCCAAGAATCAGATTCTCTCCGACACCTTGACGGCAACTGTCCTCGGTGGAGGATTTGGCGGACTGGGCACGGCAATCCTCCGCTCACCGCGCATAATCAAGCATGGCTGGGCCGCTCTCGAAGGCGATGCGCACGTCACACGCCTGGACATCGCTCACATCAATGACTTGCACAGCGAGCTGGCCGGATCGCACGGTCTGCCGCGCATCGCCACCAAGCTCTCTGAGCTGAAGGCGCAGTCGGCGGCGAACGGCCGCAGCTCTCACTTCTACGTCGCCGGCGACGTAGAGTCGGGAAATGTAGTCTTCTCGTTCACCAAAGGCGGCTACGCCGAGAACGAATCGCTCGCTCGCATGGGCGTTGACGCCATTATTCCAGGCAACCATCCTTACGACATTGCCGGCGGCGGCTATGACATCGGTCGCTACGCCAAAGTGATGAGCAAGGTAGCCGAAAGGCGAGAATATCCGCTTTTAGCCGCCAATCTTGATTTGAGCGCTTATCCCGAGTATCAAAAGCTCGTGAAACCGTATGTGGTCCGGGAGATTCAAGGCGCGCACGGCCCCGAGAAAATGGGCGTCATCGGGCTGATTACCGAAGAAGGGGCGATGGGAAAGATTCGTCACCTCGACCCGGTGGAGGCAGCAGAGAAATACATCGGCGAACTGCACGGACAAGGAGTCGACAAGGTAGTCGTGCTCTCGCACATGGGATTGAGCCAGGATATCCAGCTGGCCAAGAGCGTCAAAGGTATCAGTGCCATCGTCGGCGGGCATTCGCACGATTTCGAAGTAGTGCCCCGCTGGGTGCGCCAGGGCTCTGACCAGGGCGGCATCTTCGGTTGGTTCAAGCCGAACAGCGATCGCTATGGCGGCTGGGACGTGCCGATTGTGCAGGCCGGCTCCAATGGCCGCTGGCTCGGTGAGCTCAACCTCGCCTTTCAGCCCGGTGGCGCTGCCGATTATGCACGGACCACCGGCCGCCTGTATCCAATCACCAAGAACATCGCTGCTGACCGTGACATTGAAAAGTTCGTCAACGGCTTTTTGACGGACCTCGATGATTTGCGATCCGTCCAGTACAACTCCGAGTCAGTTGCCCCTTACAGCCTGACGGACGTCCGGGTCAGGGAGACAGCGCTTGGCAACCTGGTTGCGGATTCCATGGTCGCCGGCTTGAGAAAGCAGCTCGGCGGAGACTCCGTAGACATCGCGCTGATGAACAGTGGCGGAATTCGCGCCGGCGTGAAGGCGCACGATCCGATCACGCGGCTCGATCTGGCCAACGTCTTCATGAATGCCGGCAAGCCCCACCACGAAGCGAAGGAGCTCTACCTGCTCAAGATGACCGGCAAGCAAATTCGCGACGCGCTCGAGTACGGCGTGCACGATCTTGACGTCAGCGCAGGCGTCCAGGCGCAAAACCTGGCACAGCGCCTGCGGCTGCTGCTCAATGAGCCACCATCGCTTGCCTACGGCGATGAGCCCGGCAACTTCCTGCAAGTAAGCGGACTCAAGTATTCGTTTGATATGTCGCGACCACCGCGCCTGACCGGTCAGTCAGGCGCCGGTCGCGTCAAAGACATCATGGTGCAGAGCCACTCCGGCAACTTCGCGCCCATTAGAGATGACGAAGTCTATACGGTGGCAGCGCGGCTTCACGCCGTGGCCAAATGGCACATGGACGGAATCTTCGGCAGCCAGCGGCATCTCAAGCAGACTCTCACTTTGACCGACGCGCGCCCGACTGGCATTTCCCAGGTCGACCTCCTCGGGGACTTCATCGAAGGCAAAACGCTCGATCCCAGAAAGATCAGCAAAGTGGACGGGCGCATCCGTGACTTGACCGCCAGGGCTCTCGAGCCGACAGTTCGGCCCGGTATATCACTGTTGTCCTTCTCGACCATGTCCGGCCGCTCCCCTTATAGAGAAGTGAGCCCGGCGCTTACAGCAGACCTGCAAAAGGGGCGATAATTGTGATCAGCACGCCCGCCGCTACCGGACGCAGCTGGGCGCTGGTTGCTGCTACCGCCGGTGGTATCTTTCTCGATGAAGAGATTTCCGTTTATCCATGCACTGGTTACCGCCATGCTACTGGCACTATCATCGGTTGCCATGGTGGTGGCGCAGCAGGAGCGGATGCCGGCAGCCTATGGCAGTGGCGCGGGGGCCAGGCCGGCGCCGCCATTCCCCAGTGCTCCACCGCAGGGAGAGGTGGCAGCGCCGACCGGAAGCGCCCCTTATCCCATGCGGACAGGACAAGCCTCTGACGCCTTCCTGGCACAAGGGCGCGCGCTCTTGAGGCAGGGCCATGCGCAGGAAGCCGTCAATATGTTTCGCAACTACACCCGATTGCGTCCCAATGATGCCTACGGGCATTTCTGGATGGGACTGGCCCTCGACGAGTCCGGGCAACCTTCGCAAGCGATCTGGGCCTATAGCAAGTCGTTGGATCTGGCAATGCGGGAGGGCATGGACTCCGCTGAGCTGAGAGTCAACATCGCCAATACGTTGATGAAGCTCGGACGCCTCGAGGATGCAATATTCAACTACCGACGAGCAATCGAGATTGACTGCAAGCTCGCCCGCGCCCACTCGAATCTGGCGAGAGCCCTGCTGCAAAAGGGCGATGCGCAAGGGGCATTCGAGTCTTTAAACCGCTCAACCGAACTGGGGCTCAACGACCCGACGCTCTTTTACTATCAAGGGCAGGCTCTCCAGAGCCTGGGCAAATTTGCAGATGCACGCAGCAAGCTGGATCTCTTCCAGCGCACTCTGCCGGCCACTGCCGAAGGCGAACCGCTGAGAATGCGGGTGGCGGACATGTTGCGCCAGATGCCCTCTGGCAATGACAGCGGCAGACCTGATGCGAGCGTTCACTAATCAGCAGGTTTCTCGGCCGCCCAGCTTACATTTGTTTTACCCTGGCAGCGCGGTTTCAAGGGAAATCCCAAGTTATGCTTAGGGATCTTACAGGTAACTTAGATTTGGGATTATAGCGCACTCATATTGCCCGGTTCGGGGCCGGGATCGTCACACCTGACGATGATCATTTCATTCAGGTGACAGGTGAACAAGAAGCCGGATGCTCGCGTAGAAAAAGATCGACTGGGCGAAGCGCAGTTACCAGCGGGCGCCTACTGGGGGGTGCGCACCGCCAGAGCGCGCGATCTTCTGGCGATCAGCGGCTTACAACCGCATCCCCGCCTTGTAGAAGCAACTGTAATGGTCAAAAAGGCGGCGGCGCTGGCGCACGGCGACAGCGGGCGTCTGGAGCGCCCGATCGCCAGCGCCATCTCGCAGGCCGCAGACGAAGTGCTCAGCGGGCAGTGGCGAGATCAATTCGTCATCGATCCATTTCAGTGCGGTGCCGGCGCTGCTCACAACAGCAACGTAAACGAGGTACTTGCCAATCGCGCCCTCGAGATACTCGGCGCTCAACCAGGCGCCTATGGCACCGTTCATCCTGAGCTGCACGTCAATCTGTCCCAGTCCGCTCACGACGTCTTCCCGACGGCCATGCGCATGGCGATTTTGACGGCATTGAAGGAGTTTGAGCCAGTGATACTCGATCTCGAGCGCCTCCTGAGGCGAAAGTCGCTGGAGTTCGACAAGGTTTTGAAGACGGGCAGAACTCACCTGCGAGATGCGGCACCGATTACGCTCGGACAGGAGTTCAACGCGTACGGATCTTCCATCGAGCGTAGCTCTACTAGAATCAAAGATGCTGCCGAGCATCTTCTGACGCTAAACATCGGCGCCGGCACAGTAGGAACCGGACTGAATGTGGAGCCGACTTTTGTTGCCAAGGTCATAGAAGCGCTTAGCCAACAGACCGGCTTGCGCTTTCGGAGCGCCGACGAGTATTTCCGCATAAGCCAGTCGGCAGCCGACTTTTTGCAAGTCTCGTCCAGCCTGAAGGAGCTGGCAGTGGAGCTGATCAAGATCGCCAGCGACATCAGGCTTCTGTCCTCGGGACCAATGTCCGGGCTCGGTGAGATCAACCTGCCTTCTTTGATGCCCGAGCCCTCGGCTGTGCTACCGGGAGTTCTGCCGGATAGGACCGATCCGGGAGTGGCAGAATGTTTGACGATGGTGGCATATCAAGTCGTCGGCAATGACACAGCCGTAACCCTGGCTGCCGGCGCAGGCCAACTTGAGCTCAATGTAATGACGCCTCTGATAATCCACAACATTTTGCAGTCGCTCGATTTGTTGAGGCAGGCAATCCTGGCTTTCAACAAATGGTGCGTTGCCGGCATCACCGCCAATGCCGCTCGCTGCAGAGAATTGCTGGACAAAACAGTGATGAGCGTCCTGGCCCTGACGCCGCACCTCGGTTATGAGCGAGTCACTGCACTGGCCCGCGAATCTCTAGAGTGCGGGCGGACAATCAGAGAACTTGTCCTGGATCAGGGACTGATGACACCGCAGGAAGTTGATCACGCTCTCAAACAGAAACTGATAACGCAACCAGGGCTGATCGTTGGCACCGCAAGTGATACCACTTCCAGTGGTGCCTGAAGGAAACCATGGCGGAGTATCTACGAATATTGTTGTCAGTAGATCGCCACCGATCGCAGCCACCGCTTGAAATCGACAAGGGGCGCTGGTTTCAATGCCCCTTACAGGCAAGTTATATAAAGAAATGTGAAACTCAGCACCGAATAAAGTACCAGCAACTCTCGATAACATAGGGTGCTGTTGCCAATGTGTCGAAGGCAACAGATAATTACAGTCTGCCGCAGCTACAGTAAAATGCGGACGGAGTGACAGTTTGCATGTTCAACGGATATCGATTCGAAATGATCATCGGCTGCATGAGCGCTGGAAAGTCCAGCGAACTCATCCGCCGCATAGAGCGCGCTCGCTTGGCATACTTACCGACAATTATTTTCCGGCCGGCTACGGACACCAGGTCTAAACCTAATCACGTCGAGTCGCGCAATGGTTTGACTTCGCAAGCAATTGTGGTCGAGTCGCCGAAAGACATGCTCAAGTACTCGTCGCATGCAGTCGTAATTGGCATAGATGAATGCCAGTTCTTCGACGGCGACCTCGTTGATGTCGTTCACACGCTTTTGCGCCAAAAGAAGAAAGTAATCGCCGCCGGGTTGGATCTCGATTACCGCGGCAAGCCGTTTGGACCAGTCCCTCATCTCCTGGCCCTGGCAGATCGCATAGACAAACTCCTGGCCGTCTGCAGAAAGTGCGGTTCCGATTTCGCATGCCGTACTCAACGCGTCGTGCACTCGAACGAGCAAATTCTGGTCGGCGATTCTCAGTACGAAGCGCGCTGCATACATTGCTTCGAGCCGCCATTCGAGTACCAGCTCAAGCTCGATCTGCAGGAAGTATCTCAAGGCGAACAAGTCTCGGCTGTCGATCTGGTCGCCCAGCCTGTTTAAGTGCCGCGGGCGACGCCGCGG
>Ga0066388_100000187_pt1 | contig 25049 bp, 18 predicted proteins | sample PanSoiMetaGPlot6_FD_64539 | JGI IMG/M metagenome (GOLD analysis project Ga0066388, IMG submission 64539) | Tropical forest soil microbial communities from Panama analyzed to predict greenhouse gas emissions - Panama Soil - Plot 6 (Hybrid Assembly) | ecosystem: Environmental > Terrestrial >...
AATCGAACAATCCATACTTTCACGTGCAGATGGCTGGAATGGCCCTGCGCGAATTCGAAGCATTGAAGGGCAAGGACAGCTCAGCAAAGGTCACCATCTCGGACGACCAGGGCAATACGAGAGAAATTACTATCGGTGAGCGTCGCGCGCAGTTGCTGCAAGTCGCAGACACAGAGTTCAAAGCGGGCGTTGCGGCGGCAGACAGAATCGACCAAACCAAGATTCCAGACAAACTCCTGGAAATTCGTTTCCAAGAACGTCAGGCACCGGATAACCGGAAAGAGGAACTGAAAAAGCTGGAAGACACCGTCGAATCAATGAAGCACGCTCCGGGCTGCGCTCGCTTTGCGTACGCGACCTTCCTGGCCGACCGCGGTGATATGCAGCAGGCGCAGAAGTATCTTCGCGAGGTCGGTCAACTCGATCCGGAAGCCAGTCTCGACGATACATATAGAGAATTTTGCGCCAGAGTAGAAACCGGGCTGAAAGCAGCATCTGATCAATCGACTCAGGGCGCGCCGAAATCACTTGAGAGTCAAGTGGCAATTGGCGATGGCCTGGCCGCAGCCTTCACGGCTATTGACGAAAAGACGAAGAGCGGCGACAAGGCTGGAGTCGAGGCCGAGTATAAAAAGGCAATAGCGCTTGCCGATCAAGTAGATCAAGTGCAAGCACTGGCCCAACTTCAAGCGATTGATCAAGCGAAGAAAGACAATGCCGGCAACGCCGACGCGCTCGCACAGCTCAATGACGCAGAAAAAGCCTGGGCAGGCCTCCTGCACGCGCCAGCCTTCACCAAGATGAAGTACGCTGAATTCCTGGTAGGAGAGAAGCGATACGATGAAGCGCAGCCGCTCCTTGACACGGCAGCCAAGCAAGACCCTGACCTCACAAAAGAGAATTCCGAGTTCACGCAGCTTGCCTATGCAGCCAATCATCAGGGCAAGCAAGCAGAGCCGTTCAGAAACCCGTACGAACATCTGTCTAACGTCCAAGCAGCGCTCGACGCTAAAGACCTCGACAAGGCTCGCAAGGAACTCTATGCGGCGATTGATGCCGCCGACAAGACAATTGATCGCAAACAGATGCAGACGGACAAACGCAACATAGACGATGTGTTGAAAGAGACGACACCGGCAGCGATGCGCGCCAAGTTGCAAAAGTACCCGAACCTGCGCGAGGCACTAAAGGACAAGCCGGACTCCGAGCTGCGTGCGGAGCTGACGAAAGTTCGCGAGTACTATGACGCCTTCGACCATGCCTCCGCATTTTGCAGAGTAGCGCTTGCCCGCTTCGAGATTGCCAACAAGAACTTCAATCAGGCTCAACAATTGCTTACCGATATTCAGCGCTTCGATCCCGAGCTTACCCAGAAACCAGAACTCGAATTCGACAAAATCAAACAGGCCGCCCAGGAGCCATCGACCTGGGAGAAAGCCTGGGGCTTCACCAAGGATGTGCTCAAGGAGCTCTCCTGCGATGCCGTAGCGGTGCTGGCCGGCATCGGAGCCGGTCTGGGCGTGGGAGCTCTCACCAGCCTCACAGGCCCGGGAGCTGTGCTCGCCGGCGGAGCCGCCGGAGCAGCCGCGGGCGCCGGGGCTTACACATTCATGAAGTGTGTCGTCTTCGGCGAAGAGTTCGAGTGGTCGATGCCGCTGTGGGGCGCTCTCGACGGCGCCAGCGGTGGCGCCTCCGCCGCGGTCAGAACCGGACTGGTGAAGATCGGCGGCAGAATCGTTACCAAGGAATTTGCAGAAGCTACGATTCTCAAGGCCAGCGGCAAATCTACAGAAGCTGAGATTCTCAAAGCGGGCAGCAGAGTAGCTGCGCTGGAAGGACTCGAAGGCCTGAAAATGGCTCAGACTGCCGAGACGCTGGCCAAGGACGGCATGAAGGCCATGGCCAAGGACATGTCGCTTTCGAGAGGAGCGAGATTTGCAAGCCACATACCATTACTGGACAAAGCGAAATTCTTAAGTCCATACGTGAGCACCGGCAGTAAAGAATACAGAGCGGCTCTAAATGCCTACCGCGGACTGGCGTGGGCAAACCGCGGAGTGAGCGCCGGTATCAATATTGGTACCGCCGCAACCGGCTCGCTCATCTATCGCGGTGGGCACGAGGGCGCCAAATATGCCAACGGCGACTACAAGAGCTTCGGAGATTTCGCCAAAGCATATGGACTGGCGGTAGCTACCGATTCGATCACCGGCGCCACCGTAACTGGCAGAAGCACGGGCACGGCTCTCAATTCGCTCTGGGCCGGCAGCAGTGTACGCGCATGGGAACTGGGAATTGGCTCGATGAGCGCCATCGGTCAGTACGAGACTACGAAAAAAGCACTTGAGGACTTGCAGAAGCCGGCTACCCCGGATGAGGCCTCCAAGCGGTACTACTACATGCCTGGAACAGACAAGTACCCGTATTCTCGCTAACGGCTATGTCTTGAACGCCGGACGACATTGATAATCCCCTCCCCTAACAACGTGCTTGGCAAATTGTAGTGAGTCCACGAGCAGTCTCAATGGCGGCCATGGGAGGTTGAGGTTTGTCATGGCCTTATACTTGAGCTATGCCAGACCTGTCCGTAATCATTCCCGCCTATAACGAAGAGCGCCGCCTGCCGGCGACGCTTGCATCAGTTTACGGGTATCTCACGGATAAGGGGCGAGATTTCGAGCTCATCATCGTCGACGATGGCAGTCTCGACCAGACGGTGGCGGCCGTAGAGTCCTTCGCGCAGCATCATGACAAAGTAAGACTCCTGTCGTATTCACCCAACCAGGGCAAGGGGCACGCGGTGAGAGTCGGCATCCTGGCAGCGCACGGCCGGCTGATGCTAGTTGATGACGCCGACGGCAGCTCTCCAATCAGTGAGATTGAACGCCTCGAAGCTGCCATTGCAAGTGGTGCCGACATTGCCATCGGATCTCGCGCAAAACCAGATCCGACGAGAGTGGTGGAAGCACTGGCTTATCGCAAGCACATTGGTAACACCTTCAACTGGATTGTGCAATCGCTGTTGCTACGAGGCATTTACGACACGCAATGCGGTTTCAAACTGTTTAAGCGAGAGATCGCACGCAACCTTTTTTCGGTTGCCTGCGTTGACGGTTTCGGTTTTGACGTTGAGGTGCTCTCGCTGGCGCGCATGCGCAGTTACGATATCGCCGAGGTGGCGATCAACTGGCACAATGTAGAAGGCTCCAAAGTCAACGTCCTGATCGATTCGCCGAGAATGTTGCTGGACGTACTTGGTGTATGGTTGCGCGCTTTGCTCGGGGTCTACAAGCGGCAGCCTGCTCGCAAAAGTATTCACCCACTGGTTCCAGGTTCGTTGACGAGCAACCAGCCAAGCGATTCTGCAGATCGCACAGAAGCGTCGTCGTCGCAAATCACCTCCGAGCCCGCCAGGGATTAGCCGGACATATCGTGGCCAACAGCGCAAAACAGACCGATCGCCCGCTTCTGTTGCCGGATGTTGGGGACATCATTTTTCTTTTGATCTTGCAATTGCTTCTCTTTTCGCTCCCCAACTTCGTGTTCACCGATGGCTCAACTGGCTGGCATATTGTCACGGGCCGGTACATAGTCGAGAAGCTGACGATCCCGGTTACCGATATCTTTTCGTATACATTTCCAAACGCGCCCTGGGTGTCCTATGAATGGCTCGCCGACATGATCATGTATTTGCCGGTGCAGATCGCAGACCTCAACGGATTGGCAGTCGCGGTCAGCAGTGCTATCGCCTTATTGTTCCTCTTGTTGTACAAACGCTGTCGACGCACTGGCTGTCACTTCGTAGTCGCAGTAATTCTGACCATGTTCGGTGCGCTGGCATCGTCTGTGAGCTGGCTTGCCAGACCTCATATATTCACCTTTTTTGCCGTGTTTGCCTTCGCCGGTTTGCTGGAATCTCACCGGCGCGGCAACACCAGTGGCGCCAGGTTGACGGCATTGCTGGCCGCAATCGTAGCGCTCTGGGCGAACCTTCATCCAGCCTTCCTCGTAGGCTTCGCCATGATCGGGATTTACCTGCTGTCGGACCTGGCTTGCCTGGCCGTGCTCGTCCAGAGTGACGATGCCAATAATCGCAAGCGCAGAATACGCTGGCTAGGACTGGCTCTGGTCGCTGGATTTGCGGCTACGATCATCAACCCTTACGGACCAAGACTCTGGTCTTATATTTTGCAATATCTCAAAGGTGTACGCGTGTTGGCTCACACCGACGAATATTCCTCTCCGATATTCCATGGGGCAATTCAATCGACAGCGCTCGAGGTTGTGCTTTGCATGTTCGTCCTCGGTCTCGTTGTGTCCAGAAGGCGCCCCTCTCTGCCTCAACTCTCGATCAGTCTCTTGTTTGCCGGAATGGCGCTGGCGTCGGTCCGGCACATACCACTGTTTGTAATCGTTACCCTGCCCGTCATTGCGGAGCTGTTCGCCAATGCCTCCCTGCTTTCGGCCCGTGAGCAAGGTCAGATGGAACCTGCCCAGTGGTGGCAAAAGCTCCAAGCTTCGTGGAACGAAATGGGCGAGACGGTCGATGAAATGGAATCGCTCTGCAGGCTGCACCTGCTTCCCATAGGTGCCGTGCTGATTCTGGCAATTGCCGGCATCAACGGCGGCAAGCTGCTAGGAATACCCCTGCTGGAGTCGGGCTTCGATCCGGAAAGGTTTCCAACCCGGACGCTCGAGTGTATAAGGGAGCACCATCTCAAGCCGGAGACCGGATTCAACATGGACAACTGGGGAGGCTACATCAGCTACAAGCTGGGCATTCCGGTGTTTATTGACGACCGCGCCGACTTCTACGGCGAAAGCTTCTACCTGGACTATGGAACCGTCAGCACCGTGTCGCCAGGATGGCGCGACGTGCTCGACAAGTACAAGATCGAATGGGTTCTATTTCCCGCCAACAGCCGGCTAGCGTCCAGCCTCAGCGAAGAGCCAGACTGGAAGCTACTGTGTGAGGACAAAGCGTCGTTGCTCTTGGTCAGAGCCGCGGAGCATTCCCTGCCGGGCATTTAGATGAGCCGATCTTCTATGACTGAACGGGAGCGTGGGCTGCTTCGACGTGAGTGTCTTTGGGGTGCGAAAACACCTGATCGGGCACCGGCACATCGAGATCCGCCGGGTAAGCGTGTCCTAGCAGCTTATACACGTTTTGAAGCCGCAGCCTGAACTGCTGATCGAAAATCGGGTCGTTGTCCGAGTTGTTCGGCTCACCGAACCACCAGAACCAGTCGCTGCCTTCGGCAGTATAGATTTCCTCCCAGGCGCGTGCCTGCAGTTCCTTAGAATGTTTGCGGTGGCGCAGCTCGGCGACCAGGAATTGTCTTGTGGCCGACAGCAACTCCCAGGCCCTGTTCTTGATGGGGTCACCGATCCAGATATGATAATCAGCACCTATCCAGGAACCGCTGTGAATGTTGTACAGTTCTGTGGTCGGTGGATGGCGCTCGAGGTAATCGGAAACGGTGCAGACCCTGAGTGTATTATCTTCGGAAAGCCGCCTGTACAACTCGCTCAAGAATGGGTTGCCGTCATCTTCATATGTTTCCCAGCAGTTCTCACCATCGAGAGCGATGACGACAACACCTTCCCTGTCCCAGTTGAATAGCCGCTGCTGGATGTGCTTTAGCCGAAGGTAAAGAGCACTGGCCGCTTCCTGCGGGTGGCGCCTCCCATAGGAGAAACTGATTTCGTTGGAGAGAACGACCTCGCGGAAGAAGATGTTCACGACCTCGTCACCGACATGCAGCCTGTACGGCTGGCAGATCATCTCGGCGCTGTTGAGATTGCCGTGATCGTCGCGATAAATGGTGCCCTCGAGCGTGCGAGCCAGCAATGCCTCATCGAGCACAACCCACTGAATGCCGCTTTCAGCGATGAGCTCGAGAGCGGCCGGGCTAACGGCTAGCTCGGAGGGCCACATGCCGCGGGCAGGCTGCTGGAACATCTCCTCGTAGAACTTCAGGCCCGTTTCCAGCTGCTTGCGAGCATCATCTCTATGGAAATAAAGACGCCTCGGCAGCTTGCAATGGGGGTTGGGTAAGCGCGCGACATTCGAATCGATCAAGAGCGGCAGAATCGGATGGTAGTAAGGACTGGTAATAACTTCCACCTGGCCAAGCTCCTGCAGCTGCCTGTAGACCGGGATTGTTTGCCGAATCAGCTCTCGTTGTATCTCGATCAGCCGGCGTCGTCGTTCGATCGAAAAGTCTTTCTGTTGACCGAGATAGGTGCGCAGCTCTTCGTTCTTCTTGTACCAGAGCGGATCAAACCAGGCGAGATTCAGCCACGTCGCCAGATCGGCAAACTCCTGATCGCTAAACTCACCGATCATCGATTGCAACGTGTGCTTGCGATCCAGCAGGCGCTGTCGCTTGTTGTACAGCTCGAAGTAGTGGGCATGTGGCTTGATCTGACGCTCGACATTTGCCTGAAACGAGGTGGTGAGAATAGCGATCCTGTCATGCGGCGTGTAGTCTTCGGTCGGCTTGATTGTAAGCAGGAGCTGCTCGTCCACGGCCCTGTTCCAACCGTAATCTTCCAACTGCTCCATCAGCGACGGCACCAGATTGAAGGTCTGTTGAATCTTCGGGAACTCCTGCAGCATCAGCGGCATGTCGAGATAGTCTTTGACCGCATGCAGCCGCACCCAAGGCATCAAGTAGCTGCCAGACAGCCGGTCTTTGTACAGCGGCTGATGCATGTGCCAGACAAAACAAACGGAAAGTTTTTCAGTCACCAGAATTCCCTCAACGGTTGTCGGACTGCAGGATTACGGAAACTGTCACGCCTAGTCTCGCTCCGATTGCGCAGCTCCGGTCAGGGTATCGCTTTTCGGGCTCCGGATGCGCGTGAGAATGGAAACTATTTCGTCATGAATGAGCCCGTTCGTAGTCAGAATATGCCCAGTAGACATGTCGAACGCCCCGCCCGCCAGATTGGTCACCCGGCCGCCGGCCTCGGTCACAATGAGACTACCGGCAGCCGTATCCCACGGGGAAAGCTTCATCTCCCAGAACCCTTCCAAGCGCCCGCAGGCCACAAAGCACAGGTCGAGGGCAGCCGAGCCGTCACGCCGTACTCCATGTGACAATTCGGTGACAGTGGCAAACTGAGCCATATTGCTGTCTTCGGCGCTGCGAGTGTCGGGGGCGAAGCCGGTGGCCAGAAGGCTGGCCGCCAGCGAATCGACATGCGAAACACGGATCTGCTCCTGATTGAGCCAGGCTCCTTTGCCCTCCTCCGCCCAGAAAAGCTCCTCGGCGATCGGGTTGTAAACCACGCCGAGGACAACCTTGCCATCGGACTCCAGTCCGATGGACACGCAAAAGAATGGATAAGCATGCGTGAAGTTCGTAGTGCCGTCCAGCGGGTCGACGAGCCAGCGCTTGCCTGATCCGGCAGTTTGTGCGCCGCTTTCTTCGGCAAGCACGCCGAAATCAGGAAATTCGCCTTTGAGGATGTCCAAGACTATGCGCTCGGAAGCCCGATCGACGTCAGTGACGATGTTGTAGGCGCCTTTGTAATCAATATTCTTGATATGGCCGACCCGCTCTCGGAGCAGGCCTCCAGCCTCACGGGCTGCTTTGAATGCTGTTTCTCTGGTGCGGTCCAATCTAGCCTCCGGTTGCCCATTAGTATAGCCACCAGGGTGCATATTGAGTTACCCGCTTTGCCCTGGACCGTCATTGGCAGGCAGCGAAGCGGCCGTGGCCATCTCACCTGTTGCCGAAGCCATAGGATTCCCACGTTGACGACGTTCGCGTGCAATAACGGGCGGGTGACCATGGACTAATTGACCGTTAACCAAATAAGAATCGTTAACCGGCCGGCGTTGCGCGTTGACGCTCTGTCCGCGCTGACAGTATCCTTAGTCTTTGGGGTATCGTTTCGGATGAGTGGCAGACTCATGATCTTGCGCCCAATTGATGCAGCTCTTATATCCTTGGCGACCATTATTGGTTGCTGACAGGGCTGGCGCAGGTTTTCGAGTCGAAACATCTGCAGCCAGCGCCCGGGGCGCTGGTTTTTTGTCAGTCTCATTCCTCCCCCTTGGTGGCGACCCAGTGAAAGTGCGACGGAGCGCTTGAAATGAACGAAAAGTCCTATAGCGTCAATCTGCCTCGAACCGATTTCCCAATGCGCGCCAACAGTGCCGTGCGCGAGGTAGAAATCCAGCGCACTTGGGAGGAGCAGGGCGTCTATGAGAAAAGCATCGAGCAACGGCGCGGGCGGGAGAAGTTTGTCCTCCATGACGGGCCGCCCTACCTCAGTTCGGCCAAAATCCACATTGGCACAGCTTTGAACAAGATCCTCAAGGACATCGTCACGAAATACAAAGCACAGCACGGGTTCTATTCGCCTTACATTCCAGGCTACGACAGCCACGGTCTGCCAATCGAAACCGCCGTTCTCAAAAACGAGAAAGGCGGACGCCATGCCTTCACACCGGTGGAGCTGCGCCGCAAGTGCCGGGAGTTCGGGCTGGCCAACCTGAAGGGCCAAGAGGCTAACTTCAAGCGGTTGGGCGTGTGGGGCGACTGGGATCACCCGTACATTACCCTCGATCAAGGCTTCGAAGCCACGCAAATTCGTGTGTTCGGGCAGATGGCCGCAAGGGGCTACCTGTACAAAGGGCTGAAGCCCGTCTACTGGTGCACCAATTGCGAGACTGCTCTTGCCGAAGCCGAAGTCGAATACCAGGACCATTCATCCGACTCGATTCTGGTCAAGTTTGCCGTCAAACCCGAGTCGAAGGGAAGGCTGCCGGCTTTCGTGCCCCCGGACGCCGATGTCTCCTTCGTGATCTGGACGACCACTCCCTGGACCCTACCGGCTAACCTCGGTATTGCCGTGCATCCGCACTTCACCTATCACTTCTTGAAGATGCCGGACGGCGACGTGCTCGTAGTAGCAGAAGCTCTCAAGGACGCATTTGTCGCGACGCTAGGACTGGAAGCAGCAGCGGTCACATCACTGGGAACCGTCAGGGGCACGGAACTCGAGCGCATCGAGTGCCTTCATCCATTTATCGAGCGCACAAGCCTGGTCGTTCTCGGAGAGCATGTCACAGACGACGCCGGCACCGGCTGCGTGCACACCGCTCCCGGCCATGGTCTTGAGGATTTTGAGGTCGGCAACAAGTACAAACTCGGTGTAGTATCGCCGGTCGACAGTCGCGGAATATTCACGGAGGCGGCAGGCAAGTACGCAGGGATGCGCTATGACAAAGCAAATCAGGTGATCATCGACGACCTGAAGGAGCTTGGAAAGCTGCTCCATCATTCACGCTACACGCACAGCTATCCACACTGTTGGCGCTGTAAAAAGCCGCTGGTATACAGAGCGACCGAGCAGTGGTTCGCTTCCGTTGACGGGTTCCGCCAGCAAGCCCTCCAGGCAATCGACACCGTCGAATGGCTGCCGGCCTCCGGGCGTAATCGTATCTACAACATGGTCGAAAACCGCTCTGATTGGTGCATAAGCAGGCAACGGGCCTGGGGCGTGCCGATTCCCGTCTTCTATTGCAAGGGCTGTTTGAAGCCGCTGATGACCAGCGAAAGCATTGAGCGCGTAGCACAGGTGTTCGAGCAAGAAGGCTCGGATTCGTGGTGGGAGCGGGAGGCATTCCACTTCCTTCAGGGCGCCTTCGAATGTGATGCTTGCGGCGGCAAGGAATTCGAGAAGGAGACCGACATCATGGATGTCTGGTTCGACTCCGGCATTACTCACGCCGCAGTGGTAGATAGCCGTCCGGAGCTTCTCGGCACCCCGTGCGAAATGTATCTGGAAGGCAGCGACCAGCACCGCGGCTGGTTCCAATCGTCGCTGCTGACCAGCGTAGCCACCAAAGGACGAGCGCCCTACAAGACGGTTCTCACGCATGGTTTCGTGGTTGACGAGAACGGTCGCAAGATGTCGAAGTCGCTAGGCAACGTCGTCGAGCCCGACGATGTAATCAAACAGTATGGGGCAGACGTCCTGCGCTTGTGGGTGGCGTCGGTCAACTACACCGATGATATTCCGATCGGCAAAAACATGCTGGCACAACTGGCCGAAGTGTACAGAAAGCTGCGCAACACGGCGCGATACCTGTTGGGTAATTTGTCCGACTTTGATCCGGCAGCGCACGGAGTACCGAAAGAGCAACTCTCCGAACTAGACGCGTACATTCTGCACAAGCTTCAAGTAGTGGTTGCAGAGGTCATAGAAGACTTCGACCGCTATGAGTTCTTCAAGTTCTATCAGCTCTTGCAGAACTTCTGTGTGGTTGATCTGTCGAGTTTCTATTTCGACATCGTCAAGGACAGACTATATACAAATGCCGCCAACTCGCCGAGCCGACGTTCTGCGCAGACCGTTCTCAACGAGGTCTTGCAGGTTCTCGTCCGCTTGCTCGTGCCTGTAACGCCGCATCTGGCCGAAGACATTTGGCAGCACATGCCCGAGAAGCTCAGAGGCGGCGAGCCCAGCGTCCTGTTGACAGACTTCCCCCTGCCTAATAAGGAATACGTCAATCCGGAGTTGTCTGAATTCTGGGAAGACCTAATTCAAGTTCGTTACACCGTCAATAAAGCGCTCGAAATCGCGCGGGCAGCGCGCAAGATCGGCAGCTCGCTTGAAGCACAGGTCGTGCTCTCGGTGGACGATGGCGAACTAAAGAAAAAAGTGTCATCGCTGGGCACTGAGCTGGCCGGATTCTTTATTACTTCGCAGGCAGCTGTCACTGAGGCTTCGGATCCCAAGCTTGCCAACGGTCAACTTGCCACTGTGTCGGAAAATGGTGTCACGGCAGTCGTGTTGCCGGCTCTGGGAAGCAAGTGCCCACGCTGTTGGAAGTTCTCCGAGCAAATCGGCACCGACGCCCGATATGCGGAGCTTTGCCAGCCCTGCGCCATTGCCCTGACTTCGTAGAAATACGAAGGCTGGCAATTGTTTCCGAGTTGTTTACTCCTAAAAACATCGAACCCCGTGTAGGAAAAACAGGCGATGCAAGGGACACGGAAACAACCGATCCCTGATCTGAAAGAAGCTCAACGACAGGCAGTTTGCCAGCTCGCAGAGTGAATTCCAGCGCTATCGCTTCAGGATTTGGGAGTGTCCTGCAATTCGACAAACTTCGTAGACTCGGTGGTGAGTCTGCGGAACTTACAGACACATGTTCGATGGAGGTTTCGAAAGCAATGGGTGATAGATGTGATGTGCAGATTGACGCGCAAACAAATAGAGAAGTCGAGAAGATCAGACCGCACTCAGACAGCGCGACAGCGCAGATGATGCTGGACGGATTGAGCATGGCCGACCGCGCAGATGCACAAAGACAGATGAAAGAGGCTCTTGAAAGAGAACTCAATAAGAAGCCGCAGCCGGTCGAGTTGGATCAGAAGGGCTTAGCCAAAGAGGGCATTAAAGTCGATGGGGACATCATGACGTTCCCGAACGGACTCAAGTTCAATAGCAAAACCCACAAGGTCGAAGAAGGCGATCACGGAAAATGGGGCGGCATTTTCATGACCAAAGAATTCGACGAAGCTGTCTATCAGAAAGGACAAGATGGAAAATTGCACGCCACCGGCGAGCGGCAGCACATCAAGGAATACTACAAGAACGCCACAGATCGCCTTGCCTACAGTGACACCGCCGGCATTCTCCTGCATGTCCCGGCCAAGGATGGCAATGGTCAGTATATCGTCGATCAATCGACCGGTAAGGTTACCTATCAGCAAGATCACTTTCGCTGTGGTCAACTGCCCCAGCTAACCCTGGAAGATGCCAAGAAAGCCAACAAAGAAGTGCGTGACGCACAGGACAAGAAAGACCTCGAGCGTCCCTGGGATCAATAACCGAACAGGTGATCGAAACACTAGGAAGACGGACGGGATAACTCCCGTCCGTTATTTCATGGTCATTGATTTCATGTTGCAAATGCCGGACGGCTGTGGGCGCAAACGACGCGCCCCCTTACTATGCGCTCAATCGTCGGGAAGAAGTTGTGCACTACGCTTATTGCAGCTCACCCTGCTTCTTGATGCGTTCCGCGATCAGCGTGATTCCAATAGTAAACAGAATCATCAGCGTGCTGATTGCGTTGATTTCAGGGCTGACACCGAATTTCACCATGCTGTAGATCCTGAGCGGCAGGGTAGTGTCACCAACACCGGCAGTGAATTGCGTAATGATGAAATCATCGAGAGAGAGCACGAACGCCAACAGACAACCGGCTACGACTCCGGGCATGATCAGAGGCAGTGTGACTTTGAAAAACACTGCCGGCGGGGAAGCGCCGAGATCCTGAGCGGCTTCCTCGAGATGGGGATCGAGTCCTTCCACACGGCCCATGACCACCAACGCAACATAGGCGGTACAGAACACAATGTGCGAGACGATGATCGTGGTCAGGCTCAACGGTAAGCCAATCGCTACAAAGAGCGTCAGAGCAGCCACCGCCATGGCAATTTCCGGAATGATGATCGGGATAAACAGGAGACCCCGATAAAGTCCAATTCCACGAAAGTGGTATCGCGTCAGCCCCACGGCCGCCAGGGTGCCCATTGCCCCCGACACGACAACGGCAATGCCGCCCACCGTCAAGCTATTCAGCAAGGCCCTTGCAATGTGCTCGTCGGTCAATAAGTCGTGATACCACTTGAGCGTAAAGCCGGTCCAGTGAACTGCCAGTTTCGATTCTTCAAAGCTGAACAAGACAAGAATGACAATCGGCAGATACATAAAGAGGTACACGGCTGCGGAAACCACGGTCAACCATTTCGGTCTGGTTAGCATTGGCCGTCACTCGCCATTAAGCAGAGTGTCCACCGCAGGGGACGGTTTTTGTTCTTTTCGTACAATAACTGCGTTCTTGCCGCTTGCGGGTACTTCGCTAATATTTACGAAATCGTATCCGCGCTTCCTGATGGGGGCAAAGACGGTGTCCAGGCTGGTCTCGTACATGTTGTAAATCAGTACGGAATTGTACGGCCGACGGATCCCTACTTCGACGTCCTTTACGCCTTCGGTAAGGCGGATTGACCTCTCTATATCGCGCAAGCAGCTCAGGCAAGAGGCATGTGTGACTTGAAATGTAGCCCGCCTTAGTCCCTTGCCGTCCGTCGTTTTGTGTCTGGGCTCGGGTGCGACGGTTTTCGCCGGATTGCCAAGCGCCGGTAAGGAAGCCACGGCAGAAGCACTGAGGGCAAGCGCAACCATAGTCAAGCAGAAAATGCGGACGCGCATCATATCTCCGGGTTCCAGACTACCGTCCCTGCGCTCCATTTTACATAAACCATGCCGGAGCCTCCAGCGGGCGCCGGCATGAGGAGTCGCACGATTTAATGATCCGGCGCTCCTAATATTGGCCATTGCCCCGTAAACAACTCGGGAGTAGGAGGAAAGCAGGGGTTTTTCTCTAGGGTTGAAAATTGGCGGGACGTCCGCAGGTTACCTGCAGGAGGTCTTGAGCCATGGGATACGACAGAGTTACAGACAAATCAGATGCGCCGCGCGAAGAGGAATTCGTCCGGGCTTCAGAGAAATTAGCCAACGACAGCAGACCGAACGGCGACATTAGTATTGCCCCCGGTGACCTGGCGAAATACAACGTCGGCCAGCAAAAGGTCGGCCGGGCTGACGATTACACAATCCATACCCAGTATCCAAACGGTGTAAGGATGACTCGGTTCGAAGCGAAAGGCGTGCTGACGCCTGGGCAAAGCAACGGGATCGAAGCGCCGCCAGGAGGCTCGCTAGTCGAAATAAAGAATGGTCGGCAAGTCGTACTCAACGACGACGGCAAATACATCGACAAAGGCGCAGCACCTCAGGGCGCACAGGAAGGCGCGAAACTGGTCAAGGACGCATCCGGGAAAGTCGTAGCCACTCTCGACAAAGATCAGACACTGCACGTCAAAACCGCGCGCGGTGAATACACTGAAACGCCGGAGGGACGGGTGAGCTTTAAGCCATCCGGTACGGTCACGGACCTACAATCTCTGCATCAGACGGGTAACGTCAGCAGAGATAAGTTCGAGGACTATGGCTTGTCTGGAACGTCTACCACGACAAGATTCCCGAATGGGATCGAATGGGATCGCAACTCGAATCGCATTCAAATTCCGGACGGAGTGGGCATGCCCAATTCCTTCAGAGAGACTGATGCGCAAGGAAACTTGACCAAGGTGACGGTCCGTGATTCCAGCGGCAAGCTCCTCTACTACCAGGATGCTCAAGGCTTCCATGTACCGACCGCCGACGGCGAATTCACGCAAACCGCTGAGGGCAGGGTGACATTCAAATCCAGTAAGCCCGTAGTTCAGCAGGCTGCGCTGGCTCCAGTTGAGATTGTCGGCAGGTAGCAGACCGGTCAGGCTTAGATCGCGCCAGGCTGGCCCAAACTCCCTGTACTCTCTCACGAGAATTGTCAGGGCAACACTGCGACCGAGTGTGGGCAAGAAACGATTTAATCTTTCTTGCCCCCCTATAATCCGTGGAACTCCCGTTGATGTAAGCTGGAGAAAGAGTGGTACCCTTCTCTAGGGTTGAAATTGGTGGGACGCCCGCAGTGTAGGGAACCTGCAGGAGGTCTACGTTCATGGGAAACGACAAAGCTACAGATAAAGCCAAGGATGCCCCGCATGACGAGGCACACGAAGGAGCTGCTGAAAAGCTGGCCCTCGACAGTCAACGTGGTGGCACGGTCAACATTGCAGCCGGCGATGAATCGAAATACAACGTTTTTCGGGAAAAGATGGGAGACGACACCGATTACACCTTTCACACCCAATATCCGAATGGGGTAAGGTGGGGTCACGGCAAGTTCACCGGCCACCCCGGCGGAAGAAATTACGACCTTGAAGCCCCACCTGGCGGCTCGCAGGTTACGATAGAAAACGGTCGGCAAGTCGCAATTGATGATAATACCGGACTTAAGATTGATAAGGGCCGTGCCCCCGACGGAGCCGCTGAAGGTTCAACACTCGTCAAAGATGCTTCAGGCAAAGTAGTAGCCACAGTAGATAAGGACTGGACATTCCACACTAAGACGGCACGCGGAGAGTATACTGAGACGCCCGATGGAAAGGTTAGTTTCAAGCCTTCAGGAGCAGTAACAGATCTCGAATCTTTGCATAAGACCGGTCCCGTACATCGAAGTCAGTTCGAAGACTACGGATTGTCTGCCCGCGGAAACGTCATTCGATTCCCTAATGGAGTCGAAAGCTCGAATCCAAGACTTATTCCTACCGAGCATGGCAATTTTCAAAAGGATGAGCAAACTGACGGTGAGGGACATTTGACCAAGGTTACAGTCAGAGACGGTAACAAGGTCCTCTATTATGAGGATGCGAAAGGCCTGCACGTGCCAACCGCAGATGGCGAATTTATTCAAAAGGACGGCAATGTAACGTTTAAGTCCAACAAGCCTGCAGTCCAGCAAGCCGCTCTGCCGAAAGTGGAACTCAGGTAAGCGACGATCCTATCGATCTCTCGTTCGTAGGACTCAAGATAGGCATCGAGCTGGCGGTAGCCAGGGCAAAAGAAACTCGAGAAATCGACGAAGATGGAAGCACAGGTGCCACGCCAGGTTGCCCTCGTTTAGGCAACCTACAGTTGAGCGAGACGACTCTGCATCTCCTTTAGTGGCATCATGTCGCCGCGCTTTGCGGCGATACTGATCCCTTCCTTGTAAGTCTCGAACGCCTCCGGCAACTTCTCCAACGCTTCGAACGCGCGCCCCAAAGCCAAATAGGCAACCGTATGCGTGGGTTTGACTTCGATTGCCTTCTGGAGGAAAGGAATCGCCTGCTCGTACTCACCGAGATCGACATGGACGCTGCCCAGTCCATAGTTAGCCAGAAGATCATCGGCGTCGATCTCGAGCACCGCCCGGAACATGCGCATGCGCTCCTCGGCTTCTGCGCGCCGGCGTTGGTCGTCCTCTTGCTGCTTCTGCTCTCGGACCGCTTCCTGCGCAATCTTTCGCATCTGGATGCTCATCGCTTGAGCCTTCTCTTCTTCGGCTCTTTCTTTGTCCCCCTTCTGCATGTAAAACACAGATAGATTTGTATGCGCCATAACCGAGTCTTCATCGAGCTGAGCAAGCTTCTGCATGAGCTCAATCGCCTCGTCGAGCTCATCGATCTTAGAGAGGATCACACCAAGAGCTTCATAGGCATCGGCGCAGCAAGGATCCAAAAGGAGGGCCGCGCGTAGCTGTTCGATGGCTGCACTCTCCCTGTCCGCGGCAAAGTCGGCAAGCGCCTGCTCGTAAAGCTGACGGGCGCGCTCCCCTCGCGACGGTGGTGTATAGAACGGAAGCAGCACAACGGCAACTTCGTAAGTTTGGCCTGCGATCTCCAGGCTTAGCTTTTGCCCGGGCTCGCGATGCTCCCTGGTCAGAAAAGCTAAAGCAATGGTGCAACCGAGTGTCGGCGAAAAAGTGTTTGATTTGAGCTCGCCGACGACATGGCCGGCTATCAGGCATTTCGTCCCGACAGGAAACGACCGGGGACTTCCTTCCGGGAAGCGAATTCCGACCAGTCCCTTGCGAGGCGCACTGTAAGTCTTGATTCTGGCGACGACTTCTTGCCCGACATAGCAGCCCTTGTCATAGCTGACGGCTACCTGCTCTAACCCTGTATCCGTGACCAGGTCGTCTAAGGAAATATCCAGTCCGTATTTCGGCAATCCCGCTTCAAGGCGAGCAACTTCGAGCGCTTGGTCCGACAGCGCCTGCAGCTGCAGGCTTTGAAAATGCTGGTTCAGACTTTCAGTTACATGCGGAGGCGCTGCGGATGGAACCCAGATGAGATAGCCATCTTCGCTGGTCAGAGAGCGCTTGAGCACGGTTACGGCCTGCCCATCCACGCTGGAGACGAAGGCATCGAGAGCAAGGGAGCGCGCCGGATTTTCATCCGCCAGGCTCCGCCCGACAAACACCGGCGCCTGCGGTCCCTGCACGGTCCAGAAGTCTCCATCTGCTATGCGATCGATTAGCGTGACGTCCTCGCGGAAATGGTACGCCTCGATCTGTTCGATTATGGTCGAGACCTGCTGCCTTTCAGTTACGATCCAGAAATAATCGCTAAAGCGATAAAGCGCAAAAACCGCTTGCAGATGGGCGGTTCGATCGAGCAGACAGTTGATGAGGCTATGACCTGGCTGGAGGGCAACAACGTCATTAGTAGTCCTGGCTTGCAAAAGCTGTGCTGCATCGCGCCCCCTGATCTCGATGACGGCGAGATCATCAAGCCGGGCAAAGCCGCCTTTTCCGTGCAGCGCAGCCAGTTGTTGTGAAATGTCCGACACGAACCTTCGCGGTTTTAGACGCTGAAGCTTTGACCACAGCCGCAGCTACCCTTGGCTTGTGGGTTCTTGATCATGAAGCCCCGGCCTTCTAAGCCACCCTGAAAGTCCAGCATGGTGCCCTTCAGGTAAATGGCGCTCTTCGGATCGACGAAGACTTTGACGCCGGCTTGCTCGACGATGTGATCCTTTTCCTGCGGATTATCGAAACTCAATCCGTAAGACATGCCAGAGCAGCCGCCGCCGCGAACTTCGAGTCGAAGACCGGATTTGTCAGGCTCGTTGGCCAGTAGCTTTTTGACTTCTTCCGCTGCAGCCTCGGTTACAGTGACCAGCGGGGTGGAAGTAGTTGTAGTGGTATCTGCCATTTAACAATATCTCCTGACTTTGATGAGCCCTGCGGGCCCGGGTACCGGGAAGCCCCTGGCACCCCCTACCTTCTCATTTTAAGCGCCCGGGCGGTTTGGAGACAATTATATATCTAAAAACTTCACCCTGCCCGTCCCGAAGGGGAAGACGTATCGCTGATCACGTGGCCGTCCTTCAGACGGATCACTCGCCGGGCGTGGCTGGCGATGTCAGCTTCGTGCGTGACCAGGACAACGGTCATGCCATTCGTGTGCAGCTCATCGAGCAGGGTCATGATCTCGGCAGCTGTCTGGCTATCCAGAGCTCCGGTCGGCTCGTCGGCAAGCAGGATCTGCGGCTTGTTGACGATCGCCCGTGCGATCGCCACCCGCTGTTGCTGCCCGCCGGAGAGCTGGTTGGGACGGTGATCCAGCCGGTCGCCCAGACCGACGAGGCGCAGTACCTGCTCAGCAGCGGTCTTCCTTTCCGGATGGCTGACTCCGGCATAAAGGAGCGGAATGCCGACGTTTTCAACAGCCGTCATGCGCGGAAGCAGGTTGAATTGCTGAAAGACGAATCCAATCTTGCGATTGCGGACACGAGCCAGCTCGTCCTCGTCCAGGGAGTCGACACGCTGCCCATCGATGGTGTAGTGCCCGGAACTGGGGCGGTCCAGACAGCCAATGATATTCATGAGAGTCGACTTGCCGGAGCCGGACGCGCCCATGATTGCCACATATTCGCCCTCATAAATCTTCAACGTCACACCCCGCAATGCATGAACCGGCTGCATGCTGGAGTTGTACACCCTGACGATGTCATCGAGGTCGATCATCTATTCCGCTCTCAGAGCGACGACGGGGTCTAGTTTGGCGGCTCGGCGAGCCGGATAGATGCCGAAGAACAAACCAACCGCTACCGAAACGAGGAACGCCAATATCACCGAAAGCGGTGTCACTACAGTGGTCCATGTGAGAAATTGCTGGATAGCTTGCGAGCTGATCAGTCCAAGCAGGATGCCGGCCATTCCGCCGGTCAGGGAGAGAACCGTAGCCTCGATTACGAACTGCCACATGATGTCGGAATACCGTGCACCCATTGCCTTGCGAATGCCGATCTCGCGAGTGCGCTCGGTAACCGACACGAGCATGATGTTCATTATGCCTATGCCGCCGACGATCAGCGAGATGCTGGCAGTTGAGCCCAGCAACATCGCAAACACGCCGGTAATCGACTCGGCGCTCTGCAACAGGTCCATCTGCGTCCGAATAATGAAATCGTCGGTGATCGGTGGACGTATCTTGTGGCGCAACCTCAATAAATTCGTGATCTGAAACTGCGCCTGATAGATTTCGTCTTCGGTCTTCGCCTGGATAAGCACATATTGAATTCTGTTGCCTGTAGCAGTATTTATGCCAAAAAGCCGGCTGTAGGCTGTCGTGATTGGCACGAACACCTGGTCATCCAGATCGCGGAACTGTGTGACCCCCTTTTTCTCCATGACGCCGATCACTTCGAACATCTCACCTTTGATCAGCAACTTCTTGCCAATCGGATTGGCCGTGTCGAACAAACTTTCACACACGGTCTGACCGATCACACACACTTTGGCGCTGTGGTCCAGTTCGCTCTGGTTGAAAAACCGCCCGCGGTCCGGATGAAAGTTCCTGATCGTCGTGTATTCCGGAACGGTTCCCATCACATTTGTCTGTGTGTTTTGGCTGCCATACTGAACTTGATGCATGCCGTCCATGCCAGGCGCCACATTCTCGACCGCCGGACAAACATCGCGAATGGCCTTGGCGTCTTCCCATGTGAGGGTTGCTGCGCTGCCATGACCAAGTGATACGTGACCGGATGCAGCAGCGCCGGCCATCACGAATACCAGGTTAGAGCCGAGGTTTTTGATCTGGCGCTCGGTTTCCACCTTCGCTCCTTGCCCGATCGCCAGCAGTGCGATCACGGCAGCGATACCGATGACGATACCGAGCACGGTCAGACCACTGCGCATGCGATTAGCAGCTATTCCCTGCCAGGCAACTTTTACTAGCTCCCACAGATCCATGTTATAAGCGCTCCGGACGCGCACCACAGGCGGCCGCCGCTTTCCGCCTCCTTCTCACTGATTGGCAATCCCAGCCTCATTTGCCGAATCCGCGAGGAATACCCGGCTTACCCTTGCTACCACCGGTGATGCTACCGCCATGACCGAACTTGCTGTAGTCTGCATAGCCCAACTCTTCGAGCTGTTCTTTATTGAGCCCAACAAACACCCGGTCTCCGTCCTTCAAGCCATCGATCACTTCGGTTTGCGTTCCGCTGGTGGCACCAACTCTGACTAGCGTAAATTTTGGCTTGCCATTTTCGTCCTGGAGAAGCACACCGGTCTTGCCCTGATTGGACGTAATGCTCGCAGTCGGAATCAGCAAGGCATCGTCCTTCTTGCCGGCTTTGAACTCGGCCGTCACATTCATTCCCGACATGAGTAAGCGCTGGGGGTCATCGTCTATGGTGGCATGCACTTCGAAGGTCGTCACATTCTGCGTGACGATCGCCTCGGGGGCTATGCGATCTACCGAGCCGTGGAAGACGCGTTCCGGATAGGAGTTGGCGATAATCTCGACGGGCTGCCGCACTTTTATGCTCTCGACATCGGTCTCCGCGACCTGGGCTACCAGCTCCAGCTTTCCTGCCAGCGAGATAATCGAACTGGACGTTGCTGACGTGGTGGCGGCCGATGTCGTTGGCGTCACGATCGCTCCTTCATCGGTGTACTTCTGGGTAACAACACCGTCGAAGGGGGCACGAATGCGGGTGTCGTTTATCTGGCTCTCGAGAAACTTGAGGTTGCCTTCCGCTTGAAGCACTGCATTACGTGCGGCATTGACGTCTTCTATGCGAAAGCCGGCTTTCATCATGCTGTAGTCCTGCGCAGCCGCCTCGGCGTCCGCCTTTGATTGGACAAGCACCGACTGGGACTGAGCCAGTTCCTGCTGAGCCTGCTGAAATTGTGCGCGGCTCATCTGAGCCGCGGTATATGCGTTCAATCGTTCCTGATCAGAGATAGCTCCCTGTGCAGCCAGATCCGTCAGGCGGCGAGAATTGGTCTCATCGCGATCCACCTGCGCCGACATCGCCTTCACTTGCGCTTCCGAGCGACTGACAGCTCGCTCGGCATGGCGAACCTGACTGTTTGCTTTTGTCAACCTGGCTGCCGACTCGGCAACTTCCTGCGGGCGGTTCCCGGCCCGGGCCTTTTCGTAGTTGGCCTGCGCCACCAGGAGAGCTCCGCGGGCCGCCTGCAACTGCCCCTGCAGGTTGCTGTCATCCATGATTGCCAGCAGTTGCCCTTTGCCGACGTAATCGCCCTGCTGGACCAGCAATCGCCGCAACAAGCCGGTCAACTTAGGACTGATTTTGACCTGGTTAAATGGGCGTATGATGCCAGTGGCCGTTATGCGGACGTCGATAGAGCCGCGGGTTACCGGCTCCGTATCTTTGCTCAGATCTACCTTCTGAAGTGCGTGCCACCATGTCTTGTCGGCCCAGACAAGCAAAGCAACCGTGCCCAAAACCAACAACAGCGCCAGACCGATATGAAGCCACCACCGGGGAGACCCGGTCTTAGACCCGGTTAGACGCTCGAGCTTCAGCTTCTCCTGCAACACGCTCCGCTCTTTTTTGTCTGAATTCCGGAATTGCCGCTACGACAAACAACGGCCTTACTTAGCAAGGCCTTGGCCTTATCTTAGCACCGTGCTTTCTTTCCACCCCGGCCGGGATAAACCCGCCCCTGCGGGCCTGCGAGTCCACAGAGGACCCGACTGTGCAAGTGGCGGTCAGTTAAGGGGACGGCCCGCCCGCGACAATTTCAGCCTGGCCTGCCAGTGAGGGCTTTTGTCGCCACTTAGAACGACTCGAACAACACTTGCCCGAGTTCGCCGACCAGACGGAAGGTCTCGCGGCAGACGTCGAGATCCAGGGCCTTGAAAGACTTTGGTTGGGACAGAAATATGCCCGCATCGCTTTTCACTGACAACTCGCCGAATTTGGAGAACTCCTCCAGCCGGACCAGCCGATCAGAGTTGCCGGGATACTTGACAAATCTCTCGGCCAGTGCCGATTCGTTGTATTGGAAGACGAATTGAGATTCCAGCCCTTTGTCGCCTACGGTTTGCCCGGTCGATTCAAAAAGGAGGATGTGCGAGAAAAACCGCAGCAATCCCCTACCCATCCTCGGCATGATCGTCAGCGTCAACGGGTCACGCTCAGCGTTGATTTTTGACGGATCCTCGACGACCTGCGTCTCCAGGAAATACATGACGCCGAACGGCCAGCCGGATTGCACGGCTTCAAGCGTGGCAGGAAACCCGAGCACCGAGCCCTTGACCGAGACCTGAACGCGGGGATCGTCACGTATGACACGACCTTCAATGATTTCCGCAACGGCCTGCAATTTGGCATCTAGATCGATCATGTCCCCTCATGCTTTCAGCTTGATGTCCCAGCGGTCATACGCTGCCAGGCGCTCCCGAACAGCCGCTCCTGCTCAAGCGTTGTTTTCAAGTGACGGCGTCCTTTCAATTCTGTCCAGGCGGTTGCTGAATGAACATGTTACCGCCACGGGGAGACAGACTCGAGCTCGGCGACGACCCACCTCCGGCCGGCGGTGCCGGCTGCAAATCGCCCGGTGCCGGTGCGCTCTCGGAAGGCTGGCTGCCCGAGGGCGGCGGCATAACGTTCATCTGCATCTCGGGCTCTTCGGAGCTGGCACTGCGGATCTCGCCTTCGAGCTCAGAAAGCTGCTTTTTGGCATCGCGCACGAATTCGGCCTCGGGGGACAACGCGAGGGCCTTGCTCAAGAGAACCGACGCCTGAGCTGCATGTTTCTCTCGTTTGAAAATCGTGCCGATCCGATAGTAGGCATCCGCCATGCCCGGATTGATTTTGATCGCCTTTACATAGTTCTCCATCGCGCCCGCGTATTCCTTCTCGTTCTCGAGAGCATTGCCCATGTTGTAGTAGGCCGACGCAAACTGCGGATCGATGGCGATCGCTTGCTTCCACTTCTCCATGGCTTCCGGCACTTTTCCACGGGCGTACAACACCGTGCCAAGCCCATTCAAGGTAGTCGGGCGGGCAGCCTTGAGCGACAGAGCCTTGCTGAAGGCTTCCTGGGCTTTGGTGTAGTTTCGCTGTGCCGCGTAGATGAGACCGATATTGCTGTACGCTTCCTCCATCCGCGCATCTGCCTCGATGGCCGCCTTGTACTCAGCAATAGCCTGATTGAGAAACCCGGACTGGTGCAACTCGACACCCCGGTTGTAATGCTTGACTGCCTGGTCGGCATAAGGCTTCTTGTCTTGGGCTGCCGGCGGCTTCGCCGGCTGCGTCTGGGCCTCCGGTGGTTGGGCGGCGGCGCCTGCATCCTCCGCCAGAGCGGCCGGCATGCCGAAAACCGCCATTGGTACGGCCAGCGGTAAAAGCCTGGAAATACTCAGCTTGGAAAATGACACGATCTCTTGCTCCCCGTAGTGCCCGTGCGCCAAGACGTCGGGATAGCGGCGATGTTCCGGCGTCCATTATAGACCACGGCTGAGTCCCGGGCACGAGCGGCTGGCCCCCGGGCGGTTTAATCGTTTACAACGCCCGTGAACACGTACTTTCCACATTGTCGCCCCCAGTATAAAAGGTTATCTTTCCCCTACATTGCGTCGGCCCGCAATGGTCTTGATGTCAGATTTTTGCAAAATCGGTGAACCTGATGGCACATGAACGAGCCCCACACAGCGCTCAAGGAAAATCTTTCGATCGGGTCGATGCGCAGGTAGCCCTTTCACCCACTCGCATAACTGAAGAACGCCACGCCGACATTCTCGGTGAAGTAGGCATAATTCCACGGCAGTACATGCCTGTTCAGTCCGGCTATGAAGTGATTGCTAAAGCTTTCGCCACCGGAAACGCTGGTGGTTACAGCCCGGAAGACCTGGTCAAGGCGGGTCTCGTCGATGCCAGCAAGTCGAAAAATGAAGGCGAAGACCGCCGCATAGAAGAAGTGAAAAACGTCGTCGTCCGCAAGGCATCAGACAGGAAGCCCGGCGACAAGGACGCTCACTACAGAATCAAAGAAGACGGCACGATCGAGCAGCTGCGCAATCCCGATAAGAAGCTGGGCAGCGATGACGATTCCCTCATCATCGAAGTAGATGACACTGCTGGAAAAAATGCCCGCGCCGCCTCGGAAAGACAGAAGGCAGCAATTCGCCAGATGATTGGCTATATTGAGGGTCGCTATCAGGCAGCCAGGCTTGCTCCCGTCATTCCGGACGATTTGCTTGCCGCTCTCTATCAGGAGCCGGACATTCCACCGCCAGTGGTTCGCCAGCGCAGTGCAGGCTACAATGGCGGATCATTGACCAATTCTCCGATTTCCTCCGTGCCGGCCGCACCGGCCGGCGGCTTCGAGCCCAGGTCGGTCGGTCGTTCTACCGTCTCTGATGCTACAGAGCAAAAGGTCTTCGATACAATGGGTCCATCAAGAAGTTTCGAGACTCCCGAGCAGTTCAAGGGATTCCTTGACAGAGTCGTTGATGCCATCGGGAAAAATGAGGGCAGCTTCACTACGATCAACTGGAACGACAACGGTCACGGAATCTCAGTTGGCAAGGCTGGATTCAATCAACAGGTCGGCGAGCTGCCGTCGCTCTTGAAAAAATGTCACGATGCGGACCCGCAGCGCTTCAACGACATCTTCGGACAATATGCCGGGCGCATGCTTGACCAGGGATTTGTGCGCGGCACACCGATCACAAAGGGATCCGATCTCGGCAACCGGATGCAGGCCATGCTCCAGGAGCCAAAATTCCAGGAAGTTCAGACGCAGATGCTTCGGGACAAAGTGGTGAAAGCTTTCGAACTCAGCCAGAAGTACGGGCATACGTCGGAACTGTTCGTGGCTCAGGTCGCAGACATGGGCAATCAATTCGGCTGGGGTGGCGTCGAGTCCTGCCTTCGCAAATCAAATGCCGCCAACATACAGGACGAGCGCACTGCCGTTCAGGCGCTCTCCGCAGCCGGGCAGGACCGCTGGTCGAAGCGCTCCGGTCGCGACCAGAGACTGGCACAAGCCTTCAGCGCCGACAGACCGGCAATGGCGTAACGGATCAGCCGGCGCCTCCTTGCGCCTTGTCGGCAATGGTGGCAATCAAGCCACTGAGTCCGAGCAGGTAGCTCTGCAGGCCGAAGCCGATGACGACGCCGGCGGCGAAGCTGGAGATATAGGTCTTGTGCCGGAAAGGCTCGCGCGCAAATGTGTTCGAGATGTGAACCTCGACGAAGGGAAGTCCCGAACCGAGCAGGGCGTCGCGCAAGGCAATGGATGTATGCCC
>Ga0066388_100000188_pt1 | contig 25036 bp, 21 predicted proteins | sample PanSoiMetaGPlot6_FD_64539 | JGI IMG/M metagenome (GOLD analysis project Ga0066388, IMG submission 64539) | Tropical forest soil microbial communities from Panama analyzed to predict greenhouse gas emissions - Panama Soil - Plot 6 (Hybrid Assembly) | ecosystem: Environmental > Terrestrial >...
AACGCTCTTTCTTTGCGAATCAACCCAGCCAATCGACTGAAAACGGTCCTGAATACAACAGCAGACTTCAACCCTGCCGCCACTTATCAGCTTACACACCCATTGGCCGGTTTGCAATCCAGCCAATCCAAATCCGAGGGAGCAGTTCAGGAAACCGAGGAGCCAGCTTGAGGCTTGCCCAGCAACCGCAATCCCATTCCCATGACGGTCGTCCAGACAACGAAGCCGACGGTGGAGGCCACCAAAAGCACCAATGCCCATTTGAGGGCACCGACGAAGACGAGAATGCTGACATTGAGCCTGGCCATCCAGACGGGCAGCCCCAACCACGCCAACCAAGCCGGGAAGCTGCGGGTCAGCAATGCGCAGACGACCACGAGCATCCCGGCAGCGCTGTAGAGGGTGTTGGCAATCAGCATAGTTTGACTGAGAGCCTGATTCATGGTCGCCCAGGCCAACTGAACCGTCTCGTGCTGCAAAAAGGTCCCGTGTCCGTGCAACTGTTGCGCCAGATCGGAAAACAACACCATCATGGAAAACTGCCCGCTCAGGTCGTTTGCGAGTGCCACAGTCGTAAAAAGGATAGCTACCGTCAGGGCCCGCCGCAGTTTGCGATCTAAGAGCGCGCATATGCAGACGACCAGGACCAGATAGGAAAGCGACGAAGCGGCAGCCGCAAGCCATGCGCATCGCCAGATCAACGCATGCAATGGAATGAAGTGCATGATCTTCAGCGGTGAGAAATCGCCGAGGTTGCCCTCTCTGATTACGTAGACAGCCAGTAACGTAGCAAGGACGTGGGTGAGGGCAACAATCAGGCAAACCCAGGACACACCGCGGTAGGCCGCTGTCTGCGGCGAGACGACCTCAGCCTGAACCTGCGTGCTCATCGGTTGACCACCGGTTATCGCAATCCATAAGCAGACAATACAGTAGCGCCGCCCAGATAGGGCGTGAGCACCGCCGGCATTTTTACACTACCGTCGGGCCGCTGGAAATTCTCCAAAATCGCAGCCAGAGTGCGCCCGATTGCCAGACCCGACCCGTTAAGCGTGTGCATGTAGCGGGGCTTGCCGCCGTCGGCAGGACGGTATCTGAGATTGGCACGCCGGGCCTGAAAGTCGCCGAAATTGCTGCAGGAGCTGATTTCCCGGTACTTTTCTTGGGCGGGAAACCAGACTTCCAGGTCATAGCACTTGAGGGCCGAGAAGCCCATGTCACCCGCGCACAAGAGCACACGCCTGTAGGCAAGCCCGAGAGCTTCCAGGATCAGCTCCGCATCACACGTGAGAGACTCGTGTTCTTCGGCGGATTTCTCCGGCAGGCAGAACTTCACGAGCTCGACCTTGTTGAATTGGTGCTGTCGGATATAGCCACGCGTATCCTTGCCGGCGGCTCCCGCCTCCCGCCTGAAGTTGGGTGTGTAGGCGCAATGATAAATAGGAAGCTCCTCTTCGGCGAGAACTTCGTCACGATAGAGGCTGGTGACCGGCACTTCCGCGGTCGGCACCAGATAAAGCTCGTCGTCGACGCATTTATAGAAGTCGCCCTCGAACTTAGGAAGTTGTCCGGTTCCGATCATGCACTGCCGGTTGACGAGAATCGGCGGGAAGACTTCCTTGTAGCCACGTTTGCCGTGGAAGTCGAGCATGAAGTTCATGAGCGCTCGCTCGAGGCGGGCTCCGTTTTCCATGAGCACGGTGAAGCGAGATTCTGCCAGCTTGACGCCCCGCTGGAAGTCGAAGCAGCCAAGTTCGACACCGATATCGTAGTGAGGTCTTACGTTTTCGGCTTCAGGGATCTCTCCCCAACGCTTAACCTCCTGATTGAACGTTTCGTCCTGTCCATCCGGAACGCCGGGGTCAGGCAGGTTAGGAATGGCAAGCCGCAAGTCGTTGAGGCGAACCTCCAGCTCTTGCTTGGCGGTCTCGATTTCTTCGCGGCGCTTTTTGAGATCTTTGGTTTCCTGGCGGAGGACGTCCATCTGATCTTTGGCGACCTTGCCCGTCTTGAACGACTCGGAGATTTCGTTGACCCGCTGGTTGATCTGCTCCCATTCGGACTGGACCTTTCTCAGTTGGGCGTCTGCTTCAGCCAGCGGTTTCACGGAGAAACCGCCGTTTCGCCGCGCCAGTGCCTTTTCCACGCCTTCCTGGTCTTCGCGAATCAATCTAAGGTCGAGCATAGGATTGAACTTCCTCCCCTGCCGAAACGTTCTTATAAGCAGAGTAAGAATTATATCCGAGCCACACGACGTGGACAGGAGGACAGATGGTGATACCACCGAATGTGACGACAGCGTCAAATGGCGCCGGCCAGGGCCGGCAGTGGCGCCAGCGACTGGCCCAAGCGGGCGAAGATGCAGCGATGCAGTACTTCATGCGACAAGGTGCCACTGTCCTGGCCCGCAACTGGCGAGCCGGTCGCTATGCCGAAATCGATCTGATCGTCGAGCTCAAAGGCGTGACTGTCTTCGTCGAGGTGAAGACCAGAAGGAAGTCTCCGCATTATCCTCAACATACCCTATCAGGCTTCGAGTCCATAAACTGGCGCAAGCAGCAAAAGATCGTCACTTCAGCCCGAATCTATTTCGCCAGGCAAACGCGTCTAGAGCCGGTCTGGCGCGTAGATGTCGTCGTCGTCCAGTACGCATTGCCGGCTGCAGAGCGCAATAAGCCCGAGCTGCCGGACCCAGACATCATCCACGTCGCCGATGCCATCTGCCTCTAATTACGGAAACGCGCCTGCCACAGCCGGTAATCCTCCCGTTTCATACGTATTTCTACCAGTGACACCCCGTTGTCTCCTCTGTTAACCTCTGCTCACGAAACGGTAATTTGGGCAAGTGGGGAATTCGTTTCGAACGAGGGGGAACGTGCAATGTTCGCATGGACAGTCAATCGGCTCATGCATCAAGAGGAACAGCGAGAAATGTACGCTCCCACCTCCCAGTACTCAGGCGCCAACCGCCGCGCCATCAATTTGATCCCATTGCCGCTCACGGCTGAAGGCCACGAGCTGGCCAACACAAAGACCGTTAAGTATCATCATCTGCTGGTGACGATCGAAGGCAATCAGCGCACCTGCTGTCTGAAGATCATCTCTCCTAAAAAGAAAGCGCGTGCCGCTTTGCTCATATTCAGAGGGCGGGTAGTCGGCTGCCTGTACGGCAAGCGCGCCATGGATTTCCATTACTTCAACAAGGACGCTCATCAGCGCGCGTTGACAGACCTCGCTACTCCCGGCAATGTCCTCGATGCCTATCAATTGCCCGAGGACCTGGTCTTGGCGGCGGCGTCTCTGTTCCATGGACAAGTTCTCGACTGCAGCCGCCTTAAGGAGCCCAAGCAGATACTCGATGCTGCCATCCAGCAAATAACGGCCTTCGGGCTGCCCGGATGTGTAGTGGTCAGCACGCCTTCCAGCGAGATGGTCTGCATGGTCTATATCGCCGGCGGACGCATTCTCGGCGTTTATTCCAGCGTCGACGGCTGGGTGGAGCCGACCCATCAAGCGGCGGCCCGTTACCTGAATTCGCTTGCGGATGCCCAGGTGGTGGGCAGCATCCTGGCCATCCGCTCGGTCGATGACATTGCCCGCGTCGGCTTCAGTCTTACCGGTCTCGGCGACAAGCGCTTCGAATTGATGAAGCAGGGCTACACGCGCAGCCAAGCAATAGACACCGTCCAGTTGCGCCCTATTGACTATTGGCGGGCAAAGACGCCCGTCAGTCAGGCGCACTACTCGGGCAGCGGGCGTAATCACGTGCCCTCGCGTCACGGACAGCACGCGCACGCCATCCATCCCTAGAAGATCTGCTAGGATTCCTCTCTGGTCCCGGTAGACGGCTGCGCCGTCTGGCTTCGTTGCCACCTTCGCTGGCTGGCTTCGGAGCTACGCTCCTCCGCATCGCACAGATGCTCCGGCGGACTGATCCTTCGCCGCCTGCGCTGATGCAACTCCGCATCCTCTCACGCTCCGGAGGCTAATCGCCTTCCGCCCGGCATGCAGGTAAACTCGCCCAATCTCCACATTCGTCCGGTAACGGCCAGCGTCAATGACCAGAGTCATCTGGTATTAGGCGGTTGCGACACGGTCGAGCTGGCCAAGACTTTCGGCACGCCTCTCTGGATTGTCGATGAGGAAACCATTCGCCAGGCAGCGGCGGCCGTGCGTGCCGGGCTCGACGGCTATGGTGACGCACGTGCGCTCTATGCGGGCAAGGCCTTCCTCTGTCTGGCAATGTGCCATCTCGTCAAACAACTGGGGCTCGGGTTGGATGTCGTATCACTCGGCGAACTCTACACGGCCTCTAAGGCCGAGTTTCCTCCTGAGCTCATCTACATGCACGGCAACAACAAGAGCGAGGAGGAGATTGCCTTCGGTCTCACCCTGGGCAACGTCAAGATCGTGGTCGACAGCGAGTCCGAGCTGGAGCTGGTTCGGCGGGTCGCAGAGAAACTGGAGCGGCGCGCCAAAGTATTGCTGAGGGTGACACCAGGCGTGGAGCCGGACACGCATCATTACATTCGCACCGGACAGGTGGACAGCAAGTTCGGGTTGCCGCTGGAGGATGTGTCGAGGGCAGCCGCATATGCCAGAGAGCATGCCCGGTTCATCGAACTGCTCGGCTTGCATTCACATATCGGCAGCCAGTCTCACGAACTGGACCCATACCTGGAAATAGTGGAAATTCTCGCCGATTGTTTTGTCGATCTGAACGACTCTCTCGATATTGAGCTTTCCCAGCTCGATCTGGGCGGCGGGCTGGGCATCGCCTATACGGAAAAAGACCGGCCGCTACCGATTTTGGAATGGTCGCGCGCCGTTGCCAATCGAGTAACAACTGCCTTTCGCCGGCGCGCCCTGCCGCTTCCCACGCTGCTTTTGGAGCCGGGACGAGCCATAGTCGGCACGGCCGGTGTCACGCTTTACACAGCCGGACATCTGAAGTCGCTGCCCGGTGGGCTCAACTATCTGGCCGTCGACGGAGGCATGGCTGACAACCCGCGCCCGGTCACTTATCAGGCCCGCTACACACCATGCATCGCCAATCGCATGAACTCGCCTGAGCCGCCAACGCCGGTAACCATCGTCGGGAAGTACTGCGAGTCGGGCGATATAATCATAAGAGATGCATATCTGGCCGCCAAAAGCGGGGATATAATTGCCGTCTTCGGCACGGGTGCCTACAACTACAGCATGGCATCCAACTACAACCGGACCGGCCGGCCAGCATGTGTCATCGTGTCCGAGGGCCGTGCGGAGGTAATCCTCGAGCGAGAATTCACCGCTGATCTGCTGCGCCAAGATCGAGTTCCCGAGCGATTCTTGCGCGATCGGTAGCAAATCCTTTGCCCTGGCAGTCGGCTTGAACTCTTGCTTCCGGAAACCTACGCCCATGGTCGTACGCGCTTCGCCTTGAAGCGAGCGGATGAGATCACGTATGGATTTTTTGGCGCAACTGGGAATTGATGTCAACAAGCTGTCCGAGCAGCTTGACCAGGTGGGCTGGCTTGCCGTCATCAAGCTCTGCGCCGAGATATTCATCATTCTCTATGCGCTCGTTTGGTTGCGCGCCAGAATCCGGGGCACTCAGGCGGAGCGTCTGGTAAAAGGCGTGCTGGTCCTGGTTCTGGCTTACCTTGCTTCCTGGCTGCTGGGGCTGACGATAATCACGTCTATCCTGCAGCAGTTTTTGCCGGTGCTCATCCTGGCGCTGATCATTATCTTCCAGCCGGAAATCAGGCGTGGTCTGGGTTACCTCGGGAAGACCAAGACGTTCAAATTTGATCTTTCGCTGACAGACAGCCACAAAGAACGGCTGCGAAACGTAATCGATCAGGTAATATCCGCGGTCCGTGAGCTGTCGCGCAAGAAAACCGGTGCTCTCATCGTCATTGAGCCACCGGAAGGAGAAACGGATTACCTGACGCCCGGCATTCCCATCAATGCCGACGTCTCGAGCAGCCTGCTGCTCAGCATCTTCTTCCCCAATTCGCCCCTGCACGACGGCGCCGTTGTCATTCGTGAAGACAAAGTGGTGGCAGCGGGCGTCATACTACCTATGACCGACAACCCGAAATTGAGCCACCGTTATGGCACCCGCCATCGAGCGGCAATCGGGCTTTCCGAGCTTCACGACGGCTTCTGCGTAGTCGTCTCCGAAGAGACCGGACATATCTCGGCGGCAAGTCGCGGCATGCTCGTGCGCTACAATTCCGCCGACGAGCTCTCCGAGCCATTGACTTATCTCTACCTGCATACGGTTGAAAGCGCGGCACCAAGCCCGATCCAATCTTTTCTTACTCTCTTCGGCAGACGCCCGGGGCGCGACACCGCAGCCGGTGCCCGTGAATCCGCACCATTGCCGGTGCTGCCCAATGAGGTCGAGCAGGAGCAATCCATCGAGCCGGAAGCCGAGCAAAGCGTCCATTAGTGCGCTTTCCTGCGGATTCAGTGGCGCCTGAGCCTAAGCCAGCACTGCTTCCATTTCTTCGAGCACTCGCTGAGCGGCCTCACGGCGATCGGCGGCAGCAGTTATCGGTCTGCCAATCACCACATAGTCTGAACCAAAACGCATGGCATCAGCCGGCGTGACGACGCGCACCTGATCGTCTTTAGACGCCCAGGCTGGACGCAGCCCGGGCGTAACCAGCAGAAAATCCGGGCCGCATACTTCTCTCAATTTCACGACCTCGCTGGCAGCGGCAACGACACCGTCCATTCCCGCGTTCTTCGCCAGCAGTGCCAGCCGGCAGACTTGTTGCTCGACGTTGGCGCTGACACCGAGCTCGTCGTTGAGATCAGCATCGGCCAGGCTCGTCAATACAGTGACAGCGAGCGAAATTGGCTTTGGATGCCTTTTTCCAGCGCATGCCTGCGCGGACGCCTGAACTGCAGCCTGCATCATTCGCGATCCGCCGGAAGCATGCACGTTGAACATAGAGACGCCGATTGAAGCGATGGCCTCGGTCGCCCGCGCCACCGTGTTCGGGATGTCCATGAACTTGCCGTCGAAAAAGACAGGTACGCCGTCGCGGTGGAGCTCCTCGAGAAGTGCGGGCCCCGTTCGCGAGAACAGCTCCAGCCCTACCTTGAATAAACCGACGTATACCCTGAGCTCATCGATCAGTCTGCGCGCTTCCAACGCAGATACCGTGTCCAGGGCCAGAATCAGGCGGTCTTTGGCAGCTCGCTCATGTCCTCTTGCCAAGTGCGAACCTCAATCGAGTCGTCATGCAAAAATTGCCCGGTACTTCAGTGTCACCAAGCAGCCATTTTCCGATTGTTGCTTCCCTAGCTCGACGCTTGAGACTTGTCGAGTTTGTATCGCTTCACAAAGCGATCGACACGTCCTTCCGTGTCGACAATCTTCTGCGTTCCTGTGTAGTAGGGGTGGCAATTGCTGCAAATTTCCACCCTGATCTGCTGCTTGGTCGAGCCGGTCTCCACCTTGTTGCCGCAGACACAGGTCGCAGTGACCTCAAAATACTTGGGATGAATTCCTTCCTTCATGTCCGATCTCGAGTCCAGGAACTAATGCAAATTGCGATCATATCAGACGGCGGCCCCGGCACGGTAAACCCACACAACGTCTTAAGCTTTTGTGATTCGGGCTTTGCTGCAACCGTGAGCGGCGGCCAGTCCAGACAATGCTCGGGATAATGCCCTCCGGCGTCGCCCTTTCTGTCTATGGTCGGTGCCCGTGGACACGGGCGACGCCTGGCCTCGCCTTAGCCATGGTTACTGCCGGCGATCAATTGAGCGGCTGTTTGATTTCCAGGCCGTCGCCGGCGGCGGTGTAGATTCGCTCGCCTTCGACGCTGAGAAAGACCTTCTTGCCGCCGGCACAGTCGGCAACCGTGCGGCTCAGCTGGTCGATTCTCGTCTCCAGCGAACGAGCTCCGCCGCCGGAGGCGAATCTCCGGGAAAGATTGAGCTCGACATCGCCTCCGGCAGGATGAGTACCCAAAAGTATTGTCCCTCTGGGAATCTCGCTGCCGAGACCGGCGGCCATCTCCTCGTCAGTCGGGCCCTTGAGCAGCTCCTCGACCGCTTCTTTCAGGCGATCGCTGCTCGACGCCTCGCGCCACACCGGAACCAGGCGGAGCTCATCTCCTGCCTGCCTTACGAACCAGACCTTCATGCGGTCGCCGGAATCGCTGTCGGCTCCGGATAATATTGTTCTGCTGGTACATGAGGACAAGGCGATGCAAAAGATTGCACAGGCAACCACCTGCGGTATCAGTGATCGTTTCCTCATCGTTTAGTCCTTTCTTTCGCGGCCACTTTCAGCGCCGGTTGTTTTGGCGCCAGCACAAGATTACCACTGAATTCCAATCTATCATCACTGAACTTCAGTTTGCTCATGCGAAAGGCGTGGTCGCGTCTGTCCATCTTGCTGAAGTCGACCAGAGGATTGAGCAGCTGTTGGGCAAATGACGAAAACAGCTGCGGACTCTCGATATCAGGCGATGAGACGTTCATCTCCTCCAGCACTATTCTGGCATCGCCGACCAGAGTCGGCTTGCCCTCGACCGTCAATTTGACGCCGGTTTCCCGATCGGCTCCCTGCGTGACCAGCAAAGTCTGCACTGCCACCGTGCCCGGCCTGAAATCGACATTAGGCTCGAGCAGTTGAAGTTGTTGCTCGCCTAAACCGGGCAAATCGAGCTTGATCATTCGCAACTTGCTGGCAACCAGCTCGCAAGCCAGAGCCTTAGCCAGTTGGCGTTCGGAGACCGTCCCTTCGATTTTCACCATCACCGGTGTCAGCAATCCAGTCTTCTGCCCTTTGTGCTTCAGATACCTCACCCAGATCGGCTGCGGACCTTCTATGTGCAAGCTGCCGAGCGGCACGCCTCTGTAGGCAGAGCGCTCCATCGTCACATCTACCGACTTGAACTTGCCTGCCACCAGATCGGTGAGGCTGAAAGTCCTTACCTTTACCTTTACCTTACCGCCGAGCTCGTGCCGGAGAACAATACCAGCTATGGCACCGGCGATGCGCTCCGTCAGGAAGTTCAATCCGGTCACGGTCTGCAATGAGCGACTCAACTTGCCGGAAATCGGAAAGGGCGGATTGGCATCCCTGGCTCCTGCCGGCAACGCCGGACCGGCTGCCAGAGCAATACAAGTGAGCGCCGGCAGGAATTTTTGAAGAGTTACATGCACAAAGCTTCTGACAACCGCCATCGTAAGACGAAACCTTGTCTCCTGGTCCACCGTCCAGCACGAGTGCCGCAGGCGACAGGATAGCAAAGGCTCCCCTGGCAACCAAGAGCTTGTGCTTAAGCTATTACCCGACCCTCGCTCCCTGTTGCGGACAGAACTTCGTCTTGCCGGTTGCCGGGCTTGTTCTTGTATGCGTTACTCGCTGTGCTCCCCGCCTGGAAGCCCGGCCATGGCCCGATCAGCTTACGTACTAGGCGGCGACGGTTGGCGCATCTTGTCATTGAGCGCCTCTTTGAGGAGCTCGTTTTGTTTGAGCAAAGCCTTCAGGTGCTCGTTCGCGATCGCCAGCTCAGCCTGCAGCTCGGCGACAGTTTGTTCGTGACTGACACCGGTGACTGGATCGCGGCCAGGCATCTTCGGCAAAAGCACATAACCAAGCTGCACAGCCTTGAGGGCAGCCGCCGTGCGGGTCGGCACCTTCATTTTCGCCAGTATGCACTCGATGTGCTTCTCGACAGTTCTCAGCTTCATGTCGAGTTCTTCAGCAATTTCTTTGTTGCGGAGATCGAGCCTGATCAACACTTCGATCTCTCTGTCCGTCAAGTTCGTGTTGGGCAGCGAGGTCGAAGGGCTCTGCTTGACGAGCTGCGTGATCTTCGGATCGCAATAAGGCAGGCCGCGCGTGGTCTGCTCGATTGCTTCGAATAGTGTTCTCGGCCCGGAGCTCTTCAAGCAGAATCCGCGGGACCCCGCACGCAGAAGCTGATTGTGGTACTTGGTTGCATGGTAAGAGTCGGTGAGCACGAGAATGTTGGAATTCGGAAGCTCCTGGCTGACGCGACGGCACACTTCCACACCGTTCAAGATGTCGAGGTCTACATCGAGGATGACGAAATCCGGACGCAAGCGGCGGATCAGCTCGGTAGCTACCATGCCGTCAGCAGCTTCACCGACTACGTCTACAACTTCCGAGACAACACGCTTCAGACCAAAACGAATCAGCTCGTGACGCTCACAGATAACTGTGCGCGGACGGAATACTGATCGTCTCTCTACTGCTTGTTGTGTTGTTATGTCCAATGAGAACCCGGATCCTTTTCTAGATAACTCTGTATTCCCTATTGCAGGGGAATTAGAGCTATACCGTCTAGTCGGTTCTATTGTATCAACGCCACCTAGTCTGGGGGCAATCCACAAAGACCCCGAATGGGTAAGTTACGGGAACCCTGTGGCTCCGTCAAGTACATACCTGTTTTCAATATCTTTCAAACCCCCAACCCGCTATCCTGCGCTCTTGATAACGTTTTGTGGCAGCCCGGCCTGTCCTTGCCAGCGAGCGTCAACGAGGGCAGCAAGCTAGGCCACCAGCTGCCTGTCCCCACACCGGCGGGCTGTCGTCTAAAGATGGTTTGACGCCCGCCGGGCTTACTTGGCGGCCGTCCTGTTCTTGAGACGCAAAGAGTTAGCCCGAGCCGCCATCTTATCCGCCTCTCCCGCCTTCTGCCATTTGCGCAAAGCCCTGGAATAGTCGTCGAGCGCATTGGTGAGCTCGATGGTGTTGGTTCCTTTTGCATGCTCAAGCACCGATATCGCCCGCTGGTAATAGGCAGCCGACTCAGCCTCTTTTGCCTCGCTGAGCGACGCCAGCTTCAACAGCCGTGGTGCCAGCGAGCGATCGGAGCTACCGGACTTATTTTCGGCAAGCGAGAGAGCACGAACCAGCAGTGCTTTCGCTTCCGCAACCTTGCCGTCCCCCTCATAGGTGGAAGCAACAAGATCAAGGTCAGCGGGCAATCGCGAGCTGTCCGTGGCTGCCGCTTTATCTGCCAGTGCCAGCAGGCGAGCTGCTGTCGCTTTCGCTTCCGGCGATCGCTTTTGCGCGCGGTAGATTGCCGTCAACCCCCTGAGCGCCGGCAAAAGCGCGACATTATCTGCACCCTGCAGTTTCTCCCGAATCGCCAGCGCCTGCTTGAACGCTTCCTGGGCGTCACCGTTCGACTTGGCCTTCAAGAGCGCACCACCGTAGTCCTCGAGATCCGTCGCCAGGATGAGGGTATCCTGGCCCGACTTCATGTCGATGGCGATTGCCCGCTTAAATAGCGGCAACGATCCGGATGCTTTGCCGCGGTCCCGATAAACACGAGCCAATCCACCCAGGCTCTGTGACACCATCTCGTGATCCGGCCCCAATACGCGCTCGCGAATTTCAAGCGCGATCTTGAACATCTGCTCGGCCTGCTCAAGCTTGCCCTGGTGATAGTAGAGCACGGCCATGTTGTTCATGTCAGTGGACAGATCGACCTGACTGATCCCCTGCAGGCTGCGTGTGGCTTCCATCGCTCGCCTGCACAGCGGCTCGGCGTCTTTGTACTGACCGCGCGCCAGGTAGAGGCTGCAGAGATTGCGGATGCAACTGACCGTTTCCGGATGGCTAGCACCCTGCACTCGTTGCCTGATGGAAAGAGCCCTGATGAACAGCGGTTCGGCAGCCTGAGGACGACCGGTTTTCCAGAGCAGGCCGGCGTAGTCTTCCAGATCGGAAGCAAGGGCAGCAGTCGAGGTGCCGATCTGGTCACGCAAGGCGAAGACCTTTTTGTAGAGATCCTCCGCTTCGGCAATCTTTCCCTGGTCGTAGCGGAGCGACGCCAAAAGAGACGTCGTCTGCGCCAGATCGTCGGTGGCGTTGCCAGGCAACTTCTCGACGATGCCCATCGCCCTCTGGACGAGCGGCTCTGCTGCCAGCGGCTTCCTTTGCAGCTGATAGAGGGAGGCAAGAAACACGAGAGAGGCGGCCACTTCAGCACTCTCGGGACCGCTGGTCTGCTCCCGCCGGGCCAGCAGTCTCTTTGCCAATTGCTCGGCTTCCGCATAGCGCCCCTGGCGCAAGTAAAACTGGGAGAGCCCATCGAGCGTCAAGGCCAGGCGGGGATCTTTGTCACCGAGCTGCTCAGCTTCAGACAGAGCTTCCTTCAAGGATTTCTCCGCCAGATCGGCGTCACCGACCTCGGCTGCCTTCTGCCCGATGCGTTGATACTTGGACCAGAGAACACCCATCACATCCCCGGGGGGCTTGGGCGGTCCCTCGTCGCCTACCACCGTCGGCGATTGGCTATCGACGGGCGGGGCAAGCGCTTGGTCTTCTGCAGGTTTGCGCGCAGCTTCGTCCTTTTCTGATTTCGGCTTCGCTGCCCGCTTGGATTCAGAACCTTGGGGGGGCGTTGTCCGGGCGGCAGAGTCGGACCTGGCCCGCCCCGAATCTTTCAGTTTCGACGGCGCCTTGCTTGAGTTGTCTGTCGCTTCCTCTTTCCCTGTGACTTTTTCGCTTTTGCCCGGCGCGGTTTTGTCCGACCCGGGCTGGCCACCCGCCGGCGGTTCTGCAGTCGTCACGGCGGCACCCGCCTGCCCGGAAGGGGGCGAGGTGCCTGCGTTCGGCGCCGGCTTGCCCGTCGCGCCGGCGGCTGATGCCGGCGGCTCTCCCGCGGGTTGGGAGCCTTCAAGCGCAGGAGCCAGCGACTCCAGCGAATTGCCGGCCGCGTCAGCGGCCGTCGAGGGCACATCCGGCGCCGCCGACCGAATTGGATCAGCCAGCGGCAGCTTGAAGCCGCTCAGACCCTGGCCTTCAGACGGTGTGCTCTGCTCGGGAACTGCCTGGACACCGCCAGCAGGAGCTCCTTGAGCCAGGACCGGCTGCACGGAAATAGACAAAACGAACGACAGTAAGCCTCGCATCTGACGCATGCTCACGTTCCTTTTAAGCGAGAAACCGTAATCGGTCGGCCGGGCTTTCAGGGTCCCCCTGGTTGGCGCGCGACTGAACTCTACCTAGTTATTGTAAAGGTTCAAGGCAGGGTTTCGGTTAAACGTTAACGGGGCCAAGCTTGCTTACTTGGTTTTTGCCGCAGCGGCGGCGGCGGCGGTGGCGCCGGCAATTCGGTTCTTTTGGCGCTCGGATTTCAATTCCCTGAGGTCTGATTCGAGCCCCAAGCTGGTGGCCTTCAATTCGGCCAGGTCGCCTTGCACCGAAGCCAATTGCTGAGACAACGTGACGTTAGCAAATACCAGCATCGCGATGCCGAATATCACTATGGCTAGCAGTCCCCAAATCGTCGCCTCGAACCTCGTCTCGTTAGCCATAACACCCTCTTTCAAAAAAGCACCCCCTGTGCAACCGATCAGGTTAAGGCGTTGACATCCGGAATGTCTACCGCCGCAGGCGTGACAATTCCGGATGTTTTCACATAGGATGAGCCCGGCTCAGGGAGTGGCGTTCAACTCATCCTATTGAATCAAACTCAGGCTTCTTGCCGATATCGATTCAAAGGCAGCATCGTCCGGTCCCGGAGGACATGAAGGACAATCGTCACCTTCGGCTGTCACCGGCTTCAAAGTCCCGACAATGGTCAAGACTTCTCCCTGACCCTCGTTGACCCTCACATCAGTGACATCTACTCCCACGAATCCGACCACCGCGCTTTCTTTGTTGTTTGGTGGCAGATCGTTCACCACCGGCAGTATCAGCATCGGCGCCGCCAGCAAAGCATCATGCTGAGCGTTATTTTTGCCCAGTGATTTCTCGCCGGATACGCCATTTTCCAAGTTAATCGAATCGCCGACTTTGACTGATGGGATCAGGAAACGATTCTCTTCGTCCGAGGACAGACCGAGGCTGTAGTCGATGGCGTCTGAGAGCCAGTGTGCATTAGGCGGATCGAGCGTAAATGAGGTCCAGGCAGCATTTTTCTGCTGCTGCGAATTGATGTTCAATTCGATCGTGTCACCGGCATGCAAACTCCGCAACGACCACCCGTTGGGCCCGGGCGCATCCAGGCTGACCGCCAGCGGAAATGCCTTGCCAGCGTTGACACGCCTGAGAAGGGAGGAGGCTCCGGCCACCGATCGCGCAGAGATTACATCGTCAAGGCGCCCAAATATAGCTGCTAACCAATGGCGGATACGCATGGAAGCGGTCACTTCCACCTGTCCTTCATTGGCAGCGGCCGGGCGGGTCACAACCACAGACACGTCGACTCCGGGATTCGTGCTCGACACAAGGGTGCCGTTGGCCTGGTTGACTGCTGCCACCAGACGAGCATGCGTCTCGGCATTATCTGGATTGGTGTACAGGTCTTGAGCGCCGGCCAGAGCGGCAGCATCAGTGGCATTTTGCAACTCAGTTCGGACCATGGCAGCGTGACCGAAGTCTACTGCCAGCGAAGCAAGACAAACAACTATCAAAATGCAGGCTGCCAGCATCGGTGCTCCCACTACTCCACCCTGGCGCCTGCTTGATTTAATCGAGAGAACTTTTTTCAAGAAAACATCTCCTTTACTCGAGGCGGTAGGTGGATTCGGCCGATAGCACAAAGTTGCTGCCCAACTTGAGCGGATCGGGACTGGGAAAGGCCGGCAGCCCGTAACGGTCGCTGGTATAACGCACGTTGACCTTGACAGTTGGCGGATCAGAGGCGGTGTCGAAGACCGGATCATCGAACTGGGCTGAGCTGTTGATCACGTTGTTTACACGAATATTGTCGAAGACCATCGCATTTTGCAGGGTACGGCTGTTAGCCAACCCCGGCTGTTGTCCATAGGCGATCGCCAGACTGCGCGCCCCCTGCCGGGCGGTTTGAGCCAGTACTTCTCTCAAGAAATATGCCCGACTGACTTCCAGTGTGACAAAAATGATAAGCACCATCGTAGGCACCGTGACGCAAAGCGCGGCCGCCATCTCGGCTAGCGCGGCTCCCTTCGCTGACCTCTTCCTTGATTTCATTGCTTGCTGGTTCCCCTCCTTCTTAGATTGCCACCACCATGCCACCATGCTTGCACTGGCTTTCCAGTCCGACGATTACCGGATTGCGAATCAGACAGTCGCTCAAATGCATCTGCGCCAGCTCGTCGGCAGGTGTATGAATCGGGCTGAGCATGTGCCGAACTTGAGGTGTGTACTCGATTCGCTTCGAAGCAAACCAGTGCGCCATCCCACGCTGTTCGACGGTGCGCTGTTGCAGACGCCTGCGCCGCGAGCTCAATCGGTAGAGATTTGGGCAACCTGCCGTGCCCGCCTCTTCTCGTGCTTCTCGGCGCAACCTCATGGCGATCAGCCGATGTTTGAAGCACTGATCGAGCTTCGGCGAAGCAGGCCGCCAGACCCAGCCGCAGAGATTGAGGCTGAGATAACTCCGCCGACTGGCGACCGTGGACACACGACTCATAAAGATACCTCCCTTACGCCGAGCGAATGTTTCTCCTGAGCGCGTTCGCTCACTGATGACCTGCCAGCCGCCGCGGGCCGTGTTGATTTCACGGCGCCGCGGCCGGCAGCGCATCGCTCTAGTTGTCTGTTCGCCGGTGACCGCACCGGGCCCGATTCAGCAGCGCGCCCCCCAGATTTTGGCGTCACATTGCCTATAGAGCACTCGTCTCCCCGAGGGGATCAAAGTGATCTGTCTAAAAGTACAGGGTAGATACCAACTTTCAATCATCCTTAGGAGTGACTCTTCCCCCATGCGGGTGATAAGTTCGCTCGGTTAGGAAGCGTAACACCCGGCTATCTAACTGGATATTCGAAGACATCCCCCACCGGTAGTAACGAATATGCGATTCGCCTTGAGCTCCTGCTGGTTGGAACCTTTCCCGGGTGCGCTCATTCCTTTCAGGTTTGACGCCTCGGCGGTACTCTGCCCGGCCGCTGCGAACGCTAACTAATAGGAATCGCACTCAGTGGGACTTTTCCCATGGCAGCTCACCGATTTTCGAGGTCGGAAACGCTCAATTCATGAGGATTTCACCGGACGGTGGGAAATTTACGATTGCCGTGGGATAAACCCCAATAGACTAGCCTGCCGCTGCATCGTTAAGCTGTGCTCACATTGGACACCGGCGCGGTGGCGAGAGAAGTGAGCAGGAACAGCCAAATCGCAGTGACAAGCATAGCCCTGGCAATAAGCCTGGGTCTTACTGCTTTCAGCCATCCTGTATTTGCCACCAAGTTGGTTGCTCCACCGCTGCCCCACGAGCGCGAAGTCAAACAGTTCGACGCCGCCGAAGAAACGGCCCCGCAAACCAGCCGCTTCAAGCGCCGTCCGGATTATCGTGAGCTCGAAGCTCAGAAAAAGCAGCAAGAAGAAGATGACGCTCACAAAGCTGAAGAGGCTAAGCAAAAGGCAGCAGAAGATGCGAAGCGCCTGCAAGCCGAGCAAATCGACAATATAAAGAAGCGCCAGGACATGGCAGTTGCCGCCAATAATCGTGCCGTCACGGCCGGCAAGCAAGGTCGCTGGAACGAAGCAATCGAAGCACATGAAGAAGCCGTAAAGCTCGATCCGCAAAACAAACAATTCCGCGTCAACCTTTCTGCAGCCCGCACCGCTTACGGACAGACCCGATTGGCTGCCGGCGACCTCAACTCAGCGGCCTCGCTGTTTAGAAAGGCGCTGGCTGTTGCTCCGGACAACGGTCTGGCCGGCAAGCTTCTGGCAGACGCCATGAAGAAGCAAGGTCGTGACCCACTCTCGGCCGACATTCGTCTGGCTACCGGCGACCAGCTCGCCGCGATCGGCGATTTCGAAGGAGCTTCAGTTGAGTATCAAGCCGCTCTTCAATTAGAAGGATCGGCACGTTGCTACGTAAAGATGGGCGATGTAGCGCTGCGCTACGGTCAGACCGCAACAGCCACCAACTGGTACCGCCAGGCGATCGTCAAAGACCCCGATCACGGTGCGGCCCACCGCCAGCTCGGCATGCTGGCCATCAGCCAGAAGGATTACACTGGAGCCGCCGCTTCCTTGCGCAAGGCTGTCATCCTCGATCCCAAAGACGTTGCCGCCGGGCAGATGCTCGTGGAAATCTGGAGACGGCAAGTAGCCGCCAATCCGCTTTTGGCGGAAAACCACCTCGGTCTGGCTGGCGCCCTGCAATTGACTGGCGACTTTGTCGGCGCCGACAGCGAGTACCACAAACTGGAAGCGCTCGATGCCAAGAATCCGGGACTGGAATCCGGTCGCGCCAGCCTTGGCCGCGCCATCCAGCACGCCAAGGCCGAAAAGCACTGCCTGGCAGCCGAAACATTGTTCAACCAGGGTCTGCGCCGTGAAGCTCTGGCTGAGATCAGCCAGGCTGTAATGGCCGAGCCGAGAAACGCCAGATTCCAATTCCTGCTCGGCGAGTGCCTGGAAGCAAACGGTGACTACCAGGGCGCCCACCGCGCCTACCTGACCTGCGTGCTCATCGACCCGGAGAACAACAAAGAAGCTGCCGCCCGCATGAAAGAAATGCAAAACAGCTTGAGAAACGGCGGCGGCGCGCAGCTGGGCGGGCAGATTGCCAGCCAGGTCGTCAACCAGCTGGTCGGCAACGGCAACCAGTCCCCGGTACAAGCTAGCGCCGCTCGTGACTACTCCCAACCGGGAATTTATGGCAACGGCGGATCGTACAGCGCTCCTGAAGCGATGCCGAGAAAAGATATGTTCGAGGGCGGACCGGGAGCCGGTACAAGCTTCGCAGCGCAGAACCTCAACTTCCGCACGCACGATGAACGAGAAACACCGGTGGCAGCCAATGCCCAGGACTGCCAATCAGCAAATACCGCTGGCGCAGCCGCAGCGGCTACCGCCCAGGCGGCGCCGGAAGCTCAAACTCAATCAACAGCAGCAGTCAGCGGCGCTCTTGCCCAGGTAGCTGAACTCGAGTCTCAAAAGAATTACGAAGCAGCAATCTCGGCGATCCGGCAAATCTTAACCAGCAACTTGCAGAACGCGGACATTCACCACCGCCTGGCAGTCAACCTCCTGGCCAACGGTCAGATGAGCGAGGCCATCTCCGAGTTCCGCATTGCATCAGCCCTCAGCCCCAACAAGAAATCCTACGCGGATGACCTGGCCCGGGCGATGGTCATTCACAAGCGCACGCTCATGAGCGATGCGGGCAACCAGAATTCGAACGACAACGTTGGCGTTACAACGGGAGCAAGCAGATGAGCTTCTATTTCCAGCCCCCAGATCTAGCCGAATTTCCGAGGCGCTCTTACCGGCGTTTCCTCGAAGAAACTCTCGGCAATCTGTTCTCGGAGATTTCGCCAATCGCAAGCGAGTTCAGCCCACGCGTCGAGTTGACCTTCCTGGGACAAGACGGCAAAGTTCACTGGCGTTTCGATGACTACCTGGCAGACTCCGGCTACCCGACCACCGCCGAGCAAGCCCGCAAGACCAACATGACCCATGCCCGCCGCCTGCTTATGGAAGTATGGCTGCGTGACCTGCAAACCGGCGAGCTGCGCAAGTCCACTGCTTACATGGGCGACCTGCCGGTGATCACCGACCGCGGCACCTTCGTCATCAACGGCTCCGAGCGCGTAGTTCTCGGGCAGCTCGTTCGCGCCCCCGGCATCTACTTCAACTGCGTAAACCAGCTGATGTACAAGGCTCTCATGCTCGCCGAGCTAGGCGCTCCCGTCAGCTTCGAGCTGGACCTCGAGCCGGGCTCCGGCAAGACCAGCCGCGCCAAGTGCCGTATCAAACTGCCGAAGCGTGGTTGGGTCAGTGCCACCACCGTTTTGGCCGCGATGGGCGTCGATCAACAAGTCATTGAAAAGCGCATTGGACCGCTGCTCGAGCGCAACGGCATCGAGTGGAAGTCCCTCAGCCAGTCGGAAGCGCTTGGCGTCATCGGACGGGCCTGGAAACCGGACGGTGGCGGCGGCGCCTCGGCCGGCGCGCAGGCCCTCAAAGAGCTTACCGACAAGCGCCGCTACTCCCTGGGCTCGCTCGGTCGCCGGCGCGTCAACGACAAGCTGGGCATGGAAGAGACATCCTGCCAGATGACCGGGGAAGACCTGGTCTCGGCAGTCGAGTACCTGCTCGGTCTGCCGCTGGGCATGGGCAGCACCGACAACATCGACAGCCTCGAGAACCGTCACCTGCGCGGCATCGGCGAAACGCTCACCCGTACAGTCCGCCCGGCGCTTGCGCAGATGGCTCGCAACATCCGCACCAGACTCGAGCTTCACGAAGACGAGGAAATCGGCAGCCCCAACGACTTCGTCGACACCCGCCCGTTCTGCAACGCCATCAATAAATTCTTCGCAGGCAACCCGCTCGTTCAATACCTCGATCAACAGAATCCGCTGTCGGAGTTGTCCCACCGTCGCCGCATCACCTCCTTCGGACCTGGCGGTATCGACCCGAACGCAGCCCCTACCGAAATGCGCGACGTGCATCCCAGCCAGATCGGTCGCGTATGCCTGGTCGAGTCGCCGGAAGGCAAGAACTGCGGTATGGTCGCCTACCTGGCCACCTTCTGCCGCATCGATGACGACGGCTTCATGACCGTGCCCTATCGCAAAGTGGTCGAAGGCCGCATCACCGACGAAGTGCAATACCTGACCCCGGCCGACGATCAAAGGTTCACCCTGGCGCCGCCCGATACCAAGACCGACAACGGCACCATCATCGGTCCGCTGGTTTCCGCTCGCCGCGGCGAAAAGTTCATCGAAGTAACCCCGGAAGAAGTCGACATGATCGGCATCGCCCCGCAAGGTTTCGTCTCGGTCGGCTCCGGTCTCATTCCTTTCCTCGAGCACGATGACGCCAACCGCGCCCTCATGGGTGGTGGCATGATGCGCCAGACTCTGCCTCTCGTTCGCCCGGAGCGCCCGCGCGTCGGCACCGGCATCGAGAAAGTCGTCGCCCGCTCCTCGGGTCACTCGGTTGTCGCCCGCCGCGCCGGTGTGGTAACCAGAGTCACCGGCAACGAAATCGTCGTCAAGCAGGCCAGCGGTGAAGAAAGAACCTACCCGCTCATCCGCTTCGACCGCACCAATCAGAACACCATCCTCGACCAGCGCCCGATCGTCCGGGTCGGCGACAAGGTCGATGCCGGTCAGATCATCGCCGACGGCCCCGGCATCGACAACGGCGAGCTGTCGCTCGGTCGCAACCTGCTCATCGCTTTCCTGCCATGGAACGGCTACAACTTCGAAGACGCCATCGTCGTCCGCGAAGGTCTTGTCAAAGACCAGAAACTCACCCACATCGAAATCGAAAAGCATTCCGTCGGCGTGCACCAGACCCTGCGCGGACCGGAGATCCTGACGCCGGAGCTGCCGAATGTCGCCGGCAAAGACCTCGAGCACCTCGATGACCGCGGGATCGCCAAAATAGGCAGCTACGTGAACCCGGGCGACATCCTGGTGTCCAAGCTTTCGCCCAAAGAGCAGCGGGCGTTGTCGGCTGAAGAAGAGCTCCTGCAATCCATTTTCGGCAAGGTAGCCGAAGAGATGGCCGACACCAGCCTGCGCGTTCCGCACGGCTCCGGCGGCCGCGTCATCGACATCCGCATCTTCACTCCGGAAACCACTCCCGAGCTGAAGGCCGGCATGATTTGCGAAATCGAGGTTCTCATCGCCCGCCTCTGCCCGGTAGAAGTCGGCGACAAACTGGCTGGACGCCACGGCAACAAGGGTATCGTCTCGATCATCGTTCCCGATGCCGACATGCCCCACCTGCCGGACGGCACCCCGGTCGACATCTGCTTGAACCCGCTGGGCGTCCCCAGCCGTATGAACGTCGGTCAGGTCTTCGACACCCAGCTCGGCTTGTACTCCCAGATCCTCAACCGCTATTACAGAATTCACCAGTTCGACGAGTCGGTGAGCGCCGATGCCTCCTACAACCTGGTTCAAGAAGCTCTGGCTGAAGTGCGCAAGTTGCCCGGCTATCAGTGGATGGGCGAAAACGGCAAGGTGACGCTATACGACGGGCGCACCGGTGAACCGTTCGATCGCCCCGTTCTGGTCGGCCGCCAGTACATGCTCAAGCTCAACCAGCTCGTGCTCCACAAAGTCAACGCCCGCTCGGGTCTTGGTGGTCCTTACGCTGCCGTCACCCAGCAGCCGGTCGGCGGCAAGGCCAACCACGGCGGACAGCGCATGGGCGAAATGGAAGTCTGGGCAATTCAAGCCTACGGCGCAGCCAACGTCCTGCACGAAATGATGACCATCAAGTCCGACGACATCCAGGGTCGCCACCAGGCCTATGCCGATATGGTCGGCGGCAAGAACGTGAGCGCCGGCGGACGCACGGCGGCATTCGATGGTCTCTGCTGCGAAATCCGCGGTCTCGGTCTGGAGATGACCCTCGGCAAGATCGTCGACTCCTTCGAGCCTGTGCCGGACAAAGTCTGCAGCCATCAAGGCAAATCGCTCGAAGAAGAATACGGCGTCTCCTCGGTCGAGACGATCGAAGCAGACGGCCTCAAGATCGTCGAAATCCCGGCCGGCGACTACGAACCCGTGCTGCACCCGAATGCGATTCCGATGGTCACCTCCTTGACCAACGGAAAAAACGGTGCCAAGCCGAAAGTAGAAATCTCGTTGGAGCCGCTCATCGACGACATCGACATCGAAGCCGAAGGCGACGGCACCCCGGACCTGATCAGCGCCTTCATCGACAATGAGACCCGCGACATCTTCGAAAACGGCGGCCAGGAAACATCCGAGGCGCCGGTTACCCAAGAGATAGAAGACATCGCAATAGACGTCACGCCAGATTTCTTCACCGCCTTCATCAACGACGAGTTAGGCGACTTCCTCGACAACGGTAGCCAGGAAATAAAGGCCGCACCGGAAGGGCGAGAGGCACCGGCTGAGAGCCAGGAAATCATGACTGACTTTCCGTCGCTGACCGAACTGGAGTTCCTGGCCCGCGAGCTGATCAACCTGCCGGGGGGCAACGGGTCAAACGAAGGGAAGTGGAGCGAAGCCTTCGGAGAAGACATGGAAAGCGAACCGGAAGAGTTTCAACCGGTAGCAGCCGATGACGCAGAGCACAACTAAAAGACAAGTCATAAAAGCGGCGCATACGATGCGCCCCTACGAGAGAAAGATCTTAAGGAGTAATGAAAGAGATGGCAGCCAAGGCAACGAGAACAGCAAAAGCGACTGTAGGGGCGCATCGCATGCGCCCGCGTACAATCGCCGCCCTGTGGTTGCTCGTGACCGGTCTGACCGTAGTGGCGCCGCTGGCAGCCACCGCTCAATTCGCCGAGCCGCTGGTTCCGCAGGGCGACCTGATTCCGACTCCTCCCGGTCAGCAACCACCACAGCCATTTGCACCGCCGATTGGCAGCGGTCCAAACCCGCAACCAGTAGTCTCTGGTGACTTCGGCTCCCCGATGCCGCCGCCCTCAGGGCAAGCTGACGGCACTCACGGCACCAACTTCCCGGCCGGCAACGGTCACGACCGCACCGTCGTGCGCGTCTACACCCGCGGCAATGGGGGAGCGCTCGGCACCGACCGCGGTCTGCGCATGGCGACGACTCTCCGTCCCGACCAGCTCACCTCCGAGCAGATCAACAAGATCAACGGCATTCTCGGCATCAACATGCTGTCCGGTGAGCAGACCGTCGACGTGGTGGCAAGCGACGCCCAGATCGAGCAGATCCAGGACACGCTGGCCAAGTACCCGCAATATCAAATGGAAAATCAGCGCAAAAAGATCAACCAGGATGCCGCCCAACAACCGGGCATCGGCTGGAAATCGGCTCGCGAGAAGACCAACAGCTACAACTTCGACGGACCGCTACCGACGGTTAGAACGTTTTCGCGCTACCTGGTCATCCTCGGTGTGGTATCAGCCACCATCTGGATGGCAATCGCCGCCACCTCCGTTATCCTGGGCTCCCGCGACGGCGCCTCCAGAGTGATCGGGTCGGCAGCCGGACTGATTCTCCTGCTCATGGGCTACACCATCTGGAAAATCGTGCAGATGAACACCTTCAACCGCAATGCGGACACGCCGGCGATCAGCCAGAACAGACCGAATGACGCGCAGGTCTCGGACGCCTACATAAATCCATCAACGGTACCGCCTGTACCCAACGGTGGCAGACAAGGTCCCGACCGCTTCGGAGTACCGCTCGAGCCGCTAGGCGGGCCACGCTAAAGACCAGGTTCATACCCAGATAACTAACACAAGCATTCGAGGAACACACAAATGGTAGGCAGCATCAAGACAATCGCCAGCATGACAGCAACCCTGAGCCTGGGCTGCCTGCTCGCCGCGCCTGCTCAGTCTGCCCCGCAAGCCATCGAATACTTCGGCCGGGTCACTCCTTCGCAGAGCGCCCAACAAACCAAGCCCACCACCGCCACAATCAAGACACCGCCAGACGGCAAATCGGTTCAGGTGAAGTGGTTCGAGGCCATCGACGACGCAGTCGGTACCCACAAGCCAACCGACGCAGACCGCGTCATCCTTTCCCGTCCCTTCAATCAAGAAGCCGAACGAGTTCAGCAGTGGATCGAAGTTGCAAGCAAGGTAGTGAAAAACTACCGCGAAGTAGCGAAGGTCCTGCGCACCATGCCGGTGCCCGAAAAGTGTGACGGCTTCAAAGAATACCGCGATCTCAGAGCCGACTGGTTCTCGGATGCAGCAAACGTTTATGAAGACCTGATTCGCCCCCGCCGCGCGTCGCGCACCATGGAAGAACTCGAAGATTCCATCAAACAAATCCAAGAGCGTGCTCAAAGCGTCCAACGGACGAATTTGCAGCTCGCAATGATGGACCGCAATCTTCGCAGCACCTTCCACGTTCATCCATCCAAGTACGATGACCCGCTGCAGCGGTACGTGCGAAACAGGTAACAAGCGTCCAATTCTCAAACCACCCCAACACCCCAACGAGAGGACTCACCCCATGGCCATCCAACTCAACGAAAGAGACCACCTTATCTTCAGCCTGATCGAAGAGCATCAAGTGCTGTTGGAAAAGCACATCTCCTTCTTCATTTCCTGCGACCAGAAGCCGGTGCTGATCCGCGACCGGCTGCGCAAACTCTTCTACCTCGACTACCTCTTCTGCGAGCGTCACAAAGACACGTTGCCCTGGTGGACGACTCCCACCAAGCCGCTCGTGTACACGCTCTCGCCCATCAGCCGCAACGTCATCGGTGTCGGCGAAAGCGATCTCGACTTGAACGATAACAACGTGCAACGGCACTTGCTGGAAGTCGCCAACCTGCGCATGCTCTTCTTGATTGACCAGAATGAAGGCCTGATCAGCGACTTCGAATGGACGACCCTCAACAGCAGAAAGGGCGACAGCCATCATCTCGATGCCAAAGTGTCCTTCGTGCGCAACGGTGTCACCCACAAGATCGGTCTCATCAACCATCCGGCCGCCGACAAAGAGCGGCTTCTGAACAGAATGGAGGCTGCCATTGCCGAAGCCGGTGTGGAGATGGTTTGGGTAATCTCGAGAGACGACGATCATCAAGAGAAGCTGCAAGAGTTGATCGCCAGCAGCATGGGAACAGGCTCCGCCTTGAACCGCCGCATTGCGTTCGCCACGCACCAGGAGCTCTACAAGAGCGGTGTCGTCAAAACCAGATGGCAAGGTATCGAAGGACGCCCGGCCAACATCTTCGTGGAAAGCATCCAGGACGCTCACGACACCAGGAGCTGCGGCTTCAACCTCCGTCCAAACGTCGCCATGGCGTAGGACCGCTGCTTCGCGGCCTCCGCAGAGGACGTGCCGCCTAGTTCTCTCAAGTTGGGAAATGCCCGATCCGGTTTGGCCACCAGGTCGGGCATTTTGTTTGCGACTTGAGCGTATCCCGCCGGGACTGAGTATTCCATTTAAGTGCAGAATTGGAGCCAAATCCATTTCATATCTGGAATACCGTGCCAAATTTAGCGCTTCAGCCCTCTCCTGACCTGCTCCCCTAACCAGCTGCAACCCGAGTATTCCATTTAAGTGCAGATTTGGAGCCAAATCCATTTCATATCTGGAATACCGTGCCAAATTTAGCGCTTCAGCCCTGCTCCTGACCTGCTCCCCCAACCAGCTGCAACCCGAGTA
>Ga0066388_100000189_pt1 | contig 24881 bp, 18 predicted proteins | sample PanSoiMetaGPlot6_FD_64539 | JGI IMG/M metagenome (GOLD analysis project Ga0066388, IMG submission 64539) | Tropical forest soil microbial communities from Panama analyzed to predict greenhouse gas emissions - Panama Soil - Plot 6 (Hybrid Assembly) | ecosystem: Environmental > Terrestrial >...
GTATGGCTATAAAGAGGGTGTTAACTATCAAGCGTTTCTTTAAACACTCTACAGTCAACTGTGAGTGAGCAGTGATTTCATAAATGAGCGCGGTTCAATTCAGACCGCTGCAGAGAGCGCAGGGCCTACGCCATGGATGTTGGGCTGCGGCAAGCCATTCTAACACTGGAATGGAGTATTCGGGGCCCCAATGGCTGAGTCTTGATGAACGCATAATGCTTGGAGGCGCCATAAATGAGTCGTGCAACAGTAAACGTCGCCCCTTGTTGGTACGCAATTCACACGCACCCAAAGCAGGAAAAGCGCGCCGAGAGTAATTTAAAGGCCTGGAATGTGGAAATATTTTTTCCGAGAATACGAGACTACCATTTTAACGAATTTACAGGTGAGCCGACATATTTTATTAAGCCCTTGTTTCCTAGATATCTTTTCGCCCGGTTTGCGCTGAACAATATGCTTCACAAGGTTCGTTTCACTAGAGGAGTGCATAGCGTTGTATGTATAGGCAGTAACCCTACGCAGGTTGACGAGAGTGTGATCGATATCATCGCCGCCCAAATTGATGAAGCCGGTTTTGTAAAAATTGGGGCGGATCTCGAACCTGGAGCCAAAGTGCTGATTCAAGCGGGCCCGTTCAAAGGGCTCACGGGAATTTTTGAGCGAGAGGCCAGCGCTACCGACCGAATCAAAATACTGCTTGACTGTGTGAGTTTTCAAGCTCGGGTTGAAGTAGAGACCAAACACGTCAAAGCATTAATCTAGTGTGGTTTTCGTATCGGCGCATGGGTGAATGGAACGCGGATGACGCGGACACAACGAACCGCCGCGCATAAGAACCAAAGAAAATCGGCGTGAATCCGTCGTATCCGCGTCATCCAGGCTCCGTCGGGGCGCGTTTATTGCGCGCAGGTTGCAGGTTCCTGCGTATGCGAATGAAAACCGCTCTAAGGCGCATAGGTTAATCGTTGACCGATCGCCACCATTAATATAGACCGGAAGGAATGGGCAGAACCTTCAATGGCGGTAGCCTATCCAGCGCTCAGGTCAGCGCGGTCTCGGCCAATAGCGATCTGACCGTTGGCGTGGTCATCGCCGTCGATTGCGAAGATACGGCTTCAGCCGGGAACGGCTCATGCGCTTCCGCCCGTTCGCCTCAACCGCCGAACTGCTGGGGGAAACGATTATGACCATTAGTGCGTTTCACCAGAGGCGTTTACAGTGTGGGCAGTTTCGGTGAAGGCCCGACCCCAATCGCTGAGGAAGTCATTATGCTGATCCGATCCAATATAAAGGAAGATGGCTTCGTCAGAATTGATGAAGAGATTATGCCCGGTGATAGGGTAATGGTAAAAGACGGCCCGCTGAAAAATTTCGCAGGAATATTCGAACGAGAAATGAAAGATACCGATCGAATAAGGATTCTTCTCGAGAGTGTGAGCTACCAAGCTCACATTGAAATTGAGAGAGGCATGGTGAAAAAAGCAAGCGAGGCGGGTTAAATCCGAAGGGTATAATTGATTAGCGGATAGACGATATCTATGGTGTCTCGTTTTGCTATTCGCCATCAATCTTCACAGACGATTGCGTCAGTTGCGCCTGCAAAACTGTACCGAGAATTTTCACCACAATAACACTGGCTCTTTGGGAATTCGCGTGGTAATTAAACCTACCTAAAGATCCGGCTCAATGTTTTCAATAGTTCAGGAATTCGCGGCGACCCAAAATCGGCGTTTACCTCGCGAGTTCCCAAAGAACCATAACGCTTCGAAGAGGGAGATTCGATGTCTTACAAAGTCTATTTGTATAATATCCCCAAAGTTTCCGAAGACGGCATGCAATCAATTCCCGTACCGGACGGTCAAGTGAAGGAATTAAACGCGGTCGATGATGCAAAGATGTTTGCTGCCGAACATAAGAACAACTTTGACCGGGTCGTGTTGATACAAGAAGACAATGCGGAGCAAAAGATAGTCGTGAGATACGTTGATGGTTTGTAACACGAATACGGACGATCAAAGCAGACAACGCGTGGTCGATAGCAGTATGGCCGAGACCACTATGCGTTTCCCTGCGGCTACAGTTTTTGGTTAGAAAGGCTCCGCGATGAGAGAAGTGGGGCGCGCGTTCTCGGCGTCACATTGTTGTGATGTCAACTAATTCAACATGGCGGTTGCCTTCGATGCAACCCTATTCGTCAACCATTGGCGCCACCGGGGACTGGCTCTCTTAAAGCGGTTTTCAGACGAATGTTCAGGTTGAACGGCGATTTCGCTCAATATTCATAGGTGTTTCAGTCCTTCTTAACCTGAACGCTCAACTGAAAGCCACTGTAGAAAGTAAATCTTCTAAGTGGGGCCATTGCGGAGGTCATAAAATGAGTTGGCACGACCCAGATAAAGAAGACACAACCATATATAAAGTCGTTCTGAATCACGAGGAACAGTATTCGATTTGGCCGGACTACAAGGAAATACCTCTCGGCTGGAAGGGAGTAGGAAAAGTCGGACTAAAAGCCGGCTGTCTAGCTTTCATCAAGGAAGTATGGACGGATATGAGACCTCTCAGTCTCAGAAAGAAAATGGAGGAGATGGCGAAAAATCCGCCTCCACCTCCGCCCCCGCCCGACCCAAACAAGCCTCGCGAAAAGAGCCTCGTCGACAGGCTTTGTGATGGTGATCATCCGGTTGAAGCCGGTCTACGTCCAGAAAAGACGGTCAAGTTGTTTAAGGAAGCAATTGACCGCAACTATGTACACATTAAATTCACCAAGACCCGAGGTGGCACGGAACTTGGTGTCAGATTGGATCGCGACGCCTGCGATTTCAGCCGAGCCGACTTTGAGAACGGCAATGGCGCAGCTCATGTTGAGGGTGGACTGACGCTGGACTATGTAAAGGTCAAGTGCATCGCCGACATTGACCTCAGCACACTTGAAGGGACGGGGCATCTGGAAAAAGTCGAGGCTCAGACCGCCAGTTAATTTCCGGAATCGGCAAAAAGCGCCTGCGGTTGGTAATGCAGGTATGACAATGACCGAAAAAAGTAACTACGCGCCAAGATATGAGAGCTGAAACAGCAAAAATCAAGGAATACCAGTTTCAAGCAGAAACTAAAAAGCTGCTTGATATAATGATTCATTCTCTTTACACCAATAAGGAGATCTTTCTGCGCGAATTGATCTCCAACGCCTCGGATGCGCTGGACCGATTGCATTTCGAAGCATTGACCAATCCGACGCTGCTGGAAGAGAACGACAAATACGAGATTCGTCTGGAAACCGACAAAGAGGCAAGAACTTTGTCGGTTTCCGATACGGGAATCGGTATGAGTCGTGATGAGGTGACGGCCAATATCGGAACGATCGCCAAATCGGGAACTGATGAGTTGCGTAAAGGCCTGGAAACTGCTCCCACCGCGCAAATGGCCGCCGAGTTGATCGGTAGATTCGGCGTCGGATTTTATTCTTCATTTATGGTGGCCGATAAGGTCGTATTGACGACACGCAAAGCCGGCGAGACTACGGCGACCCAATGGGAATCGACTGCGGACGGGACTTACCTCCTCAGCGAAGCCGAGCGTGATCGGCGGGGCACAACCGTCACGCTATATTTGAAGCAGGCGGATCCGGAAATTGGTATAGAAGACTTTACCGACCAATGGGCGCTCTCGCGCATCGTGAGAAAATATTCCGATTTCGTCGCCTACCCAATCTTCGGCAAATACATCCATGAGGAAACGGGCGAAGACGTAGGCTTGGCGCAGGAATCCGAGCCCACGATAGTGATCGAAGACAAAATCCTCAACTCGATGAAACCGATCTGGAGCCGGACACAGTCTGAAGTGCCGGAAAGCGAATATGCCGATTTTTACCGTCACATCTCTAATGATTGGACCCCCCCCTTCAAGACCATCGCCCTCAAAGCCGAGGGGAAGATCGACTATCAAGCCTTGTTGTTCATCCCTGCGCAGGCGCCTTACGATCTATTCTATCACGGCCATCAGGGCGGGTTGCGCTTGTATGCCAAGCGGGTGATGGTGATGGAGAATTGCGCGGAGCTGTTGCCCAGCTATTTGCGGTTCATCAAAGGCGTAGTCGATTCAGCCGACCTGCCGCTGAACATCTCGCGCCAGACGCTGCAACAGGATCGACACGTCACGCAGATTCGGAAATGGCTGACAAAGAAAGTCCTGGATGCGCTGGCGGAACTATTCGAGAGGGATTACGACAACTACCTGAAATTCTGGGGCCAATTCGGTCGGGCGTTGAAGGAAGGGGTCTCATCCGAGTACGAGAACAAAGAGCGCATCATTCCGTTACTGCTATTTCAGTCGTCGGCGGATCCCGAGAAATTGACGACCCTGAAGGATTATGATGAAAGAATGAAGGAAGGCCAGGAGGAGATTTACTACCTGACGGGAGAGTCACGGCGCGTGGTCGAAAACTCCCCGCACCTGGAGGCGTTCAAGGAGAAAGGGTATGAAGTGTTGTATCTGACTGAGCCGGTGGATGAACTGCTCGTACAGTCGCTCTGGGATTATGACGGGAAGAAACTGAAATCAGCCGGCAAGGGCGCGCTCAAGTTGGGCGATAGCCAGGAAGAGAAGGAGAAGGCCCAGGCAGAGCTGAAGAAGAAAGAAGAGGACGCTGCTGAGCTGTTTGCGGCCATACAGCAGGCTCTGGACGAAGATGTTAAGCAGGTGCGACTATCCAATCGCCTGGTCGCCTCGCCGGCCTGTTTGGTCGGCGCTGAAATGGACTACAGCCCACAGATGGAGAGGCTGTTGCAGAAGGGCAAGAGCGGCGGGCCGAAACAGCGGCGCATTCTGGAACTGAATCCCAATCACGAGATCCTCGACAGACTGCAGGCGCGGTTCCAACAAAACAAAGAAGACAAGGCGATTGGAGAATACGCCGAATTGCTGTTTGGTTACTCCTTATTGGCCGAAGGCTCGGCAATGCCAGAGCCGACGAAGTTCAACCGGCTGGTGGTCGAGCTGATGCTCAAGATGTAGGCGGCCATGTGTTATGCTCTGTAGAGCATAACACATGGCCGCCCACAGCTCGCCAAACTACTCAATATTGAATTGCTTGCAACCCAACCTGTCGCCTGAGTTACGCCTGAGAGGCTACCTCAAGCTCAACTTTCATACGGGACAGGACTGGAACCCAATGGGGTCATAGGTCAAGCCTGACTTCAGGCTGAACAGTGTAAAGAACAGCAACTCTGCTTCTGACGTTAAGCTCGGAGTGACTTTTATGTCAGATTGTCGGCCAGCAACCGATTCCCCGTACAAGCTGAGACAGCTTGCGGTAAAGAACGCCAGTAACTTTTCAAAACTAACTTGATCAAAACCAGTAGCTGCGCGCCATTGACGTTCTGTTTTTAGGTCTGCTATTTGGATTTTCATGCCCGCAAATTAACAGATTCCCTCGATGGCGGCAATGCTATGTAGAATCAATGGCTTACAGCGATTTTGTTCGTGGCGACAAGTTTACTGTTATTCGGAAAGCCCGCTGCGCGCCCTGCATAAGAGCGTCGCTGGTTGTACTTGTTTGCCGTTCAATTTTGGATTTCGCAAGCGAGGCTGGAAAACACACTTGGCGCAACATGCGGCAGCGCATCTGGAATCTCTTGAAAGAGGCGCTTCGATGTATATGGTCCGCCGATGTTTTTTCAAAGATCAAAAATGGCCAAATTCGAGCTTAGAGCGCTCGCCGGGATCCTTGAACGAGAAAGGAAAGGCGCTGATCGAGTAAGAATTCTCATTCAGATTCTTAGCTACCGAGTCCATGTTGAGATTGAAAGGGATATGGTCAAGAAAATCAGGGAAGCAGGCTCGCACACCTAACGATGCAAAATCTTTCGGCGTGGCGCCATCCTCGACCAGTCAAACTAAAAAGATGCCCTTATGAATGACCCGCGCCCAGACATCAGTGTGATCGTAGCGACGAGAAACCGTGCGCGCCGGTTGGAGCGGATGTTATTAAGCCTAGAGGAGCAAACGCTCGAAGGGCGGAGCTGCCAGCTGATTGTCATCGATAAGGGAAGCGCGGATGACACCCAGTCCGTGCTGAAGCGCGGGTGGAAAGGTTTTACGCTTGTTCCGCTCTACTAGGAAATAGCAGGTAAATCCCGCGCATTGAATCAGGGTCTGGGTGTGGCCTCCGGCGAGTTAATCGTTTTTACTGATGACGATATAACGGCCTCGTCAATTTGGCTCGGAAGCCTCTATAATGCTTTCGTAAAGTACAGAACTGCCGCCGTTTTCTGTGGACCGATCACCCCAAGGTTTCCGCCGGAAACCCCCGAATGGATGTGTAATCATCCAAACGCGGGCCCTATGTTTGGGAGGTTCGAGCCAGACTTACCCGAGGGACCGCTGCCGGTGGGAATGCTTCCTTACGGCGCCAATTTTGCAGTCCGTTCATCTGAAATGCGAGGGATGAGATTCAGGCTGGATCTGGGCCCTTCAGAAGAGAACGGCCCGTTGTTTGGCGAGGATGTGGAATTTTCTAGAAGGCTCCAAGGGAAATCTCAAGACCTTATCTTTGTCCCAGCTGCGCGTGTTAATCATCACATTATGCCTTCGCAAATAGAACTCCCATCGTTACTGGAGAGGGCTTTCCACCTTGGGCGAGAGGCTAACATCAGTCATCGTGATTCTCCCGAACCGCCTAAATTTGAAGCGCCACCTATCGATCTCAACTTTGCGCAGCGGATTGAAAGGGGAGGACGAAGGAATTTACACTTGGGGAAACTCTATCAGCTTCATTTACTTGGCGAGAGGTCATTCGATCATAGCTGGCTCCAGGCGCTAGATCAGTTGATGATCCGTTCCAATCTGGATTTGCTGGGGGAGTCCGGCCGCCTCTTTTATCACTCTCTACGAGAAAGTTAAAACTGAATGTCCGGCTCAGATTAGACCGAGGGCAGCCGGAGTATTGAGAATATGGAGATCAGTGAATCCAATCGAATCATTGCGCAGAAGATGGGCCACGGCGCGAAGCAATTCCTCGATGCGCAGGCGACGACGGGAGGACACCACGACACTGGAGACGTGTTTTTTCTCGCCCTGGAAGGAGAAAAGGAGTGGACGGTCGAGTACCAGCCCGACATTGGCGCCGTCAATAGACTCTCCAAGGCGCAACCGAAAATGGATTTGGAGCCGGCCAACGAGACTACCACGCTTCTGTTGTCACCAGGAGATTATCTATATATACCGCCGTATACTGATCACCGAGTTCGGTCGAACGGCCCCAGCTTAGGCGTTTCATTCGGGCTTCCAGCGTTTAACGCGATCCAGCTTCTCACCTATCAACTCTCTTCACTCTCGAACCGGGTGGGGGTCACGAGGTAATTGCCTTCGTCACCTGAAAGTGAACGCGGCGCATTTAAGGCGGCGCGAGCCAAGCGGCGCGCTCAGCTTCGAGCTCTTTTGGAAACCTTGCAGAGTCAATTGGGCTGAGAGGGGTTACGCCAGAATCTTCCTCGTAATGAAGAAGGATCATTATAATGAGAGCTAGCAATCATACAATTGATTTCGGAGATTACATTAACCGAATATCTTTTCGTTATTTTCAGCCGCATATGACTATGAAGGATCTGCCCGAGATGTCGGAATGGCTGCGCAGATTCGGTGTCTCAGCGGAAGATATTATCAACAAACGAATTTCCGATGCGAAAAGAGCCGAGTTGGAAATCAACAATACAAAGTTGCCCGTAAATAAACGAGCCATGGCAGAATGCCTACGTGAGCTATGCATGATCCCGCGCATGTCGACGTTCGCTATAGGCGCGATAATTAACCAGGCGGTCTTGCAGATGCATGAAGATTGCTGTTTCGTGAACGTCGGCGTTTGGCATGGGTTTACCTTACTCGCTGGTATGCAGCGAAATCCTCGCAAGCGTTGCGTTGGTGTTGATAATTTCTCGGAATTTGGCGGTCCTCGTGAAAGGTTCATGGAAAGATTCGACCGTTACAAAAGCGCGAATCACTACTTTTACGAAATGGACTATAAAGACTATTTCGCTAATGTCCATCAGGGGCGCATCGGAGTATATATTTACGACGGGGAACATAGCTACAACAATCAACTCGACGGGCTGCTACTTGCCGAACCATATTTTTCAGAGAATTGTATCATTCTTGTAGATGACACCAACTTGGAGCCCACCAAACAAGCTACGCGAAATTTTATTGCCAGTGGCCGTCAGAAGTATCGAATCCTACTGGATAAGACGACCGCAGGCGACGCCCATCCGTCATGGTGGAACGGAATTATGGTGCTTCAACGTGTAGGCTGATTGGTGTTTATTGTCAAGTGGAGAAAACACAAGGTATATGAAGATTGGATTGATTACTGAAGCTATCAACCAAGATAGCCTGAGATATGTGTTCGGCGGGCTCCAGCAAACCTTAGAACAACGGCATGAAGTTGTTTACCTCCCGTATGAATTCTTTATCGCTTCTCCTCAAAAGCAGAAAGAGCTGTACGAGGGATTTCTCCTTGATTGTGATATTGTGACTTGCGGAGTATATAACAGGATAAATGACGAATTACTGCAGGTAAGGGAACGTATGGGAAAGCGAACCCCGTTAATAATATTTTTACTGGGTATAATGTCAAGAAGCGCAATGAAATTTGAGCGTATTGCGCGATATCTAAAGTCGTATGATGTTCTTGTTGGGAATTGTACGGGGGACTGTGAAATCGCTCGAAAATTTTTCAAGAACGCCCAAATCCGACTTCTCCCATTTGCGTTCGATGAATCCACTTTTTACCCTTTGGATGACGCGCAAAAACAAGCAATTAAAGCGGAGATGGGGTTTAACAAAGACGATAAGATCTTGCTATATGTCGGGCGGTTGACACTAGAAAAAAACTTGCACACTATCCTTAAGGTTTTTGGCGTTCTCCAGCATTCCTCACCCAATCTACATCTGGTTATAGTCGGTGAAACCGGGGACTCCCCTTTTACTGAACTCGGGGTATTTCCGTTAAATATGGGGAGTACATTAATCAAGCTGGTCAGTAAGCTTGGGCTCAGAATTGAGCAGACTCATTTCATTGGGAGTAAAAGCCCCGGCCAGCTGCGTAATATATATAATATTGCGGATGTTCTGGTGAACATGACGATTCACCACGACGAAAATTTTGGCTACGCGCAAGTCGAAGCCATGGCTTGTGGAACTCCGGTTGTCGGAACGAGTTGGGGAGGCCTGAAGGATACGATCAAACATGGGGAAACCGGCTATCAAGTAAGTACAATTGTAACTGACGCTGGCGTCAAGGTTAATTGGTGGGAGGCGATCAACAGAATAGCGGATTTGCTTAATGATGAGACGGAGCTTCGGCATTTTCAAGAAAAATGTCGGGCCCATGCGTTGGAACACTTCTCTCGGGCCCGATACGCGGAAATTCTCGAATCGATTCTCGAGGATTGTATTACAACAAGTGAGAACGGAAGCGCGCCAATCAGCGCCACGACTTTTGCAAATCAATTTTGGCGACAATGTACATTCCGCCCTTTATCTCCTCCACCCTATCAGCGTGGCGCTCAATCATTTCAGTTATATAAGGAATTAATCACTCATTTCACGGGAACGACCGAGGTCATGATTCCCGCGGGCGAAGCGCTGGACCCACAACAGATACTTGTCCTGGCCACACCAGTTCATATGGACGGGAGCGGGACGATAAGAATAGACGATCCGGTTTACCCTTTCGAACTTATTCTGCCGCCGGAAAATCGAGAAATATGCGAGATGGTATTTGAGATTATGAAAAAAGAGCCGGTGATTAAAGTTGAGCGTCTGCAGGAGATTGTGTTCTCACGAAGTCAAGATTCTTTGCAAAGCGCTCTGCGCAGCGCCTTGAAGTGGATGTTAACCGCCGGGTTGTTATTGAGAAGCCATTGCAGGGAGTCACTCATCAATCTTCAGACGGTTGGGCGCCAAATGAGTAACACGTTATTTTCAATTCAAGTTGTAGATCATATGACTGATCTTATTATGATAAAGTAAGTGAATATCGCCGCGACGACTGTTTACGACGGGTGCGCCTCATATGTCTTCTGAAAGCCATTTTATCGCGGGGGTATAATGGCTTGATTCCATCCTGATTGCTTAGAGTGAGAGTTTGCCCCGCGCCGACTCCGCGACCGACATCGATCAATCATTTGTATTCAAACAATTCGATTTAAGTGAGATCGTTACAATGATCGTAGGACAAAAGCTCAGACAACTATTGTCGCAATTGATAATTATTGGCAAGCCTCTTTTTCCTGCGCTTGCGATGAGCATCCCATTGATGATTCTTCAGCGTATTTCTAACTTTGTGCTCCCGGCGGCGATTAAGTACCTGGTCGACGATATACTCATTAATCGAAAGACGACGCTTCTTCATCTGTTCTTGCTGGTGACTGGGCTCGCATCGATAGTTCAGGGGGCAACTACACAGGCGTTAGCGAATTTGGTCGGACGAAGTCATGAACGGCTTTTGGCAGAGCTGCGCGCAAAGATGCAAGCGCATATAGTGTCACTGCCACTATCGTTTCATGAGTCGAGAAAGACGGGATCGCTGGTATCGTCGATCATGGAAGATATGGACGGCTTTCCAAAATTCTTCAGCGCGGGAATTATGGAAGCGGGGGGGGCGGCGCTCGGAGCGGGAGTGATTTTTCTCGTACTCTTCCGCATTCAGCCGATAATGGCATGCACTAACCTGACCTTGGTTGTGCTGCATGCGATCATCTCTTTATATGCGGTGCAGAAGGTGCGCAAGAAGTATGAGGATCATCAACAAACAAGGGCTGAGGTGATCGGTCGGCTAAATGAGACCCTCGCCGGGGTTCGTATTGTAAAAGCGTACAATGCCGAAAGCCATGAACATAGAGTGTTTGGCGAGGGGGCACAGCGTATTTTTCGTAAACACATGGCGGCGTTGATGACCACAGAGCGTTTGCGGATGATGTCGATTAGCCTTACAGGCATAGGAAGCGCCGCCGTGCTGTATTATGGCGCATGGAAAGTCTTATCGGGCGAGCTGACGTTGGGTGGGTTGATCACATTCAGCGTAAGCATCCCGCTCTTGATGGCGCCTATCAATCAAATGGCAGGGCTTGTGCCACAACTATCGCAGGCCCTCGCCGGTGTTAAGCGTTCACTGAATTTCTTTAGTGTGGCGCCCGAATCCCACTCACCGACAAGAACCGTACGAGTGAAGCGCCTCGATGGGAAGATCTCATTTAAAAATGTGAGCTTCGGATACGTACCCGGCCGGCCTATCTTGCATGATATTTCTTTCGAAGCGGAGCCCGGAACCATCACTGCGCTGGTGGGTAGGTCGGGGGCGGGGAAATCAACGATCGCAGCGCTAATCGCTTCACTCTACGAGCCTGATAAAGGAACGATTACCGTTGATGATATTTCTTTATCAACGGTCCGCTACGATTCGTATCGAAGTCAACTCGGCATAGTCTTGCAGGATACGTTTCTGTTCGATGGAACGATTGTCGAAAATGTGGCTTTCTCACGAGCCGGTTCACCCGAAAGTCACATTAAGGATGTTATATCCGCATGTAAATTCGCAGGAGTCGACGAGTTCGCCGAGCAAATGCCCGAAAAGTACCAAACGATTGTCGGTGAGCGGGGAATTAAATTGTCAGGTGGTCAACGGCAGAGGATTGCAATCGCAAGAGCCATCCTGGCGAATCCGAGAATTCTGATTCTTGACGAGCCTACGTCCAGCCTTGATATCCATGCGGAAGAACAGATCTTAACTGCGCTAAAGGCGCTCATGGTCGGAAGGACTACGTTCATTATCGCTCATCGCATGTCGCTTTTCCGCTCCGCCGATCAGATTCTTGTGATCGAAAATGGGCGCATCTGCGAACGCGGCACCCATGACAGCCTGTTTGCTGGAAGCGGTAAATACCGTGCATTTGGAGACAAGTCATACGCCGGGTTAACCACGCCGGACTTACGTACAACCTTTTCTTTAATCGGGAGCCAGAAATAATTGGAGATTCTTGACCAACAACCGACATTGAACACGACTGCGGGACGCCACGCTTGTGTTATTTGGACGGATTTCACACCGCCGTCCGCGAGGCGCATTCCTCCAATGCTTCAAGTGAGCGGTCAAAATTGCATCGCCATATTATTGGAGCGCCTGCGCGCATATTTCGGTGATAACCTCGAATATTATGTCTTGTGCTGGAATGATCATGTCGGTGATCAAATTATCGAAGACCTCAAACAACCTTACCTTAAAGTATTCCGTTCAGGCGCCTCTAGTACGGCCGCCGCGCTTTACAGTTTCTGGTCGGCGCATCCAGAGCTGGATGGCGCCTTGTTCTTTTTGGCCAACTCCGTTTTGACCGACTGTGAACTGGCGGGCCGTATGCTAGCGCGTCATATTCAGGCGGGGGCCGATATATGCTTGGCCTTAAAGATGCCTCTAGGAATCGGGCCAACCTTTGTCATGAGACGTTCTGCGGCTGAGGTGTTCGAGAAGAATTTTGGGAATTCGAGGACATTGCAAGAACTTTTTCGATCGCTCGCTGGCGCGATGGCGGGGTCGAACAACAAACAGCTGCGAATCGTCGATTATTGTCAGGAGAGTGATAAATTTCCTGTGCTTGAGCGCTTGCCGGTGTCGGCTTTGGTTCAAGATGAACCGAGCCGTCTCTCGGCTGAGATTGCCCTCAGCAAATACCCTGATTGCTACGATGCACGTCCCGCTTATGAGTTCAAGGAGGCAAAGATCGCGATTGATGTGAATCCACGCGCAGTCAGGCGAAAGGTCGACCACGGCGCGGGGCCACGGATTGTCCTGTTCTCATCGATTCGGGAAACCTTCAGCGGGGGGGAAGAATCGCTTTTTTCGCTGATAACCAATCTTGATAGATCGAGGTTCTGCCCGCTCGTCATTTTTCCCTTCGAGGCTCTACTCGCAGAGAAACTCGAACGACGGGGAGTGTCGATCATTATAGCCGGGTGGGATTACACGGAGTGTAACTCTTCCAATTTGCGTTTCTGCGAAGAGTTGTTGACTGAGTATAAGCCGGCCCTCGTGCATATCGATGCATTTGTCAACCCGGCGTTAATGGTCACGGCTTATGCTCGCCGGATCAAAATTGTAGGGCATTTACGTATATTTACTGGTCCGTATCTGCCCCCCACCGCATATCTCGCGGATCGAATCATCACCGTTTCGGACGCGATTGCCAGAGATGTTAGGCGTAATAATCTCGATCCGAAGGCGGTAGTGCGAATTTATAATGGCGTCAATACAAATCAGCTGGAATTTTCGACGGCGGAAATCAATGACATACGAAGCCAGCGAGGAATTCCCGAAGACGCGCGGGTGATTTGCATGGTTGCGAGGATTTCGGCGTTCAAGCGTCTAGAACTAATGATCGAGGCGTTGCCGAAGATTCTCTCCGCGGTCCCCACATCCCATGTCGTCTTTGTAGGTGAAGCCTTAGCCGAGGATCTCGAATACTATTCAGCCCTCCGAGCGAAGATCGAGAACTTGGGGTTGGAACGGCATGTGACGTGGTGGGGGTTCGAGATACGCATGGGTCTCGTGTACGGTTTCTCTGAGATCATGGTTCATTGCAGGCGGTACGAGCCACTGGCCCGATGCATGATTGAGGCATTGTCAATGGGATTGCCTATTGTGGGTCCTAATGACGGCGGTTCGCCTGAAATCATTCAAGACGGTTACAACGGCTTGCTTTATGAGCCGGACAGCGCCGAAGGGTTGTCGGAAGCAGTAATCCGGATCCTTACTAATGACCATCTTCGAAGTCAGATGGCGAAAGCGGCGCTGGCTAAATCTCAGGAATTTTCGATTGAACGGCACGTTCGCGGCGTCGAAGAACTTTACAACCAGCTACTGACTGATAGTACCGAAGCGCCTGGAATAAGACGCGCAAATAGCTAGGCGCATGCGGGAACAGCGTTTCTATCCTTCCGGATACTGACGTTATACATCCCAAACTTACAGCCTTGAAAAAGAGTGAGCGACCAATGGTAATCAATCATGCAATCGTAGGGTGCGGGCGTGTGGCCCCAGCGCATGCGGATGCGTTCTCCCGTATTCCTAATGCGCGTTTATATTGTGCGATGGACACGCACTTGGATCGGGCCGAGCAATTGGCGACGAGGTTTAGTTTTGAGCGCGCGTCGAGCAGCTACGCTTCCCTCCTTGCGGATGACGCTTTAATGTCTATCTCGCTAACCGTTCCGCATGATCTGCATGGCCCTATGGCGCTGCAGGCGGTGCAAGCGGGTAAACATGTACTGGTGGAGAAGCCGTTTGTACTCGACACGGCAGAAGGAAAACGAGTGCTCGAAGCGGCTGCGGCGACAAATGTCGTTGTGATGCCGGTGGCCCAGCATCGATTGGACGCTATTGTGCGTATCGTCCATGACCTAGTGCGCTCCGGAGACCTCGGAAAGCTTGTACTCGTTCGTGGCCATCTTGAATGTGTTCGGCGGCTGCAGTACTACGCCAATAGTTCGTGGCGAGGGTCACTTCGGCGCGAAGGCGGGTCGGTGTTGATAAACCAGGCTTATCACATCGTAGATTTATTGATCTGGCTTGCGGGCCCTTTTTCGAGAGTTTCGGCCGAAATGGATGCGCTGACATTGAAAGGGTTTATCGAGACCGAAGACACTTTGGCCGCGTCATTCGTGTTTGACAGCGGCGCCATCGGAGCCCTCACAGTAACAGGCGCCGCTGGTCATGAATGGGCAAGCTTCATAGAAATACTTGGAACGGCAGGCGTGGTTACTTTCGATATAGATAGCCCGAATCAGATTCGCCGCTTCGAGTTGAAAGATGCCGCCAAACAGCGCGCCTATGAAGCGTTGATACGCGAAGCTTCAACGCCAGATACAGAGCCCGCCGCCGCCCTTGCCTATTATGGTAGTTCGCACCGCAATCAAGCGAGCGCCTTCGCTGATCTCCTGCAGGGGAAAACCGTCGAAGGCGCGTCCACCGGCGATGACGCGCTGGTGGTGGTAGATGCGATCCAATCTGTGTATCAGTCCGCACGAACGCGAAAGCCGTCGGTGACATCCGTTGGATACTTTCCGGAACGAAAGCCGATCGGGAATGGATCGAGTCCTCCCGCCACGATCATTAGGGGGGATCTTCAACCCGCCTCTGACCGGGGCGCGGTTTGGCGCAATGTCCTAGAAGAGGATATTGACGCCGTCTCTCAATTACTCCGAAACGGGATTTTGAATGTTGTTTCGGGAGGAGTGCTCGAGAAATTTGAGAAGGAATTTGCCGAGTATACTGGTTCCGCATATGGCATAGCATTTTGCAATGGAACAGGCGCCATCCACGCGGCGCTCTTTGCTGCAGGAATACAACAGGGGGATGATGTCCTAGTTTGCGACTACAGCTTCCACGGGGCTGCCGCCGCTGTCCTTCGGCTCGGCGCTCGGATTGTTCCAGTGGATTGTCTCCCTGGCTCCCTGACTATGGACCCCGATGACCTGCGCCGCGCGAAAACGCCGAAGACGAAGGCTATCCTCGTGCACAACCCATGGGGCGTCCCCGCAGATTATGGAGCGCTGCGTGACGCTGCGGGAGACGTGCCAATCATTTCGGACGCCTCTCACGCTCACGGCGCTACGTACTTTGATAAACCGATCGCACAGTGGGCTGATATCACCTGCTATTCCCTCGGCGCAGGTAAATTGATTACGGGCGGTGAACTTGGAACCGCTGTCACTGACAATATTGCCTACCGCGATAAAATGCTCATTTACGGGCATGTCAACAGAGTCCCAAACGATCTACTTGATTTTAACTGGAAAGGGAATGCCGTAGGATTAAAGCTACGCCCGCACGTGGTTGCGTTAATTCTGGCTCGATCTCAACTGGCGAGGTATGAGGAGAAGCGCGCGTTGACGGAGCAAACTTGCCGTCGCATCGAGGCCGCGCTTGCGGAAGCGGGCATCATACCGCAGGCGCAACCCTCCGGGGCGAGACGCGTCTATTATAAGGTTGTTGGCCGACTCGATAAGCGGAAATATCACTGTAGCGCCGACGAAGTTATCGCCGCGCTAAGAAAGGCAGGACTGCCATGTGAAGAAAACGAATATTGGCCTCTTCTCCAGCACCATTTGCTCCTTTCATGGCCAGACTACGGGTCGCTCATATTACATCGGGCATGCCCATCCGCCACGAGCGTAACTCCCGATACGATTCGACTCCCCGCGCCGGTTGTGGCGCCGGAAGTAGCCTTAAGTAACGCTCTAACGGCTGGTAAAAATGCCCTGGAATCACTCCGACGAAATATTCACGAGTCAATTCGCCAGTAACTCATTCGCGGAATAAGCTCAGCTTGGAGTTCATGTTTGAAATCCCTATAATACCTCGGCGGGAGTGGTAATAACCGAGAATCTCACCCGTTTTGAGTATTTAATCGCGTTCACCAGTTAGCGCAATAAACCATGGTGGTGTGATGTCGGGGATAGATAAGCAATATGGAATTATATTGATCGATGAGTCTAGAGACGGCTTGGCCCGAAAAGAGAGCCTTTATTTGGTTCTCCGGCTCGCTTATGCGCTGTCCGCTTTCATCCATTTTGTGTTCCCTATGAATGCGAGGACAGTTCAGAAAGTTGACTCCGCTTTTGATAAAGTGCTCAGCAAAGCGCCGATCAACAGCAAGGGCATCGAGTACACAAAAGATATTAGCGAGTGCGAAGTCGTAAGTCTCTTGGGGAATACAACATTTTTGCTTACGAACAGTTTACAAATGTGTCGGACTGCTCTCGAAACCGGATTGCCTCACGCGTTTGTCTCACAGGATCACCAACAGCCTCAGTATATAGAATTCAATTATTTAGATAAGGTCGGGGATGAAGAGTTAAGAGAGAGCTTGACAAGATGTCTTCGACAGTATCAAAACGGCAGCCATCAGTTTGAGCGCTCGGCCTGGTTATCGAGACAAGTAATTAGCAGTAATTTTGCTCAAAATCGGAGCCCAGAAAATTGGTTCGAACTGGCGAAAAGCGAAGAGTGCGAAGAGTACGAGGAGTGGTATTAAGCCAATCTCTTCTGATTTTCTTCGCCGTCTTCGTTTCTTCAGTAACTCTGCCTACACAAGAAGGCATTTCTTAAAGAGAATCAAATATGGAGAATAGGATATGGCGAATGATAATTCTTTGATTAACGCGGCAAAGGCTGGAGATCTGGCTCTCGTCCGGAAGTTGATAGATTCGGATGCGGATTTGAACTGTGTTGATGAACAAGGATGGACGCCGCTCAACTTTGCTACAGGCCGAGGCGACCTTCCAATGGTGAAGCTGTTGGCCGAGCGTGGGGCGGATATTTTTAAGGTAGGTAGGGACCTGAGAACACCATATATGATTGCACTGGCCGCCGGCAGGGTATCTGTTGCGAAGTACCTGAAGCAGGCCGAAAGCCAGTACGACGGAGAGAAACCTGCCCGCCCGGAGCGAAAGTACTGCAAGGCTTATCACTTGGGAAATCTGAGAGCGTATCCGGGTTGGAACGAAAACCAGATCAACTGGACGGATAAGAAAGACGTTGGCGATGATGACGTCAAAGGCGCTTTAACAGATGACAAGATAGTATTTATCCATCAGGATTTTACGGTTACTGAATCCATGTGGCACAACGAGAATGTCATATTCAGCGCGGTTGATTCTGCATGGAAAGAATTTTGCGCAAACTCACTACAATTTAGCGTCCCAGATGACCTCGACCTGATCGTCGAGAATGAACTGAGCGCTGGCGCAGAGGTTCCGGCAAGCTGATTAGCTTGTCGCCGATTCCGCAGACAACCCTAACAGGAAGTAAAGACAGGAGAGACGGCTTGTCGGACATTTTTAGAGGAGGAACCATGAAACTAGGAGATGTGCTCAAAAAGGAAAGGGAGCGGAAAAATCTGACCGTACAAGATCTGGCGGCGGGTCTTCGCATTTCAGAGAAGCAGTACCTGGAAATGGAAGCCGGAAATTCGCCCGTTGAGGAATGGGGGCCCAAGCTGGCGTTGATAGCGATAAATCTGAAGATGCCAACGTCGAGGTTGATTAACGAGGCCGGCAAAACTTCGCAGGCCAGCCAGGTTGAGTACGAATGTGGGAAGATTATTAGCTCAAATAGACAAAAAAGGGGGCTCTCGCAACAAGACTTGGCTGAAAAGCTCGGCGTATCGATTGCTGAGATTGAAGCTATCGAGGACGGCAAAAGCCCTTTGGATACCTACGCCCCGCTTTTGCTGGCATTTGCAGAAACAATTGATCAGCCCATCTTCAATCTCTTTTACCCCTGTGGCTTATCATATAAAGACCTCAATGACTATCCGTAAAGGGATTGTTTTATTAGTCGATGATTCCAACTCGATTCCTAATCAGAACGATTACAGAGTAATGACGAGAATAAACGACATTGCGCGCCGAAAGGCTCGGCTCGACAGTCGGCGAGCGGGCCTCTCCTCTGCAAGACAGGGAAGGCTTGAGGAGGTTCTGCAACGAGGCATTGAAGGAGATTTTAAACGTGAAGGACTCCCCCGTCGTCCGGATCGGGGGCCAGCTTCCCTTTCATTCGCCCAACAACGCCTCTGGTTCTTAGACCAGCTTGAGCCGAACCGTCCATTATATAACCTGCCTGTCGCCCTGCGGCTCACAGGGCGTCTCAATCTCGTAGGGTTGGAGCAAAGTATCAATAATATCATCAGGCGACATGAATCCCTGCGGACTAACTTTATCTCCGAGGGCGGAGAACCGTTTCAAGTCATCAGACCAGGCCGGCTCATAAGCCTGCCGGTGGTGGATCTTCGCGGATTACCTGAAAGCGAAAGACTGGCGCAGGCTCAACGACTCGCCTCGGAAGAGAGCTTGCGACCGTATAAACTCGAAAGTGACGAGCTCTTGCGAGTCACATTATTGCGTCAAGGTGAAGAGGAAGAGTGGGTTCTTCTTACCATGCATCATATCGTCTCGGATGGATGGTCTATCGGCGTCTTCATCGGAGAGATGGAAAACTTTTACAGCGCTTACTCTAAGGGAAGGCCCTCACCTGTCCCGGAATTGCCCGTCCAGTACGCGGACTATAGTTATTGGCAGCGGCAATGGCTGCAGGGAAAGGTGCTCGAAGCTGAACTCGCTTACTGGAAACAGCAATTGGATGGTATCTCAATATTGGATTTGCCCACGGACCGACCGCGGCCTGCAATACAGACCTTTAGAGGGGCGACCAAAGCGCTGACGCTGTCCGGGAATTTGACTGAGGGACTTCGAGCGCTGAGTAAGCAAGAAGGGGTGACGCGGTTCATCTTACTGCTATCAGCGTTCGAGGGCTTACTGTCACGCTACAGCGGGCAGGAGGATATCACCGTCGGAACCCCGGTTGCGGGTCGTGGAAATGTAGAGACGGAAGGCTTGATTGGATTCTTTGTCAATACTTTGGTGATACGCGTGAGTCTTAAGGGCGATCCCAGATTCTGTGACCTAATTGCCCGCGTCCGAGAAGTTGTTCTTGGGGCGCAGACACATCAGGACCTGCCGTTTGAGAGGGTCGTAGAGGAATTACAACCGGAGCGAAGTCTAAGCCGCGGGCCATTATTTGAAGTGATGTTTCAACTAAATAATGCCCGGCCAAGAAAGTCGGAGATTGACAACTTGGTTTGTACCCCTCTCGGATTCAATCGGGGTGATGTCAAGTTCGACTTAACGCTTTCGATGATCGAGGCAAGGAGCGGGTTACACTATTCTCTCGCATATAAGGCCGATTTATTCGATGATGCAACCATCGGACGAATGGCTGGGCATTTTTGCATAATACTTGAGCGCATGGTCGCTAACCCCCGGCAGCGATTGTGGTCGTTTCCGTTGCTAACGGATGTTCAAGAACATCAGTTGCTGGTTGAGTGGAACCGGCCCCAAGTCGATCATAAAACGGACCCTTGTGTCTTCGAATACATCGAGATGCAGGTGAAGCGAACGCCCGACGCGACAGCAGTAGTGTACGAAGGCCACCAGTTGAGTTATTTGGAGCTGAACAGGCGGGCCAATCAGCTTGCGCATTATTTAATAGGAATCCGAGTGGGACCTGACGTAAGAGTAGCTTTATGCCTCCAGCGTGGGCTCGAAATGGTAATAGGGCTGCTCGGAGCGCTCAAAGCCGGCGGAGCGTATGTGCCATTGGACCCAAGCTATCCCGCCCAACGTCTGGCGTATATACTCGAAGACTCGCAGGCTCAGATCATATTATCACAGCAATGCTTAGCGGAGACGCTGCCTCAGGATAACGCGCAGGTTGTGTATGTAGATCGGGATTGGAAGCGTATCGCCCAGGGGCCCGAAGATAACCCCGGAATCGAGGTCAAACCGGAAAATCTGGCTTATGTGATTTATACGTCGGGCTCCACAGGCAACCCCAAGGGAGTGGCTGTGGAGCAAGGGGGGTTGGTTAATTTAATTACTGCGATGGCGCGACGGCCCGGCTTAGCAGCGGAAAATGTACTGCTGGCGGTAACCTCCCTGTCATTCGATATTTCAATGTTGGAAATTTATCTGCCTCTGGTGACCGGCGCCCGCGTGGTTATTATTAGTAAGGAGTCAGCAGCCGACGGAGATCGTCTGATTCAGATACTGGCTACTACAGGCGTCACGCATCTGCAGGCTACGCCGGCCACATGGCGGCTGGTGTTAGATTCCGGCTGGGGCGGAGATCCAAACCTTACCGTGCTTTGTGGGGGGGAGGCGCTCCCGAGCGACGTGGCGGACAAGCTATTAGATAAGTCACTTCAGGCATGGAACCTATATGGGCCTACTGAGACGACGATTTGGTCAACCATGTCACAGTTGACAAGAGAATCCGAGGTGATATCGATTGGGCGACCGATTGACAACACTCAGATTTATATACTTGATAGAGTATTACAGCCGGTCCCGGTCGGGGTGCCGGGCGAGATTTATATTGGAGGCAGTTGCCTGGCGCGAGGGTATTTCCACCGACCTGAACTGACGGCTGAGAGATTCATGGCGGACCCATTTGCCCGGGCGGCGGGCGGCAGGTGTTTCCGGACAGGTGATTTAGGTCGGTATCGGCCCAATGGAGAGATCGAGTTTCTCGGACGGGTTGATTATCAGATGAAGATTCACGGCTTCCGCATCGAGCCGGGGGAAATCGAAACTGTTCTCAACCAATTTCCGGGGATAGAACAAGCGGTCGTGGTCGCATTTGAAGACCAGCCCGGAGAGCATCGGCTGATCGCGTACGAACTAGAGAATGAGAAGCTGGATAGAAACCAGCTGCGGGAATATGTGCAAAGGAGATTGCCTGATTACCTGATTCCATCGGCGTTCGTGAGAATTGAAAAAATGCCGCTGACGCCCAATGGCAAGATAGACCGTCGAGCGCTGCCGAAGCCAAATCTAAGCCCCGAGAGCATGGACGATGATCTGTCAGGCAATGCCATTGAAGAGATACTACGCGGAATCTGGGCCGAAGTGCTACGGTTGGCAGAGGTAGGCCCACATCAAAACTTCTTTGAGTTGGGTGGCCACTCACTCCTCGCTACTCGCGTAATATCGAGAATTCGGTATGTATTTGGAGTGGAGGCGACCTTGAGGGCGCTGTTTGAGAACCCGACGGTATCCGGACTCAGAGAAGTTATAGAGCGAGAGCGGCGGGTTGGCCCTGGCGTGGAGCCTCCACTGACTCGCAGAGTAGACAGGGATCAGGGGGGGCCGCTGTCGCATGCGCAACGGCGGCTGTGGCTGGTTGATAAACTAACGTCGGGCAACAACATTTTTAATATCCCGACAGCCGTTCACTTCATCGGGCCATTGAATCTGCTCGTGTTAGAGAATAGCCTCGGCGAAATCATCAGGCGCCACGAGGCGCTGCGGACCAGGTTTGTCGAGGTGGGTGATCAATGCTTACAAGTTGTTACAAGTCCGCAGCCCGTCGCACTGATGTTGGTAGATCTGAGGCGCCTGTCGGAAACAGAGCGTGAGGCTCAATGTCAAAGGCTAGCTGAAGCGGAAGCAAGGCGGCCTTTCGACCTATTGCGGGGACCTCATTTGAGATGTCGCTTGTTCAAGCTTGGCGATGATGATCACATAGTGCTTTTTACCATGCATCACATTGTCTCGGATGGCTGGTCAATGGGACTCCTAATCCGGGAGATTACTAGTCTCTACAAATCTTTTAGTCAGGGGACACAGTCGTGGCTGCCGGAGCCGACCATCGGATATGCTGATTTCGCCGCTTGGGAGAGTGAATGGATGAAGGGCGAAGTGTTGGAAAAGGAGTTGGGGTATTGGAAGCGGCAGCTGGCGGGAAAATTGCCGCCACTGAATATGCCGACAGATAGGCCAAGAGCTGTCGTGCCGAGTTACAGAGGAGGACGGCAAGGTGTTACGATAAATAAAGAAACGAAAGATCAGGTAAAGACCTTGTGTCGAAAGGAGGGGGTAACTCTCTTCATGACTTTGCTCGCTGCTTTCGATGTTTTGCTTTATCGTTATACTGGACAGGAAGATTTGATAGTAGGGACGAACGTCGCCAACCGCAATCGCGGTGAAATAGAGGGTCTCATCGGTTTCTTCGTCAACCAGCTCGTAATGCGGGTAAATCTCTCAGGGAATCCAACCTTTCAAGAGTTGCTTCAGAGAGTCCGGAATGTCGCCCTGGGCGCATATGACCATCAAAATTTGCCGTTCGACAAGCTCGTAGAGGCGCTGAGCCCAGAACGCGCGTTAAACCAAGCTCCGCTTTTTCAAGTAAAGATCATCCTTCAAAATATCCCGCTAATTGATGAGGCGCGAGGAATTGCAATTGATCAACGTCTTCATTCCAAACCCTTCAAGGCGGAGCTTTCAACGACTTCAAAGTTGGACATGACACTAATCGTGTCGGACACGCCGGGGGGGCTGTTCTGCTCGCTGGAATACAGCGCTGACCTGTTTGACGAAGCGACGATTGCGCGTTTCTTATGTCATTTAGAAACGGTTCTGGCTCAGGTTACGAAACAGCCTGACATATGCTTAAGTCAATTAGTTGAACTGATTACTGAAGCAGACAACCGGGCGTTGATCGGTCAACGCAACCGTGTGAAAGAGGCCCGCCGCCAGAAGCTAAAGAATTATGAGCCCAAGCCGGTCGGCGAGTCGATGAAAACAGATAAAGTCGGAGTGTGAAGCGGTAGGAAACTCCAGATTTCGAATTGAAGACAATGAGGACGGCTAGACACGAACAATTAGCCTGAAACCTATATTACCTGCTTTAGTCTGCATCGGGATGCAAGCGATTCATCAATCAAACCAAAATCCTGCGCAAGGATGTATTATTCAAAGCTACCTGCTTTCACCTCAACAGAAGCGGTTGTGGCCGTTTCATCAAGCTAGCGGCAACGCCATCTTCTCAGCACAATGTACAGTGCTGATTGTGGGCCCAATTGACGTTACTGCTTTGAATGCGGCCCTGCGGGAGGTAGTCAACCGTCACCAGATACTCCGCACGACCTTCCATTGCCTCGACGGGGCGAATATACCCGTGCAGTTTATCGAAGACCCAACGCCTCAAGTTATCCGACAGTGTGATTGGGCTCATCTGCCCCCCCGGCGGCGGACACAGCGCCTGCAGCGGATATTGCGAGAGGAACGGGATCAGCCTTTCAATTGCGAAAAGGGGCCCATCGCACGCTGGTTACTGGCGCGATTATCGGCTAATGAGTACAGGCTGATTATTACGCTTTCGGCGCTGTGCGCAGACTCCAGGGGGTTGAACAACTTGGTACGAGAGCTAAGCCGATCATATGCGAAGCTCGTCGGTAGGGAAACGGGCGCGCATGTGACACCCGAAGACCAGCTCCAGTACATAACCGCTTCCGGATGGCAGAATGACCTATTCGAGACTAAAGATTTTGAGCTGGGCAGAAGCTTTTGGCAAAAGCAAGACTTATTGGCGCCAGAGGCGATTAAATTGCCTTTCGGGAGAGATGTCTGCCAGACGAAGGGGTTTCAACCCGAATGCGTCATTATTGATTTCGGTAAGGGGGCAGAGATAGATGAGGCGGCGGGGAGATATGGAGTGTCGCCGTCGGACTTTTTGCTGACATGTTGGAAGATACTGATGGGAAGACTTAAGGGGCAATTGCGGGTGATCACTGGTGTTTGTTGTGATGGGCGTGTAGAAGCGGCGATGGATCAATCGCTGGGATTGTTCGCAAAGTTTTTGCCGGTCAGAATGCAATTGGATAATCAGGCGCGGTTCTGTCAGTTACTGAAGCAGGTCGAGGAGTCAGTGCGGGAAGTTTGCGGCTGGCAGGAGTGGTTTAGTTGGGAACAGCTCTTGGGAATAGCCGAAGACGAGGCGGGGAAGTTGTTCTTACCCATCTGTTTTGATTACGAAGGAGAAACTGTCAGCTCCGGTTCAACTGACGTGACGTTCTCGATTGATGAACGATACACCTGTATTGATCGATACGAATTGAAGCTTAGTTGTGTTCGCAATGATAGGCGGATAAAGCTCCGTCTATACTACAACGCTCAGACCTATTCGGCGTCTGAGGCGAGGCGGATGGTTAGTCAATACTCAAGGCTGCTCGAGAGCGCTATTGAAAACGCTGAAGCTCCCATTGACCGGCTTGATATTCTGACGCAAGACGAGAAGCGCCAACTGCTGGTAGATTTCAACCCAGCTAGAAGCGAGCGCCTCCAGCACAGAAGCGTCCAGGAATTGTTTGAGAAGCGGGTGGAGCAGACGCCTGACGCGATAGCGGTTGTGTATGAGGCGGAGAGCCTGACTTATGCGGAGTTGAATCGGGGCGCAAACCGGCTTGCTCACTACCTCAGGCGATTCGTCAGTGGGG